>Ga0206930_1021_pt1 | contig 45630 bp, 47 predicted proteins | sample Alteio_BWOrgHeat_20_FD_152939 | JGI IMG/M metagenome (GOLD analysis project Ga0206930, IMG submission 152939) | Enriched cells from forest soil in Barre Woods Harvard Forest LTER site, Petersham, Massachusetts, United States -... | ecosystem: Environmental > Terrestrial > Soil > Temperate forest >... | reverse complement strand
TAGCAAAGATATAGAAGTCAAAAAACTCTATCGTAGTCCCTATCAGGCTGGCTATAAGTACGCGCCTTACAGGGTTTGGGGCTTGGCGGGGAATGGGGTGGCGCGGTGTTGCTGGCTACAGAAAATGCTCCTCCAGGTAAAAGAGGGTGGTTCGGCATGTTCCCGCAAATGGGTGCGGCTACCGGGTTCCTGCTTTCGAGCGGGACATTTTTCCTGCTGAGCAGAACGCTGACCGATCAGCAGTTCCTGAGCTTCGGCTGGCGGATACCTTTTATTGCCAGCGCCCTGCTGGTTTTGGTTGGCTTATATGTGCGCCTTAAACTGGCCGAAACACCCGACTTTATAAAGGTGCTCGAAAAAAATGAGCGCTCTAAAGTACCATTCATTGATGTGTTTACGAAACATACCCGCTCTATTGTATTGGGCACTTTGGCTACTGTTACTACTTTCCTGTTGTTCTACCTCATGACGGTGTTTACCTTAAGCTGGGGCACAACCGCTTTGCATTATTCGCGCACCGGTTTCCTCATCGCCCAGATGGGTGGTATCTGCTTCTTTGGTTTGGGTATCCCTATCTCCGCAGTTCTGGCCGACAGGTACGGCCGTAATAAGATACTGGTTGTGATAACGGTGCTTATTTTTTTATTCGGGTTGTTTTTTTCGTCTTTATTCGGGCCGGGCAACTGGCTGTTGACCATATGCTTCCTGGTACTCGGAATGTTTTTGATGGGGCTTTCACATGGCACTATAGGCACAGCGCTTGCCGAGATATTTCCCGCATCGGTACGATATACGGGTGCGTCATTGGCCTTTACATTGGCCGGCGTGTTGGGAGCATCACCCGCACCTGCTGTGGCCACAAGACTGGCGACGAATTATGGTCTTAGCTATGTGGGTTACTATATCTCATTTGCAGCAGTGATCACTTTGCTGGCATTGCTTGCAACGCGGAAGATGATGAAAGAGAGAGTTTGAATAGTAAAGGCGTCCCACCAAACGTATGCTTACGCCAATACCAGCCCTTCTCTTAATGCGTTCTCGTAAGTTTCTTCATCAAACTTATAATACGTGGGTGAGCGATGGGCGCCAATGTTTCTTTTTTCGTCAAGTTTGACTATAAGTCCAAGGGAAATTAATTTATTAGGGAAATTGGAGGCATTGAGCTGTTTGCCCGACATCACCTCATAAAAATGCTTGATTTCCTTCAAGGTGAATTTTTGTTGTAATAGGTTTTTACCGATAGGGAAATGATACAATTGCATTCTCATGGTTAATAGCGCTTCAGGTACCATTTCGTCATGGTCGAATCCCAATTTGGGCAAGTTGTTTATCGAAAACCACTGGCATCCGGTAGATAAAAAATCGGCCGTTGGCTTTGCGTTAATAATGTCGGTTATGGCATAGTATCCCACTGAAGCCGTTTCGCCACTAAACCAGTTAGGCTCATCAACTCTCACCTGGGCTATTTCAAAAAGCTTTTGCGCATCAACCGCCCCGCGGGGATCATTTCTCCCCGGATCGCCGAACGTTTTGAATTGCCGTAAAAACAAATTGCCGATACCAGTACGTTCGGCCGTTACCCTGGTGGCAGCCTGATCAAGACTTTCATCATTACGCACATATCCGCCGGGCAGGCACCACATGGTAACAATTTTGTTCTTTACCAGCAATAATTGCAATTCGCCATTATGATAACCGAAAATGGCGCAATCCACTGTTAGGTTGGGGCGGTAATCCAGGTAGCCCTTGCTAAAAAAGTCCTTTAATTGCTGCAGATCATTCATCTTTTACTATGACCAAAAAATTATTTATTAAATTTTAATAAATGTAAGAAAAAAGACTTTATCTTTATTTATTAAAATTTAATAAATGAGTTTATGGGAAGACCCTCTGATCTTTTTCCTATTGAAAATCAAGCATTTTAACCAAATTATATTCACATGAGAATCAACAAACTACTTTCGTATGCAGCAGGCGCCGGGGCGCTGTTAGCCGTACTCGCCTTTACCAGGAGCCGGGTCGAAAACAATTTAGCTCCCGAAGTGACCGCAAAATCAAGCCTGATCCGTACAAACAATGATGCCACCTATCGCGACCTGAATAAAAACGGGAAAATGGATGTTTATGAAGATGTGCGCCAGCCCATTGAAAAGCGGGTGCAGGATCTTTTAAAACAAATGACCCTGGAAGAAAAAGCCGGGATGATGTTTTATTCGCCGGTCAGGGTAAATAAGGACGGGACCATTGAGGAGCAGCCCGCCAAGGATTTCCTGTCGAGTATGTCACCTGTTGGGATTACCGAGATCGACAAACACCATATCACACATTTTAACTTGTTTGCTGTACCTGCCCCCGACACTTTAGCGATGTGGTATAACCGGATGCAGCAATATGCTGAGAAAACACGGTTGGGTATTCCGCTTACTATCGCATCCGATCCACGTAACCAGAGCGGTGCTGGTATTTTCGCAATGTCGGCCAAAACTTTTTCCATGTGGCCCGATCCGCTTGGCTTAGCCGCCATTGGCGATGACAAGCTTACAGAGCAATTTGCTGATATTTCAAGGCAGGAGTATCTGGCTGTTGGCATCAGGCAGGGTTTGCACCCGCAGGTCGACCTAGCGACCGAACCACGCTGGCCACGCATCGCCGGAACATTTGGGGAAGACGCCGCACTATCATCCCATATGACTATCGCTTATATCAAAGGCTACCAGGGCGAAAAACTGGGTGCCAATAGCGTTGCTATGATGACCAAACATTTCCCGGGTGGCGGCCCTCAAAAGGACGGTCTTGATCCGCACTTTGCATTTCAAAAAGGAGAGGTTTATCCCGGCAATAATTTTAAATATCATTTGATCCCATTCGAGGCCGCTTTCAAAGCAGGCACAGCGGCCATTATGCCTTATTACGGTGTGCCAATGGGACAACAGAATGTTCCGGAAGTGGGCTTTTCTTATAACAAGGCTATTATCACCGAACTATTGCGTAAGAAATATCACTATGATGGTGTGGTTTGCACCGACTGGGGGCTGGTGACAGATACCAAACTGGGCTCTTTCAATTTTGTTGCAAGGGCCTGGGGCGTTGAAAAGTTGAATACCGAAGAACGTGTGCAAAGAATCATCGATGCCGGAGTGGATCAGCTTGGGGGTGAAAATCTGCCTGATGTGATTGTGAAGCTGGTGAAGGAAGGTAAAATAAGCGAGAAACGCATTGATGTTTCCGTAGCAAGGTTGCTGCGTTTGAAGTTTGAATTGGGTCTGTTCGACAATCCGTTTGTTGATGAAAAAAAGACGGCAGGTATTGTGGGTAGCCCTGAATTTATGAAGGCGGGTCAGGATGCGCAGCGCAGGTCGCTCACTTTGCTAAAAAACGACAACCATACTTTGCCTTTGGCTATTAACAAGCTGAAGATCTATGTAAAAAACATCAACCCACAGATCGCGGCGCAGTACGGTACCGTAGTGAATGATCCAAAACAGGCAGATATTGCCATCATAAGGCTGCAAACGCCAAACTATCCTATTGCCGAAACGAAAGGCAACTTCATTGCCCAGCTATTCCATTTTGGTGATCTGGATTTCAAAGGGCAAGCTTTGCAGGATGTACTCGACCTGGAAAAAACGGTACCGACGGTAGTTGATATTTATTTGGACCGCCCGGCTGTAATACCCGAGATAAGCAAAAACGCCAAAGCGCTAATCGCCAATTTCGGATCAAGTGACACTGCACTGCTGGATGTTATTTTCGGCAAATATAAACCAGGAGGCCACCTGCCTATCGAAATGCCATCTTCAATGGAAGCTGTGCGCAACCAGAAGGAGGATATGCCTTATGATTCTAAAGATCCGCTGTACAAATTCGGATATGGGTTAAGCTATTAAACTTAAAGAGTGCATCACAATTAATCATTTATAAAATATTAAATCGAAAAAACATGAGAAAGCTAAGCTTAATTTTTACAGCAGTCCTGGGGTTATTTTTTGCCATTAATGCAAAAGCACAAACTACACCCGATTATTTCCCCGGCAAATGGAACGTTGTTGTTATGGGCACACCCAATGGTGACGCTAAAATGACCTTTGTTCTGGAACGAAAAGATGGTAAACTAACTGGTGCCGTCCAGGATTCGACCGGTAAGGAATTGACAAAAATTACCCAGATAGACGAGAAAGATAAGTCCATTACAGCAGCTTTTACTATCCAGAGCTATGATGTTACACTCACTCTTGATCCGGTAGATGATGACCATGTAAAGGGCAGCCTGATGAATATGTTTGATGCCAAGGGTGTCCGTGTTAAAGAGAATAAATAATCAGCAGCTTATTTCAATCGGGGATAATTATAAAGGATTAATTTTTACGCTTATTGCATAAACGTCTTTTTTATCATTCAAATGAATCAAAGCCTTAAGTTGAAGAACTTGAGGCTTTTTTGATTTGCGCTGTCAATTGTAAAACGTCCTTTATTGAGAAAATCTCAAAAATATCATTTACATACTTACACTTAAACGTGGCGTTCATATACTTAAACAGGTGGTTTATGTTTAAAATAGTTTTAATTTAACAAAATCCCGAACTTTAATGCGTGAACAAGAGTATTTTAAGACACTTTCTTTTTTGGCTTTTTTATTTTATCGAGAACTCGCTTTTTCAATACACCTGGATAGAGTCTTTTCTTCCAAGTATTAAACATGCAGACCTGATTGTGCAAGCTATGGTGATGAACCTGGCGCTCATGCCATCAAAGCTGCTGTTCACCTACTGCGTATTTTGCTTCTCTTTGCCACGCGCCTTCAAAAAGTCAACTAACAATTTTAGTAATCTGGTTATTACACTCATATTTTTGTTGGTTGCAATCCTGCTTCACCGGTTTTGTACAATTTACGTGGCTATTCGGTCTCCAGGCTTTTTTGTAAAAGTCACCTATAGGGATATGTTTAATGCTGCGCAATTATTTACGGCCCTGCTTGATGTTGGCTTCGTATGCGGCATTGCTATCGCACTTAAATTATTCCGCATGCAGCTTAAAACCCTCAATAAGGAAAAGGATCTGATAAAGGAAAAGCTGGAAACAGAGCTTAAATTTCTTAAAGGTCAGTTAAATCCGCACTTCTTGTTTAATACGCTGAATAACATATATGCATTGACAAGGAAAAGGTCAGAACTTGCTCCTATAATAATTCTAAAACTTTCAAAGCTATTACGTTTTATGCTTTATGAAAGTGAAAAGAGCCATGTGCCCATCTCGGAGGAGATCAGGGTGCTTGAAGATTATATTGAGGTTGAAAAGGTAAGATTTTCCAAAGAGTTATGTGTTACCTTCATACAAAATATAGATAATAATAACCAGCCGATAGCACCGCTTATCCTATTGCCCTTTATAGAAAACGCCTTTAAACATGGGCCGGGAGAAATGTTATCAAAATCATTTATTGACATTGATATCCAATTAACCGACGGAAACCTCACTTTTATTGTGGTTAACTCCATAGATCAAAATAATTGTGAATTAACGACAAAAAAAATAGGCCTTGGAAATGTGAGAAGACAATTGGAATTGATGTATGAGGAGTTTAAGTTACAAACGGAAAACCTTAGTGAAACCTTCAAAATAGAATTGAAAATTAATCTGAATAAAAATGCAGCAATATAATTGTATTATAATAGAAGATGAGCCGCTCGCTGCCGAGGTACTGCAGGATTATATAGCAGATGTTCCCTTCTTAACACTTAAAAGTCATTACACGAATGCCATAAGCGCCCTTGATGCTTTGAATAAGCAGCACATTGATCTTATTTTCCTTGATATAAATTTGCCAAAGTTAAAGGGTATTGATTTTATAAAAACCTTAAAAAATCCGCCTCATATTATCATCATATCGGCCTATCATGAATATGCGCTTGAAGGATATGATTTGAATATAGTGGACTATTTACTTAAACCTATTGAGTTCAGCAGGTTTTTAAAAGCTATTAACAAATTGAAGTTTATTACGTCTGAACAGACTTACAATAACCCCGTATTTATACCTCAGGGAAAGGATTTTCTTTTTGTGTATGTTGACAAAAAAAGGGTGAAAATACACCTCCGGGATGTTATTTATATTGAAAGCTTCAAAGAATATGTGCGGATTGTAACGAGTGAAAAAACAATCACCACAAAATCACAACTAGGCCAGATAGAGGAACAATTGAACAAAAATGATTTTTTGAGAATTCACCGGTCCTTTATCATTTCCAAGGAAAAAGTTGAAGCTTATACAAGCACCGTTATCGAACTGCATGGAAAAACACTACCCATCGGGCGCAGCTACAAGGAGCTGGTAATGGGTATACTTGATGAAAGTTGAAGGGCCTTATTCCCTCACGCATTTAATCAACCCTCACATTTTAAGTATAGGAACGACCGTTTTATACCCCTAAACACTCATACACTTGATTCTTCTGCTTTATATACAGCAAATACAGGTATTGATAGCAATTTCTGATTTAATTTATCTGCAAATATACCTTTGACTTACATCTCGTTCCTTCAGTAAGATCGAGTTAATAGTTAATAAGACAAAAAAAGCTCCGCAAGGGAGCTTTTTTTTTGCCTGTTTATTTCTGAAAAGTCTTCAACGACCTGTTTTTGTATATAAATGGCATATGTAGTGGTTTTATGGGATTGTTTTATAAACAACCTGCCGATCATCAGCTGAGTTAGTTACCAGGTTGCTGTTAATTTATCTTCATAGGATTAATTAACTGACAAACTAACTATATGACGAAAAGACCACAAATTCTTTGCGGATGCTCATCCGCGCATTTTTCTGTGACAAGCATTTCCGAATCCAGAAGCCGGTTCACTGAAATTTCAGGCCCACAATCCGAATTGCTGATCATCAGCATTAATCCTAATGTTTAATTCTCAAACTAATTTTTCGAAGATGAAAAAAATTCTACTCGTAAGTTTGTGTTTCCTGATGTTATGCGTAACGCAGGTATTTGCACAAAACCGTACTGTTACTGGTACGGTTACGGCCAGGGAAGACGGCCTGCCCATTCCGGGAGTCACAGTAAAGATTAAGGGGGCAAGTGGTGGTACCCAAACCAACAGCGCCGGTAAATTCTCCTTAAGTGTACCAGATAATGCAATCTTAGAGTTCAGTGGTGTTGGGTATGTTAAGATAACTGCACCTGTAAAAGGGTCTGTTGTAAACGTCTCCCTTTCAGCCTCGAGCACTCAGCTTGGTGAAGTAGTGATCACCACCTCCCTTGGTGTTAAAACCCAGCAAAGGGAATTGGGCTACGCCACCGCCCAGGTGAACAATAAACTGCTTAACCAGGCGGCTGTTACCGACATCTCTACAGGCTTGCAGGGTAAGGTATCCGGCCTGCAGGTTAACCTGACCGACAATAGCATTGATCCAACTACCCGCATAGTATTGCGCGGTAACAGGTCCATTACCGGTAACAACGAGGCTTTACTTGTTGTTGACGGTGTGCCTATTGAGGATGTTAACTATATCAATACGATCAATCCTGAAGACGTTGCCAGTGTATCCATTCTGAAGGGCGCGGTTGCAGCAGCGATCTACGGTTCAAAGGCTTCCAATGGTGTATTGATCATCACCACTAAGAAGGGCAGCAAAGGCAAGCCCTCCATTACAGTAAAGAATACTACGGAAGTACAATCGGTTTCCTATCTTCCTAAGCTGCAGACACAGTTTGGCGGTTATGGCGGTGAAGGCGGTGGTTTTGTTAACCCCGACGGAACCGTAAACCCGGTGCCCTATGAAAACGAAAGCTACGGCCCCGTATTTGATGGCAGGAAGATATTGCTTTCCATAGCACCTGTTTTTGGTCCTGACGGCGTTACCCCTGTACGTTTTGATACCCTTTACACTACTTACGCGAACAAGCCAAATAACCGCGGGGATTTCTTTGTTAACGGTATTGCCAACCAGTTCAACGTTAGCTATGATATTGGTAGCGATAACAGCACAATGCACGTAGGTTTACAGGATGTTAACCAGGGCGGTGTAGTACCAAATGACCACTCACGCAGGGATAACCTTCGTATTGGTGGTACAGAAACTTATGGAAAATTTAGCGTTGAGTACAATGCTGCCTATAACCAAAACAGCGTAAGCACCTTTGGCTCCAGCTATAACCAGACAGGCGGTGGCTTAACGGGTGATGCACTTTACTTTGAAGTGCTGAATACCCCTGCCAACATCCCCTTGACCAGCTTTAAGGATTTTAATGGTAGGTTCAGCAGCCCCGATTCCTACTATAATGCGTTTGCTACCAATCCCTACTGGACTGTAGCCAATTCACGCGCGAATAGAAGCGACTATATCTTTCAGGGTAACCTTAACCTGGCATGGAAGGCAACCCCGTTCCTGACCTTTTCTGATAGGATTGGCCTTACTTCAAAAACACAACAGTTTTCTAATTACAGGGCTCAGGTTCAATTCTCGCCATGGGCCATTGCCGACCCGCAAAGCGCAGGTAATGTGCCGTCGCAATTGGTATATGTATACCCTGCCGCAGATGCTGCAACCTTCTTTGAACAACTGCTCAATAACGACTTTATCGGAACCTTTGATAAGAAGTTTGGCAAGTTTTCCTTAAAAGTATTGGCCGGTGTAAATACCGAGCAGAGCTACCAGAGAACGATCAATATCGAGGGCGATCAGCTGCAGTTCCCGGGAGACTATAACGTAGGCAGCACCCTGGGTATCCCTACCTTTGGCGAAAACTTCTACAAGCAGAGAGAGGGTGCCATTTATGAAGAGGCTACTGTAGGTTATAACAATTACCTGTTCGTGCACCTTACCAACCGCGATGAATGGAATTCGGTACTTGCACAGGCCCATAACCACTACTCATACCCAGGTGCCGACCTTGCCTTTGTATTTACAGACGGCATAAAGGCGCTGAAGGACAATAACATATTATCCTATGGTAAGTTCCATGCAGGTATTGCGCAAGTGGCCAATATCAACCTGGGTGCAGGTGCAAATCCATATGGTGCATTCTCTCTGACCAACCCCTTTGTTGTCCCTTCGGGGTTCCCATATGGCACATTGGGCGGTTATGCACAATCAAGCCTTTCACTTAACCCGAATATCCAGCCTGAAAAGACTACGGATTATGAAGCAGGGTTTGAACTGGGCTTCCTGAAGGACCGCATTAAGTTTGACGCTACCTACTCCCATTCCGATTCAAAAAATCAGAGTTTAACAGCTACCGTTTCCAGTGCAACGGGCTTCACCCAGGAATTAAGCAACGCAGGTTTAGTAACCAACGATGTGTGGGAGCTTGACCTGAACACCATTGCAGTAAAAACAAGAAACTTTGAATGGACCATAGGTATCAATTACACCCACCTGGCCAATATGGTTAAGGAATTAGCACCAAATCAAAGCCAGTTGGAGATCAGCTCAGGAAACATACCCGGCACTGTTGGTGCAGTGGCTGGTATTTATGCGGTTGTTGGTAAACCTTATCCTGTTATTGAAACCAATGACTGGAACCGCTCGCCAAGCGGCAAGGTGATTGTTGACCCGGTTACGGGTTTGCCATCCGTAAACAGCAACCTGACAACGTATGGTACTACTAACCCTACCAGTATATTGGGTGTTAACTCCTCATTTACTTATAAGGCGTTCTCCTTGTCATTTGTGATCGACTACCGTGGCGGTAATGAAATATTTAACTCCTTAGCTTCTGTGGAGGCCTTTACCGGTGTTTCGGCTCAATCGGCACAAAATGGCCGTCAGCGCTTTATATTCCCTAACTCTGTTGTCAATACCGGAACTGCGGCCAACCCTGTATACACCAATAATACCGGAACTGCTGTTGTTAACGGCAACGGTGGCCAGGGCGGTTCATTCTGGTCAACCGTATTCGGTTCACAGGTGGGTAGCCTGTTTGTTGAGGATGCAGCCTTTATCAAATTAAGGGAAGCAAACCTAACTTACCAGGTACCGGCGAGTGTATTGACAGGTGTTAAATTCATTAAGCGGGCATCTGTAAGCCTCATCGGCCGTAACTTGTTAATGCTCAGGCCTAAGTCAAATGACTCCATCGACCCTGAGTTTTCTGATACCACGGGTAATGCTATAGGTTCAACGTCAGTTTTTCAAACACCTCCTACCAGGTTCTACGGAGCCAGTGTACAGGTAACCTTCTAAAAAACTATGAGTTTAATTTTAAAAATAAAGATCATGAAAAAAATAGCGATAGTACTTTTTGCGGTTGCGGCGCTTGCCGCGGGCTGTAAAAAGTTCACGGATATCAATAACAACCCTAATCAGCCTACGTTCGTAACCCCCAACGTTGTGTTATCGGCTGCCTTGCAGGGGTCGGGGGCCCAATTGGCGGGGGGCTTCTTTCAAACTACAAGATGGATGGGATCTATGGCCCGAAGCGGTAACTTTATCCAGACCATTCCCACTGAAACATATTCTATAGCCGCTGATTTCGCTGATGGTGACTTCCAGGCATTATACAGTGTATTGGGCAGGTATAATTATATTGAGCATAACAGCAACGGCGATCCGTTTTATGTGGGTGTAGGAAAAACCATGAAGGCCTTTCACTTCGCCATGGTGGTTGATGGGTTTAATAATGTACCCTACTCACAGGCCTTTAACCTGGCCAAATATCCAAACCCTAAGTATGATGACGCGGCAAGCATCTATGCCGACCTGATTACCCAACTGGATAGTGCTGTTATTGAGTTTGGCGCGGCAAAAGCTTTTTATGTAACAAGCCCCGGAACAGTACGCATCAATGATGATAAATATGATATCATGTTTGGCCGTGGTGCAGGCGGAAGTGATATTGCCGCGGCAGATGCACGCCTGTTGGTGTGGATAAGATTTGCCAATACGGTTAAATTGAAGCTATTAATGAATGAGCGCCTAGTGGTAACCCCAGCCTATATCCATGCAGAATTGGCTAAGGTAACGGCAAATGGCCAGGGATACATCACTGCTGGTGAGAGTGCTGCGGTAAATCCGGGCTATACAAAGAGCTCCGCTGCCCAGCAGAACCCCTTTTATGGCGCATTTATAAATACATCGGGTAACCCAACCAATACGGCTTCATTCTTTAGGGCCAATCAGTACTTCATCAATTTTTGTACAAAAACTGGCGATGACAGGAAGACTGATGTATATTCCACAGTGGGAGGTAACCAGGTTGGGAATTTTGATGGCGATCCCAACGCATTAACTAACACCTTTACGTCGACTTTAGGGCCAGGAGTATTGCAATCGGATAGTCAGGACGAATTGCTTCTGTCGGATTTTGAAAGTTTATTCATACAGGCTGAAGCCGTTCAGCTAGGTTTTACCGAAGTCAGCGGATCCTCTGCTGCGGCTCTTGCACGGACAGCTACCGAGCAAAGCTATGTATACCTGAATGACAATGGCGACGGGAACGCGGCAGCCAGCGCTGCCAATGGAGATGCCTTTCTTGACGGCGATACCGGCGATGCGAAAACTGACGTTTCGGTAAGCGGCCTGCAGGCGATCATGACCCTGAAGTGGGCGGCGCTTGTATGCATCAACTGGGAGCAGTCCTATACTGATTACAGAAGAACGGGTTTCCCAAAACCTGATGGAACGACCTTTGGCTTTTCACTTGCAAATAATGTTATACATCATACTAATCCTACTACAGGCCTTACTGTAAATTTTCCATATCGTTACCTGTATCCGCAAAGTGAAATAAATACTAACGGGAAGAATATACCTGCAGGAACAAACGCTTATACGGCAGTATTCTGGGATACGCAGGAGAAATAAGATTAATTGCATTTTTTATAATTAAATAAAAAAACGAGATGAAAATAAATTATTTATTCAAGAATATGGGTCGGGCTTGCCTGGTAACAGGTTTACTGACAACCACCCTGGTCAGCTCCTGCTTAAAGGATAACAGCCCCGGCACAATTAACTTTGGCGATAGTCCGGCCCTCGTAGAGTGGCAATACAAAGGGTTTTCAGCCACTCCATACACTGCACCTGTGCTCCCGGTTGCCGGCTTTACCTTCAATCTGGAGGTTGCCTTATCGGTGAAGACGGTTTTCTTAAATACACCCGTAACCGTTACTGCAGTTGAAGATGCAACCCTATTACCTGCGGGCACAACAGAATTGCCGGCTGCAGACTATACCCTGCCAAATGGTGGTAAAATAACCATCAATCCAGGGCAGCAGCTGGTGCAGTTCACAATCACTTTTGCCGGTGATAAGATCGATTTTACACAAAAGAACACCCTGGCTTTAAAACTCACCTCTCCCAGCGGTGCCCAGTTAACTACCAACTTAAATGTGGCAATAGTTAATATTAAGGTTAAGAGCCCCTTTGATGATACCTATACGGTTGTATCCGGAGCGACTACAAGATACAAGGGGCCTACTGTGGCAGCTGGTGTGCAGGATCAATTCCCTGTAACCGAGTCAAGTATCCCATTAAGTACAATTACGGCAGATGAGGTTTCAGGCCAGGCGGGCTCTTCATTATTTGCGCTTACCGCAGCCTTTACAATTGTTGGTACAAATGTATCCGTTTCAGCTGACCCGGCGGGCACCGTGGGTAGTAGTACATTTAATTACATCAATGGCGATAGCAAAGGGGTAAGCTCCTATGATCCAGCTACCAAAACGCTCATACTCCATTATTCATATTTGAATGGGGCGGGCAACTTAAGGGAGGTTGATATGGTTTTAAAAGGTCAGTAATAACAGCTGTTATCTACCCGAAATAAGGGTCGTGCATCTGTACGGCTCTTATTTTATAGTATAAGAAAGGCGCTGACCTCAATAGATGATGAATGCCCTTGGCAAACGCATAAAAAGTATACTACTGCTTTAACACGGAAAAACATTTAGAAGCCATGAAAAAATTTACAATCCTTGCCCTTGTGCTGGCCTGTATTTCAGGTTGGGCACAGGCACAAACCATTACAGCAAAAGGTGTAATTAAGAACCTGGATGGTGACCTGCTTCATTTTGCATTTGTACAGGACAAGGCAGGCAAGCACGCTGCCTACACCGATTCACTGGGTAATTTTACTATTGAAGTAAGCCCCCACGCCATTCTGAACATCAATTGTACCGGATACAGGGATACCGTAGTAAGTGTTAATAATCAAACCAGTTTTGCGATAGTAATGCACCTATCAGGTGTCAATATTATAGCTACCAAACCGGTTGTCACCGAATCGGCAAACTCTAAGGCGCTTAAACAGGAATTCAGCGACGAAATAATGCTTAAATCGGGCTTTCTAAAGAAGAATGAGAATTTTTTTGATTTTGTAACCGGGTCCATTCTGCCTGTCTTTCGACCAAGGGACGAAACCCAGGGAAGCAGATACTTTTTTAAGGGCTGGGTGCATGGCTATGTAGTTACCTCAAAGGATTCCATCGTTCAAAATTCAGGGTTCAAGTTTGATTATGATAAGATAGGCGGTGGCCTGCTTTTAACGAAGGATCAGAAGTCGGCAATTGAGATCGATAAAGACCTGATAAAGTCATTTACCCTCTATGATAACCTGAACAAACCTTATACTTTCGAACGAGTACCGCAGATAGATAACAATCACTATATACAAGTGATGGCGAACGGCAATAAGTATAAAATATATAAAGCTACAAAAACAAGTTTTATAAGGGCGAATTACAGCACAGACGGGCTAAGCTCAACGGGGAATAATTATGACGAGTATATTGATGACAATACCTATTATGTATACGACGTAAAGACTCAAACTTTGCAAAAGTTGGCTTTTAAAAAGAAGTCGATAAAGGAGGCCTTCACAAAGGATCAGGATAAACTGAACAAGTTTATGGCCGATCATTCATCAGACGATATTGATGAGTTTTACCTGGTGAGCCTGGGTAGCTATATGAATGAATAATTTCAGAATCAAAATATAAAGCGATGGATAAAATTTCACAAAAATCATTACATACCAGTTAAACAACAAATTAAAAACAATATGAAAAACAACAAAACACTTTACTGGATCATCACCGGATTATTTGCGGCATTCATGTTATTTTCGGCATTGCCTGATATTTTAACTGTTCCGGATGCTGTTACTTTAATGAATCATTTAGGATATCCTAAATATTTTATTCCCTTTATCGGGGTTGCGAAATTGCTGGGTGTGATCGCGATTTTAATTCCTGGGTATCCACGGATAAAGGAATGGGCTTATGCAGGTTTGCTTTTTGATTTAATTGGGGCAACCTATTCACAAATATCTATTGATGGCTTTAAACCACAGATAATAATCATGGTATTGCCAATTGCCTTTCTTGTTGCATCCTATTTTTTATATCATAAAAAACTGCAGACAGTGGTAAGCGCTTAATTAAAAAACAATCCATTATAAATTAGTGTCATGTCATCCATAAATTGAGGGTTAGTCTCAGGTCGAAGGTTTTAGATTCTAAGTAAAGAAAAGACGAATTTCGACTTATGACCCCCTGCTAAAGACTGTTGACATGACACTAGTTTCGGAATAAAAAGGCAAGGCATATAAAAAGCACGGGCGCTTCTATGTCGCATTCAACCCCCTATTATGTCATTTACGCCGCCTCGCAGTAATGATTTTAGTCGCCATCTTTGTATTATCAATCAGCAAGAAAACGTTACAAACTTCACTAAATTCAAAATAAAATGGCACAATTCAATCCAAAATTCGATGATTATATAGCCGAATCAGCAGATTTTGCAAAGCCAATCCTGGAATATTTGCGTGCAATAATCCACGAAACATGCCCGGAAGTTGAAGAGATAATGAAATGGGGGAATCCACATTTCGATTACAAAGGGGATATGATGTGCATCCTCGCAGCTTATACAAAACATTGCTCATTCAGCTTTTTTAAAGCAGAATTAATGAGCAATCCAAAGCTGAAGGAAAATCTCAAACCAGGACAAAAAATGGGTAATATGGATAAGATCACCTCTTTATCTGATTTGCCGGAAAAGGCTGTTTTAGTCGCCTATATAAAGGAAGCCATGGCCTTAAATGAAGCCGGGATAAAAAAAACAAGGCAAAAATCTGAAACGCCAAAAGTAATTGATGTTCCGGATTATTTTAATGAAAAGCTGGCAACTAATCCATTAGCCAAGGAAATTTTCGAAAGCAAATCCCAATCTTTTCGCAAAGACTATTTAATCTGGATAACAGGTGCGAAGACTGAAGCCACTCGCCAAAGCAGAATGGAACAATCGTTGGAATGGATAGCCGAAGGAAAAGGCAGGTTTTGGCAGTATGAAAAATAATCCAATATAAACAAAATGAAAAAGACAAGAATTCTTTACTGGACATTTACAAGCTTATTTGCAGCATTTATGTTTGTATTTGCCTTGCCGGATATTGTTTCTTCTAAAATAGCAATTGAAGGCTTTACTAAAATGGGGATGCCGTTTTATTTGCTGCCCTTTCTTGGCATCGCAAAAACATTGGGCGTTATTGCTATTCTAATCCCTGGTTATCCCCGCATTAAAGAATGGGCTTATGCCGGGTTATTTTTTGATTTAATCGGTGCCACTTATTGTGTGTTCTCATCATCGTCATCAGGCGAAATGGCCGGTAACCTTGTATTTATGGCGATTCCTCTCGCTCTCGGAATCCTTTCTTACACCTATTATCATAAAAAATTGAAAGCATAACTTTTTTAAAATCAATTCGCACAAAACAAATCAATCGTGATCGAGAGCATTAATTAAAGAATTAAACTATCTAAAAATTAAAATTATGAGAGAAATTATTGTAGCAGCAGAAGTAACCATGGATGGGGTGGTGAACAACCCGGAAATATTTCCAGAGATTTTTAATTATCATACGGATGATGTTCAGGACTATTTAGATAAACTCCTTTTCTCATCTGATGCCTTATTATCAGGTCGTCTAACATACGAAGGCTTTGCCCAGATATGGCCAACCCGGACAGGAGATATGGCCGACTATATAAATAAAATGCCAAAGTATGTCGCCTCGAGAACACTTAAGGAACCCCTCAGCTGGAATTCAACATTATTACAAGGGGATATTGTTGAACAACTTCGCAAGCTTAAGCAAGAGGACGGAAAAAACCTGGTGCAATATGGAGTTGGTGAATTAACGCATACCATGTTAAATCAAGGACTTGTAGATAAATTCCAACTGCTGGTGTTTCCGTTTACATTTGGCCAGGGTGGACGATGGTTTGATGGCATGGATTTGAAACACTTTAAATTGATTGAATGCAAGACTTTCAAATCTGGTGCCGTATTAATGCAGTATGGGCAAGCGGTGAACGCCCATTGAACTCCATTTAATCATTACGAATTTATGAACCATTGAGTATCCTGATGGTCATGCCTGGGAATTCTCTTATATGGATTTGAGTAAATTTCCACCGCAATAAGGATAAGCAAGGAAAACAACCACAGCCAGTTTCAGAGTTAAATATAAATGAAAGCCTTTAAATCGAAAGATTTGAGGCTTTTTTGATTTTTATACTCCTAAAATGCTTCATTTAAATTCAGGAAGAATCCTTTGTTACCATATTTGCCGAATGCATAATCAAGAGCCAGATTGGTACGTGTAACTTTGTTAAACAACACCCGCAAACCGGCGCCATAGCCCGGCTGAAATACCTGGAATAGCTTTGTGCCGTGATCGTCATTACCACTTTGCATATTTACAAAGGTAACACCGCTGATAAATTTGTTACTTAATATGGGGAAGCGGAACTCGGCTTCGGTATCGTTGAATTCTGTCCCCTTAAAATATTGGGATGTATAACCCCTGCCGCTTCTAAAAGTTCCATCCCTGGCTGTTCCGGGTAATTCAAGATAAGGTATAGAACCATTGAGCAGGTATGAACCCCAGTTCCAAAGGGCGAGCACAGTTTCGGGACTGGCATCTGATAAGCTAATGTATTTCCTTAAGTCGGTGGTAAATTGTACGGAATTTTTGGTACTCCCTATCCATGTTTGGTTAACCCGAAGACCAGCATCAAAATAAATACCTTTATAAGCCCGGTTTGGGTTATCGCGTGTGATATACTCTACGTTGAAAAGAAAGCCGTTTGCCGAGTAATGATCCTGGGGAAAGCCATGCTGATTGTTGTAGACACTGGAGGGTGTTGCATTGTTAATGGTGTCCTTAGTTTGAATGTCCCGCCTGATCTCGAATGACATCCCGGCCCCTAAAAAAAGATTTGGCTCTACTTCCTTATAAACCTTTTCCCTAAAGTTAAAATATAAGGAATGAATGGGATAAACCTGGTGCGCAGGATCAGCCAGCACCTCCTCTGTGTTGCTCCCCCCGCTGAAGCTGCGGCCTATTCCAAAGCCATAATCAGGCGTTACCGTTTTTGCTACTACCAGGTTCCCCTGGAGGTTCCACTTATTACCGGGGGTAAATATATTATGATTGACATAAAAATAAATGATGCCTTTGCTGGTAATAGAAGCTGATGTGGCTCCAATTGACAGGAGGGTATTAGGATCATTCCCTAATCTTTTGCTCGCCACGGCTTTAATGCCGAGCTGAGCCCCAATGGTAGGATTGGCTGCTATGTTGGGCACAATGGTAATGCCTGATCCTCTATGCAGGGTATCTGGCTTTTTTTGGGGACGAAAAATATTACGGGTTAAATCGCCAAAATCATATTGCTTATTCAGGTTTTCTGCCGGTTTTTTAACTTTTAAAGTCTTAGCTCGTAAAGAATCTGCTTTAAGGGAATCAACCGGGCCATTTACCTGACCGTAAGCCAATGCGCTGATGTTGATAAACAAGAAGAATAGTAACCATTTCAATATTGAAATCTTTCCGTAGGCCCAGCTAAATCGCACAGTTGATGTATAAAAATTCAAATTCAAAAAATTATTTGCTATAGAGGTTAAGGTATCTCTTTAACCAGCCGGTAAGTTAAATGTTTTATGCGTAAGTTAATATGTCAGGCGCCTGTCTTGTGAATTATATCTGCTTATGAGGTGTTTGCTTAAAATTAGCCGGCGATGGAAGCATCATTAACTGCTATTTCATTTCACCCGAAAGTCGTTCTGCGCTTTAACTACCCTTCGCCTTGAGCTTATAGGTTTTAGAGTGAGATTTAATCGCGGTCAAAAATCTATTTTTACTTGTGGCGCCTAATTCGGGATTGGTTTTCAAGAAATCCTGCCTTACGGTTAAGGCAGTTTTAGCTGTACAAGCAGGGGTCCATCCCGGAGGCATTACGGCGTACAATAACTTATTCTTTATTCCTTCTGCATTTTTTATATCGCGGTAAAGGAGTAATATTTCCCCAAAATACAAATCCGAAAAATTGGTTACATCTAAATCTCTTGAGACACCGTATTCTACTTTAACTTCTTCCTTAAGGGGTTGCAATGTCCCGAAAAGCCAATCCCAAACCGGCAAAACAAAAGCAAAGTTTGTATCAATATACAGTGGATTTTTTGCATGATGCACCCGGTGATGTGCCGGGGTAATTAACAGATATTGCAATATGCCCAATCTCCCGTTTTTTAAAGTTCTTTCGCTCACATGGGTAAATACACCCCATGCACTGTCGATTGATAGAATTGCCAGGAACATTAGGGGATTAACGCCCAAAACCATTGAAATAATCAAATGAATTAAGGTTGAATAATAACTCTCTGCAAAAAAATGAACCCAATTTACCGTCATATTTAATTCGGACGGGGCATGATGCGGAGCGTGAAGGCACCACAAAAACCGTATGCGATGAGAGCTGAAATGAAACAGCCAGGTGGAAAACTCCCAGCATAAATAGCCATATATCCAGCTATACCATGCTAAATTAACGGTAAACAGCTGAAGTTTTTGGAAGTGAGGCAGCCAGATCCAAAACATATGGTACAAAATTAATTTTGGCAAAAGCTGGTGAATCAGCATGGCCAAAAAGGATGATTTATAGTGTACTGAAACTTTTTTAAAGATGAGTTTATACTTTGGATAACCTTGCGTATTGCCTCTCTCCTGCCGTAAAAGTTGAATAACAAGCGACAGGATTTCCCAAATAACAAAAGTTGTGTTTAATATAATTAAAGCAGAAACTATACTTATGTAATACTGATGATTTAAAAAAGGGTTGATGATCGCGCCGATGTAACCTTTCCCTTTTATTGAGTCGTAAATATATATCCCATAGGTAGCAACCAGGCTATACATTATAAAACCAACCGCAAATACAAAAATTACGTTTTCAATAATTCTTAAACTTTTATTCTGTTTCGCAAGGCCCATTTATTGATTATTGGTACAACGGTCTTCAACAAAAATAAAGAATTCTTTGCTGGATATATCACGGTATCAACATTAACATCTGCCAGCTGCACGTATTGAACAGGCCTTTATTACTGTCCGGAGATGGGATATCAGGCTAACAAAATAAAATTGAGTTTTTTGGTGCTCCCGCTTACCAGTGATAAAATGATATTTTAAGCATATGTGGTTTTTTTATGTCTGGTTACATTCACCCGGTTAATCAGGGCCATGGATTTCACACGAAAAATTATGCCTGAAATAGCCTTTATAATATTTTGGAAGAATAAGCAATTCAAATTTTAATCTCTTTTATGACAACTGTTTCTGCACCAGGATATGCGCACTGGTCCCTACCGCAAAAAATAGCCTTAAGGTTCTTTTTTATATTCTTTGTATTATATATCATTTTTGTGCCAAGCGATGTTTTACCGCTTTACGGTAAGGTATTTTATCCTTTTATCAATTACTTTCAGGGTTTTATTGCTTGGGCAGCAAAAAACATACTGCATATAGTAATTAGCCCGGTTACCCGGGGATTAGGCGATAGTGGTGGTGATTCAACTTTCGATTACCTGCTTTATCTTTTTGTCATTATACTTTCTGTCGCGGCAACAATAATCTGGTCATACACAGGGCGTAAAACGGCCGATTATAATAAGCTCTTTTATTGGTTGCTGGTGGTGTTGCGTTATTTTGTAGCATTTACGATGATATTATTCGGCTCGGCAAAGGTTTTTAGAGTACAATTTCCAGAGCCAACTATCGGCAGGCTAATGGAACGCGTAGGGGATATGTCTCCTATGGGATTGGCGTGGACCTATTTTAGCTATTCGCACGCTTTTAATTATTTCACAGGCACTGCCGAATTATTGTGTGCGGGATTGCTATTTTTCCGCCGGACCACCAGGCTGGGAGCCACAATAGGTGTTGTATTACTGGTTAATGTTGTTGCTATAAATTATTGTTTTGATGTGTGTGTAAAGATATCATCAACAACCCTGCTATTGATGTGCTTCTTTATACTGATACCTGATCGCGGAAGGTTCCTCAACTTCTTTTTTCGCAACGGGGAGGTGCTTCCTGCAGATCTGAGCCCGCACCGTTTTACAGAAAAATGGAAGAACGTTACGCTGACTGGTATAAAGTATGTTCTTATCCTGTACTTATTGTACTGGGCCTATGGCCTGATGGAAGAACAGACTGCAACTTACGGTTACGGCGGACCCAATGCCAAAAAACCACCGCTATATGGTCTCTATCAAATTGAAACTTTTATTATAAATCGTGACACGCTGAAGCCGCTCACTACTGATATTACACGCTGGAGCAAATTTTGGATTAACCGGCCTGGCGCTGCGGCGGTAAAGTTAATGAATGACAGTATTAAAGTTTATAACTTTAAACCTGACACACTTAAGCATATTGTTGCTGTGAGTACACATGCCGACACGGCTCATCAATTTTATCTGCATTATACCATACAGAAACCGAACGTTATGGTACTGCAAGGCCAGTGGAAACATGATTCGATATATGTACGGATGCATAAAATCGATCTCAACAGTTTCCGCCTCATCAGCCGCGGCTTTCATATGATTAACGAAGTTCCTTATAACAAGTAGCGCTTATTTCAGCGTTTCAGTCCCCATTGGGAGACTTTGCGGGGACAAGAAAAACGTTCCGGATCTCACCCCGGAACGCAATCAACTAATCGAGATCTCATGTTTAATGATCTCTTTCCTGCCATCTTTCTAAAGGATGACAAGCTCTTATTATCCCATATAAATATAGTTTCCGGGGATGAAAGTATTTATTCTTTTACTGCGCAAACGTTTGATAAGCAATTGAATAGCCGGTTTATTCGATGAAATAAATCCTTAATTGTTTTAGCCGTATGTTTGCTGGATACCTGCAGATCGCAGGTTTTATATCCACGGAGGATCACACTTTTTGGCGGGAATTACATTGATTGCATATCCGGTTAAAGCTGAAAGGATATTTTATTAGCTTTGGTAGCACGTAATTATCGTACCTAAAATCTCATGAATAAAATAGCCTGCATTTACGCCTCCTGTTTTTTAGCAATCGCCCTTCTATCCAATTGTACCAATAAAAACTCCGGGAGTAAAAATGCTGCCCTTTACAAAGCCGATCTTAAACTACCCGCTGGTTTTACTGCTACCATCGTGGCTGATTCACTGGGACCGCTACGGCACCTGGCTGTAACCAGCCAGGGCGATATCTACGTGAAATTAAGTGCGCTGAAAGATGGAAAAGGTATCTACCTCCTCACTGATTCCGATCACGACGGCAGGATGAAGAAAAAGATGGGCTTTGGCAATTATCCTGGTACGGGTATCCTCATCAAAGGCAATGCGCTTTATGCATCGTCCAATACGGGCGTGTTTAAATATCAGCTGAATGATAAGGGTATGGTGACTGATACTGCCAAACCCAAGATACTGGTGAAGGGCCTGATAGATAGGGCTCGCGATAATTCAAAATCAATAGCTGTTGACGATCAGGGTAACCTGTATGTAACCGTTGGCACTTATAACGAAACCTGCCGAAAGCCGAACTCGGGCGAAGGGATGGCAGGCTGTCCGCTGCTGGATTCGGTGGGCGGGGTATGGCAGTTCAAGACCGATAAAACCAACCAAAGCTATGGCGATGCGGTTCACTATGCCCGCGGACTAAAAAATGTGGTGGGCATCAACTGGAACGCCAGTACCAAATCTCTGTTTGTGATGATGCATGGCCGGGGGAGGTTTGATGATAAGTTCCCGCAGTATTATACACCCAAACAGAGTGCCGAACTGCCCGCTGAAACCATGTATGAGTTGCACAAGGGCGACGATGCCGGCTGGCCGTTTGTATATTATGATCATTTCCAGAAAAAGAAAATGTTATCGCCTGAATATGGCGGTGATGGTAAAAAGAGTGTCGAAGGTAAATATCTCGACCCACTGGCTGCTTTCCCGGCGCACCTTGCCCCTAACGACCTATTATTCTATACCGGCAACCTCTTTCCCGCAAGGTACAAAAACGGGGCCTTTATTGTATTTCATGGGCAGTCGCCACAGTTGAAAAAAGGTTATCTGGTGGCTTTTGTGCCCTTTAAAAATGGCAAACCATCAGGCGATTGGGAAATTTTTGCAGATAACTTTTCCGGCATCGACCTCAACAAACCTACCGGTCCTATCCAGCACCGCCCCATGGGTTTGGCGCAAGGGCCTGATGGCGAGTTATATGTTTCGGATGATTTGAAAGGGACGATCTACAGGATAGGTTATAAGAGTGAAAGTAAGTAATCATTAATACGATTATTATGAGAAAAGTCATATTTACTACGCTGATACTGGGTGTCATTGTTTTGTTCGTCGGGGCGAAGAAAATAGCACCTGGTGCCGATGATGTAACTTATTACCACGATGTAAGTATTTGCGGCGGTGCGTTACCTTCGGATATTAAGCCGGGGAAGGATGGTAAGTACATTTCTGTAATGCCGGGACTTGGCCATCATCATTATAAAATATACACCAGGTCTGACAGCGCCCAGGTATATTTTGACCAGGGCCTTAATTTCTATTATGGTTACCATTTCCCTGAAGCGCTGGCATCGTTCAAAGAAGCTGCCCGCTTTGATGGCGGCTGCACCATGGCTTACTGGGGGCAGGCATTGACCTTAGGGCCATACTACAACAATTACAACTACAGAATGAGCGGCGAAGTGCCTGTGGTGCTGATGTCGCTGAAAAGGGCAAACACAGGCGCTGATCCGAAGGAAAATGACCTTGCAAACACCATGTTGCAAAGATATTCTTCTGATACCACCAACGCCGACCGGAAGCAACTGGACGACCGCTACGCCACTGCCATGCACCAGCTGGCTGCTAAATACCAGTCAGATAATGATATCAAGGCGTTGTATATCGACGCCATGATGCTTTGCCACAAGTGGGATTTCTGGCATCCGGATGGCACCCCTGAACCATGGACGCCGGTACTGGTAATTACCTGCGAAGATATTTTGAAAGCTGATCCGCACCAGCCGGCAGCGCTGCATTATTATATACACCTTACCGAGGCATCGCGGCATCCCGAGAAAGCACTCCCCTATGCAGATACTCTTGAACACCTGATGCCAGGAGTGGCGCATATGGTACATATGTCCACGCACTCGTACCAGCGCAATGGCTTGTTTGCAAAAAGCGTAACCGTTAACGAGGAGGCGAATACGGTATTTAATGGAGAGGATGCCGCTAATCCTTCCTTCCATTTGAGTAAAGCCAATGCCATCCATTTTTTTGCGGTGCAATCATACTGCGCCATGAGTGCGGGAATGCTGGATAAGGGAATGCCAATATACCTGAGAGCAAAGGAAAGAATGATTGCGATGAAGCCATTTTTTAAAAGGGATCCTTATGCTCAATTTGTTTATACGATACCTGAAATTGCCTTTGTGCGGTTGGGCAAATGGCAGGAAATATTGAATGTACCCCGCCCGGATGCGCAATGGAAATACGCCGCGTTGCTGGACGATTTTGCAAAAGGTATGGTCTATGTTCATACCAACAATTTAGCTGCCGCGAAGGAATGCCTTGCCGACCTCAATAAAAACCTGGCCGATAGCCTGCTTGCCATCCGCAGAATGCCTTACAACAAACCTAAGCAGCCAGCGCAAGTGGCAGCCGATATTTTATCAGGTGAGATATTATACGCCGATGGCAAAAAAGGTGAAGCGATAGCAGCGTTAAAAAGTGCGGTGAGCGAAGAAGATGCCATGGTATACCGCGAACCCCAGGAATGGTTTATCCCCGCAAGGCAATACCTTGGCAGCTATCTTTTAAAGATGAACAAGGCTGCGCAAGCTGAAAAAGTTTACCATGAAGACCTGGTAGCTAACCCCGGCAATGGGTGGTCGCTGCTGGGCATGTATAATTGTATGAAAGCGCAGCACAAGTCCGGCGAAGCGGAAAAGTATCAGCTGCGATACAATAAGGCATTTGCGGATGGGGATGTTCAGCCGGTTGATTCGGTTTTTTGAGTGGGCCTAAAGGAACAAAAACAATGACTATTTTCTCATCAGTAGTCCGCATCTTAAAATCCTGATAATTAGTTGGTTTTGTCGAAAAAATAGGTAAATTTATTATATAAACCCTAAAGAGATGAAACTATCAACCTTCGCAATTATCGTTACCATTTTAGCAATTGGCTTTGGCCTTGCATTTGTGTTTATCCCTGTTAAGGTAGCGGCCTTTTACGGTAGCACCCTGGATGGCGGTGGCATTGTGGCGGCGCGTTACTTTGGAGCTGCCAATTTGTTTTTAGGCATGATCTTCTGGTCGTACAGCAGTGTATCCCCGGCGGCAAAATCGTGGCCCAAGTTGCTGTTGTACAGCTTAATTTATGATATTATACAGCTAATTATAACCACCAAGGCTGTGCTCGATAAACAATCAAACTCCATGGGCTGGACAAGTGTTGCTTTATTTGCATTGCTTGCGATAGGTTCGGGCTATTTCATGGTCCAATGTAATAAAGCCAGGGCGCAAGCGGCGTAAATTATACTAAATCTTCACAAAAACCAGCGTTAGACCCACTTCCATAGGAGTCCTTTGGACCAGTCTTTTGCTGCGCTTGACCATCCTCTCTCCGCTGGGGCGTAAAGAGGGTTTTTGTGTTTTTAATGGATTGTTTAGAAATTTACCCGGGAAGATTTGGATAGAGGACTGACACTGTTTTGTCAGCTCCTCACCCTGCCCTCTCCAAATGGAGAGGGTTATAGCATTTAAGGGATTTATGTTAAGTTAAATTTCTTAACTATTGTTACTGTTCCACATCGTTGCAGGCGTTCCAAATGTTCCACTCTCTAAATGGAACACCTCCTTTGGAGTCCTTCAGGCCTGAAAAGTGGACAGTTTTTCAGGGAACCCAACCCTCGCTTTTCAAAAACCGGATCAGTTGCTGATTATCGGTTGAAAGGATGGGGATCCAGTCGCCGATCCGTTCACGGGTCCAGTAAAGGCCCTGCGGATTGCCCGGCTTTGCGAATTGATAACGATATAATACAGCCCTGATATATCGCGGCGGTTTGCCGGGAAAGGGATTTTCTGCAAACAAACCAACAGCGCCGGGATCATTATGCAAGAGCTTCCACACCAGATTATATGTCCATGGATACTGATCTGCCGTCGACATAGCGGCGAACCACATTTGCCAATCTAACCGCAACTGGTAGGGCGCTATTTGCGGCGATGGCTTATCCAATAACACCGGCAGGCCCTTGTAGATATATGGTTTCCAATTGGCTTTGTTGCTGGTTGTATCATCCATTGTCCCCTCAAATACCACGTTTAGTCGCTCCTGCCCAACACTTCCAAACGCGCCATAAGTATTGACAAGATCCAGCGGATCGAAGGAGGAGTTCATCACCTGCCCAGGAGATAGCATATTAATTACAGGCTGGATGCTGAGGAGTGCAATTACAACAGCAACGACCATCGCGGTGATCTGCATAGGCTGTGACTCTTCAACACTACTGGCAGCAGCTTCAGCCTTGCGAACAAGTATCCGGGGCAGAAGCTTTGCCCAGAAGCTGTCATCAAAACAAGCCAGGGCCGGCACAACAGTGAGCCAGTTTAAAAAGGAGAGATTGCCACTGAGAATAATGCTGACCTGGAACAATACGATTACCGACCCGGCTATATGGCGCCCAATTTTTGGCCAAAAAACGAACCACGGTGCTATAAGTTCACCTAACCAATTGAACCAAACCCCAATTTTGAGAGCTGTGTGCGGTAAAAAATGAAACCATCTGCTCAACGGGCCCGGAATGGGTTGCGTTTCGAAATGGTAATAAAGGGCGGTGCCGTTGCGCCAAATTTCATCACCCCTGAACTTGATCAACCCTGAACCCAGCATGATGCGAAAGATGAGCCAACGAAACAAAACGATAATGATCTTCGGCGGCGCCCGTTTTGGGAATGGGCGCATATCCAGCAGCGGACAGAGAAAGATAGCCAGGAACCCGGTTTCGGTAAGCTGTATCTCCCAGCCGTACCCATACCAATCTTGTCCTGTATGCACTATCGACATATACAGAAACCATAAAATACCCAATACCGGAGCATTGGCATACCCGGCAGTTACTACCAATGAAAGTACAAATCCGACCCAGGCTACGATTAAAAGTGCCGTATCAGAATGCCAGAACCAAAAGAGCGAGGGCAGCCGCACAAAAGCAGCCCCATCAGATCCCAATGCATGGCTCACTTGCGTCAGGTAGATATCTAAAGGGAGGAGCCCATTGCTGCCTATCAATGGAACGATCTGATTAACGGCGATCAGGAAAGCTACAGCATAGATCAGTCCAAGTAAACGAAGAATGACAAAGCGCGTGAGCCAGTAGGTTGGTGGAACTCCGGGGTCCGATAAAGGCGCTAAAGACATTCGATATCTTTTTATTACCTAAAACAAATGTAATTAAAAAGGTTCAACAGATTTATGGGAGATATCGCAGATCTATGATGTACTATATTGTCGCAAACACCCCCTGATAATGTCAGTTACGCCCCTTGCTAAATTTAATTGCCGGTAGTAACTTCATTGCAGTATATTACATACAGTAAACTATAATAATTAAACCATAAACATGAACAACGTACCCGTATCGAAAAAAGGGTTTAGGCGAGCTCTATCCGTGCTTGTCGTATTATTTATCTCTATCCAAAGTTTTGCTCAAAAGACTACCGATTGGCAGCTTGAAAAAATGCCGGTGGATCTGGAGACCGATTTTGCCTTGAGCTGCCTTCCCCCGCAATTACGCCATAATGCTACTGTTTATTTATTAGACCCACAAAAGGGTTATTATATAGCTCATAAAGGAACCAATGGATTCATATGTTTTGTTACCCGGACGGAGTGGGAATGGGCTGAATTTAGAAAAGACATTTATACCGCCATTAGCTATGATGCTGAAGGCACCAGAACAGTATTTCCAGTTTACCTGGATGTAGCAGCAATGAGGGCCTCCGGGAAATTCACAGCCTTACAGATTAAAAATATTGTAATTGACAGAATCAAAAAAAGGGACATATAAAGCACCCGCAAAACCAGGTATTTCATACATGCTGGCTCCGGTAATGCGTACATACCCCGGAAACCCGGATCATCATGATGTGATGACGATGAACATGCCACATTATATGTTTTATGCTCCGTATTTAACTAATGCTGACATTGGCAATATACCGAATGGGCAGGCAGATGGTCCTGTTGTAATTAATCCGGGGGCATTGTTCCTGGGAGAGAGAAAAAGCCCGTATGGGTATACAATTATAGGTGCAGGAGCGCCCGAAAAGGCTAAAATAATCAGCGAAAATAAGGGCCTGTTGAAACGGCTTGCCGACTACAGGCCATATCTTAAAAGTTGAACGGGCAGTATAATTTAGGATTGAATGAGGATGGTTGATATAGGGCATTAAATCATATATACTATTTCCAGACGGTTTATGCAGGGAAATGATGCTGTTGGTTTGGAAGGAAGTATATGATTTATTTGCCCTTATCAATTACTATCAGGACTATTCCCTGTTCCTATTGCCAGCAAATCCTTATCATGATGATTTTTCACCTCGCATTTATTATCAAAAATCATCAACGCCCCATTTTTGGGAGTATAGGCAGGCCAGATTGGTAGACCAGGATGATTAGGGTTTCCGGTCCTGGCAAAATTTATCCAGACCTGGCTCATTTTATCTGCTAATGTATAAGCCTCTTTTCCGCCGCCGGTCATTTCTTCACATCTTTGAATATTGTCAAAAACAAATGGCAAGTCCATACAATGGAAGGCTTTATATGCCCCATCCAAAACCGGCGATTGCCATTCAAAGAGGTACATATATAGAGGTGCTGCACCGGGTACTGCCTTTTGATCAGCTTGTTTAATAACCAATGGCCGGAACAGGAGATCGACGTCAATGTAATCTGAAGGCTTAACGGTTGCAGGATAAGCTTTTCTGACAGCAGCTAAATACGCTTCTGTTTTGCCCCCGTATTTCTTTTGCAATTTGAGTTTAGCACTATCCATTGATATATCCCTTGACCCGGGTATAAATGGTTGAAACTCGTTTTTACAAGAACCGACTAACAGAGGAATATTTTTTGAAAGCTTAATTGCAGCTACTTCATTAGGTTGATAAGGAAGAAAACTCCCGTCGTGAACAGGCTCCCACTCTAAACCAAAAACTGACCTCTCTGCCGGTTTTAAGGTTTTTTCCACCCTCATCATTGCCTTCGATCCGGCAGCGATCAAACGTTCAAAAGGTACTTGTTGTAAGGAATCGACCTGGTTAGGTTGTAAGTTTAATTCCTTCAGTACTATGGCGCTTATTTTTTTCGCAATACTGTCCTCAATAAAATGATAGGGATAACTGCCGCTTTGAACTATAGCTTTATGGAATAAGCCTTTGGCTGATGGGGCATTCATTAAACAGGTAACTTTGGCTCCGCCGCCTGATTGCCCAAAAATGGTAACATTATCCGGATCGCCGCCGAAATTGGCAATATTTTCCTTAACCCAGGTGAGTGCTGCCACCATGTCCATCGCACCCACGTTTGCTGAATATTTATACTTTTCGCCATAGGCCGACAGGTCCAAAAACCCGAGAATGTTTAAGCGGTGATTGATACTCACTACTACCACATCTCCCTTTCTGCTCAGGTTTTCGCCATCATAAGATGGAAATTCAATCGAAGATCCTGATGAAAAGCCACCGCCATGAAGCCATACCATAACCGGTTTCTTTTGATCGCCGCTTGCTTTTGTCCAGATATTTAAATTCAGACAGTTCTCATCACTATAGCCAAAATCACGCTGAAATGGAAATGCAAATTCATCGCTAAACCCGGGTTCCGCCTTTATCGGGCAAACTGGTCCATAAGTCATTGAACTGCGCACACCCTTCCATGATGCAGGTTTTTCTACGGGCATAAAACGCTCCGCTTTACCATAAGGAATACCCTTAAAAGTATAGATGCCATTGTGTATATAACCACGTACTGCACCATATTCAGTTTGAATAACGGCAATATTTTTACCGGCTATAATTGGAAGATCGTTTTGGCAGGTTGCTGTTAAAGGCATTAGATTGATCAGGCAAAGGGTAAAAAAGAAGATGGATATTTTCACAATAAATCATTAAGTATGCATAACAAATTTAGAGGAAAATAACCCGCTATCTCAGGTGTAAAAAGGACAATCTAAGGGGGAGATTGCGCCAGTAGGTAGTGTCGATTGTTTGAACTATGTGAAAGTATTCACATAATTCAGCGTCAGTCTTAAAATAGCTAGTGGAAAATAGCTGTTTACAACACTTATTCGCCAGCCAGTTCGATCCACACCGGGCCATGATCGCTTGACTTTTCCCATCCCCGAACGTTGCGATCGACGCCGGCTGCGGTAAGGCGGGCACCCAATTGCGGGCTCAGCAGGAAATGGTCGATACGCAAGCCTGCATTACGGCCATATGCATCGCGGAAGTAATCCCAAAAGGTATAGATTATCTCAGTGGGATAGAGTTTTCGTATAGCGTCCGTCCACCCCTGGTCAACCAGTGTTTTGAAAGCAGCACGTGTTTCAGGGCGGAACAGGGCGTCGTCCACCCAGCGCTCGGCCTTGTAAGCATCTATCTCGGTTGGTATTGCGTTGTAATCACCCGTCAAAACTGTGGGTTCACCTGAAGCAAGCAGTTGGGCAGCGTGTAATCTCAAACGTTCAAACCATTGCAGCTTATAATCAAATTTTGGCCCGGGTGCAGGGTTGCCATTGGGCAGGTAAAGGCAGCCAATGGTAATGCCATTCACTATCGCCTCTATGTACCGGCTATGCAGATCTTCCGGGTCGCCGGGCAGTACGCGCCTTTTTTCGGTGATCTCCATGTTACGCGCCAAAATAGCAACACCGTTCCAGCTTTTCTGGCCATGCCATATGGCATTGTAACCAGCTTCCTTTATAGCACTTTCAGGAAAATTTTCCTGGGGTGCTTTTAATTCTTGCAGGCAAACTACATCAGGCGCAGTTTCATTCAGCCAACGGAGCAATATCGACAGGTGACCATTCACCCCATTTACATTATAAGTTGCTATTCTCATGGTAAAAAATTGATCTGAAATATCGGCAATTGGGTTATTAAATTCAAATCAAACTTAATGAAAATGGATGTCCCCGCCAAGTTTAGTGTCAACAACAGACTTCAAACTCATACCATGCGTTTTTTCATTATCTTCACTTTTATAATCTAAAAAAATGCAGCCTTTACCACTATCTAAACGCCCGGTGGACATTGCACTCATCGTGTTTTTTTGTGTCAACCTGTTTTTTATCACTTATATTGTTGATGTGGAGCAATTGATCATTGCTGATGCCAATCATTTTCAATACCCCGTGTGGCCCCCGGCACGGATGGTCGATCTGGTGCATTGGTACGGTCATAATTTCGACCCTGTACTTATAGCCAGGCCAGCCTGGTGGCGCGCTACCATATGGATCGATTCAATTTTCTTTGGCCCATTTTACGCGTTTGCTATTTATGCATACTGGAAGGGAAAAAGCTGGATACGCCTGGTAAGCATTGTGTGGGCCTCGGTAATGCTCACTAATGTTTCTATCATTTTATTTGAAGAAGTTTTCGGTGAGCATGTCACCCCGCAATTAGGGAGGGTGTTGCTGTCGAACGCAGCATGGGTTATTTTTCCAATCATCGTAATGTATAGGATGTGGCGTTCGGTTTATCCGTTTGCCTCACCCCAACCCCTCTCCTCCAAAGGAGTCCTTGCGGACAAGGGAGAGGGGCTTAAGAGAAATGCTAATTAAGATTTTATAGGAAGTCCTCTCCTTTGGAGAGGATTTAGGAGAGGCAAAATGACCTTCAAAGAAAAGTACGGCAACACAGCGCTGGTGGCAGGCGCATCCGAAGGGATAGGCGCGGCATATGCACATGCCCTTGCTGCGCGGGGTCTCGACCTGATCCTTATTGCCCGCCGTAAGGAACGGCTAGAAGCAAAATCTGCCCAAATCGCCAAACAATATGGTGTAAAAGTGCTTCCGGTTGTCTGCGACCTGGCTACTGCTGATGCTATGCAACAAATCATAAATGCCATAGGTGATATGCCGGTCGATTTTATGGTGTATAATGCGGCTTTATCCTACATCGGGGCATATTTAAAAACAGGCCTGTCAACCCATACTAATATTGCACAGGTAAATATGCTTACACCGCTTGCCATGCTGCATTATTTCGGAGGTAAGATGGCGGAACGAGGCAAGGGCGGTATTGTACTGATGTCTTCCATAGCCGGTTTTCAGGGTTCAGGTTATCTGGCAACCTACGCGGCTACCAAAGCCTTTAACCGTGTGCTGGCCGAAGGCTTATGGTACGAATGGCGGCACAAAGGCGTGGATGTGATAGCTTGTTGTGCCGGGGCCACGGCAACCCCCAATTACATCAACACCAATCCCGATAAAGCCAGCATACTTGAGCCAAAACCCCAACTTCCTGAGCAGGTGGTTGAGGAATGCTTGCGAAAAATAGGCACTACGCCTTCCTTCATCAGTGGTAGCGGCAACAAGCTGGTTTCCTTTTTAATGCAGCATATTTTCCCGCGGAAAAAAGCCGTCGTAACGATAAGTGACGGGATGAAAAAAATGTATCGCATCAAAGAATAGCTGCAAGCCGCTCATCCATCATTTGGATTTTTGAAAGCTTACCAGTTCAGCATTATAATCTATAGTTACTTTATAATATTGAAATAATGAACCACCAACAGCCCCTTTAACCACCTTATCCATTGTTGCGATCATCCCTTGTGACCATGCTTCATCAGGTCGCGCGGCAAACCAAACCGGGCCGACGGTAGTGTTCCCTACTTTTACTTGCGGTACCTGTATCATATCGGAACCCATTATTTCACCGTTTTTGATATAGCGCCATTCCGGGTGTTTTTTGCGCCAATCGTTAAAAATGCTTCTGGCGATAAAAGAACCACCCATCGACATGGCTTTCACCTGCAGAGAGTCCTGCGCTTTTTTACTAAGCATGATAGAGGCGCCTGTATCGAACAAAACATTAATTACTTGCCCGTCAATTTCAACCTTCATGCTGGGATGGCCAAAGAGCTTGACTCCATTACCATCCTTTTTAAAGCCCAATTGTTGTATGTTCCTGCCATTGTTTTTTAGCGGGGTATTTAATGATATGATGCCTTTTTTATAATCAAACGTCCATGCCTTACCCAAAAAGAAGAACTGCCCCAGGAAAACATCATGTGGTACAAATTTCATCATCATCTGCAATTCCATATTCTCCTTCGGAACTGCTAAAAATGGGGTATCTATATGATTTTTAAAGGCTGACGGGATTTGAGGAGCGGGGGTTGAAGTAGTCGCGACATCTTTAAACAGGATATAACTTAACTGCTCACCATTCATATCAATCGTCCTGACTTTTGAATCTAATTTTAATTTTTTTAATACTGAGGGATATATGGCATTAAAACCGCCACCGCTGTCGCAAAGACCCAATACCGTGTCGCCTGTTGCTGTGGGTATTTTAATATAAAAGCGCCCGTCTATTAATACGGATGGCAGAACTGTTGGTTTCTCATTATGCTGTGCAAAACCCTGGAAAACAAAGAGGCTTAGTAAGAGTGTAAAAAATATTTTCATGAGCTGTTTAGATTGAATACTATATGTTATAATTAAGATTATCCAGCTTAAATATTGTTACATCTAACACGGTTAATTGCACTGCTTTAATTTCTTATGTGTTGTGTCCAAATTGAAGCTTGATGATCGTTATAAATCAATGTATATTTAAATTAACCAGTTAAGTTATGTGTGCATTAAACAAACAGTTTACAGCAACCCTACTGAAGAGTCCAAATAAGGGCGGGTGGACCTATGTGATATGGCCCGATTCGGTGGCATTTTTTAAAACCCGCGGACTGGTAAAAGTAAGAGGAACAATTGACGGGCACCTGTTCCGCAGCTCGTTCATGGCATTGGGCGATGGTACACATAAGCTACCCATAAAAGCCGGGATGAGGAAACTGATTGACAAAACAGAAGGTGATAGCGTAACCATTATCCTCAATGAGCGGATAGATAATAAATCATTGTTCATCAAGTAATTTCTCAACTTCATGTAAATAATACGCTATGGCGTTTCTCTTGCTTCATATTTATGTTGTAAAACATGATGAAGGGAACTTTCAGAAACCGGCAACTAAGCCCACTGCATATTATCATAATATTAGCATTACTGCAGCTATTCATCACTTTACTTACTAATGGCTTTGCTTTATCATCTGATGAGGCTATGTGGCACTATATCGGGCGCAATTGGTTTAGAAATGGCCTTGTGCCTTATAATGGTGGTGTAGATAATAAGTCGCCTTTATTTTTCGCGGTATTCGGACTATCGGATTGGCTTTTTGGTGTAAATTATTGGTTCCCGAGGGTATTCGGAACAATATGCCAGTCTGTCGGCATATATTATCTTTATAAAATAGCTAATCAGATGGCTGGCAGGCAAGCTGGGATGCTGGCCATTTCCTTTTACGGCTTGTCGGTACTTTGGCACGGGGTCGATGGCCGCTATGTTTCCTATACGGAAACCTATGATGCGATGTTCATCATTATATCTTTTTACTATTTCCTTAACGCACAAAATAAAAATGGCTTCCTCCTAAGCGGCTTTTTAGCTGCAATAGGGTTCGGGTTCCGTTTATCGGCCTTTTTTAGCATTGCAGCTATGTTTATAGCTTCTCTTTATAAAAAACGGGGTTTTACCCTTTCATTTAGCTTTGGGGTATTGGCGGGGCTGCTTTTTCTTGCATTAATTGGCATCCTTGCCGGGATCAATCTTCATGATGTTTATATCTACGGATTCGCAGATAACTTTGGCAGAGGCAGCACTACGGACCATGATTTTTGGTGGAGAATGGTGCAAATGTATAACCTGTTCTTTTATTCCGAAATCATGTTATTCTATCCGCTGGTAATGGTTTATTTGTTCATAAAGAAAAAAATCGACTGGCTGGTTTTATGGCTCATTTTGGTTTTTATCGGGATCAATGCACTTGGAAACTATGCCAGGGTTGATCTTAAGGATCTGCTGCCCGCTATGTCGCTGATCGGGGCCTTTACGCTTTCGCATTTGATTGAAAAATATAATTTATCCTTTAAGCGAGTGATGCTCATTATATGGGTATGCTTTTCGCCCAAAATAGTGGAGCCTCTTTTAAATTTTCAGCGGCTATTTACCGGGGAATTTCAATTCGCCAAAAATTATTGCCACGAGCCATTCATCCCGCCTGATGAAAGCGCCAGTAGGCAACTCGGCCAGTGGGTAAAGGCAAATACTTCGCCACAGGAAAAAGTATTTGTAGCGGGTGGCGGCCCGCAGGTACAGGCGTATTCGGAAAGGGTATCACCAAGCATTTATTTCACGGCTACACAAACACGCATAGCAAAGGTGAGATTTTACCAGGATATGAAGCAGAATAAGGCTGCGATGATACTGGTGCCCTTATATCCTGAATATACCCAATATGTTGACGATGACCTGCGATTGTACGTTGATGAACTGGTTGCAAAGGATTACTATTTTGAAAGATGCATGTTCAATTATAATATATACAGGATCAGGAAATGAGCGCATGGGAGGAAGACTGAAACCCGGAAGTGGATCATCCAGGTTTTTTCAAATCACTTTGATGCCTCTTTTGCAGATGATTTAACAACAAGTCCGTTATCCGGAACCCATTTATCATATTCCATATACGCCGCCACCTGCTTTGCTGCATCAAGGCCACGTATTTTGGCTACCAGGTGCAAGGCGCCGTCAATACCCGCTGAGATACCTGCGGTAGTCATCACCCGGCCATTGTCAACAAAACGCACGTTGGCTAATACTTTGGTTTTGGGCAGTGCCTGCCTTAAACCATCAATACTCTCGTGAAAAGTGGTGGCTGTAAGGTTATCCAAAAATCCCGCTTTGCCTAAGATAAAAGCGCCTGTGCAAACCGAAAAATAATACTCTGGATCTGTTTGTTTTTTTACCCAGGCCATCACTGCGGGGTCTTTTGTGGCATTGCCTGCATTTCCGCCAAAAAAAGCCAGGATATCAGCGTGTGGTGCATCGGCGATACTGTAATCAGGAATGATCTTGAGAATACCTTGTGAAATAATAGGATCCTTTGTTTTGGATACTACCGACACATCAAAACCGGCATAAGAGAAAACTTCCATTGGGCCTGCAAAGTCTAATACCTCCACACCGTCCTGAAGGTAAAAAAGCACCTTTAGTTTTTTGCCTGAAAGCGCCCTTTTATGTTCGGCCAGTGTTTGCTCAATCAGTGTCATACCACAACGCGGGCATTTACCAGGCGAAGAGTAAGCAATTTTATCGCACTCATCTCCGCATGGAGGACAATAATAGGTCTTTTTGCCAAGCCCAAAAGCTTGAGTTAGGGCCATTACCATTAAGGCCAAAAGCGTAATATATTTTAACTTTTTCATGATTTTTTCTGTAAAGCTACAGGTAAAGCACGGAGGTGCGAAGGACACTCATGCGCAGTATCCGGACATTAATGAAAATGATCTAAACTACTTTTTTCAGGATGGAACGCAATTGGTTGGTGCTTTTTAAGCCGCACTGTGCCGCTACCGAATGCATGGTTTGTCCGTCGGCCTTCAATTGCCGTGCGCGTTCAATGCGTAATTGGCCGAGGTAGGCGCCGATGGTGATATCGGTGGTTTTTTTGAAAAGACGGGTTAAATTACGGGGACTCATGCTCACCTGTTCTGCCAGCTGTTCAATGCTGATCTTTTGATCCAATGTTTCAGCCAGGCGATCCTGTACGTTATGGATGCGGTATTCAAGATGGTTGCGGTATTGGGTAAACACACTCAGTTGAGGGTCATCCATGCTTCTGCGGAAATAGATCACTACTTCTTTGGCCACTTTCGCGGCGAAATGCGCACCCCATAGTTTTTCAACCAGGTGCAGTGCCAAATCGATTCCTGAGGAAACCCCGGCGCTGGTGAATATGCGATCTTCGTCCACAAATAAGCGATTAACCAAAAGTTTGGCCTTTGGGTACCTGTGCGAAAACAGATCGGTGTATTTCCAATGCGTGGTACAGGAGCGGCCATTAAGCAGGCCCGCTTCCGCCACTAAAAAAGCCCCGGTACAAACAGAACATATGATCACACCGTTTTGGTATTGGACGCGCATCCACTCCCTGAATTTATCCGAAGCCAGTAAAAAGTCATCATCCAACAACAGTGATGATTCCAATCCGGGAATAAATACCAGGTCGCCGGCGTTAAGGTTAAGCTGATCAAAAGGAACCAAAGAGCTAAATGTAAGCGAGCAACTGCTTGTGGAACCGGTCTCATCGGTGAAAATGCTACTAAAATGCTGTTTTACCGGTGCGCCATAAGACGCCGCTTCATAAAAAATATGTGCAGGCCCGCTAATATCAAGCAGATGTACCCCCGGGGGCATCATAAATACTGCATGTATCACCTGTTGACTTTTTGGTTGCACTGTAAAGCTCTCTGATGATAACAAAGTTAAGGTAAAATACCCGTTAGGCTGTTATTTCATCCGGATGTATTTTTCAATAATTATCCTGTCTATATTTTCATTTTCGACCTTTTCAAGCCCCTTTTGAATCAGCGTATCTCCTTTTAGTGTAATAGTGAAGGTAAAGGCCTTTCCTTCCCAGTTTTTATCAGAGTAATAGTCCAGGTGCTCGGTGTACTGATTGCCCTTTAAAGTATAACTGCCGCCACCTGCATCAAAATGATTGGTTGAATCCTTAGTGGTGTTAACCCTATGGTTTAAAAACGCAAAATGAGTATCATTAATGATCTTTATCATTTGCTGATCCTTTGGATATTCAGTAGTAGAGCTTACACCCTTGGTGATCGTATTGCCGGCCACCAATTTCCATGAACCGTTGAGATGAATAGCTGAATCGTCAGCAGCAGTTTTAGTATTGCATGACAGCAGTAAGCAAAAAGCAGGAAGCAGGATCAGGGTGGTGATTTTCATGATTTAGTTTTTTGCCCTAAAATATGAAATACTCTGATACTTACCTATCAGAATTTAAATACATTCAAAGGTTGATTCTGAAAATACTGGCGTAGCAAAAGGCATCGCCCTGGTTAGTTCAACCAGGTTTTGTTTCAGGGCCGGGTCGCAATTAATGATCTCCTCAAGTTCAGCGTCACATGATACCAGTAAAACCACAAATGATTTAGGCTGGTTCCAGAAATTTCCTGAGATAATGGCTTTACCACATTCTTTCAGATTTTGATAATATTGCTGGTGCTCCCTTATTATCGCTTCTGCGGCATCAGTTACTTTTTCAGTGTTAAAGAAAAGCAAAACGTGATGCGGCTTTTTATAATCTGTTTCCATAGTTGTTTTGTTTTAGATGTTATAAGTATTGTTTATTAGTACGCCGTTACTTCTGTAAGCAAGTCTCCTGGTGCCATAAAATAAAAGCCATACTGGCCCCTTATTTGACCCGGAGATTTGTCTAATGTTACCCCTCCGGCAATTAAACGCTGATAAATTTTATCTACCTGTTCATTACTGTTCACCAAAAATCCGATATGGAAGGCTTCAGGGTAGGAGATTTCTGCATTTCTGTTAAATACTTTTGACATAAGTACAAGGGTGAAATCATCTTCGCCCGTTAACACAGCCAATGCATTATCTCCCTTTATTTCAGTGCATGTAAAGTCGAAGTATTGTTCAAAGAACCTGCTGGTTGCTGCAACATCATCAACCGGTAAGTTAATATGGTTAAGTTTCATGTTTATATTTTATTAATGAATGTTCACTTATTTATAAATGAAAATTTTTTAAGGCCTCAGCGCTTTTAAAACCAGGCTCAATGTTTGTTTTATAGTGTCCTCTTCAAGTGAAAACGTGCCATTTACATAACTTTTCCCCTGGTTATGAAATTTTATAAGCTGATAAAGCGGCGCAAACGCAATGGACCAGTAAACTTCAAAAGGCAGATCCAGTAACTCGCCTTTTGCAATGGCATTTTTGGTAAAGGCCCCAAGTACTGTACCAAAAGTTTCGGTAAGCATCTGCGTCACTTTTTCATAATAACTGGTGTAGCGCATTATCTCCATGAACTCCATTTCCAAAGCGTTATTCATAAAATACTTCAGCCTGTTGTCCCATTGCACCTGCAATCCTGTTTCAAAATTCATGTTAGCGTCAAAACCTACCAAACTATCGGCTACCATTTTTTTTGATACCTCCAGGCAAAGTGTGGAGATAAAATCCTCCTTGTCCTTAAAATAAATATACAAGGTGGCTGGTGAGACGCCCGCTGCCTTAGCCACTTTGTTCATCCCCAAACCATCAAGCCCTTCCTTCACTATTATTTCTATAGCTTTCTGGCGGATCAATTTCTCCTTTTGCTCATCGCGGGTACGCATTCACAAATATAAATGAATGTTCGCTTATTTATGAAATTTATTTTAACTTTTAAAATGATATATTTTCCAAACAAAAACCACTCATCCTTTCTATAATGAGTGGTTCGAATTTGGAAAGTTGCTCTATCTCAGTTGAAATTATGCGTTAGTTGTTTGCACCGCATGTGCGCCGGGCTGATAAGTTCCAACCGCTGATGGCACAGGGAAAGCAATATTGATCCGGTTGTAACTGTTAATGGCGATAACTGCAATGGTAAGATCGGCCAGCTCTTGCTCTGAAAACTGTGCAATTGCCTGCTCGTAAACTTCATCCGACACATTACCACCTGTAATTTTTGTGACTGCTTCAGCCCAGGCTAATGCAGCACGCTCGCGATCAGTATAAAAAGGGGCTTCGCGCCAGGCATCCAAAACGTATAGACGCTGTTCCGTTTCACCTTTTGCACGCAGATCTTTCGAGTGCATATCAAGGCAATAAGCACAGCCATTAACCTGTGATACTCTAAAGTAAATCAGCTCTAAAAGTGATTGCTCAACGGTAGATTTAGCAAGGTAAGTGCTAAAACCATATAAGGCGCTCATGGCCTTAGTGCTCTTTACATTAATTCTCTCTTTCATCTTTTTAAATTTTATTGTCATTGAATATTTGAATAACACTTTAATGAAGACTGGCATCAGAAGAATTGGACACCATCGATAACTTTTTTTTAAAATTATCTCGTTGTTAGGTAATCAAGTGATTTTGGCTAAAGCCTTAGTTGCTTGATAATCTTTACCCGCCCCATAAATGGGACGGCAATGATAGCCTGATTTATTATTCATTGCCGTCCCATTTATGGGGCGGGTAAGAAAACAGGATAAAAGGCTTTAGCCAAACAAACCCACGTTTGTGACTATTAACCTGCATTCAATTAAATGTCTGATTAAAGCCTATCGATCTTATTTTGAATAGTTTGCTTATCCGACTGGGTTTTTGAGATATCAAGTGCCTTTAGGAAATTCTCCCTGGCTTTTTTGTTATCGATGTCCTTGTACAGTTCGCCAAGCAGGGTAAAATAAAAATGATTGTTTGTAAGCCCCAGCTTCTCGGCAGCTGCAATGGCAGCCTCATTTCCCCTTACCTTCGCGAGCGCGTAGGTGCGGTTAAGGGCAGCTATCGGTGAGTATTGGATCATCAATAACTGGTTAAATAGTTGCAGAATATTCTCCCACTTTTCAGCAATATCTTCCTTGATCGTATACCAATAGGCAATACTTGCTTCAAGATGATATTTTGAAACTGTGCCTCCTCTTGATGCCTGGTTCAGATAATAGGCTCCTCTTGTTATCAGTTCCCTGTTCCAGAGCGACTCATCCTGGTCCTGATACAAGATCATTTCCCCATTTTCATTTTTCCTCGCCTCGAAGCGTGAGGATTGAAAGCACATCAGTGCAAGCAGTGCATTCACATCGGGGCGATCGGTTTGTTCGTTATCAATCAGCATATGGGTCATACGCATAGCTTCAAGGCAAAAGTCATTACGTAAAACGGTATCCTGGCTTTCAGAATAATATCCCTCATTAAATAACAGGTATAAGGTGGTTAAAACAGGCTGTAAACGACTGTTGATCTCTTTTTCAGGGGGGAATTCGATAGCCACCATCTCCGTGCGTAATTTTTCTCTTGCTCTAAAGAGACGTTTGTTGATAGTTTCCTTATTAGTTAAAAAAGCGCTGGCAATCTCATCAATACCAAAGCCGCAAAGGATACGGAGTGCTAAACCGATCTGTGCCTCGGCAGGAATGGAGGGGTGGCAAATGGCAAACAACATCTGCAATTGACTGTCGGCAATGTTTTGTGCCGACAGGTCGATCTCTATTTCGTGACCTAAGGGAGATGAGGAAATGATATTCGGAGTGATCTTATCATGAAACACATGATCCCGGGTAATAAGGTTTTTAGCCTTATTCTTTGCAACAGTATAAAGCCAGGCCACAGGGTTTTCTGGTATACCTTTATAGGGCCAGGTTTCCAGGGCAGATAAAAATGTTTCTCCTGCTATATCTTCCGCAACCTCCACATTTTCAATACCGAATAGTTTACACAACACAGCAGTTATCTTACGGAATTCTGTGCGGAATAAATGCGGTATTAGTTCTTGTTCGTGCATAGTTGGTAAACCCTCTTCAGGCATGTAAGGAGGCTCTCAAAGCGTTAGTGTACACCATCATTCTTTGCAATTTTCCTCACCTCCACCGTGTTTCCTTCGCCTTGCAGAATTGGGCAGTCTTTTGCAAACTCTACCGCTTCATCAACTGACTCTGCCTTTACGATGATAAAGCCGCCTATCGTCTCCTTAATATCGCCAAATGGGCCGTTAGTTACCACGTTGTTTGCCTTTACCACTTTTGCATCATCAAAGGGTAAACCTGTACCACTGCTGAATTTATTTTGCGCGGCTATACCACCTATCCAATCCATAGTTTGCTTCATCCATATTTGTATTTGCTCGGGTGATGCTATCTTTTGTCCATCCTCGTGCCTGAAAATCAAAATGTACTCGTCCATGTCTGTTAAATTTAATTGTTATTGAATTTGTTTTTCTAATAACAAGTGAGGTTTCTGAAAATGGACATTAAGGGAATATCCTTTTTTAAAAATAGGATATTCCCAATAATAACTGTGAAATTTATTTATCGCCTGCAAAGGCGATTGCATCAATCTCAATCAAAAAATCAGTATTTGCCAGGCCCGAAACAGATAGAACAGTAATAGCAGGCGGATTACTGTTGCTTATAAATTTCTGTGCTACCTTAAATGCCTCATATGCATTTTGGTTTTGAACGATATGGATATTCAACTTTACAACATCATCAAAAGTAGCATCACAGGCTGCAAGTGCTATCTGGATGTTTTTCATCACCTGCTCTGTCTGTAATTGCAGGTTTCCTTTACCAACTATTTCACGTTCAGCATTAATCGCATTCTGACCTCCGATATAAATTGTTTTGCCACTACCTTTGGTTACAACTATTTGAGAAAAGGCAGGGTTTTTCATTAATCCATCAGGATTTAGATGTTCAATATGGCTGTTCATTGGATTATTATTTGAATAAGTTTATTCACCTATTGCCTGTATCAGCACATCAGCAGTTTCACTGCCGCTGAAATTCTGCTGGCCCGTAATGAGGTTACCATCGCGTATAGCAAACCCTTTCCATAAACCTGCCTGAATGAAGTTGGCCCCGATCTTTCTCAACTCATCTTCGATACGCCAGGGCATGATGTGCTTATCTCTTGGCAATGCGCCCATTTCCCAAACGGCCTCATCCGCGAAATCTTCCTCAATGTTGGCAAACCCTGTGGCTGTTTTTCCCTTTACCAGGTACTCGCCATTGGAAAGTTTGGCATAACGTAATATCGCTACACCATGGCAAAGAGCCACCGCCAGTTTGCCTGCTTCATAGAAATCAACAAATTTTTGAATGGTATCTGTTGCTCCTTCAATAGTAAACATTGGTCCCTGACCGCCTGCAATAAGGATAGCATCGAATTTATTGATATCGATGTCTTTTGCTGGTCTTGTGCTTTCAACCAGTTTTACAAATTCGGGATCATGAATATAACCCCGACTGATGACATCTTCTGATTGCCATTGGGATACATCTTCAGGATTACTCATGGCATCGCCCTCGCACTTTCCGCCGAAATAGCTGAAGATCTCCACTTCATGACCCTTTTCAGTAAGTTTAAAATAAGGATGGGTTAATTCGCTCCACCAAAAACCAACGGGCCAACCAGTTGTGGTCGAAACCGCAGGGTTTGAAATAACGATAGCAATTCTTTTAGGCTTTCCCGGATTTACGGAATTCAGATTTTTGTGTGACATATTTATTTTTTTTAAGTTTTAAGCACAAGAAAACCAAAGCAAATTTTCTTTGCATACTCGTCACAGTAAAGGTTAATTTAGTTAACAGACAAATAGGACTTTGTTCCAATCAGGAACTGACCAACAACACGACCACTAAATTAATACATTACTGATCCCCTACCAAATAGCAAATATCCTGGCAATTCCTCCTGTTGCGCCTCCAATTTTTGGGGCCCCTACAATGAGGGTAGCACCAGTTACCGGGATTTTATCCAGGTTGGCGATATTTTCGACCGCCCATTTACCCAGTGAAAACAGTTTTTTATGTGTTGTATAATTATTGTCCCTTCCCGGATCAAACGAGATCACATCCACACCTATTCCCGCGATCTGCCTTTCCTTTGCCAGAAATTCGGCCGCAGCTACAGAAAAACCCGGGAAATGCTTAGTCCCCTGTGCGTCAACACCCAGGTATGCGGGAGTTTTTACAAATTTTCCCCAGCCCGATAGCATCATTACACAGCTATGTGGTGGTATTTTGCCATGGTCGTGCTCAAATTGCTGTATGTCATCAAGTGTAAGTTCGGCATCCTTATCCTTTTCAGCTTTTTTTCTGATGTCGATTACCACTACCGGCACTACCAGGTCTTCCGCCTTAATTTGATCAACAGACATACCACCCGGCTGAAAGTGATTGGGCGCATCAATATGGGTTCCTATATGCTCATGGATATGCCAGATATTTGCCGCAACGCCATTTTTGGGAATGGTAGCCATCGGACTCATGCTAAATGGAAAAGTGAGGTGATGGACGTGTATATAAGGGAAATCAGGTGTTAATGTATAAGTAAGATCCTCCAGGTGATTGAAAGGGATCACCTTGCCTGCGGGTTGATCGTGCCTGCAACCAGTGCTTAAGGCACAAATGGCCAACAGGATTAACTGGTAAGTTATTTTCATCATAAAAGGGCAATTATTATCAGGGGGATACTTTCTTTTGAGCTAAGTATCATAAGCGTCATTTATCAAAAGTATCTCATCGTTGTTTGCCCGTCAATAACTTACCAAAAAGTAGGCCCGATCATTATTTATACAAATGCTGATCCTTTATATAATCAATATTGTACTCCTTCAAATAACCTATGCCCCAGGCACTTATAAATTCACACAATGGTCCCAGAGATTTTCCCCTTTCGGTTAAAAAATATTCAACCCGATTGGGTTTGACTGATATTTGCTCCTTGCTGATCAGTTGATCCCGTTCCAATTCCTTTAACTGCTGGGATAGCATTTTCTCTGAGATGCCGGGCAGGTTTTTCCTGAATTCACTATAACCTTTCCTGGTAAAATAATGCAGGTGAAATAAAATTAAAATTTTCCATTTACCGCCGATCAGGTCGAGTGTTACATCAACCGGGCAGGTGTAATTTTTTCCGTTTAAAAGTATCATATCACAAAGCTAAACATCGCAAACAACATTTACAGACCTACTTTTTGGTAGGTTATTGCAAATAAATCATCAGTAAAATACATTTGATATTATCTACATAAAACAAATAAATATCATGATCACAGAATATATAAGGTACACAGTACCTGCCGAAATTAAGGACGATTTTATAAGGGGTTATACTCAGGCCGTTGAATCGTTGAAAGCATCATCTCATTGCCTGGGATACGAACTGCACCAGGGAAACGAAGAGCCTGAAAATTTTATCCTGCGCATCCAATGGGATTCATTGGATGGCCATATGCACGGATTTAGAAACAGTCCTGAATTTCAACCTTTCTTCCAGGCCATTGGCCCTTTTTATAAATACATACAGGAAATGAAGCATTATGACCTGACGGCTTTAGCCTGGACCAGGGCTTGAAAATTTTGCAGCAAGGCGACCGGGAGTTGAAGGGCTGAAAGCGGGACAGATCACTTAGTGGCTTTCTCCAGATCCTTCAACCCCCAATCCTGTAAAACGCTGATGACAGGCATAAGGGATTCACCATAGGTGGTGATTTTGTATTCAACCCGCGGGGGTATCTCAGCATAAATAATTCGCTCTAATATTTTATCATCTTCCAGTTCCCTCAATTGGTTTACCAGCATTTGCTTGCTGATGAGGGGCAAAGCCCTTTGCAGCATGCTGAAACGGTTGCAGTTCCGGGATACAGCATAGATGATGAGTATCTTCCATTTGCCGCCTATTTTATTCATGCAATGGGTAACCGGACAATTATATGGGTTAAAATCTTTGTTTTTTCGCGTATCTGCCATTGGTCTGGAATTTTGTACTATGGTGTTTTATGCTGACTACTTGCATGATACAGACAAAGGTAGCAACTTTACCTGCTCAAAATGAATATCTATGACAGCCGAAGAAACCAAACAAGCCATACAAGGCAAATGGGCGAGTATAACCCCTGAGGTGCGCCCAAGCATTAGTAAAAATGCAGACGGCAGTGCAAAGCCTTTTTATCTGAAACGTGCATTTGAATATTTTTCGGGAGACAAATTTGAGCTCGAAGTGATCAATTTTGCAGATGCTTACGGTAAGGTGCCGCTGGTAAAAATACTGATCAAAGGGCATATGATTTGGAAGGGTGACCATCCTATTGCAGACGGCGCGTACAAGGTGGACTTTATAGCGGATGTGGCATATGAAGTAACCCCATTGACACAGGGCTTTGCAGATGCCATGAACCAGGTTGCCGCAAAGGGTTTTAACAACTGGGAAGTAAATGCAGCTCAAAGCATTTTGGGCAAGGCTTTTGCGCCATTCGGACTTACTGAAGGGCAAATATTTGCCGAGTGCGATTTGGTTTATTTGTTTAAAGATATGCTTTTTTGGGGTGCAAGAAATGTGGACGGGCGTGGTTTTGACAAGGAAGAGAACCGCCCAACCAATTTACAGATTCCGCTGGTAAGGCAGAAATAGGCTCTTATCTA
>Ga0206930_1023_pt1 | contig 46862 bp, 42 predicted proteins | sample Alteio_BWOrgHeat_20_FD_152939 | JGI IMG/M metagenome (GOLD analysis project Ga0206930, IMG submission 152939) | Enriched cells from forest soil in Barre Woods Harvard Forest LTER site, Petersham, Massachusetts, United States -... | ecosystem: Environmental > Terrestrial > Soil > Temperate forest >... | reverse complement strand
ATGGTGCCGCAGGATGTAGGGAGGGTAATGCTCAACCTGTTTACCAATGCATTTTATGCTGTGCATCAGAAGCAGAAGACAGCGGGGCCTGAATATAAGCCAACTGTTGAGCTAACTACCTCCTCCGGAAAAAAATCTGTGGTGATCAAGGTTAAGGATAACGGCATGGGTATACCTGATGCAATTAAGGACAAGATCATGCAGCCCTTTTTTACTACCAAGCCTACCGGTGAGGGCACGGGTTTGGGATTATCGCTAAGCTATGATATTGTTGTGAAGGCCCATAGCGGAAGCATAGACATTAACACCAGGGAGGGCGAGTTTACTGAATTTACGGTTACAATTCCCATATAGTTTAACTAATGATTATATTTAGCTGGTTATCATGAAGATATTAGTGGTTGACGACGAGGCTGACGTACAGCCATTATTTGTTCAGCGTTTCCGCAAGGAAATAAGGAACGGCGAATTTGAATTTTCGTTCGCGCTTTCGGGCGAAGAAGCGCTTCAATATCTTGAACATGCACATTCAGAGGTTGTGCTGATATTATCTGATATCAATATGCCTGGCATGACCGGTATTGAGCTGCTATCACGCATCAGGCATGCCTATGAAAAGCCTCCGCCGGTGGTAATGATGATCACTGCGTATGGCGATGACGAAAACCGTAGCCAGGCGATGCAAAACGGCGCGAATGACTTTTTAACTAAGCCGCTTGATTTCACCCTATTAAAAGAAAAACTTAAAACCTTTACCGAATAATGGCCAAAATACTTGTAGTTGATGATGAGGCTGATCTGGAGCTCCTTGTCAAACAAAAATTCCGGCGCAAGATCAGGGAAAATGTTTATGAGTTTGTCTTCGCGCAAAATGGCGAAGATGCGCTGCAAAAATTGTTAGAAAACCCGGATGTTGATGTGATGCTGAGCGACATCAATATGCCGGTAATGGACGGGCTTACCTTATTAACCCGTCTTGCAGAATCAAGCCCCATATTGAAGGCAGTTATGGTTTCGGCCTATGGCGACATGCAAAATATTCGCACGGCCATGAATCGTGGCGCCTTTGACTTTGTTTTTAAGCCGGTTGATTTTGAAGACCTCGACGTCACCATAGAAAAAACTATACAGCATGTACTGCAGATGCGCGCTACACTGGCAGCTATAAAGGAAAATAACATCCTGAAGATGTATGTGGATGAGAATGTGCTGAATTTTATGACGAGCAAGGAGTATGAAAAGAGTCTGCTCGAGAATGAAACTGTGGAGGCAACCGTGATGTTTATCGATATCTGTGGTTTTACGGCTATTACCGAAAATGTACCAGCCAACCAGGTGGTCAATATCATCAACAGGCTTTTTGACCAAATAGTGAAAGAGGTGATCGCTCAAACCGGACATGTAGATAAATTTATGGGCGATGCGGTAATGGCGGTCTTCAGGGGGAAATATCATTTGGACCGCGCCATAGACGCAGCACTTGCAGTGAGGGAACAAATAAAAAATGTTGAGGGAATAACCAGGGCCGATGGAACAGTTTTTGAACCGCAGGTATCTATCGGCATCAATTCCGGCGAAATGATATCAGGCAATATTGGATCAGCCTCACTTAAACGGCTTGATTATACGGTGATCGGCGATGCAGTGAACCTGGCACAGCGATTACAATCGACGGCAAAAGCCGGGCAGATCGTAATAACCGAAGAAGTGTATGAAATGGCTAAAGAATCATTCAAGTGCGAGAAAATTGGCGAAGTTAATTTGAAAAATAAAGCCAAGCCCGTGGTGATTTACGAGGTTATGGAATAATAATATATCAGGTAGAGACGCAAAATATTGCGTCTCTCTAATGCCTTGCCCGCTTCTTCAATACGCCACCAGCAGCCTCTTTTATCGTACCCGTAAACATAAAGGCTTTGGGATCTATACTGTAAACAATGTTTCGCAAACGGCGTACTTCCAGGCGCGTTACTACGGTAAAAATGATATCAACCGGATGGCTCACTTCAAAGTTTTCTTTCAGAAAACCGCGCTCGCCTTTATAAATAGTAATGCCCCGGCCTAATTCAAGAACCAGCTTTTTCTTTATCAGTTCGCTCTGTCCCGAAATAATAGTAAAGCCGGTATATTCCTCCAGGCCCTCAATAACGAAATTAATGGTATGCGAGGCTGCATAGTAGGTCATTACTGAATATAGGGCGGTAGGCAAACCAAGCTCAAATGCTGCAATGGAGAAGATGACAATATTAATACCCAGGATAATTTCGCTTACGGTAAAACTGCTCCTCTTTAGCGTGTAGAGCGCCAGTACCTCTATCCCATCCAGCGCACAGCCGCCGCGTATGGCGAGGCCAATCCCTGTTCCCATAAAAACACCACCAAAGATGCTGACCAGTAATTTATCGGAAGTAATAACCGGGTAATTAATAAACTGGAGGCATATACCTACACCTATGATAGCCAGCATTGTTTTCCACGCAAAGCGTTTATTAACCTGGAAAATGCCCATAATAATAAATGGGATATTGGCAGGGATAATAATATAAGCAATATTGATGTGGTACAACTCATGTATAAGCAAGGATATCCCGGTGACACCTCCGTCAAAGAATTTATTGGGCACGAGGAAGCCCTTTAATGCAAAACCGCAAATCAGGATACCGGCAATGATATATGCGGCATCCTTTAAGTGGGCTTTAAGCGAATGCTCATCCGGGTTAATAGCTTCCATGCAGGGACAAATCTAAATTTTTGATTTTACTAATTTAATATACTGTTCCTTTTTAGGTTGTCTTAATTTTATCGATGTTGCAGTATGATAGCTGTGGCCTCCCATAAAATCAGCCTGCTCCCGGTTCCATTCCTCTTCATTTTCAATCAGGCCCTCACGGCACAACTCCGAATATAATTTGTTGCTCAGCGCAAAAAAATCGTCCCTGCCAAGGTAATCAAGGTCCGCATCACATAATATTTCCTCCATGCGGTTATGCGGAGATTGCGGCAACCTGGTAGCCATGATCATATCACAAATGATCTCAATTTCAACAGGCCGATAGTTATAGCCGGGCAAATGCTGACGAGCTATTTTACATGATTCCTCTTCGTGCCCTTCTCGCGATTTTATAAACCCTGAGTCATGAAATAAAGCTGCCGTAAGCAAAAGCTTTTGTTCGTAATTTGATAGCCCTTCTGCCTTTGCTATTCTTTGTGCTGATTCATATACATCTATACTATGGTCGACACCGTGGTAGGTTAAACGTTCGGGCAACTCCCTCCGGAGTTTGTTTAAAATAAATTTACCCGCCTGTTTTACCTGCATTAATTAAATAGCATTATATCTCGCTAATATATTTAATGTTTTTGATTTATCTAATAAGTAGCCATTATTGCCCCGCTACTTCTTCAGCCCAATCTCCCTTAATCGCTCATCCAGGTATTCTCCGGCTGTGATATCGCTGTATTTTTTAGGATTTTGCGCATCAATGCACGATTCCAGGCAGGTAAGGTCCATATCCGATTTTGGGTGCAAAAAGAAAGGTACGGAATAGCGCGAATTCTTCATTTGCTCGCGGGGAGGGTTTACTACCCTATGCGTGGTGGACTTGAGCTTGTTATTGGTTAAACGTTGCAGCATATCACCCACGTTAACTACCACATCTTCGCCATGGGCTTTAACCGGGAACCAATCACCTTCACGGGTAAGCAGTTCGAGCCCGTCAGCACTGGCGCCGATTAAGAGGGTGATGAGGTTAATATCTTCATGCGCCCCAGCTCTTACTGCGTCAGCCGGAACAGAGCCAGGGTCTTCTATCGGGAAGTAATGCAGCGTGCGCAAAATGGAATTGCCGTTGTGCACCTTATCATCAAAATAATTTTCAGGAAGATCCAGGTATACCGCAATAGCCCTTAACAGTTGCTTCCCGGCAGTCTCCAGTTTCTGGTAAACTTCCCGGGTGGTTGGGTTGAACGCGGGCAATTCATTTACTATTAAATTTTCAGGGTATTCATTTTTAACGGGATCATTATCGGTAACGGTTTGCCCTATCTGCCAAAACTCTTTAAGATCGGGGGTTTTAAAACCCTTGGCAGTTTCCTTGCCTTTGCCTGTGTAACCACGCTGACCAGCCAGTTCGGCTATTTCATATTTTGATTTAGTATTATCAGGTAGTTGAAACAACGCTTTTATCTGCTCATAAAGCTGATCGATCAGTTCCTTACTTAAGCCATGATTGGTGATGGTTACAAAGCCTGTTTCATTAAATGCCTTGCCTATCTCTTCAGAAAAACGCTTACGGTCGTCGGCATTGCCATTCACATAGTTGTTCAGATCAAGTCTTGGAATATTGGTGCTCATTGAGTTGGTGTTTTACAAAGGGTAAAATTATTAATTAATGAATTATGTAATCTCTTTGTTTAAAAATAATATGTCATTGAAATTGAATTTGCAATATGAAATATAAAGGCTGGTAATTGTTGTTCTGAATAAATCGATCCGGAGCCCAGCCTTTGTATGAATTTGTTCTGAAATGTACGAGGTAAGAATTGGCATTTAAACTCCCGGTCATGTATCTTTAGTGGTATTTTATCGCAATTCAATGGAAAAATTGATTAAACCGGCGCGAATTGCCTATTGCATAGGGTTGGCTGGCATGGTGATCCCGCAACTTTTTTACAAGCAGTTCGGTTCAAATTTCTTTCCGGCATGGCCCGGCTTCCCCTTGACGGTATTTTGGCTCTATTTTTTTACCGCGATAATAATTGCAGCCTGCGCAGCTATCATCTTCGAAAAAAATGGCAGAGTGGTATCGCTCATTTTAGGGGGCCTGTTGCTAGCGGTTTACCTTTTCGGTTATATTCCCTATGAATTAATTATTGAGCCGCACAACAACTATCTTGGTAGTTGGGGCGATGGCCTTAAGGAGCCTGCGCTGGCAGGCGGCGCATTTGTTGTGGCAGACTCCTTTCCAAAAGAAGTAACCCGGCAAACATCAGCGTTTATAAAGTTTCTTGAAAAGCTGATCCCATTCGGCCCTGTATTCTTTTGCATTACCATGATTTTATATGGAGTTTGCCACTTGCTTTATACAAAATTCATATCGCCACTGGTACCCGCGTGGTTTCCGGGCAGCCCGATATTTTGGACATATTTCGCAGCCGTAACCCTTATCGGTTCAGGTATCGCTATTGCGATAGGTATTAAACAAAAGCTGGCCGCCAACCTGTTGGGCATTATGATATTTATCTGGCTCATCATCATACATATCCCGCTTGCCATTAAAGACCCTTTTAGTCATGAGGCCAATTCCCTTGTGAGCGCATTTTCGGCCCTGGCATTTAGTGCCATTGCCCTTCTTATCGCCAGAGTTGCACAGAGGAAATATATTGCCTGGTAATTCAATTTAATGTCATCCTATCCAGCCAAAGTAGTTTCGCTATTTTTTTTGTCGATAAATTTTATAAGACTAATTTTATCCGAAATCCAGATAAGCTTATGGAAAAAAAGGAAGCCTTTAAATTTACCGGGCGGGATGCCGAATACTATGATCGTTATCTTGGCCCCATCATATTTGAACCCTATGGCCAGTACCTGGCATCTAAAATTGATAGTACAAATGTGAAGTCGGTATTGGAGCTGGCATGCGGAACAGGCAGGGTAACAAGGCACATTCGCAAAGCATTGCCTGCAACTGTAAAGCTGATCGCATCTGATATCAGCAATGATATGCTGACTATAGCGCAGCAGGAACTTGATCATGATGGAATCGAATTCAGGGTTGAGGATATACAAAGCTTGTCGTTCCCGGATAATTCATTTGACCTGATCATATGCCAGTTTGGGATGATGTTTTTACCGGATAAGAAAAAAGGCTTTGAGGAGATATACCGCGTTTTGAAACCTGGCGGAATGTTTATGTTTTTTACCTGGGATGATACTTTGAATATGCCCTTATTCAAATTAATGATCAATGAAACGATTGCCCCGGTTTTTGAAGACGAAGATGTTACACGCTTTTTCGTTCCTTTTTCTATGCATGACACCGGTCTGCTTGAGCAATTTCTGACCGATGCCGGCTTTAGTAAAGCCAAAGCAGAAAAGGTTGAGCTGATGTCGGGGGCACCTTCGGCAGAATACGTGGCCAATGCTTTTTTGCGTAAACACATGCTTGGCAAGGAAGTTGCAGCTAAGGACCCCTCCCTGCTCGAACCACTTGCGCAAAAAATGGAGAGCAGGATTGCCGCTCAATTCGGCACGTCCGACCTGTCATTCAAGCTTTCAGCATTTCTAACTACCGGTGTTAAATAGCGACCGGTAAGAGACTCTTGATTATTCTTAAAACAATTCTCGGGTTAAACGTTTTATAGTTTATTCAATCGAAGTATGTATACCTATACAGATTGTTTAATACTTATAAAAATATCTATGAAAACGTTGAAGAAAATATGGGGCATCGGTTTGTTAGCTCTATTGCTGACACTGGCTGCCCCAAGAAAAAGCATGGCACAGGATGGTGGCTACATCTCTGATCAAGAATTTTATGATCAGCTGCAACCTTATGGCACCTGGGTAAGCGACCCTCAATATGGTAATGTGTGGATACCTGATGCCGAGGATAATTTCAGGCCCTATGCAACACGTGGCCACTGGGTAGTAACCGACTATGGTAATACCTGGGTATCTGACTATGAATGGGGTTGGGCGCCTTTCCACTATGGACGCTGGCGCTATGACGATTACTACGGCTGGGAATGGATACCCGGACACAGGTGGGCACCCGCATGGGTTAGCTGGCGCCATGGCGGTGGTTATTACGGATGGGCACCATTAATGCCCGGAATAAGCATCAGCATATCAATTGGTGGTGGTTACCATGTGCCCGATAATTACTGGGTATGTGCACCACAGGCCTATATTAACAGGCCCGACGTAAATAATTACTATGTGCCACCAAGCCGCTCGGTAACTATCATACATAACACTACGATCATTAATAACACGTACGTTAAAAATAATATAACTTATGTAACCGGTCCGCGTGTACAAGAGATAAGGCAGGTTACCAATAATAATAATGTAAGGGTATATAATATTAATAATTCGGGCAGGCCGGGTACAACTAATATTACCAACAATACTGTTAACATTTACAGGCCGGCGGTAAAGGCAGCGCCAAATGCGGCCCCTGCGAGGGTGGTTGATGCGGTAGCATATAAAAACCAGCATCCTAACGAACGCATTGCAGCCAACACCAGCGGCCCCGGTTTTAACCGTGCAAACGCCGCAAAACTGGCTACCGTTGCCAAGAGCACTACGCCTGATAATAAAATAGTGCGCGTTAACCAGCCTAATAACAACCGTCCTGCACCTGCGCAGCCAGCTAACCGCCCTGCTGCAGCAAGACCAAACCAGCCAGCTAATGTACCACAGCAGGCGGCGCAGCAAAAACAGCAAGCTCAGCAGGCTGTTCAACAGAAACAGCAGCAGGCTCAACAAGCCGGGCAGCAGCAAAAGCAACAAGCTCAACAGGCAGTGCAGCAAAAACAGCAGCAGTTACAGCAAACAGCGCAGCAAAAGCAACAGCAGGCCCAACAAGCGATACAGCAGAAGCAACAGCAAGCTCAGCAGCAGTTACAGCAACAGAAGCAACAAGCCCAGCAAGCAGCGCAGCAGAAACAGCAACAGGCTCAGCAGCAATTGCAACAGCAAAAGACACAACAATTGCAACAGCAAAAACAGCAAGCAGCGCAACAAGCTCAGCAGGCTGCACAACAGCGTCAGCAGCAATTGCAGAAACAACAGCAGCAGGCACAGCAAGCAGCGCAACAGAAACAGCAACAGGCTCAGCAGCAATTGCAACAGCAAAAGGCTCAACAAGCCCAGCAGCAGGCTCAACAACGTCAGCAGCAATTGCAACAACAAAAGCAGCAACAGGCTCAGCAGGCACAACAACGCCAGCAACAGGCACAGCGCGCTCAAAAGCAGCCGCAGCCTAAACCAAAGCCGCCTGCACCAAAACCTGCTGATCAGCGTTAATATTTAAACGATCCATAATAGCACATATAGTAACTTATATGTGCTATTTTTATGCGTTATTTAGCTGTTTCTCATGATAAAAAAATTGCGCCCGGCATATTTCGCTTTATTACTACTGAGCATTATCTCTCCCATAGCTGCTAATGCGCAGAACCAGAAAAAGCAACAGGCTGCTGACGAAGGCAAGCATATTATTTTTATTGAAGATCAATGGAATGAGGCCTTAAAACAGGCCTCAGCACAAAACAAATACATATTTGTTGATGCTTATGCAACTTGGTGCGGCCCATGCAAGCTGCTTAAGCTCACTACCTTTAAAAACAGTAAGGCTGCTGTATTTTACAATAAGAATTTTATAAACATTGCTATTGATATGGAAAAAGGGCAGGGGCCTGAGCTGGCTGCGCAATGGGGTTTGCAGGCTTACCCAACCCTCATCATATTTAACTCTTCCGGCAAGGCCGTATTAGGAACAGTTGGCTACATAAAAGCCGATGATCTGATAAGATTCGGAGAAGAGGCGTTAAAAAAATAGCTGGTTTTCCTGAATTTCAGACAGAGATTAATAATTGTAAAAATTACAATATTGTGGCTTCGGTTTTTCACATATAATATTTTTTGCCTTTATCATCGTATTGTAATTATTTGATTGATAATTAATTCCATTTGCGGTTAGCATAAATTCATTTATTTGCTGCCTGATTTTTCAAAATGGACAACAATTAAGTTGCTTGTAATAAGTATATTAAATACATTTGCGCGCTTTTTAGCCCCTATTGCATGAATAATCATCTCAAGAAACTCACCGCCGCCGGAATGCTCATCACCATGGGGATCATATTTGGCGACATAGGTACCTCCCCATTGTATGTATTTCAGACCCTGATGACCGAGGGAAAAGAAGCCACCGAACCTTTTGTTTTCGGGTGCCTTTCGTGTATATTCTGGACGCTCACGCTGCAAACCACCTTCAAATATATTTTCATCACGTTGCAAGCGGATAACCACGGTGAAGGCGGGATATTCTCATTATACGCCCTGGTAAGGCGATATGGTAAATGGCTGGCTATACCGGCTATTATTGGCGCCGGCACACTGCTGGCTGACGGTATTATTACGCCTCCTATTTCGGTGGCTTCGGCTATTGAAGGTTTGGGCCAGGTGCCAAAACTTGCGGATATGATGAAACCCGGCAGCAATATTGTCCTGGGTATAGTAATCGGCATCATTTTATTGCTCTTCCTCTTCCAGCAATTTGGTACCAAGGTTGTAGGTGCGGCCTTTGGCCCGGTAATGCTGATATGGTTTTTAATGATCGGTATTATAGGATCGATGCAAATTGTACATTACCCATCGGTATTTAAGGCGTTTAACCCTTATTATGGTTTTCACATGTTAACCACTCACCCGGAAGGTTTCTGGTTGCTGGGTGCCGTGTTTTTGTGTACGACGGGTGCAGAAGCGCTCTACTCGGACCTGGGGCATTGCGGGCGCAAAAACATACAGGTAACATGGATCTTTGTTAAGATCACGTTACTGTTGAGCTACCTGGGTCAGGGTGCGTGGGTGTTGAACCATGCCGCTTCAATCAAATTTGATTCGGTAAACCCTTTTTATTCGATAGTACCACACGCCTTTTTAATACCAAGTGTCATCATAGCTACCTTTGCCACTATCATCGCTAGCCAGGCGTTGATCAGCGGATCGTTTACATTGATCAGCGAGGCTATCAGCATGAATTTGTGGCCAAAAATTACCGTTAAATATCCGTCTAACATTCGCGGGCAGATATACATCCCGGCTATTAACTGGGTATTATGCATTGGTTGTATCGCTGTGGTATTATACTTTCAAACATCTGAACACATGACGGCCGCATATGGTTTTTCTATTACTATCGCCATGCTGATGACCACATTGCTGATGTCATACTATATGCGCTATAAGAGGCATTGGCCGCTTTGGATAGTAATAATAATACTATGCGTTTTTGTTAGTACTGAGACATCGTTCTTCGTATCCAATTCACCTAAAATACTAAAACGGCTATTCTTCCTGGTGTTCGAGTTCGGGCTGATATTTACTATGTATGTTTGGTTCAAGGCCCGTAAGATCACCAACCGGTTCCTGCATTTTATCGACCTGAAAGATCAAATCCAGCAATTAGAGGCATTAAGCGCTGACCAAAGTGTATCCAAATATGCAACTCACCTCATTTATCTTACCAAAGCTAATAACAGCAAGCAGATCGAGGAAAAAATAATGTATTCCATCCTGAGCAGGAAGCCTAAAAGGGCCGATACTTACTGGTTCCTGCACATTGAGCGCATGGATGACCCCTATACCATGGAATACAGTGTGGATGAAATTGAACCAGGCAAAATAATAAGAGTAGAGTTCCGCTTAGGGTTCAGGATACAGCCGCGTATCAATGTGCTGTTCAGAAAAGTAGTTGAAGATATGGTGAGCCGTAATGAAGTGGATATATTAAGCCGGTACGAGTCGCTGAGAAAATTCAATCAGACGGCCGACTTCCAGTTTGTGATCATCGAGAAATTCCTTTCGTACAATAATGAGTTCAGCATAAAAGACAGTTTTATATTGAACAGCTATTTCGCCATAAAGAAAATAGCGCAAACCGAGGCCAAAGCCTTTGGTTTGGATACCAGTGAAACCAGGGTTGAAAAGATACCATTGATTGTTAAACCTGTAAGTAATATTGTAATGAAGCGGGTTGACCCAACATCCGGTTATAGGGGGGAATCCTACTAATATGGATCATAACACATTGAGGTTCATTTTAAACGAAACTAACACGCTTTAGGATTGTTAAACCAGTTATGAACCATAACGTGTACTTATTGGCGACTGATCCTAACAATCCATGCAGGGATGTGATCCATTCAAGAGATACTGGTTTAAAGATCAGGATATTTTGTTTGAGTGATGAGGATTTTCATGCCGACGCGAATGAAATCCAGCTGTATGGTTATGGAAATGGTAAATTATTCGCCTTTGAAACAATAGGTATTGCTTCGGATGATGCCCTGGATGTAGTTGAGGCGATCCAGTGGTATGCGGATTATATCGAGCACCCGGGTATGGAAATTTTGCCCGAGGACCCTCGTTTGGATGAGGGTATAGCCATGTGATTATCCTGATCGTTATTTGTTCACCTTAGAATCCCTCTCCTTTATTTTGCCGACCTTTACATTCAATCATGAATGATCTGAAAAAGAAATTACATAGTCTTTGTGTTGATTATGTGCAAAATCGCATTGATGCAGCAACCTATGCTATAAATGCAGCACAACAGGCTGCAAATGAGGAAACTAAAAGCAGCGCTGGTGATAAATATGAAACGGGCAGGGCGATGATGCAGCAGGAAACTGGTCGCAATATGATTCAGTTAAATGAAGCTAAAAAACTGATGGTCGCTTTAGATCAGATCAGTTATAACAGCACCCACATAACCTCAGAAACCGGAAGCCTTGTTGCTACTAATGATGGTAAATTTTATATAGCCATCAGTGCCGGAACGCTGACCGTTGACGGGGAAACCTTTTTTGCAGTTTCGCCTGCTTCGCCTATAGGGCTAAAACTGAAGGGATTAAAAAGCGGCGATGGGTTCAGCCTGAACAATAAAGTTTATGAGGTAAAGAGTGTTGATTAACTGCTCTTGCTGATGGGTTTTCAGCAAGGACTCATATAAAGCTGAAAGGCATTTTCCAAACTTTCAGCCTCAGCCACCAGCGCAGTATTATTTATATAGGGATTCAGGTCGATGGGTTTGCTCATTAAATTCTCTTTAAAAACCTCCTTAAAGGGAAAATACTGCAAGGCAAATCCCCAGCCGTTTGTTAAAAGAGAAAAAACTTTCTTGTCGCACTTCCCTATCAGGGAATAATTCACTACGATGTAGTCGCCCTGCAATAATTCCTTTAACATATTCAAAATATGTTCATTATATGCTATCCATACCTTCAAATAATACTCTGCATTATTCTTATAAAATTTTTGTTTCCTGCGGTTTCTTCTAAAATAGGTCCATATTATCCTTGTAAAGAAGCCTCTGCGCTCATATTTTCTATCTATATCAGAAAAATCACGTTTTAAAAGGGAACTGATCACCGACTGATAGTCCCTTACAATTACAAGATATTTTGACCTGGAAAATAATTCCCTGTAAGTATCGAGGAACAAGCATGTTCTGGGGTCCTTCCAACCCCATTGTGTGTAAAGCCGGTTCTTGACCCTAATGATGCTCTTTAACTTTTCCATTTGGTAAATGGAAATATTTATACCCTTATCATCAATAAGCCCGGTTGGGGGGAGATTATTGCTTACTAAAATCTCTTCATGGATCCTTAAAAATTCGAGGTCCTCAAAATGGCCGTCTACATTGCTCGGAGCATCCCCTAATAAGCATTCACCTACCTGCAGCCCGCATTGACTCAGCCAATGTGTAATTAAGGAAGTACCTGAACGATGCATTCCAACAACGATTAAAGTCTTTGCCTGCATATAAGTATTGCCTGTATATTAAAATGTTGGTTCAAAGTCAGGAACCTATCTGTAACTATTAGCAATATGGGCGTAAGTATTGAATACATATTTTTCCCTCATGATATTCTTCATGATGAAGGAACAAATCACTTTGGTACTTTGCCTTATATCCAATTGATGTGTATTAACATAAACATCAGGAGAAACCGGGGGCTCAAAGGGGTCATTTATGCCTGTTAAATTCATTATCTTGTCAGGATGCCCATCTGGCAGCAACGCCTTTTTGTATAATCCCTTGGTGTCGCGCTTTATCAAAATTTCCAGTTCGCAATCAATGTAGATCACTTTAACATTCTTATAAGTATCAACAAGTTCCCTGCGGATCTCGTCATAAGGGTTTATTGCGCTGATAATGGTGATTATATTGTGCGATGAAAACCTGTCTGCAATAAAGCCAAGCCTTCTGATGTTTTCGAAACGATCCTCCTTTGAAAAAGCCAGGTCTTTAAATAATTTCTGGCGGTACTGGTCGGCATCTATTAATTCGATAAAGATCTCATCTTCAGCCAGTTTCCTTTTAACACTATTGGCAAGAGTTGTTTTTCCGGCACCTGATAGCCCACAGAAAAGTAATATCATTTTAGTTTAGTTTGATTGCATAGATTGATAACTACATTTCACGTGGTGATAAAATGTGTAATTAAAACACCCATAAAACGAATAGGTTTACAAATATTATCTGATAGCAGATTGAAAGGCTATTTGTATCGATTTATTTACAATACTACTGTAGCATAATAGCGTAATACTACGTAGCATAAACCGTGGAAACCCTACGAATTGAGTATAAACGCATTCATATTTTTGATGTTAAAGCAATAAATATGAAAAAACTGATATTTATCGATGATAGCGCAATGGACCATTTTATATTAAAAAGGATATTAAATAAATATAAACTGGCCTATGACGTTACCTGCACCTCTAATGGGGAAGAAGTAATTAACTTCCTGGATAAAAATAAACAAGCTAAGGGTGTTTTACCTGACATTATTTTACTGGATATTTATATGCCCAAGTTTGACGGGTGGGACTTTCTGGAAAGGATCAGTTATGTATACCCTGGGCTGATAAAGCCGTTTAAGATTTACATGCTCTCTTCTTCAATAAACCCTGCGGATATTAATCATGCTATGCAATACCCCTTTGTAAAATCGTTCATATTTAAGCCGATAACCAAGGAAACACTTGAAAGATTAATCATTGAAGTAGCGCCGGATATTTCAGAGGCTTAAGGGCAGAGCGCCCCTATATCATTCTAAAGCAATAAAACCCGAAAAAATAAGGAGATAAGTAGCTAATTTAAAAAATGTAAATTATTTTTTGGGTAATTGAACATACATCCTATATTTGCAGTCCCAAAACGAAGGGAGCTTAGCTCAGCTGGTTCAGAGCACCCCGACTACGTCGGGGGGGTCACAGACCGAAGAGAAATAAAAATAAAGGGAGTTTAGCTCAGCTGGTTCAGAGCATCTGCCTTACAAGCAGAGGGTCACTGGTTCGAACCCAGTAACTCCCACATTGATAATCAAGCACTTGCATTAATTTGTAAGTGCCTTTTATTTTCGGTTTACTTTGTGGTTTACACAAATACCAGATAGTTCTGAATAAATTTACTCAATTTTTCTTAAGTCCATTATGTTTCAATAATGAAATACCAGTCAATTTTTAATTGCTGGTAACCCATTGCACATTGCTATAAGTCGTTACCGATGGTTGATACATACACTGTAATCTGGCAGGGCCACTCGTAAACTGCCCATCCATTGCCACTACAACTTCATAGTTAATTTCAGAAATTCCTCGCGGTACCGACTCGGCGAATAGCTCCAATCCGGTATCCTTTACCGACTGATAATAGCTAAACCCATTAGCGTATTTGTAACCACTGTTATTGTCTTTGGGTTCGAATGCTGCTGCACGCGGGTCGCTGATATGGACAAACTTCAGCCTTGAGGTAGTTTCTATTATTAATTTGACACGAATATTATCGCCAATTTTTAAAACTGTTCCTGGCCCTACCTCAACCCAGCCTTTATCCTTATCATTCCTGTAAAATTGTTTTTTGATGTTTATCGCTTTATTCAAGGTGTCTAAATGCTCTGCCCCGGCAAAATAATACCAGGTTACGGCTCCATTGGCATCGGTGCCCTGTTGCTGCAAATTAATTGTTTTAGGCAGCTGTTTTACTGCGGCAAAAGCTGTGGGTGTGCCGTCAAGCAATCCATCAGAAACGGATAAGCGCTGCCCGTTAATTTCTGCGGTAAAAGCTTTGGCATTGCCAAATGTAGTACCCTTCTGTTTTTGAAGCATGTCTATAGCTGCTGCGGTAGCTTTGGTTGTTTGCCAATGCTGGTCCTGCCTGACGGTTAATATCCATTTTAGCATACCTGCATTTACATTCTTATATTTCCCGCTCAGATCAAAGGCTTCAGATATCAGGGCCATCGTTTCCTCTGCTGAGCCGCTAAGTTCTTCGGCATCTGATATCGCTTTCCAGCGCAGTCCGTTCTCTGAATCATTTATAGCCAATTGTTTGATATTCTCCAATAGCATTTGCGCTTTTTTATTTAAAGCATCACCGTCTTTTGTAAACCTGAATGTATTGATGATAAGCAATGCCTGCTGTTCCAGGTCAAGTTTATCCTGGTTTTGCCATACCGCACCCAGCAATCCATTTACCTTCTCTTGTAGCGCCGTTGGCTCATCGCGAGAATCTCTCCAATAAGAAAGGGCATATAACAGAAACATATCTGCATTTTCAGTATGCTGGCCCAGCACTTGTCCTTGATTGTATTGATATAATTTGCCTATAAATTGTTTTTGACGATCAGCATTTCGTGCGTCGGTAACCCATTCTGCTTTTTTAAGCTGGCCAAATCCGGCTAAAACATATGCTGAGATGTACGGATTGCTTTTCCCGCCTTCAAACCAGGCCAATCCCCCGTCAGCCTGTTGCATTTTATAGAGTTTTTCCAGCCGCTTATCAATGTCATTCTTAGTATCGATGGTATCCAGCAAATGGAATAGTTGTTTCTGCTGATCTGCTGCCTGGTTTCCGATGCTTAACCACGGCATTGTTTCTGCAGCCAATTCGTCTGGTAGTGTTTCATCTTGGGGCTTATCTTTTTCAGCGGATAATACTGTTTTTTTAAATGCTGCCTGCGCGATGGTATCCTTTTGCATCAACTTCAAGGCTATCACCCTCGCTTTTAATTTGTTAAATGTCTGTTCGGCACAATCATAAGAGTAGCTGGCCAGCCAGGGTAGGACATTAATAAGCGCAGCCTGCGGCTTTTGGTCAATAGAAATGCCTATACCGTATAATTGAGTATCTTTTGGTAAATTGACAGATGGAACAGTAACTGACTGACTATTTTTAAAGTGTACCGGGATACTTTTCCGCACAAACACTTTTGCTGACAGTACCGGTATGATGTGCTCTTCGGCATCAGAAGCACTTCCCCCGGTCACTGTAATTACAATTTTTAGCGGGTTGGATTGCCCGGCCGGTACCATTATTAAAAAGGACTCCGCTCCTGAGCTTTTTCTGTTCAGGCTAAAGTTTTGGGTACTACTACTTACCATTGATGCAGTAATATCCTGGCCGGTAACAGCATCTTCTATTTTACAAGATATTTTCCCGGCTACACTGGTTGTATCCAGGTTACTTATCCTGCTTTGCAGTTTTAGTTGATCGCCCTGGTACAATAATCGTGGCATATTGGGCTGAACCATCAGGTTCAACTGCGTTTGAAGTTTTTTCTCCAGGTAAGCAAATTGTGCATTCCGGGTATGCGCCAGCATTTTCCAGTTCCATTCAGTTGCAATTTCTGGCATGGTAAAGCTGAAATGGTAATATCCATCAGTTCCGGCATGCACCTGCGGAAAGAAAAACGCTGTTTCGTTAAAGTTCTTCCTGATCTTAATCACCGGCTCTTCAGTTCCAGGCAGCACTATTGGCCCTTTTGTACTGATGATCAGCACGCCTTCGCTTGCTCTTGACCCATATATTGCACTTGCATCTGCGCCCTTAAGTACCATAGCCTGGGTTATAGCTGCTGGGGAGATATTTTTTAAGTCGCCTGTATAAATTTCACCGTCAAGCACAATTAAGGGTTGTTTATAATCAAGAATGCTACTCGATCCCCGGATCATTACGGTAGTTACGCTATATGCAATATCTCGTTTTGATTGCATTCCGTAACCAACCACCACTACTTCATTGAGGCCATCGGCGCTTGTAATGCTTACACCTGCAGCACGTCCTTGTAATGCACTTGATAAACTTTTATCGCTACCCATACTGTCCCATAAGAAATTCTGCGCAATACTCTGCCCGTAATCCCCCGATGATTTGGTTGAAGAAAGCGAATAATTCCAGTACGTCTGAAGATAGAGGCGCTCTCCTTCTGCGTAAGGTAAATTCCAGTGATGATCCTGCAACTTATCCAGCGAGGCATCATACATCGTGGTCATTAATTCGGCCGCTACATTATCGTTTTTTGTTTTGATGGATACGGTAAAAGTTTCCTCTGCACCCGGAGTCATCACCTTACGGTATTTTTCGACAATTATCTCTGGTGGTTCGGCTGCGGTTTTTACTAGGTATACTCTTTTTTCATTGCGGGATATCTGATTATTCCATACGGAAATACGAGTAAGCAATACTGTCCCTGCCGCATCAGGCGGCACCTGGCAGGCCCACATGCGCAAGCCCTTTTTCTCATCAAATTCCTGGTAAATGTTTTTTATTACCCGATGTTTACCCGCCGCTTCGTAAATAACCTGGTATATGGTATAATTGTCCTTCTTACCTGAGCTATACCAGGCGACTGTTTCACCCGGTTTTACCGTGTTGGTAGGGAGGTAGTCTATATCATCCACCGGGCTTTCGCCAGACTTACTGTCAAAAACCTTAAAATTATAGTCATATTGCCCAATGGTTTTGTGTTCCTCTTCACAAATTGCCTCCACCTCGTAGAACCCGGCACTTAATTTCTCTTTGGGCAGAGCAAGTTTTTGATATGAACCTGTATTGATGATCGTATCCAATACCAACGTCCTTGTTTTAGATATCGGTGTAGTAGGTATCGCTAATTGAGGGAACCATTTATTCCATTCAGCCTCCGGGTAGTACCATTGGTCAACTTCTTTTCTTGTTACCCCGATCACATCAGGGTCTGTTGTACGATAAAGTTTTACAGCTACCTGGCGGCCCACCGTGCCTTCAAAATCAGCTATTGTAGTCACATTTAAAGACGGCGGAGCCTGACGATCGTATATTTTAGTCATATCTATGCGTATTTTAATCGGCCTGGTAGATATGTTCACACTTTCATTTACCTCTGAGCTTTCGCCTGTAGCATCAACCGCTGTGGCATTTAGTTCGTAGGTATAGTTAAGTATCTCTTCATCATTAAACTTATAACCGGAAAGCAAGGTATCATTTACAGCCACTATCAACTGCCCATTTTTATCAGTATGCCCGACGCTATCAATAAGCTGAATAGTTTTATAATCATTTGTATATGCTGAACTACTGCTTTTATAGGGTAACTTTCCATAACGACGCAAAGTATAATTTATCGGGATATCGTTCAGATCGGCCCCGCTAAATGAGCGTAATTTTAGTTTGATCGTAAACGGCTCTCCGGGTATGAGCATTTTCTTCGGTTTTTCCATGTTCAGCTCAATGGTTGGCCTTTTATATTCTTCCACTTTAAATTCGCCCCTGTTTCGATAATCTTCATCAGGCTCTCCCTCTATTTTCCAATCGCCTGTTGCAGCCGCTTTTGGTAGTGTAAAAGATCCGGCAAAGCTTCCAAACTCATTGATCGTAACTTTAACTGAATCAGTTTTTCGATTAAAGGGATCTTCCAGCGTTATCAAATCCTGTTTATCTTTAATCCATTTACTAAGCTTGTTCTTAAAAAAACCGCTGCCCACATTTTTTTTATTAAACAAAATCGGTGCACCGGTTTGTGGGTCCTTAGTTAGAAAGATGATTTTGTAATGCACCGTTTGCCCCGGCCTGTATATGCTCCTGTCGGTAAAAACATGCATAGTGAGTTTATCATTATAAAAATCACCCAGGTTATCATATAAATCCTTATCATAAATGTCATCAGGCAAGCTGTTCGCATGCGCTGTAAACAATTGGCCTAAAGTATCCTCTTTATAGGATACAACAATGCTGTCGACCTTATCATCAGGAATGTTTATATACCCTGCTTGCTGTACTTTTAGTGGCCCACCATTTGTTATTTCATTATGCTTATTAAATGATCGCACAATTGCCCCGGCCAACGGAAATCCGGTCTTCCGATCCAAAACGTAGACCCTTTCATCGGTATTAATAACGGCTATTCCTGTCACCTGGAATGCGATGCTATTGATGGTATCCTGGTTACCTATGAGGGTTTTATTGCTGAAAAGCAGGCAATAATTACCTTTTTCTAACGGTGGTAATTTTAAATAGACGTCATGGTTATTATGGTCATCCGGTAATGGCAGGATGAACTTATCTTCTGTAACAGTAGCCCGGTTCAATAAAGCAGGTATGGCCATCCCTTTTTTGTTACTTACCGGTTCTCCTGGATTTACCCGGACAACCCTGTAAAATAAGGTAGTAGTATTCTTATATATTGCTTTTACAGGAATAGCTTCGCCTGGGATAAATTTATCCTCCATTTCTATGCGCAAGCCTGATTTAAGTATTTGTTGTGCCATCAACTCAAGCACTTTGTTGAACAATGGATATTTGCTCATCAGCTCTTTATGCTGCTCATATAATTGCAATGCTTTTATAGGCATGTACTGGAACCTTTTATCAAAGTTATTGCCTGTTAAAAATTGATACCTGTCATAAAAATTCACGTACTTGTTACCATCTTCATTCCATATCAGGCACAGCTGATAAACAGCATGTGCTCTAAAAGCGAGATGAGGGGAAGATGTACTTTTAAGCAAATATTTAGTATATGCCTCACGGCCTACCGAATCCTGAATGAAAGACAAGTAAATATATTTACGCGCAAGTGATTCGATAAACATGATTACTCCAGGATCATTTTTATTGAACGAGAGCCATCGCTGATAACCGCCTAATACTGTCGATATCCCTTCTTTACTGCCTGACAAGCTATCAAGCAGTTGCCTGAATTTTATTGATGGCAACGAAGCCCATTGACCTACCGGGGATTTTTCCAAGTCATACTCATAGTATCGGCTTGCAACCAGGTTGATCCGCTCAGACAATACGATGTCTTCAAATTTTGGCTGAAACAAAAAAACATCCGGGTTAGAAGAGAGCCATAGTAACCTGGTTATGTCTCCTTTGAATGGATGAATACTTAGCGCCGCTTCAATATCTTTAACTACTATGCTATCCCGTTGTTTTGCTGTAAGCGCAGCGTAATTAAATTTCAAATTTTTTGTCCTGTATGCTGCAGCATTAAATCTTAAAGAGCGGTGATCAAAGTTACTCAGCCGTTGCGCATGCAGGATGTGAATGATAGCCTTTAAAGCTGCAGAGGTACCAGGGTTGTTTAGGATAGTATCCATAAAAGCGCTATTCCGGAAATATAGGGTATCTTCCGTTCTCAGATCGCGAATCTTCATCAGATCGTTCAGGCTGCGCGCAAGCGTAATATCATCCTGAGATTTTATGGCCAACTGTTTCCGATGCTCCAATTCAGCCTGAAGTTCAGTAAGCAGTCCTTTTCTGTTGATGGAGGATTCTATCTTTTCGAAACTATTGGTGTCATCCCTGAGAACTGGTTGGGAACTTACCACTACAAGGGAGTCTGCTTTAAAATTATTCGTGTTATTCTTCTTTTGGCAGTTACCTATTGAGATATGGAACAAAAGGACTAAAGCCAACAGGTACTGAAATATTTTACATTTTGCCAGGAGCATATATTTAGGTTTAGATCATTATTAAAATATAGTTTTAATAGATAGATGCAACCTGGCTGCTGTTTCCATAAATAATATGAATATTTTATTCTGAAGTGATAACATGCGTGTGCAAGGAGTAATTTTCCAGCGTCTTCCTTAACTGCTCTTTTATCTGTTTCACCAATATCCTCGGGCCTAAAACCTTTAATTTTGACCCAAAGCCCAATAGCTCCCGTTCCAGCTCAAAATTGGGAATCACCCGGATGCTGAAAATGATCCCGTCGGCATCTTCGCTTAATTGTTTTTGGGTATGATGCAGCGGTTTGGTTATTACGTAGGGAGCGTTTTTGTTATCTATCCAAAAAACTACTTCCACATCCCGCTGTCCCGGCGATTTGGTCACCCCCAGCACGTCATTATAATAAGTTGCCAGGTCGATCGTGGTGTTTTCACGGTATTCATCTTCATGCGCTGTAATATCTTGTATCCTGTCGAGCGCAAGGGTTAATAGCGGAGCATGCCTTTGGTGCGACAGGCCCAGCACAAACCAACGGTTGCGGTATTCCTTCAGCAAATACGGACTAAAGCAAAAAGTGCTCGCCTCCCGCGCTTTAAAGGATTGGTAGGTAACACACATAGTTTTCTTAGCCACAATAAACTTGCGGATCACCTCTATCCATTCCAGACCTTTCAGGTTGTCGTTCTTTTCGAAGTCGACTACCGGCACACTGTGTGTTTTTTGGGTATATATCTTATCCTCCAGTTTGATCACCATCTCGTTCAGGTCAGAGAAGTGGTTGAAACCTTTGAATTGCTTTAACAGGTCCGACACTTCGCTCAGCACCTGCATATCCTGCTGGTTAAGTGGGATATTGGTGATGCTGTAGTTCTTGTCCTCGTAGGTGTAATACTTTTTGTCGACCACAATAATAGGCGCCTCATACCCCAGCTTGTTGCTGCGCATCATTTCGATATCAGCCTGTATGGTTCTGCGGCTTACTCCTGTATTGATGCCCTGGTATTCATAAATGGCATCGCTACAGGCATCGATCAGATCATCCAGCGTCCATTTGCGGCGGCGGTTTTGCAGGCAGCTATCAATGGTGCGGTAGCGGATTAGGGCGTTGCGGTTGACGGGCATTTTTTTATTTCGGATTTCGAATATTCAATTTCGAATTTAATTGATGAATTTATTAAAATATTTTCTACTGCGCAAATAGATTGCGCAGATGGTATTTTACTTTGTATCATGAGAAAGAACGCAAGTGCTCAAAACCTCCCCCTTCAGGGGGTCGGGGGGCAAAAGATAACCAACAACGAACTAAAAGCCTTGGGCATCAATGAAGTTGAAGTGCTTGTCAATTTTAGTCGTGTGGCTAATGGTTTGCTGAAGCATGGTGTGATGGACAAGGCGCAGATTCTGGCCAACCTGGAAGCGTTAATTGACGACCCGATGCCCTATGCCCTAAAGAAAGGCGGAAAGTTCAAAAACCTCGCCGAAGATGTGATCGCCCTGCGTAAGGAAGGCAAGTTTGTAAAGCAGCAGCGCAGCAACTTTGCTTTGAAGGAAGACATTGCCGAGTTCCCGGTTTATGGGATCGAAAATATTGAGGTGGGCGCGCTGGCGCAGATGAGGACCGCTATCCGTTTGCCAATAGCGGTTGCCGGCGCGCTAATGCCCGATGCGCACCAGGGCTACGGCCTGCCCATTGGCGGGGTGCTGGCCACCACGGCCAATACCATTATCCCCTTCGCGGTGGGTGTGGATATTGCCTGCCGTATGTGCCTGAGCATTTTTGATATGCCTGCCGAAACCGTGGATAAGGAAACGGACATGCTGAAGAATATGCTGGTCGACCATACCTATTTTGGTATCGGCTGTACCACTAAAACGCACTTCGACAGCTCGCTGTTTGATAGCAAAACCTGGAACGAAACCAAGGTGATCCGTAACCTGAAGGATAAGGCTTACGCGCAGCTGGGTACCAGCGGCACCGGCAATCACTTTGTGGAATGGGGCGAGCTAACCCTTGCCGAAGGCGCTTTGGACGGCATACCAGAGGGTAATTATTTGGCTTTGCTATCCCACTCCGGCTCGCGTGGGTTTGGGGGGAGCGTGGCGGATTATTACAGCAAAATAGCCATAACTAAAACCAAGTTGCCACCTGAAGCAAAGCATTTGGCCTGGCTCGACCTTGATAAGGACGAAGGGCAGGAATACTGGATTGCCATGAACCTGGCAGGCGAATATGCCAGCGCCAACCACCACGAGATCCACAACAAAATTGCCCGTGCGCTTAACCTCAACCCGCTGATGCGTATTGAGAACCACCACAACTTTGCGTGGAAGGAACACCTGGCCGATGGTACCGAAGTGATGGTGCACCGCAAGGGCGCCACTCCTGCCGGCGAAGGCGTGCTGGGTATTATCCCCGGCAGCATGAGCACACCCGGTTTTGTGGTGCGCGGCAAGGGCGATGCCGCCTCTATCAACTCTGCCTCACATGGTGCGGGGCGGTTGATGAGCCGGAGCGCTGCCTTCAAAACTTTAGACAAGGCCGCCATAGCCGCCAACCTGCTCCACAAGCGCATTACCCTGATGGGCAGCGACATGGACGAGGCCCCCATGGCCTACAAGGACATCCACACCGTAATGGCCGCGCAAACCAACCTGGTGGAAGTGCTGGCGAAATTTGAACCGAGGATAGTAAGGATGGCGGATGCGAGGGAGAGGCCGGAGGATTGAGGGTACTTAAAAATTGTGATAATTAAAATTAATATTATATTTGATAAATAACCTAAATCATATGGAATCAGGAACTTGCAATAACTGTAACGTTGAAATATATCCTACGGCAATATTTTGTCATAAATGCGGTCATCGTTTGAAGTGTGAAGATTGTGGCGCTTTTTTGGTGAAAGATGCAAATAACTGTATCTCATGTGGAAAGAAAATCAACCAAGAAAACAATCCAAATACTGCGCTAAAAAATACAGTAACTTACAGGAAGACCAAAGATGAAACATTTTTTGATGCATCGCTTTCAGATACTGTGGCTAAGGATGGAATTGGGAGTTTGATTGCAAATATTACTAATAATAGATTGCCAGAAGGGAAATTTACAAATAAAGAAATCGAGGACTTAACAGACCACATTAAAAAAAACGATTCCGATACATTAGATATTGACTCTGAAGAAGTAGTTAATGAAGTTAATAGCAAAGATGGTTCGAATGAATTTCAACATATAAGTGATGTTGAAATGAATGTTAATTGCTCTGAGGCTGAATGGATTTTGATTTATGCGTTTTACGAAAGCGAGTACGCAACAAAACGATTTACAAAAAAAGCCGTTTACGACAAATACATGTCAGTACGCAAAACCCAATCTCATATCAATCATTTTCCCGAAAATTGGAAAGGGCTTTTTAAACTTTATTTCGCTACTGTAAATGACGTTGAAATTAAATTCAAACCCGATAATTTGGCCTTTGTAAGGAATTTGATTTTGGGTAAAGAGAAAGGGACAATCAGAAATGTGGTAAGAAAGAAAGCTGTAAGCAAAGGTGTTAAACCAGACAGTGATGCAGCTGTTGAAAACCCGAAAATTTCAAAAAGTAAAAATAAATTATCTCAGTCTGGAAGTTACAGCTTTGTTACCACCCTAAATCTACATCCCCCCAAAATCCAAAGTTTAAAAGACTTTTATAGTCAATATAATACAACCATTACTCCTGAGGTAATCTTAGTTATTGTGTATTATCTAGAAAAAATATTAAAGGAAAAGAATATCGGGGAGAATGCAATTTATACTTGTTATAAAAACATAGGATTAGCCGTTCCTAACATACATCAAGGATTAAGTAATATTCACACGAGAAAAGGCTGGATTGACACATCAAATAGGTCGGATTTGAAAATCACTACAACAGGTGAAAATCATATTGAGCACACTATGAAAAAAGTTATTGGTAAAAAAATATAATGACTATTGGAAGTTTAATTGATAAGGTTGAAGGCTTTGATTCACTTATACAAATTGAACAGGTGAAATTAATGGCTTATTTCTACACTATAGTAAAGGCTAAAAGTGATTTTAATCCATCTGAAATTCGAGATACTTTTGTTCGAGAAAACTTAAAAGCTCCCGCCAATGTTGCGCAGTATTTTCCAAAACTTGCTGAAGGGAGAAATCCGATTTTTGTAAAAAAAGGCAATATCTATTCTTTCCACCGATCAAGCAAGAAACATCTTGATGAAATCTATTTTGCTAACACCCATACTCAAAATACATCAGCGACTTTAAGAAACCTTTTACCCAAACTAACAAGCGAAGAACAAAAGCAATTCTTAGAAGAAGCCGTAACTTGTTTTGAAGTAGTTTGCTACAGAGCATCAATTGTTATGACATGGCTGCTGACAATGGATGCTATTTATGAATTAGTCTTAATTAAATACTTGAGCGTTTTTAATGCCGCCATTCAATCCAACGGGAAATATAAAAAAATTATAGTTACAATAAAGGACGATTTTACAGAGATAAAAGAAGCGGATTTTATCGAACTTTTGAGAGTTGGGAAAATCTTCACAAATGATATTCGAAAAATCTTGGATGAAAAACTTGGATTTAGAAATACTGCAGCACATCCCAATACCGTAATAATAAAAGAAACAAAAGCAATTTCCTTTATTGAGGATTTAATCGAAAATGTTGTTCTTAAAATTCAGTAACGTCATTTCAGTTTTCAAACATATTGATGAGTAAACAACACACAGACCCCGGTGTATTTATTATAGAAAGCCTAGAGATTGAAGATGAAAATTCTCCAAAAGAGGGGGAAATGATTGCACACAGTCTCGAAATGTCAGCTGTTGATAATAGATACATTTATATTCGCACTAAAGATGAATTGATTTTTGCCGTAGATCAGTTTATCCAATCTAATTTTAGGTTCCTGCATTTATCGTGTCATGGTAAGGATAACGCTATTGCCACAACTTTACATATCATCTCACATTCGGAATTGTCGGAGGTCTTAGAAAACAAATTAAAGTATCGTAGGCTTTTTTTGTCAGCTTGCTCAACAGTAAATACATCTCTAGCTGGTTATTTATTTAAAACAAGCGGTTGCAACTCAATAATTGGGCCCGAAAAAGCGGTAAACATGGATGAGGTTGCGATATTTTGGGCATCCTTTTATCATTTAATGTTCAAGGGCAATCCGTCGGCCATGAAGAAAAAAAACATTGTAGAGACATTGGATAAATTGGTTAAACTTTACGAAATCCCATTTGTTTACTATAGAAAATCAACCAAGGCTCCTTACTTTAAGGAAGAGAAATTTCTTGTTGAAACTCAAAAACCAAGCTTTGATGATTATGTGGGGTAATTCAATTTAATAGTCCCGGTACTAGAGCATCAATGCAGCGCTGGCCAAAGCATCTCATACCCATGATGGGAAAATACGCGAGAGTTAGCCAACCCCGCAAATCAACTCTTGAGCTCGCTTTAGGAGCATAGGAAATAACAATGCTGTTTTCTTATCTGCGAATTATTATATTAATTGCGCTTATCTACCAATTTTAATATGATTGATAAACTAATAAAATTTTGTTTCATCGTTTGGGATATAATATTCGTATTCATTCTTGTTGTTCTTATATCGCTGCTAATTCCTTTATTTATAGTGCACTACCTATTGCCCTTGCTAGGTTGGAACCCCGATTCAAATACCCATATTTATATTACAGTTACTTTATGGGCTATTTTGATAACCTTTTTTGGGAATAAACTCAATCATTTAATAATCCGATTGTTTGTTTATGACCCGTTCAGCAATTCAAGGATTACACGAAAATTATTTAAGGAGGATATGTCAAAGACAGTTTTTTTTCTCTTCAATTTAATTGCCCTTTTTGTAACTACTATTTCGAAATATAACCATCAAAAAATTTTCGGCTTTTCTGAAGACGTTGTAAATCCATTTGCTCAATCGCTGCTGACTTTTATAGCTTTAGACAGGGTAGTGACAACTTACAGGAAGGCTAAAGAATCGAAAGATATATGAGAACTTTCTGGTAGGTTTATGCCATACTTTGCTGGTCTGGATTTGCAATCCAAGCCCCCAACTAATGCCAATCATGCCCGCAATACCTGCATTGTTTCGCAAAAGGTGTACGGGCTAATTTTTGGCAAACCGGACATAGATTAAAAAACACTCCGCCGGGATCATCCTTTAAGATTCGTTCAGAACATTTTATAATAAAGGGTTCATAACCATTTTCTATGTATTTCAGTATTTCAGGATCGGCACTCATCCAGCCTGTTTTGAGGTACATTCTTTCTAAGCGGTCATCGTCTGCACCGTCTAATTTTACTGTCGACCGGTAATGACGCAATGCCTTTGCCTGGGTTGGAGTCAACAGCTTGCTGTAATAGGCAATGATGTAGTTCGCCTGCGCTATGGTTACGTTTGCCATCATTCAAAATTAAAATTCACCAGTGGAAATAAAAGGTCTCGAACCTTTAACCGATCTTTTAAAATTAATTTTTTCCTGTCCCAGCAGGGTCTTCCGAAGGAGACCCTGCGTTAGTTATTGTATTAAAACGCAGGATCCTCTGCGAGAGACCCTGCGGGGACAGGAAATGATACGGAAAATATTAAAGCCAAACAAATCAGGCAAAATCTTCGGCCAGGTGAAGGGGCACATTCTTTAACGGGCTCACGTACTTTAGCTTTTCACATTTATACCTGCTTCGCCAGTATTTGTAGCTTCCTCCTTTTAGCTTCCATAACCTGTACTGCCCACCTGCCTTGTCCATCACATCATCAATAAAGCTTAAGCGTTGTTCCATCAGCACGTCACCAATTTTAATAGTGGTAACTATATGCGGCCGCACGACAATTTTAAAAAGCTCCGGAAATAGGAACACGTACTTATGGTTCCATCCGTGATGAGTATCATCCCAATAATGCACCTTGTTAAAGCAATTACGTTGGGCCTCGCTCAGTATAACTTTGTTCATGCGCCAGTCGTAAGGGCTAATAGCTTTCAGTTCCGGCAGGTCATGACTGTACTTGTGCCAGCGTCCCTTCCGCTTTGGTTTTTTGAAAGATTCATCATAATGGTACTGTACAGTATTGATAAGATTCAGTACCTGCTGATAAAATTCCGCCTTTTCACTTTTTTGAATATCAGGCTTCAATACAAATAACCGTTTCCAGCCTTTTTGATAAGGCTCATCTAATTGTACCTCTTTCTTGTAATCGGGATCTTTCTGTATACGCTTGCGCTCCTTGTCTAACTGTAATAATTGTTTATCACGGTCTTCTATCTGAAGCCGTTTCTTTCTTCGTGCCGATTTTAGCCGGTACTGTAATAATTGTGTGTCCATTGGGACTTCTGCATAAACTTTTCATGAAAAAATGTTGATTGAAAAATTCATCCGCTGGTTAGCGGGTATATCCCTTTTAGTACACAAAAAAGCATCGGCCATAAATAGCTGGTGCAATAACAGAAATTTTAAAATAGAGATCTGTTCCGCCTTATCCAGGCAGTGTGCAAAGGGATTATATGCAGCTAAGCGTAGTCTTCATTCCAGTGGAATTGGAACAAAGATGCACTTTTTTGGGAACAATTGGAAATATTTCCGTTCTGAATGTGGTCTAAGGTAATTTCTCCAAGAGCATAAACATATCCGGATGATCAACCGAATACTTGATCTCAAATCTTTCCCCGACTAAAAAATCACTTTCTGCCGGTTCATACCAGGGGTGGCTTATTAAATTACCGTTTACTGTATATTTAAATACTGCATAATAACTTGTGCTGTTACGGCCATGACGTACGGCTATGTGATCGACCACTGCAACTGTGGTATCTGTGGCCCCACTTTGTAAAATATTACTCTTCCGTTTTATTCCCATATCGTTTAGCCAAAACATCAATCCTAACATAGCGCCAACCGATATAGTATACGCAAAAAAGGAGATAATTCTTTGCCTGAAAAAGCCGGCTTTGTCTATTTTAAACGAAATTTTTGGTGCATCAACTATAGTGCCTTTTGTTGCTTTCATAAAAAGACATCCCCAGCCGCCTAAGAAAAACAGGTAACTTATAATATCTATCACCTCACTGTGCTTATAGCTATACAAATAGGTTATAGCTCCACCGGCAAACAACAAGCATAAACCAAGTGCCCAGAAATTTATTTTATCCATGTTCATTGTAAGAAAGGCCTTTTAGATATTATTTAGTTATGTATAGATACCAACAATTTTCACTTTTCTGAAAATATTTTAAAATAATTTCATCTGCGCAAATACACTGCGCAGTATGTATCCACCTTTGTTATAACAAAACAAAAAAGGGAGGTTCCCAATGAAATTTAATTTACTAAACAAGGCAAAAACACAGGTCACCAACTACGAAGGCGCAAAGGCCTTCGCGATGAGCCCCGAAATGGAGCTGTACACCGCCGTGGTTACCTGGAGCCTGAATGATTCGTTCTACGAAAAGAACGAGGACCGTTTAAACCGCCTGCGCGCTTTAATGTACCAGTGTAATCCCGTGTTTGTTGGTAAGCTGGCAGTGTATGCGCGTACTAAAATGTATATGCGTTCGGTGCCGTTGGTTTTGGTTACCGAATTGGCTAATCTGCACTCGGGCGACAACCTGGTCGCCCGGGTAACAGACGGGGTAATAGGCCGTGCGGATGAGATCACCGAGCTATTAGCCTGCTATGAGCTGATGAACAAGCGTACCGGCCCTAAAAAGTTGAACCGCCTGAGCAAGCAATTGCAGAAGGGTTTAACAACTGCTTTCAACCGTTTCGACGAGTACCAGTTTGCCAAGTACAACCGCGATGGCGTCATCAAACTGCGTGATGCTTTGTTCCTTGTTCACCCTAAGGCAAAGGACGAATTGCAGCAGGTATTGTTCAACAAAATAGTGAACGGCACTTTGCAAACGCCATACACCTGGGAAACGGAATTGTCCGCTCTTGGCCAATTAAGCTTTGACAGCGAAGAGGCTAAGGCAGAAGCATTCCGTGCCAAATGGGAAGAGTTGATTGACAGCGGTAAGCTGGGTTACATGGCCTTGCTGCGTAACCTGCGCAACATACAGGAAGCAGGCGTAAGCTATGCGCATTTCCAAAAGATTTGTGCAACGCTGGCTGATTCCGCACAGGTGGCAAAGGCAAAACAATTTCCATTCCGTTATCTGGCGGCATACAGGGAGCTGATCGCTGTCGAAACCATGTCGCCGGTAAAAGGATTGACCAAAAAGTTGAGCGCCTTATTGCTGGGCAACAAAGGCTATACCGGCGAATTGCTGGACGCGCTGGAAAAGGCGGTACAGGCAAGCGCTGCCAACATCAAAGGGTTTGATCACAATACCCGTGTGTTGCTGGCCTGCGACGTATCGGGTTCGATGCAAACACCAGTTTCGGCAAAGTCGAAAGTGCTGTTGTATGACATCGGTTTGATGTTGGCAATGCTGTTGCAATCGCGTTGCAAAAACGTGGAAGTAGGCATGTTTGGCGACAAGTGGAAAACCATCACCGTACCACGCAATAATATTCTGGGCAACGTTCAGGAGTTTTACAAGCGCGAGGGTGAAGTTGGTTACAGTACCAACGGTTTCCTGGTAATCAAAGATCTGTTAGCCCGCAGGGTAAAAATGGATAAAGTGATGCTGTTTACCGACTGTCAGTTATGGAACTCGGCCAATATCGCTGATCATATTCATCCCTTGTGGCTGCGTTACAAGGCTGAAGTTGCACCAGGTGCCAAATTGTACCTGTTCGACCTAAAGGGTTACGGACAAGCACCTTTGCAGTTACTGCAAAACGACGTTTACCTGGTAGCCGGCTGGAGCGATAAAGTTTTTGAGGTGTTAGCTGCCTTAGAAAACGGAGCATCGGCTTTGGATGCTATCAACAGCATAGAATTATAACCAAGTATGGGGAAGCTAACACCCCATACTTTTAAAAGAAATTGAAATATAAGGATGCCGTAGAAACGGGTTACTTCGCTCATGAAGGGGGTGGGCAGTGTGGTGCAAGCTATGCTGAGGGTTCGAGTCCCTAAAGCGGGCCCCCGTCCCGCGTTCGCCAGTTGCTCCTTATAAAAAAATAAAAGAAGGTGCCGTAAATAAGTCTTACTTCGACCAGGGAACCGTTGCCGGGATTTATTCTACGGGCGGGATGAATGAGTTATTGCTGATTGCCCTTCTTTTTGAAGAAATTAAAAATAAAAAAGGTGTCGTAAACAAGTGTTACTTCGAGCTTTTAACTCCCAGGTCGCCGGTTCGAGTCCGGCCTTTAGTATCAATTAAAGTAGCTCAGTTGGTTAGAGCAGGATTGTCACTTGTTGCTTTTTACCCTTTTTTAATAAATTAAATAAAAGATGCCGTTAGGTAAGCGTTACTTCGAAACCTGTCACGTTTGATTATATAATCGTTTGCCGCCTGTAGCTCTTCTTAAAATACCTAAACCTGAAAAGGTGCCGTAAACAGGTGATACTTCGGTATGACGCCCGCCAACTGGCGGAAGGTGCAGATTCAAGTTCTGCCTGCAATTTATTGCAGTGGTCTAAATCTAAAAAAACTTCACCCGTTGCTTTTTGCCCTTTTTAAAAACATAATGAAAGATGCCGTAGATGGGTGATACTTCATTGGTTGAAAACATGCAGTAATGTATGAATACAGGTTCGAATCCTGGCTGCATCTGCCGACTGTTGCTCTTTCATTTTTATTAAAAAGTATAGCATTGACTTCATTATCGTTCACGGTAAGCAAGGCAACCAAATAACTCAAAAAGGCTGCCGCTCTTGTTTAAAGATAGGCAGCCTTGGTCACCAGGTTTTAGTGATATATGCTTACCTTGCCTACCCGAATAAACCGTTTAAAAGCTTTTGAGTACTTAATAACTGTGGTACTTGCTCCGGTATCAAAACAATCTCTTTCAGAGCATAAACGTGCCTGTTTTGACGTTTTAGCCTCAAGTAACTGTGAGCTTTTAGTGCTTTGCCCATTTTTTGTTTAGCAGAATCGGTCAGGGCTAATTTAGCTTTTTGCGTAAGCCATGTCAGGAGCTCAGTCGTAGTAAAGAAATGATCGGCATCATGAGCAACGCATTGCGTAAAATGTGCAGTTAGTAATTCCTCTTCTATTGATGTGTTACGGTATTGCTCGTTATTGAGGTTGATTCTATCTATTTCGGTTTTATCGAACCAAAATTGGAATCCAGCACGGAATAATTGGAGTGCTTGTGCATATACAGCCGATAAGGCAACGGTATTCTTATAATCAATCGATGTTACTTCAAAGCATAGGAACCGACGATTGCCGGTAGTATCGCTTAAAAAGTCTTTGCCATTAACGGAACCTGCAAATGAAGCCCTGCGGGGCATGTTTTCATTATTTCGCCCATACGACCTCCGTAAACGAATAGTTGATTTGGTAATAATCTCTTTTAAGGATCCTAACTGAGCTCGGTTTAGGCTTTCTAGCTCATCCATGTTTATAAGTATTGTTTCACTTAAATGAATGGTTGTGTCTTTATTTTTCGGGTCAATTGTACCGGAATAGCAATATTGCTTTATCTCATCCGGTAGCAAATTTAGTAGCCAAGTTGTTTTACCAACCCCCTGCTTTCCTGAAAACACAATAACCGTATGGTTTATTACAGTATCAGAAAGAGCGCACCCAACTAGAGCGACCAACCACTTTTTAAAACAATAAATCCATAATGTATCATCGGTGGTAGTAACTGTTTGTGCCAGGGCTAAAATATGATCTGTTTTGCCATCCCATTCAGGTAAGCCTTCAAAATATGTTTCAAATGGATTGAAAATAGGAGAATAATCCGACCTTAATGTTTTTTCCAGCAGGCTAACATTGCATGGGATATCGGCATTAAGCATTTCCCGCTCTAAGCTGTTAATAACATAGTCCGAAACAGGCAGATAGTTTACTTCTGTTTTGAGTTTGTATTCAGCTTTCCCCAGAACTACGTTGTACCGGACATCATATTTACTCTTAAGATATCTCTCCACCTGTATTTTAGAGTTTTCCGGTTTTTGCTTCCCTGCGGGCACGCCTGTGTTGGTAGCGGTTGAATGATTCAGTTTTGTCATAATTTATTTTTGTTGCCGACTTTGCGACATGTTTTTGGGTTTAACCCCTTGTTAAACATAATACTAATCATTCCGGATTTACAAGTAAAACAGGCGATTGGGTAATAAAATGGACTGAAGAGCACCCAGACAAGTCTACATCCCTCAAATGTAAAAACCAGATCAAGGTCTGGAAAAGCAGCAAAATGATTGAAAAATTAATTAATAACACTTAGCCTATCTGGTTCAGTGCATCCCGATTTTACATCGGGAGGGTCATTGGTTCGAACCCAGTAACTCCCATGAGACCCGATAGAAATATCGGGCCTTTTTATTTAGTGTAGTCGGAGACTACAGGCATAGTCGTCCGAAGTTTATAAACTTCGGACAGCAAGTTTATTTAGTTAATAAGCGGTGCAAGCTTAAAAATAAATACGATTAAAAGGATTAAAACTATCGGAATTACAATAAACAAAATACTTTTTAAAATCCATGTTTTCTTTTTGGGTTCCGGCTTATTATCAACAACAGTATGACCATAACCATTCCCGTTGACTTGCTTTACCGTTATTGGGGCTGCCGTCCCATTGCCATTTTGTAATCTAAAGTCCCGCCAGTTTTCGTAACCTAAAAATTGTACCAGCGTATTCAGGGTATGGGTATTAGGCAGGCTGTCATATTTCACCTTTCCCCAAACTCTTTTTAACGTCATATGGCTCAAAGTTTCGCCTGTACGCTCCTGAATCTTCTCGCTTAACATTACAAAATCCTGGTTGGTCCAGTCATCGCTATCACCCCAACCGGTGTTGGATTCATATAATTTTATTGTTTTTTCTATCAAAAACTCAACTGTATTCATATCGCAAAATCAAATATTCAGATCAAGGGCGCAATAAGCAAGCCCGATACCAAAGGATACTTCTACCCATTTATTTTGCCGAATTATTAGGATAATTTATCCCAGGTCCAAAAAAACACTCGTCGACCGTAATTTTTCCGTCTTTTAGCTTAAAATAATCGCTGTTTCGAAATAATTTCCCAGTCGTCGTCCATCCATTGGTAATTACAACGGCTTCATCTCCATTTATAATAACCTTATCCACATCAAATCTTTTGATCTTATAAGCGTTTGGCCAGCACCTTTCCTTAAAAACCTTTGTACTAATATGATCATCAAGCGGGCTGGAGAAAGTAAATCCGTCAGCGAGAATTTGCTGCATAGAATTCCAATCTTTTTTCTCAAAAGCGGTATAATAAGTCCTAATGACCTTTTCATTAGGTCCATTTTGGAGCAGTGCTGCCCGAGGCGTAGAGACCTGGGTAAATCCTGCCATGCAAGATAAGAGCACCCATACTAAAAGAATTTTGCCAAAAACGTAAGTCAATTTCATAATTTTTTGTGTTTTTAGTATAAACAATTATAAGTGCCATTACCGGACATCAAGTGCTTATTATTTTTTGCATGATGGCGCCTGATGCTATCTGGTGTTAAGTCAATAGTCCTTAGTCGTAAGTCAAAAGTCCATTTTTCGATATTCTGACTTGAGACTTTCGAAATATTCAAGCAAGGGGTGCAATAAGCAAGCCCAATACCAGGGGATACTTCTGCCCTGTTATTTTGCCGAATTATTAGGATAATTTATCCCGGGCCCAAAGAAACACTCGTACGCCATAATTTTCCCGTCTTTAATTGTAAAATAATCGCAGTTCCGTATTAATTTGCCAGCTATCGTATAACTGTTAGCGATTACAAAGACAGCATCTCCGTTAATAATCACTTGTTGCACGTCAACTGTTTTGATCTTGCCCGCGTTTGGCCAGCACCGTTCCTTAACGACATTTATTTTGATATGATCGTCGAGCGGGCTGGAGAAAGTGAACCCGTCAGCGAGAATTTGCGTCATCAAATTCCAATCATTTTTCTCCCATGCGGTATACCATGCCTTGATGATTTTTCCCTTTGGTGTATTTTCGAGCTTGGCTGTCTGGCCCGTAATAGTCTGGGCAGATCCTACATGAGAAGACAGGGCGAATCCTACTAAAAGAATGCAGGTAAAGAAATTAGTCACTTTCATAATTTTTTTGTTTTATTAGTACAGACAACTATAAAAGTCATTACCGGACATCAAGCGCTTATTATTTTTTGCGGGATGGCGCCGGATGCTCGCTATTTGGCATAGCAGTGCGCTCAAAATACTTTCGGATGGTGAGATCAAGAATGGGTAGTTTATTAAAATAGGGGTTCCGGTGAAGATCCATCAGGATGCGATAGGCCTTGTCGTTTTGGTGATTGTACTGCAATGCCACCGCATAATTTATCTCGGCAAACGGGCTGGGGTATACTTTTAAGAGCATATCATAATATTTGCAGATGGCCCCCCAATCAGTATCTTCAAATTTGCGTGCGGCGCAGTGCACACAGGCGATCGCGGCTTCAAGGTGGTAGGGTGAAAAGATAGAATCTTCCGATTCGGTTAATAAAAAGCCGGCAAGCTGTATCAATGATTGGTCCCAGAGCGTTCGGTCCTGGTACTCCAGCTCAACGGCATTACCTTGCGCGTCAAAGCGGGCGTTGAACCGGGCGACATTAAAAAGCATGAGTGCCTGCAGGGCTTTGGTTTCCGGATTGCACAACGGGCTGTCAAACAGAAATTTATTGAGCATCAACGCATCTTCACACATAATTTTCCCCTGGCTTATTTTTTCGCCCGATTGTTTGTAGCCTTCACTAAATATGAGGTAGATCACCTTATGCATAACCGAAAGCCGCTCCACGGAATAACCATAAAGCCTATTAGATAAAATCAACGACTCGCTTTTAATTTTTTGCCTTGCACGGTACAGCATTTTTTCAATAGCATCCGGTTCTGCCCCAAACTGCAGGGCAATATTTTCAACCTTAAGATTGAAGACATATTTAAGGGCCAGCACTATCTGCGTTTTTGGCGTCATGTGCGGATGACAACAAGCCATCAGCATCCGCAATTGCGCATCTTTGAAACCATCCTCGGAAACCTCGTCCGCAGCTACCGACACCGTTTCGGCCAGGGATAGATCTGTAGTTTTAGAATTTTTTTTAAGCAGGTTGATGGTCTTGTTTTTGCAGGTTTGATAGAGCCATCCCGAAGGATTTTCGGGTATGCCCGTTTTCGGCCAGTGCAATGCAGCCGCCGTAAAAGTTTCCTGCACGATATCTTCTGCCCAATCAATAGGCAAGTGCCGGAAACGCTGCAAGATCAGAGAGATCAGCTGACCGAATCTTTCTTTATAAAGAATTTCGATACGCTTATCAAATTCATTCATTATTCACACCGTATAGGGTAGCAATCGGGCGAACCTCCCTCACTCCCAGGCCTCTTTGCACCAGCGGGCAGTTCTGGGCAATAGCGGCAGCTTGTTCAAGATTTTCTGCCCAGATAATTTCATAACCCGAAATGCCTTCGCGAGCCTCAATAAAGGGGCCATCAGAAAGAATTTGGTCCTTGCTTACATATCTGCCTTTTGGCAGCAGGGGTTCCCCCTTGATATAGTTGCCGGTTTCGATCAGGGAATCAACCCACTTGAGCATCATGGGTATATTAGCAAATCGTTCTTCATCGGTCAGTTTGCTCATCTTAGCCAAATCCTCCCTAATAATCAACATAAATTTTTCCATGATTTGTCGTATTAATTTTCTATTTTAAAGTTGATCTTAACCTAATCCCATTAAAAAGACAACGTCCCGTCCAAAAACCGGACACCTGGCAAAATAAAAACTTACATCAATCATTCCATTTTGCATAAAATTAAAATTCTTGTTCAGTCTAATATACAAAATCGTTTGGTCGTTACCCTTAACTATAATACGTTCCGTAATAAAAATTAGAAAAAGCAATTTCATAGCCTTATCTTTAAACAGCATTGATACTTTGGGAGGAGAAACAAATGGCAGATTTCCGATTCATTCCTATCACTCCACATCCTTTACTAAGCCCTTATGTTGCGAAAATACATGTATTTGAAAGCAGCGGCCGCCTTCCTGCAATAGAAAGAAAACTGATCGTCCCAAATGCAAATTTTAAATTAACGCTTACCTATCGTAATGGGATCGTAGCCGGCATCGGCGACAAGACCTTTATTCAGGCTGAAAATAAACTAAGTTTAACTGGCCTGATCGATTCGCCTGTCATCCTTGATCCCCAGGAAGACGCGCAGACTGGCACGATAATCATCGAATTCAACCCACTCGGAGCGTATCGCTTTTTCCATTTATTATATACTGAGGTCAAAAATCAAATTGTGGAGCTGTCTGACCTGATCGGCCACCGGGCAGAAGAACTTCAATCACAGCTTGTTGAAGCAAATGCTATAAACCTGAAATTGCAGCTTCTGCAAAACTTTTTGATCAAACAGCTGGAGAAAACGGTGGCCGACCCGATCTATGATTATTGTATCGATCGGATATTGGGTGCCGATGGCCTTTTGACGGTTACACAACTTGAAAAGGAAACCGGGTATAGTTCGCGCTGGCTTCATGCAAAATTTTCTGAACACCTGGGTACAGGGCCAAAAAACCTTTCCGAAATAGTCCGGTTCAAACAATTTTACCAGGCATTCTCAGCCGGTGCTAATTATCAAAGCCTAAAGGAACAAGTTTACCATAACTACCACGACCAATCCCATTTCATCAGGGCATTTAAAAGGTTCACAGGATCTACTCTAACAGACCTTCAAAACAGCACGAACGAACTCGCCACCAAACACTATACGACCTGACTTCCGATTCGTACAATACACGAAGCTGCCATCGGCCTATCTTTATTAAAAATTAAATGAAATGGAAAAGAACGATTTTAACAGCAGCATCTCGGCAAAAATCAGCGCGAACGAGGCGATCAAAAGGATCAGTAATGTACCCGGGTGGTGGGGAATAACCTTTAGCGGAAGTGCCGAAAAGCAAAATGATCAGTTTATAGTAAAGATGGGAGGTGATTCCTTCTTTGACTTTACTGTAACGGAATTAATTCCCGGTAAAAGGGTTGTTTGGTTAGTTACGGATTGTAACATGCCCTGGTATTCTGATAAAAAGGAATGGGCCAATACCAGGTTGATTTTTGATCTTACAGAGAATAATGGCGTAACAGATCTCAAGTTTACGCATGAAGGCCTTACACCTGATGTGGAATGCTATAAGGACTGTGAACCAGGCTGGACACATTGGATCAAAACAAGTTTGTTTTCTTATTTTACTACAGGAGAAGGCGTTTTTCGGCCTAGTACAGTATAGCCGTTTTTATTGAGCTTCTGCCGGTGTCAGCAGGCTTGTTTATGCTGTTTGTAAAAGTGAATTGTTGCTATTCGGTTACAATTAAAGTAGCATTAAACCCTGTTCAATCATGCACAGCCATCTGCCGGAACAGCAAAAGATGTCCGTTGCCGTCGCGTTTCCACACACTGATATTTTTGCCGGTTATTGAACCATGAGTACTGCCTCCGCGCCAATCGACCTTGTAATAACCATCGACCAGTACATAATTAGCGACGTCTATGATTCTTGATGCCCCGATATGTACAGCATCAATTTTGGTATTTGGGTCCTCGTGTTCCCGGTAGTAGGCATCAATAGCGGCTTTACCAATCTCCATCGGCATGTAGTAAGGCATATAAATGGCGTCTGTAGTATAATACTTTGCAAAATCCTTGCCTCTGCGCTGCACTACCAATTCGGCGACCTGGTCATCCAAAGACTGGATAGTTATCCTTGTTTGATCAGCCTTCGGTTTTGGCAAAAGCGTGGTATCTGGTATTTGCAATGTTGACAATGGCAGGTCGGCACGCTCTAAATCTTTTGTTGAACCCGTTATTTCCGAAATGAGTTGTAAACCGCCGCCGGGCTTCATCTGCCAGATATTAAGGTATTTACCTTCATAATCAATAGCTTTTTTTCGCAGGGAAAATTTGTTGCTGAATGTCCCGGTTTCCACCAGGTAATCCCCTGCTTTTGTAATATCATACGTTTGCCGCGAGTAGGAATCAACCCGTGCTGAATCCATCCATTTCCGCAGATAGTTTCCTATCGCTTTTTTGCCGAAAAGTGTCAGGTGATATTCGGGCATACTCACAGCCTTATCAGCATAAATGCGCAATAACCCGGCCGTGTCATGATGCAGGTATGCAGCAGCAATTTGTTTATTGATCACATGCAATTGTTGCATATAGGAATGCTGTGCCTGGGTTTGCAAAGTGATCAGCAGGCATAAAACGATAAGCAATTGGTTCTTTATGTTCATCATACAGACTTAATTTTTTAGTCAATGGGCTTAACATAACACCGGTAAGCAAACTGCCTGGCATTTCCGGTTTACAAAACAAACTTTTATCCTTCAAATAAGAAAATTGGATTGATTAAAGGTAGCGGATAATTGACGAACGGTAACTATAATAAATGGTTAAAATGCGTAGATTTGAAGTGTTTAAGTGCTAAGCTTTACAGTTACCCCACTGTATAAAATTAACTCACTAATGGGTCACAAACCCAGGTTTCTATTTGATATCTGTTCATAAAAGGACTTGATATTAGGTCGATGAGCTGATTTAGCCTATACGACGTCTTATTAACTACACTTTGTTTTGCTTCTGCTGCTTAAAGCTAGTCCCACAAGGGCGGAAGCCAGTACTGATTTTTTTAGTGTTTTAAGACTCAGATATCAGGCTAAATAATGAATATTAAAAATTGTGGAATTTGCGAACATGAGCTTACCGCGCAAATAACAATAAGGGAAATGCAGTTAGGGTTAAGAGAAGACTTTAGCTATGGCGTATGTTCCAATTGTGGTTGTATCCAGATAATGGAAGTGCCATCCCAGCTCGAAAAATATTACCCGGATTATTATGGCCCCTTTAATGCAAAAGCACCATTGCTTAGAAAGCTTCCATTTTTTAAAAGATTGGTTAAGGGCATTAGGATCAAGCGAAAATACAAGCAGGGTGATGTTACCCTGCTCAATTATTTGAAACCTATTGGTACCAATACCAGGGCAAAAATACTTGATATTGGATGTGGCAACGGTGTACTAATATGCCATCTTTATAATCTGGGTTTTTATAATGTTGAGGGCGTAGATAAATTCCTTCCGCAGGAAATTGATTACGGGCATGGAGTTAAAGTGATGAAGAAAGATTTGCCGGAATTTAAAAGTAAGAATTACGACGTGTTAATGATGCATCACGTATTAGAGCATATTGCTGAACAGGCTGAGATTTTAAATGAATGCCATAGATTATTGAAGGATACCGGGAGCTTATTGGTTCGGGTTCCTGTTGTAGGGGAGGCTTATAAAATTTACTCTGAAGAATGGGTTCAGCTTGATGCCCCGAGGCATCTTTTTATACACACATTAAAGAGTATGACAATTTTGGCTCAAAAAACGGGATTTAAAATACAGGAAGTCATATATGATTCGGGATCATTCCAGTTTACCGGGAGCGAAATGTACAAGAAGGGTATACCTTTATTCGATCCGGTTTCACAAAAGCCGAACGACCGCGAACAATATTTCAGTAAAAAGGAAATTGACGACTTTGAGAAGCTGGCTGTGAGGCTCAATGAAAATGGTACAGGAGATCAGGCTATATTTTATTTGAGCAAGGCATAATGTGGTGAAACAGCAAGCAGGGGTTCAAAATAACTTTCCGAAACAATTATCTCTGTTTTATGTTTAATTTATAACAAGCCCCAACGGGTTAGCATCACAAAATACCAACCTAAAATATTAAAGTGGATGTTTCATTTTGTTTAGGTAACAACTAAGTTATTTGTAGGCATCAATAGTTTAAATTAATTAGAGAAATAGCCGGACGCGAGGTCTGGCTATTTTTTTTATATAATTCGGTCATCCAAATTAAAACAAACCTTTTGCCAGTGAGATAGTTGTACTTAAGTAATACCACTCAAAAGTCATGGATTTAAACACTCATGTTAAGTCTGTGATTAAGTTCATGACTTGCACCATACATCATCAGCCACCTTTAATAGCAATAGTTGGGGAACGTATTAAAATAGAATGTTGCTGTTCTGATTTTAAAATTCTCTGCCTGAAGAAAATGATTGAACTATTAGTTCAGTATAAGGATCATGCACCTGAAGCAGCATTTAAAGTTCCATAATAATGCCTGATTGTTTAAGGTTTACGCGAAGCGGCGTTTTTTTGTGATACAAGTTGTTGACGGACGTGTATCATCAATAAAATGTATTCAAACGAAATAAAACAATTGCCCTTTAAGTAATTCATGTTAACTTGTTAATTATCAATCAAAAAGTTATTTTTGATATAACCTAAATCATCTAAGAGTTTTTAAATTTCATTGCCGATCCTAAATATTTTATCATGTTTAAATCCGATCCCCACCACATTATTGCCATTGGCGCCTCTGCAGGGGGCATGGAGGAAATAAATTCTTTTTTTGACCGTACACCATTGGATGGCGTTTCCTATATCATTGTACAACATTTATCGCCTGATTTTAAAAGCAGGATGGTTGAATTGCTGGCCAAGCACAGCAAGCTTATAGTTGAACAAGCTGAGGATGGAATGGCTGTTGAATGCAACCAGGTGTACCTGATACCAAGTGATAAATTCATGACGATACGGGACAATAAATTATATTTAACGGATAAGGAAAATATTAAAGGCCCGCATATGACCATTAATACATTCTTTAATTCACTTGCTGCAGATTATGGAAAAAAGGCTATTGGAATCATATTCTCCGGATTAGGTTCAGACGGCACCGAAGGTATAAAGGCGATTAGAAAGGCAGGTGGGATGACGATGGCCAGAAACCCTGAAACTTCACAATTTGGAAGTATGCCATCCAACGCTATTGCTACCGGATTAGTAGATTTTGTGTTGGAACCCGAACTAATGCCCGACGCAATTGAAGATTATGTAAAAAACGAAGGGAAAATAACTATAGAGCATGAGGATGATGAAAAAACCCTCTCAGCAATTATGGATCTGATCAAAGAAAGATCTCCGCATGATTTTTCAGACTATAAACAAGCCACTATACTGAGAAGAACTAAGAGAAGAGCCTCCTATGGCAATTTTACCACGTTAGAAGGCTATCTTAATTTTCTGAAAGTAACACCGGAGGAGGTTGAGTCCCTTGCAAAGGAGTTCCTGATCAGCGTTACTTCATTTTTCAGGGATAAGGAAGCTTTTGATTTTATACAAAGTAATGTATTACCCAATATCCTTGAGAAATTAGCGCCTGATGAAGAGCTGAAAATGTGGGTAGCCGGTTGCGCAACAGGTGAGGAGGTTTATTCAATAGCCATATTGATAGCAGAACAGTTAACCGGCAAATTTGAAGATACCATAGTAAAGATATTTGCCACTGATATTGATAGCGCTGCTTTAGCCCATGCTGGCAAGGGGGTGTATAACACCGGTATCACAAAAAATGTATCGGCTGAAAGGCTTGAAAAGTACTTTACAAAGGAAGGGGAGAATTACAAGGTAAGCCCTGTGATACGCAAGATGGTGATCTTTGCACAGCACGACCTGGTGAAGAACCCGCCCTATTGCAATATGCATCTGATAAGCTGCCGCAACCTGCTGATCTATATGGCCACGGTTTTGCAAAAGAAAATATTCAGCATGCTGCTTTTCGGACTTAAAAAAGATGGTTATTTATTTTTAGGCTCCAGCGAAAACCCTATGCCGATCATCAAAAACCTGGAAGTAGTACACAAAAAATGGAAGATATATAAAAACCTGGAAACAAAGCGGGGTGTGAGTTTCGACGCATTTTCGTTACCCGAGCTGTTGGATACCAAACACATATCACCGCATTCATCACGGGAAGAGGCTTCTAAAAACACCGATAATACTTTGGGTGAAGCAATGAATTTAAGCCTTGCTACTGAACTGGATTACCTGGCTCTTTGTATTGATGAAAATAATCGTGTTATAAAATCCTATGGTGACACTACTAAATATTTGCTTCAAAAACATTTCAACTCTAATCTTTCAGAGCTTTTACCAAAAGCGCTTGCCCTGGCATTTAATATATTAAGTACCAGTGCGGTAAAAACAAATCAAAAAGCCACGGTTAACGGCATAAAAATTAAACATGGCGGGCATAACATTAACGTAAACCTTTCGGTAAGCCCATTGATGATAAAAAAGGGGGAGCAAAGATTGTTAATGGTAACTATCAATGAGGATAAGTCGGCTATTGCTATACCTGAGGATGTTGTATTTGATGAAAAAACATATCTTGATCAATATACCATCAACCTTGAAGAGGAATTGAAGGATCAAAAGGATAAGCTTAATTCCGCCTATGAAAAGCTCGATTCATCAAATGAGAATTTGCAATCCTTTAACGAGGAGTTGATCTCGGCGAATGAAGAAATGCAGAGCACCAATGAGGAAATGCAATCTGTAAACGAGGAACTGCATACCATTAATTCTGATTACCAGTTAAAAAATAAAGAGCTGCTGGAAATTAATGACGATCTGAATAATTATTTCAGAAGCAATATCAACGGGCAGCTATTTATCGACAATGATATGAGGCTCATGAGATTTTCACCCGGAACGGTAAAACAGATCAACCTGCAGGAATCTGACATCGGCAGGCCGCTCAGCCATATTTCTACCAATATCAAATTTGAAACCATTATAAATGATATCCAAAAGGTATTGTCGGACGGAAGTGTTATCACCAAGGAGATTGAAACCAACGATGGCAAATGGTACCAGATGATGACGATGCCTTATGTGCAGCATGCGGATAATAAAAGGAATGGAGCTATCATTACCTTTAATGATATTACCGAATTAAAAAGGATACAACAAGAATTAGATATCAGTAATAAAATGCTTGGTATGGCAATGGACTCGGCCGAAATGGGTATGTGGTCCATAGACCTGCAAACCCGTGAATTTATTCCATCCCAGCGCCTTAAAGAGATATTTGGCTTTTACCCGGACGAGAAAATGACCTATGAAGCTGCTATCGCACAAATTAATAGTGATTACCAGCCTTTGGTAACGAATGCTATTGAAGCTACCATTAGCCGTCAAGAGAAGTATGATATAGAATATCCCCTGCGGGGGCTTCATGATGAAAAGCTGCGCTGGGTAAAGGCAAATGGGAACCTTACACATGACCGCGAAGGAAAGCCAAACTATTTTACAGGTGTTCTGCACGATATCACCACTCAAAAGGAAGATTCTATCAGAAAAACTGATTTTATAGCTATGGCGAGCCATGAATTGAGAACGCCGCTTACCTCGCTCCAGGCTTATATCCAGATGCTGGCCTCCAGGGCAAGAAAGGCCGAAGACACCTTTGCACTTGCTTCGCTGGATAAAGCTACAGTGCAAGTGAAAAAAATGGGAGCCTTAATAAACGGTTTTTTAAACGCATCGAGTTTTGAAGCCGGCAGGATTTACATGAATGAACAGCCTTTTGAAATTGAAAGTTTGATAACTGAAATAGTTGAGGACATGATGCTGACCACCAGTAGCCACAACTTTGTATTAGCAACCTGCGACCCTGTAATTGTTAACGCAGACAGGGATAAGATTAGCCAGGTGATCAGCAATTTTTTGAGTAATGCGGTTAAATATTCGCCAAAGGGAACAAATATTGAAATATCCTGCAAGAAAATTAAGGGTTTGGTACAGGTTGGCGTAAGAGATGAAGGCCCGGGTATAGATATCCAGGACCAGGAAAAACTATTTGACCGTTATTACCGGATCGAGAATGTACAAAATCAACACATTTCGGGTTTTGGCCTTGGCCTTTATCTATCTGCTGAGATCATTCATCAGCATAACGGTAAAATATGGATAGAAAGCGATACCGGTAAAGGAGCAGCATTTTACTTTAGTTTACCGGTATTGTAATAGGTTACCCGGTATCCGTTAATCTCAAGACGCCATCTCATTAAGGTATCAATAGTTAAGTTTTTTAACTATTGATACTGTTCCAAAGCGTTTCATGTGTTCCAAATGTTCCACTCTCTAAATGGAACACCTACATGGGAGTCCTATGGACTTGAAAAGCAGACACAAATAAAAGCCCTGTTTGCAAACAAGCAAACAGGGCTTTTATGCTTATCGAATCTCTGAAATTTACTTCCTGCCGCCGCCAAAGAAGAAGCCTATTTTAAATGAAGCATAATTATTATTTCCCCCGGCTACGTTGTAATCAGCTGACATCCTGAAGTGCCCGGCTTCAAAACCAGCTTCAGGGAAGAGGCCGAATTTTGTGCCGCCTGGTACCAAAACTACAGTATTGTTATCCTGTTGAACGGTGTTTGAATTGACATCTGCTGATTGCTGGGTAAAGAAACCAAAGCCGGCTCCGATAAAGGGCCTGAAGCCTCCTTTCATCAGGTAATACTCGCCGGTAGCACAATAAGAGGATAAGATCTCAACCTTTACATCATTAGTGTTATTTGCTCCATTTTCATACCCTAAACCTGCTCCTTCTATCCGCAGGCCTACCGCAAATTCGTCGGATAAACGGTAATGCGGCTGTAAGGTGAAGGTGGCCCCGGCTTTTGTACCGCCATTGCTATTGGCTGTGGGTATGGCATAGCCAAAGCCAATATCGAATTTAAATGCCCTGTATTCTGTTGATTGCGCTTTAGCCAATACGGCAAAGCATACCATTGCGGTAAATAATAATAATTTTTTCATTGTGATTTTTTGGTTGGTTATTTAAAGGTAATTATTATATATGAATAACACTAATATGTTATACTAAATTAAAAACCAATAAGTTACAAAGCATTCTAAATTTTATGGATATCTATGATAAGCTATTATCTTTATCCTGATAAATTACTGAACCCTTATGAAAAAGATATTTTTAAGTATCATCTTATTTCAATCACTGTTGATTGTTGCTTTTGCCCAACAAAAAGTTATTCCTTATGGAAACAATAAGGCTGCAGGCAAATATTATGAGGTGAGAGGCATAAAAATGTATGTGGAAGTTTATGGACAGGGTAAACCATTACTATTGATACATGGTAATGGTGGAAGTATGAATGCTTTTAGTGATAATATTCCCTTTTTCTCAAAAAAATATAAAGTGATCGCGGTCGACAGTAGGGCGCATGGCAAAACGGTGGATACCAAAGACTCGCTAAGCTTTGAAATGATGGCTGATGACTTTTCGGCATTGCTGGATAAGATGCATATCGACTCAGCATATGTGATTGGCTGGAGCGATGGCGGCATCAATGCCCTTTTGCTGGCCATGCGACACCCCGAAAAGGTGATCAAACTGGCGGCAACGGGGGCCAATTTAACCCCCGATTCCCTTGGCCTGCAACCATCTTTATGGAAAGATATGGTGAAGGAATATAATGAACGCAAAGACAAGCCACGCACTACCCTTAAGGAGAAAAACGATTGGAAAATATTCATGCTCGACTATGATCAGCCTAATATCCCATTCCCTGCGCTCAAGGCGATCAAATGCCCATCGCTGATCATTTGCGGAGATCACGACCTGATCCCTATTGAACATACTGTAAAAATTTATGAAAGTATTCCGCGGGCTTATTTATGGGTGGTACCCAATTCGGGGCACCCCACTCTCAGGGAGCACCGGGATGATTTTAATAAGCTGGTGAATGAGTTTTTTGAAAAACCTTATCATAAGTTTTAAGCTGCTTTAATTGTCGCTTTCAGAATAAAAGCAGGTTACATTGGGATGCAGCCATAAAAGGGACGCTGGTAGTTGCGTGCTGATCTTTTTTTGCAAAAGCCGTTTCATGATGGCCTGCTTATGCGTTCCATTTACAAGCAGTATTATTTTTTTTGATTGCAGTATATCCGCCATGCCCAGTGTGAAGCCATATTTTATTTCGACACCGGCGTTATTGATCATGGTGTGATTTAACGAGGTCTCACTCAATTCGGCTAAATGCGCATGCGGATGCAGGCTATCGGCTGGCTCATTAAACGCGACGTGCCCGTTTTGCCCCAAACCTAAAATACAAAGATCAATTGGGCCGTATTCTTCAAGATAGCGATGTATCCTATTGCATTCCGTTGCGGGTTTTACCGTTTTACCTTCAAAGGAAATATAATGGGCAGGATCGATCTCAAGCGGTTGAAATAAATATTTATCAAGATAAAAATCGCATGAGCCGGTATCATTTATATCTAAGCCGTACCATTCATATGCCGCGGTTAGTCAGTTTATAACGCTTTCCCTGATGCAA
>Ga0206930_1022_pt1 | contig 47903 bp, 45 predicted proteins | sample Alteio_BWOrgHeat_20_FD_152939 | JGI IMG/M metagenome (GOLD analysis project Ga0206930, IMG submission 152939) | Enriched cells from forest soil in Barre Woods Harvard Forest LTER site, Petersham, Massachusetts, United States -... | ecosystem: Environmental > Terrestrial > Soil > Temperate forest >... | reverse complement strand
GTAGTAAATGTAACCGATGGCAACAAGAAAAAGGCGCATAGGGTTAATATTAGATTTATCGAAGCGTAAATATAAACTTATTTATAAATTTTAAAAAGTTTCTATCTCTTTGTAAATTTCTATACAGCAAACCTGATCCACCCATCTCCCTCATAGCCAAATATAAATTGTTTGGGATGAATAATTTCGGCCAATATTTCGATGGAATCAACAATGCGCGGGCCGGGGCGGTTAAAGTACTGGTTGCCGTCGGTAATGTAGAGGCGGTTGTTCTTTATGGCTTGTAAATCTGCAAAGCTGGGCAACTGTAGCAATAAATCCATTTCTTTCATCGTACGCTCAATAGAAAACCCACAGGGCATAACGATGATGATTTCGGGATCCTGCAATTGAATATCAACCCATTGCACAAATGGTGAGTGTTTACCTGCTTCAGTTAATACAGACGTTCCACCCGCAATACTTACCAACTCGGGTACCCAATTGCCTGATACCATCAACGGCTCCAGCCATTCGATACAGGCAACGGTGGGCTTATTTTCAATGAATTTTAGCTTATGACGAACAATATCGACCCTTTCTTGCAAATCTTCAATCAATTTATCTCCATTAGCCTTTACATTTAAAGCATTGGCAACTTCCCGGATATTATCAAAAATATCATCAAGACTGTTTGGCTGCAGGGAAACAATCCGGGCCTGTTTATCGAGGTAATTCTCTAAGGCCTCTTCTACCTCTTTTAAAGAAACTGCACAAACCTCGCACTGCGCCTGGGTGATCACCACATCGGGACCAAGCTCTTTTATTTTTTCGCGTTTTACGGTGTATACGGATAAGGCATCGCTTAGTAATTCCTTTACCTTTTTATCAATGTCCAAACTACTCATGCCATCCGGGAAATTAGCTTCGGAACATACCGGTAGTTGTTTTACTGAAACCGGGAAATCACACTCATGCGAACGGCCAACCAGGTTTTCTTCAAGGCCGAGGGCACAAACAATTTCGGTAGCGGCGGGTAGTAAGGATATGATCTTTTGTGGCGACATGTTTTGATGTGCAGATTTCAGATGTGCAAATGTGCGGATTAATGTGCAAATTAATGTGCGAATTTCGGATGTGCAGATGTTCAAATGAAAATTTCAAAACCGGACATAATTTCATTATTTACTAATCAAAATCATTTGCACATCTGCATATTTGCACATCAGCACATTAAACAGTAGCCCCGATGATCATCTTAACCTTTTTTATTGGTCTTATCGCAAATTTTATCGGGTATATCCCACCGGGAAATATCAATTTGGCGCTGGTGCAGATAGCCATTAACAGAGGTATTAAGCAGGCGCTGCAATTCATCATCGCATTTTCGTGTGTTGAATTCTTCTTCACTTATTTTATCATGAACGCTGCAGACTGGCTGTCGCAGCAGCTGAATCTAAGCACTATTATTGATTGGGTGATGGTGGTATTGTTTGGAACAATGGGCGTGGTCACCTGGATACACCGTAAAAAAGCACCCGAAGAAAAAAAATACTCGGAACACGACAGTATCAAATATGGTATCCTGCTGGGCTTTTTAAACCCCATGCAGATCCCCTTTTGGATGATCACCGGGACTTACCTTATTACACATGAATGGATAGAGACGGGCAGGCTGGCGCTGGTGATCTTCAGCATTGGCTCGGCAGGCGGCGCGTTTTTGTGCCTGTTTATCTATGCCAAATCCGCCAGGTATATTAAGGATAAGCTCGACTTAAGCAACAGGGCCATCAATACAGGTATCGCAGTTTTGTTTTTGGGATTTGCGGCTTATCATATTGTGAAGCAGGTTTACCTGCATTTGTGGAAGCATTAAGCCCCAACCCCCTCTAAATCTCCTCCGCCGGCTGGCGGAGATTTTTTTTAATCGATCCCAGGTTCCATATCCTTTCGGCTTTGCGACCTATCAGCCAGAACGAGACGGCGAGTATGGCGAAGAACAAAGTGTGGTTGGTGCTGTCCCAAAAGTATTCGAAATATTTGGTGTAGATAAATATGAGCAGAAAGGTTATCCCGAACTCCCGGGCTATCACATCCTTGGTTTTTAACCCGTAAAGCATAAACGCGAAGGCGACGCCACCGGAAATGATGCCCCAATAAAATAGGGTGATCTGCTTTATCTTCCACCAACTGTCAAGTGAGCCATAATTGCCAAAGATACTGAGCATCCATAGGGATAGGAACAAATATAAAAGGCCGATGACGTAAGTAAGTTCCCAGAAGCGGTTGAACCATTTGCTGTTGCGCAACAGATGACAGGCGCCGACCAGCACAAAGCCGAATGCTACAAAGCGCAAAGGATAGTTCATCCCCAAAAAATAGTAGCTCCATTGGGTCTGATAACCGGTTTCGGTACCGAACCAACTGCCCAGGGATACAAGGGCGAACAACCAGATGAGCCGTGAATCCAAACGGTAGGCCAGGAAACCATAAACGAATACAGATATTAAAAACAAGATGGAATAATGACCGGAGCCATTGTCGAACGTTTTACCCAGGTAAGCGATGCAGCATGCGGTGAAGAGAACGCCTGTAAATATCACGGCCTCGTTGCTGAATATCTTTTCGGGCGAATGCCTTTCGCGCCTGCGCCCCCAAAGGAAAAGAAACACAGCCATTGCTGCGGATATGATGCTGATAATAATATCGGGTGTGTAATATAAGTTCTTGAGCCAGTTGATGATGGTATCATTAACAATGAGAAAGGTGAAAGACGTAGCGCCGCAGATAAGCGCCACCCAGAATGAATATTTGGCCAGGCGCATCCAATCGAACCCTTTTACGTCGTATGTGTCCCGGAGCTTTTGGGCTTGTTCGGCATTTACCAGTTCCTGCTTTTCCCAATCGCTGATAACCTTGTCCAAAAAATCACTTTCCTGTTTATCGAGGTTGAGTTTCATTTTGGTTCATAGCTGATGGTTTATAGTTTATGGCAAATATTATGCCTGTGGCCATGCAGACAATCGCTAAATTACTAAATATTACTATAGTTGATCAGTCTGTCAGCAAGGCCTTAACGTCCGCCTTATCCTTATCTAATTGTCTTTTCAGTTGTTCAAGCGATTCAAATTTAACATCCCCGCGTACAAAGTGGAGGAACTCCATGCGGATAGGCTGAGTGTAGATATCATGGTCAAAATCAAAAATATTTACCTCTATGTTTCTTGTCAGGCCGTTTATGGTAGGACGGTGACCGATGTAGCCCATCCCTTTGAATTCCTGTTCACTTACCTTCACCTTAACAGCGAAAATGCCTTCGCCGGGTATCAACTTATAGGTTTCTTCAATCAGTATGTTTGCCGTGGGGTAATTTATCTGCCTGCCTATCTGGTCGCCACGCATTACCTTGCCGGTAATGAAAAAGGGGTAGCCTAAAAACTCATTTGCAAGGCTGATATTGTCATTTAACAAGGCCTGCCTGATGCGGGTGGAGCTTACTGCAACATCATGAATATCCTGCTCGGGTATTTCAATCACTTCAAAATCATAAATGGGGGCTAGTTGCTGCAGTTCGGCTAAGCCTCCCTGCCTGTCTTTGCCAAAACGATGGTCGTAACCTATTACTATTTTTTTTGTGCCGATCTTTTCCACAAGTACATTTTTGATGTATTCCTCAGGAGTTTGGTTAGAGAAGTCTCTTGAGAACGGGGTAATGATCAGGTGATCGACACCCAGCTGCTCCAGCAATTCGGCTTTCTCCTGCATGGTATTGATCATTTTTATATCCTGATCCTCAGGATGCAGGATCATGCGCGGATGCGGGAAGAAAGTTAAAATTACCGTTTCGCCATTAATGGAATCAGCAATTTCTTTGAGCCTGGATATGATCTTGCGATGCCCTAAATGGACTCCATCGAAAGTCCCGATGGTAACAACCGCATTTTTAACAGGTATGAATTCATCAATATGATGGTAGATTTTCATAGATTTTGATTACACCGATTTTTTAATGATTACACCGATTTGCCTGCTTGCGTTGCCGAAATTAATTAATAAACCTGTTTTTTACATTACGGTTTTCAGATCGCGGATAGTATTTACCAGTTCCATCACTTCCCATGCATCTGAAACATTAAAATTGCCGCTGCGTGTTCGCCTTAAGCGTGAGAGGTAGGCTCCATTGTTAAGCGCCTTGCCGAAATCATTTACAAGTGAGCGTATGTAAGTTCCTTTACTACATACCACCCTAAAGTCAACCTCTGGTAATTCGATCCTTGTTATTTCAAATTTGCTGATGGTGATGCTGCGCAGGCGCAGTTCCACTTCTTCGCCCCGGCGGGCCTTTTCGTACAGGCGTTCGCCGTCAATTTTTATGGCCGAATGGGCAGGTGGGTATTGTTGGATATCGCCTGTGAATTGTTTACATGCTTCTTTAATTTCCTCTTCTGTGAGATGATCTGTCCCAAATTGCTGTTCAGGCTCGCTTTCCAGATCATAAGTAGGTGTAGTTGCACCTAATACCATGGTGCCTGTATATTCCTTTTCCTCAGCCTGGAAAGTATCGATTTGCTTGGTCATTTTGCCGGTACAAATAATGAGCAAGCCGGTAGCCAATGGATCAAGCGTTCCGGCATGACCCACCTTCAGTTTGAGCGGCTTGAATGCATTGCGAATTTTGCCTACTACATCAAAGCTGGTCCATTTGTAGGGCTTGTTGACGAGGAGTAACTCGCCTTCGGCAAATTCGGATATGTTGGAAAAGGATTTCTTCATTATTGAGAGAATACACCGATTATTAGTGGGATTACACCGATTTGATCAGTGGAATCATAAACCAATCGGTGCAATCATTTAAACAGTATGCAGTGCATTACCTGCAAAATACAGGATAATAATCACAATGCCTGCAATAATACGATACCAGCCGAACAGCTTAAAGCCTCTTTTCTCTAAAAAGGTAATGAAGCTTTTAATAGCCAGCATAGCTACAATAAAGGCAATCACGCTGCCGATGATCAGGAACTTAACATCCTGGTGGAAATCGGGAGTTGAAAAACTTCCTTTTTTATAAAAGTCATAAAGGTCTTTTACGGTTGCGCCGAACATGGTTGGCACAGCAAGAAAAAAAGAGAATTCGGCAGCGGCCTTGCGACTCAGTTTTTGCGACATACCACCTACGATGGATGCAGCTGAACGAGAAACTCCCGGTACCATGGCAAGGCACTGGAAGAAGCCAATTTTTAATGCCGTAATATGATTGATCTTCTTTTCTTCGTTGACCACCGGGCGGTTAAACCAATCGTCGACAAATAAAAGGATAACACCACCAACCACAAATGCGATTGCCACAACTAAAGGGCTTTCCAATAACTTATCAATATGTTTTTTAAGCAGCAGGCCCAAAATCACGGCGGGTATAACGGCTATAACCAATTTGATATAGAAATCGACCGACTGCACAAAACGCTTAAAATATAATACCACTACGGCAAGGATAGCACCGAGCTGGATAACCACTTCAAACAGTTTAACAAACTCGTCCTTGCTGATGCCCATCAGCGAACTTGCAATAACCATGTGTCCGGTGGATGATACCGGTAAAAATTCTGTTAATCCCTCGATAATTGCAAGGATGATAACTTGTATAATATTCATTGTTGTGGTAAGTTGATTAAGTTGGATTAAGTTGGTTTAGTGAGTGATTGATTACGTTTGTAATAATACTCAGCCAAATCAATTAATTAGCAGCCGGTTTTTTCAATATAGCGTAGAAGCCTATAGCAAATCCAGCCAGCACAACAACCGGGGCCAGCACTATTTTGGTATTACTGTAAATATCCGTAGTGCCCGACATCAGTATAAAACCAAAGGCAACCACAGCAATGCTGATAATGAGCCAGCGGTAATTGCTTTTATCAAATATGAATTTTACAGGAGTTGAGCTGCTTTCCTTTACCTGCGGCCTGGCTGAAGCGTTTGTTTTTACAGGGGTAGCTGGTTTATTTTGTGCCATGGATGTTTTAATTATTGAATGACTGAATTATTGAATTATTGATTTTTACCTTTCGCCTTTATCCTTTTACCTTTCACCTTTATCGGTATAGATTATAAATTTTTAAACGCAGATATTTGTTCACAGCCAGGAAGGTGCTAAAGCCCGAAATGAATATGCCGAGCCCTATTACTATCAAAAATACAATGCCGAATTCGGTGTAGTTTTGAAGGATCACCAGGTCGGGTATTTCTTTTAGTGATAAGTATAGCGTTCCCATTAGGATGACGATGGCTATTAACGCGCCCAAAATGCCGTGCCAGATACCATACAAAATAAATGGCTTGCGGATAAAGCCTTTTGTGGCACCCACCAATTGCATTGATTTGATTAAAAAACGCTGCGAGTAAATGGCCAGCCGGATGGTATTATTGATCAGTGCCACCGAAAGAATAACAAATATTGCCGCAAACACCAGTATGATGAGGCTGATAGAGGTGAGGTTCTGGTTCATCTGGTCTACAAGTGATTGTTGGTATTTAACTTCCTTTATCAGTGGATTTTTTAACAGATCTGTCTTGAATTTTTCAATGTCTTTATTATTGGCATAGTCAGCTTTTAAATAAACATCAAGCGATTGCGATAGGGGATTGTAGCCTAAAAACTTTACAAAATCCTCGCCCAAATCCTTTTGCAGGTTACGCGCGGCAAGCTCCTTGCTTACGTATTGGGTTTGTTTTACTATTGGATTTGCTTCCAGTTGCTTTTGTAATTGCAGTACATCGGTTTCGTGCGCACCCTCGTCAACAAAAATATTCAGTACGATATTTTCCTTTACATAGCGGGAAAGATTATTGGCATCAACCAGGATCAAGCCGAGCAAACCGATCATGAGCAATACCATCGCAATACCAAAAACGGTAGAGATATAAATGGTTTTTGTTTTTTTTGCCGATTCGCTTGCTTCAAATTCTTCCATGCCTTTTTAGATATGTGATTTTAGATGTGAGATCTGCCTGCTGGCAGGCGGGTATGAGAATCTTATTTTTCATACCACCCTTTTCGCACTCAATGCTGCGAAAATAACAAACCTTGTTATAAAGGTAAAACTTTATCTGTTATTATTATTTATGGAGACGATGGTAGCAGAGGGATTTAACAAAAATTAACAACGGGGAGAAAGTCTTAAGTCCATAGTCAGAAGTCGCATGTCTGATCTTATGACTTACGACTCTCGACTCAAGACTTCACAATCCCTGCCGAATTAAATTGCAGGTCGTATAATTTGCGGTAATAGCCGTGTTCAATTTTAAGCAACCCCTGGTGGGTGCCCATTTCCTTGATCTCGCCATGATCGAGCACAATAATCTTATCGGCATTTTGAATTGTAGAGAGGCGGTGCGCTATTACAATGGCAGTGCGGCCCTGCATCAGTTTGCCGATGGCGTTTTGTATGAGTATTTCGGTTTCGGTATCAACTGACGAGGTGGCCTCGTCCAGTACTAAAATAGCGGGATCATAAACCAATGCGCGTATAAAGGAGATCAGTTGCGCCTGGCCCGATGACAGGGTTGAGCCTCGCTCCATCACATTATAATCATAGCCTCCGGGCAGGCGCTCAATAAATTCATGTGCACCTACATCCTTCGCGGCAGCAATAATTTGTTCGCGGGTAATGAACGGGTTATTGAGACTGATGTTATTGGCGATGGTATCGGTAAACAGAAAAACGTCCTGTATTACCGTAGCTATCTGCGAACGCAGGAAGCCCACTTCATATTCGCGGATATCGATCTTATCAACTTTTACAGTTCCCTTCCCGATCTCATAAAAACGGTTGAGGATATTGATGGTGGATGATTTGCCGGCCCCGGTAGCTCCCACCAATGCCAGCGTTTCGCCGGGCTTTACATGGAAGCTGATATCTTTTAACACCCAATTTTCATCATTATAGGCAAACCAAACATGGTCGAAAGCTATTTCGCCACGCAAGCCCGCAGGTTTTAGGGTGCCGGTGTTTACAGCTACTTCGTCGGTATCCAATACTTTAAATATGCGGTCGGCACCAACCATGCCCATTTGCAGGGTGTTGAATTTATCGGCAAGCTGCCTTATCGGCCTGAATAACAAATTGAGCAGAACAATAAATTCCAATATCATCCCGGGCGTTATTGGGTTACTGCGTGTGCCCAAAAGAAATAATTGATGATCAGTTAGTATCCGCTTGCAGCCATACCAAACCAGCAGACCAATACAAACAGCGCCCAATATTTCCACCACCGGAAAGAAGATTGAATAATACCAATTGGAACGAATATTTGCATCACGGTATTTTTTGTTGACGGAGACGAACTTTCGCATTTCCTGATCCTCGCGTGAAAAGTATTGGATAATACTGATACCGGAAATGTGCTCGGCCAAAAATGTATTCAGATGCGCTACCTGTGTACGCACTTCCTGGAACGACGATTTGATGGCTTCCTTAAACACATAGGTTGATGCGAAAAGGAAGGGCATCGGGATCAATGTGATAAGCGCCAGTTTCCAATCCTTCACCAGCATAAAAACCACGATGGCCACTACAAGCAACAGATCGCCTACGATGGAGATCAAACCTTCGGAAAATATATCGGCAATGGTTTCCAGATCAGACACCGTGCGGGTGATGAGCATGCCGATAGGGGTACGGTCGAAGTATTTTAACCGCAGGCTCATGATATGATTAAAAATATCGATACGCAGGTCGCGGATGACGGATTGCCCTAATGAGTTGGTTGAGTATGTTTGATAATACTGGGTAAAAGTTTGTATAACCAATTGGGCGATCATCAGCCCCACCATCAAAACCAGGCCATTATAATTATTGCCGAGGATGTACTTATCAAGCGTCAGTTGCATCAGGAAGGGCTGCACCAGGGCATTGGCTGCAAGAAAGACGGTCAGAAATGCTGCAAGGATAAACGTTCCCCTATAGGGTTTTACGTAGCGCATTACCCGTGCTAATAATTTCCAATCGAGCGCCTTGCCGGTTACCGATCCCCCCCCGCCCCCTGAAGGGGAGGCTTTTTTATTGTTATTCTTTTTGTCGTCCTTCACTAAATCAAATGTAGGTTAAATTATAGGCATCAAAAATCTCAACTATGTAAAATTTCCCCCTTTAGGGGGTCAGGGGGTATGGATATTTTACTTCTGTTAAATACAAGCCGCAAGCCGGTACCGAGGTGCCTGCGTTGCTGCGATTTTTGCTTTCAATGATATTTCTTATTTCCTCGGGTTCGATTTCCTTTTTGCCAACCTGCATAAGCGTGCCGACAATCGCGCGTACCATGTTACGCAAAAAACGGTCGGCAGAGATGTGGAATACCAGGCTGCTATCAGCATAAACCCATTCGGCCCTGGTTATTTTGCAATTGTTGGTAAACACTTGCGTATTTGACTTGCTGAAGCAACTAAAATCGGTGTATTCCATAATGATCCTGGCCGCAGCGTTCATCATGGCAATATCCGGTTTATCGCGCAGTTGCCAGGATTGATTAATCTTAAAGGGATCTTTTTCAAAATGAACATGATATTCATAAGAACGCAACACTGCGTCAAATCGGGCATGTGCGTCGGCATGAACGGGAATAATGCGTTTTACGGCGATGTCATCGGGCAGGATGGCGTTGAGGCTCATTTCATATTTCGGATTTAGGATTTCTGATTTCGAATTTTCCAGATCGAAATGTGCGTACAACTGCTTCGCATGCACACCTGTATCCGTGCGCCCGCAACCTGTGGTTTCCACCGGCTCGCGCAAAATGGTGGCAAGGGCATTGTTTAAAACCTCCTGCACGCTAATGGCATTCTGCTGTATTTGCCAGCCGTGATAGTTGGTGCCATCGTATGCTAATTCAATAAAATACCGTTGTTTTTCGGACACAGGGCAAAGGTAACATTGATTTGCGGTTTCTGGATTTACGAATTACGATTTGAAAGTCATGTTTTTAGAGGTAAACCCGAATTTTGGATTAAACAATTTTATCTTTGCTGTGACAAATGGTTGAGGTGGTTGTAGATGTTAGTAAAGGTTGAAGTGGTTGATAAACGTCGCCCAAACCTGTAATAACCAATACAACTAATACAGCCAATACAACAAATTCAACCAGCATGATACAACGCATACAAAGCATCTATTTATTACTTGCCAGCCTGGTAATATTCCTGCTTTTCCTTTTCCCGATGGTGCATAACGTGTACGTTAATGGTGTACCATCAACTATATCAGTTTCGGGTGTTATCCAGGATGTGAACGGGCAGCAGGCACATACGCAATCGTTTATTGCGTTGATTGCTGCTACGGCTATTGTGGCTATTATCCCGCTTATCCTCATCTTCCTATACAAAAACCGCAAGCAGCAAATAACGCTGTGCTATGGATACATTGTTGTTGTTATTGGCTATACTTTTTGGATATCACAAACAGTAAAGGGCCTTGTGGGCGATGTTGAACTGAAGACCAGCAACTTTGGCATAGGCGCGTTATTGAGTTCGGTAAGTATTGTTTTGACCATCCTGGCGTTTAAGGCCATACAGCGGGATGAGAAACTGGTGAAGTCGGCAGATAGGTTGAGGTAGAGGCCTCACCTAAATCCTCTCCAAAGGAGAGGATTTTAATAAAAGTTTGAGAATGAAGAATAGTGTAAAAATATTACTGTTTTGTATTTTATCCATTGTGTTTATAGGGTGCGACAGGATCACCAAGGACCTGGCCAAGGAACACCTGAGGTATCAGCCGGCAAAGTTTTATTTACATAATACGGTTATCCTTGAATATGTTGAAAATACAGGCGCGGCTTTGAGCCTTGGCGACGAGTTATCGAAACCTGTTAGCTTCTGGCTGCTGAGCATTCTTCCATTGGTCTTCCTGCTGATATTATTTGCTTACGCGATACATCACATGCGCGAATTAAGTTGGCTAAAAACACTCTCATTCTCCCTTATCATAGCGGGCGGCATCGGTAATATTATCGACAGGATATTCTTTGACCGCCATGTAACTGACTTTATGAATATCGGTTATAACAGCCTGCGCACCGGTATTTTTAACTTTGCAGATGTTTGTGTTACTGCGGGAGTTATCGGCTTTTTGTTGTCGTATAGGGAGAAGCCGAAACATGCGGCTGAGATTGGGCAGGGGGAGTAAGTGAAATCGGTACTATTTAGCCAAAGGCTTTTGCCTGGCACCTCTAATATTAATCAACTCAATTTGCTTTAACCTCGGTTTTATCCGATATGTTAATATTGTCAATCTATTTATAGGACCACGATAGATGTTTTTGTGCTTTGAAGTCTTTTGAAGTATCTCTGGATGGTCCATCAATATTTCAAAAAACCTGTCTGTATCAGTAACAAAATTTATTAACTCTCTTTCCGACCAATTTTCATTTAAATAATTAACTATTCGGTCATAACCAGAGACGGCTCTTTTGGTCCAGACTATTTTGAACGCCATTGCTGATATTTAGCCATAACAGTTTCATGAGGGATTACTTCTCCGTTATCTGCCTGTGCCAATCCCTCCTCAATTTCCGCTTTTTCTTCTGCACTGATTTCGTCCCACCAATCAGTTTGTTGCTTCTGCTTTAGAGCAATGAAGCGTTTAATAATTGAAGGCTCATTTACATCAGTTAACCATTTGATCAGGTTTAATTTTTCAGCTTGAATATCCATACATTAAAAATCTATATCAAAAATAGCATTTATTGACGATTTAATAAACCATTTTGTAAATGATCCGATCCCATCAAATTGTCATATTTCCCATTTCGCAGAAAAGCATTTGAATTCACAAGTATTATCCGTACCTTTGCGCCCGATTTGGCGATGTTGCCAGATTCGTTATTTAAATTCATGAACCCATTTATTCAACTGGGAATCCGTCATGATATTGTTAATGCCATTACTGAGTTAGGGTTTGAAAACCCAACACCAATCCAGGAACAGTCGATTCCGGTATTGTTAACAGGCAGCAACGATTTTGTCGGATTAGCCCAAACCGGGACCGGTAAAACTGCTGCCTTTGGACTGCCGTTATTAGAACTATTAGACTTCGAAGAGAAGCATCCGCAGGCCCTTATTTTATGTCCAACGCGCGAACTTTGTTTACAGATCACCAGTGATCTGAAAAAGTATGCCAAAAATATGCCCAATGTACACGTTGTGGCTGTTTATGGTGGTGCAAGTATCTCTGATCAATTACGCGAGATACGCCGTGGTGTGCAGATTGTTGTTGCCACACCGGGCCGTATGCTTGATATCATTAGCCGCAAGGCAATTGATTTTACCCAGGTAGGTTTTGTAGTATTGGATGAGGCTGATGAAATGCTCAATATGGGCTTTCAGGAAGATATTGACAGTATTTTGTCTACCACACCCGATGATAAAAAAACATGGCTGTTCTCGGCCACCATGCCTTCTGAAGTGAGAAGGATCGCGAAAAAATACATGACCGATCCCTTTGAGCTTACTATGGGCACAAAAAATACAGGGAACGAAAATATTGAGCACGAATATTATATCATCCGTGCCCGCGATAAATATGCTGCGTTTAAGCGTATTGTCGATTTCAACCCTGAAATATTTGGTATCGTATTTTGCCGTACCAAGATAGAAACACAGGAAATTGCCGAAGCCTTAATTAAGGACGGCTACAATGCTGATTCGCTGCATGGCGACTTGTCGCAACAACAGCGTGATAAAGTAATGAAACGTTACCGCGAGCGCAGCCTGCAATTGCTGATAGCAACTGATGTAGCTGCACGTGGTATTGATGTGAACGATGTTACGCACGTAATCAACTATTCATTACCTGATGAAATTGAAAACTACACCCACCGCAGCGGCCGTACAGCCCGTGCCGGTAAAACAGGGGTTTCGATCTCGATCATCAATGGTAAGGAATTGGGTAAGATCCGCCAGATAGAGAAAACGCTTGGTAAGCGCTTTGTTAAGATGGATATCCCAACAGGTTTTGATGTGGTTGAAAAACAATTGTTCGCCCTGGTACACAAGGTACACAATGTTGAAGTGAACGAGCAGCAGATAGAGCAATATACTTCCCGCATCATGGACGAGTTTAAGGACATGAGCAAGGAAGATATCATCAAACGTTTTGCTTCTTTAGAATTCAACAGGTTCCTTGATTATTACAAGAACGCACCTGACCTGAATGCACCTGTTGACGAAAGCCGCCGTAGCGATATTGGCGGAGAACGTTTCGGGCGTACTGGTATGAAGTCGGATTTCACCCGCCTGTTTATTAATTTGGGTTCTGTTGATGGCTTTAGCCGTGGTGATTTGCTGGGTTATATCTGCAACACTTCAAAAATAAGTGGTCGTACCGTTGGTAAGATCGATGTAAAAGGTGTTTATTCTTTTTTTGAAGTGCCGAACGACGAAGTAGTGAAAGTACAGGAAGGTTTTAAAGGCGCAGATTTCCAGGGACGTGATGTGAGGATAGAAATATCAGGCGAAGGAAGCAGCCAGAGAAGAGACGATAGCTCAGCCCCAAGAAGGCGCGAAGGTGGTAATTACTCAGGTGGCGGAAGGCGCGAAGGCGGTTACAGCAGGCCCGAGGGTGGTGGTTACAACAGGGAACGCACAGGTGGCAACGCAGGTGGCGGTTTCCGTGATTTTTCAGGCAAGCGCCGCGAAGACCGTAACAGCGGTAGTGGCGAACGCCGTAAAAGGTTTTGAGGGTAGAGATTAGAGGTTAGTTAATTAGAGATTAGGGAATAAAAGATTAGTTGATAGAGCGATAAGCCTAATCTCTAATCTTTAATCTCCAATCTTTGATCAAAAGTTGTAACTAATTGCTCTTTAATCAATCAAAAGATAAGTTTTAGTTTAGTTAAAGTGGACAAGGTCCGTCTTCCGCATCAGTGGGAGCCGGGCCTTTGTTTTTAGCGGATAAATTCCATTACTGATGAATCGGGCGCTAATAATTTCAGGTCGTGATCGCCCAATTTTTGCACCACAAATTTGGTATAGGGCTGGTTTCCCTGGAAAGACGTAAATATGGTATCACCTTTAACAAAATAATCTTCAGCCAGAGTCAGGTCGCTGTCCAGAGCAAATTTCTTGTCGCTTATCTTTAAATGAGTTTCCCCATCTTTTGATTTCCAATCTCCCGGCAACTTGCTTTTGACGGGGCTTGAGCATGCTACGGCTAATAATACCGATGCACAGGCGACATGCACAAATATTAAAGCAAAATTCTTCATCGGGATAAAATTAAAAAGCATCCCGGTATTCCAGGATGCCTATTGTTAATCAATTACATCTTCTTATCCATCAGTTCAGACTTTTTCAGGTAAACCCTGTGGCCTTTTTTATTGATGTAATAATAGTGGGAATACTTATTGATGTAAACAGTTTCTCCGTTGGGGCCGGACTTGCCTTCATATTTTTTGTCAACAACATGCGATGCCGTATTTGCAGCGATATTGGATGTTTTGTGGCCGACTTTTTTTGCGGTATTATCTATCTTTTTTCCAAGAGTAGTATCTCTTTTAATGGTTCCGGCCATGCCTTGTACCGCGAATAAAACGGCCGCTGAAAATAAAGCAGCTTTTACTAAGTCTTTCATAGTTTGGTCTATTAAGTTATGTACTTAAAGTTAATGTACTAAGTATTAACTCAATTGCTCTGCCAAATGTTTCATTTCTGCCGCGGGGTTGCGTTTCTCGTACAAAATGGCGTAAACAGCGCTGCAGATGGGCATGTAAACTTTGTATTGTTTATTCACCTGGTGTAGACAATTTACTGCATAATATCCTTCGGCTATCATGTTCATTTCCAGCTGGGCCGATGTTACCGTATAGCCCTTGCCGATCATATTACCAAAAGTGCGGTTGCGGCTGAACTGGGAATAAGCTGTAACAAGCAGATCGCCCAGGTAGGCCGACTCTTTAATGTCACGATCAATGGGATGAACGGCATCAACAAAACGCTCCAGCTCGCGGATGGCATTTGATATCAAAACCGACTGAAAATTATCGCCATAACCTACACCGTGGCAAATGCCGCTGGCTATGGCATAAATATTTTTTAACACAGCGGCGTATTCGGTGCCATAGATATCATCTGATACAATGGTGTTGATGTAACGCGTGCTGATCATCGCAGCAAATTCACTTGCAAGTTCTGTATCGCGGGATGCTATAGTGAGATAAGATAATTTCTCCAGCGCCACTTCTTCGGCGTGGCAAGGGCCGCTGATCACCATAAAATGACTGAACGGGATATGGTATCGCTGGTTCAGAAATTCGCCGATGATGAGGTTTTCATCAGGAACGATACCCTTTATGGCCGATATTACCTTTTTTCCGGCAAAATCATCGGCCGTAATACCATCAAGCGCCTCCTTTAAAAAGGCTGCCGGTACATTGAGCAATACAATATTAACCTGGCTGATCAATGACTTAAGGTCTGTTGAAATATTCTGCGACTCCACCTTTATCTCAACCGAGCTCAGATAATTGGGATTGTGTTTGAATTTTTGGATATGCTCCACAGTCTGGGCATTACGCATCCACCAAAAAATCTCCTTTTCAACGGTATTATCAGTAAGCATTTTAATATTGGCTGTGGCCCAGCTTCCACCGCCTACAATCAGGATCTTATTTTTATGTTGATACATTTAGATGTGCAAATGTGCGAATATGCAAATGTGCGAATTTAATGTGCAGATGTGCAAATGTACAGATATGCGGATGTGCAGATTTCAGATGTGTGGATAATTTGCCAGGTTATTTAACAAAAAAGGCTTATGCATCGCATAAGCCTTTTTTGTTTGAATTTTATAATTTATTAATTATTCATCCGCACATCTGAAATTCACACATTAATTTTTCCCGTCTCCGCTGAATAATTTGGATTTATCCACCTTTTCCACTTCCATCTTATCATTTAGGGTTTTTGAAATGGCTGTATAAGGGGCCGAAACAACTTCCTCATCGCCCTTAAGACCTGAAAGTATCTGGATATAGCTGTCGTCCTGTATACCTGTGGTCACCAAAACCTGCTTTACCTTGCCTGCGCTGTAAACAAATACATACTCCTTTGAAAGCGGGGTGATCTTAGGTTTGCTGTTATCAACATCACCATCTGATTTTGGCGGAGCGCCGGGAGCAGCAGGTTTAGGCGCATCACGTGTGGTTACCGATTGTATAGGTACAGCAAGTGACCTGGTATGATTGGTTTCAATATCAACCGTAGCAGTTAATCCCGGGCGAAATGGTGAGGGATTTGTAGCCGTTTTGTTAAGCAAATCGATATAAGATTTTGGATCGATCCTTACTTTAACAGTAAAATTGGTCACCTGGTCGGCAGTAGTGCCTACCACATTGGCTGCGCTGCCTATTTCAATTACCGTTCCTGTAAATGTTTTGCCCAAAAAGGCATCTACCTGTATCTTTGATGAATCGCCAAGAGTGATACGGTTAATATCATTTTCATTTACGTCTACATTCACATCCAGCTGGTTCAAATCAGATAAGGTCATGATCTCGGTACCGGCGAATTGCTGCGTACCTAATACACGTTCGCCCTTTTGGATTGCTAACTTAGATATCACCCCATCAACAGGCGAATAAATAGTAGTCTTATCCAGGTTGCCCTGTGCTTCCTTAACCGAAGCCTCGGTTTGTGCCAAACCGTAATTTGCACCGATAACGTTTTGCTTTGCAGCTTCAAGTGAAGCCTTTGCGCCTTCATAACTTGCCTTGGCAGCCTCAAATTCGGCTGCTGTAAGCACCTTGTTTGCGAATAAGGTCTTGTCGCGGTTGTAGATCGACTCCTGGTTATCAAAAGTAGCCTGTGCTGACTTCAACATCTGCACGGAGTTGCCTACAGTTGCTTTTTGCGTGTTATAAGCAGCCTGGGTACGGTCATAATCAGATTTTAAAATGTCTGGCCTGATGCGGCACAGGAGTTGCCCCTTTTTAACCACATCGCCTTCTTTTACAGGCAGATCAACCACCTCACCCGATACTTCGGGGCTTATTTTTACTTCGACATGTGCCTTGATCTTGCCACTTGCTGACACCGTTTCGTTAATGGAGCGCACAGCTGCCTTTTCGGTAGCAACCTGCGTTTTTTCCTGCTTCCCAATTACGCCGGTAGCTTTTAATACGAAGAGCAGAACGATAACAACGCCCAGTGCGATCAAAATATATTTAGTAGTCTTTCCCATGATTCTATTTTAGGATTTTTATAGTGTGATTTGATTTCCGAGATAATAGTCAATTACCTTACTTCTGAATATAACCTGGTATTGGGCCTCTATCATATCATTTTGAGCCTTATTCAGGTTAGTGAGCGCGGTATTATAATCGAGCGAGTTTACCAGGCCCACATCATATCTTTGCTTGGTAACATTAAACGCTTCTTTGTTTGCATTATAGGTTTGTGTTGCCGATTGGAATTGTTTGTCGGCGGCACGCAGGTCAGATACTGCCTGGTAAATGATCTTGCTTAAATTATTTTTTGCTATCCGGGCATTCAATTCCGAATTTTCATAGGTGATCTTTGCCTTTCTTACAGAAGTACGTGCCGTGAACTTATTAAATATCGGTATGTTAAGCTGTACGCCTATTGATTGGTTAAAGTTATTGCCTAATTGCGTAAAGAAAGGAAGCGAAACCAGCGAATTGGTAGCCGCATTAAATGTTATCGGTAAGTTGGTATAGTTAGAGCCCGCCACACCGAATAACGTCAAGGTAGGGTAATAACTACCTTCAGCTATTTTGATGCCCTGTTGCGCTGCTTTGGCCTGTACTTCTGCCAGTTTTACATCAGGATTTACTGTTAATGCGGTGCTTAACACTTCCTGCGCATCATAATAGGTTTTTACATTAGTTAACTTGCTGATATCAGGCTTCTCAATGGTGATCTCCGTTTCAGGTTTCATTTCCATGTATTGTTTCAATGCCAGGATGGCAAGATCCACCTGGTTTTGGGCAGTAGTCAGGTTGTATTCAGCGGTTGATACCTGAGCCTTTGCCTGTGAAAGATCGGCCAATGTTTGGTTGCCGGCATCAAAGTTCTTTTGTGATCTGTCCAGTGTGATATGCGCTATTTCTAATTGTTGTTTGGCAGCTATCACCAGGTCCTGATCGGTTAGTATTGTTAGGTATTCAGTTACCACATTTAATGTCAGGTCGTTCTTTACCTTGGCAGTGCTGGTTTTATCAGCATCAAGCAATATTTTGTTCTGCACCACCTGGTTACGTATCTGTCCGCCCTGGAAAAGGTTTACCTGCGCGGTCAGGTTACCGTTCACGCTCAGGTTGTTCTGGTTTATAAAAGCGTTTGTTGAGGGGTTAATACTGCGGCCAAAGAAATATGAAGCCTGTGGGGTAGCTGATATACTGGGCAGGGCGTTGAATTTTGATTGCAGCAATGTTTCATTATCCAGTGCCTCGGTAAACTGTGCCTGTTTTATAGTAAGATTGTTGGCTAAAGCAAGGTCGACGGCCTTCTGCAGGCTGATCACTTGTTGGGCATTTGCCCTGAAGCTTGAAGCGGAAATTAATAGGATGCAGGCAATGGCTACTTTTGCAGATATTAGTATTTTTTGTTTCATAATATGATCCGGTACAATGTAAAACACTCAGTGCTTACTTTGCAGGTTTGATTTTTAATTGTGATAGCGTGAAACATTTATCTTATTTTGTAAAATGTACCTGGTTAAAACTCCGCGGCTGCTAAAAATACTATATCCAGAATTAATATGGAACAAAAGCCGTGATAACCATTGCATTTATCTCACTTTTGACGACGGCCCTATACCGATTGTTACACCGTTTGTTTTAAATATTTTAAAACAATACAATGCCAGGGCAACATTTTTCTGCATTGGCGATAACGTAAACAAGCATCCTGATATTTTTGAGCAGGTAAAAAATGAGGGCCACAGCATCGGAAATCATACACATAACCACTTAAAAGGGTGGAAAACGGATGATAAAACTTACCTCGATAATTTTTTAAAGGCGGATGATTTGCTGCATGCCGACCTGTTTCGCCCGCCATATGGGAGGATCAAAAGATCGCAGATAAAACTATTAAAACAGGCAAAACCTGACCTTGAACTTATTATGTGGGATGTACTTAGTGGTGATTTCGACATCAATTTAAAGCCTGAAGCGAGCCTGAAAAATGTATTGAAGCATACAGAGAATGGTTCGATAGTGCTCTTTCATGATAGTTTGAAGGCGTTTGACCGGTTGGAGTATGTTTTGCCGCGGGCGATGGAGGTGTGGAGCGGGATGGGATATAGTTTCGGCCCCCTGGCCCCCTAAAGGGGGAATTAGTAGCTTTATTCATGGCCGTCCCATTTATGGGGCGGAACGGATAATATGCAAATATGGCTTTAGCCTAAATCACATTTTGGCTAAAGCCACCCCTTGCTGCTTTAATACCCGTCGGCTAAAGCCAACGGCAATGAAGTGATTTCCCAACCATTCCAACATTTACAACCTCTACAACATCTAACTAATCTCTAATCACCAGTCTCTAATCTCTAATTTAGAACATCTCCAAATAACATTTAAACAAATTACTGACATCATTTAGCTGTAATTTTCCTAAATTCGCGGCATTGCTCCGCTACCCTGCGGGCCAATATCGAATCTTTTACATTTCACCTAAAAATCAATACAATGGCTTTTGATTTAGATATGATCAAAAAGGTTTACGACCGCTACAGCACCCGCACGGCTGCTGCCCGCAAAGCGACCGGTAAACACCTTACTTTAACCGAAAAAATACTATACGCCCACCTTACTGAAGGTGATGCACACACGGCTTTTGGTCGTGGGGTGGATTATGTTGACTTTGCACCCGACCGTGTTGCGATGCAGGATGCTACCGCCCAGATGGCGCTTTTACAGTTTATGCAGGCGGGTCGCCCGCAGGTTGCAGTGCCATCGACTGTGCATTGCGACCACCTGATACAAGCTAAGATTGGCGCTACTGAAGACTTAAGTACTGCCAAGGATGTAAATAAAGAAGTATATGATTTCCTGGCATCAGTTTCTGATAAATACGGACTGGGTTTCTGGAAACCGGGTGCAGGTATCATTCACCAGGTGGTGTTGGAAAACTACGCGTTCCCTGGCGGAATGATGATTGGTACCGACTCTCACACCCCTAATGCAGGTGGTTTGGGCATGATCGCGATTGGTGTTGGCGGTGCCGATGCCTGCGACGTAATGGCTGGTCTGCCGTGGGAGCTAAAATTCCCTAAGCTGATCGGTGTAAAACTGACCGGTAAATTATCCGGCTGGACATCAGCTAAGGATGTGATATTAAAAGTGGCCGGTATCCTCACTGTAAAAGGTGGAACAGGCGCTATAGTTGAATATTTTGGCGAAGGTGCGCAGTCGCTTTCAGCGACTGGTAAAGGAACTATTTGTAATATGGGTGCTGAAATTGGCGCTACCACTTCTATTTTTGGTTATGATGAAAAGGCAGCTATCTATTTAAAGGGAACCAAGCGTGCCGAAATAGCAGCGATGGCCGATGCGATAAAGGAACACCTGACCGGCGACCCGGAAGTTTATGCCAACCCTGAGCAATATTTTGACCAGGTGATAGAGATCAACCTGACAGAACTGGAACCCCATGTGAACGGGCCGTTCACGCCTGATCTGGCATGGCCGATCTCCAAATTCGCAACAGCAGTAAGAGAAAACAACTGGCCGGCAGAACTGGAAGTTGGTTTGATAGGCTCATGCACCAATTCATCATACGAAGACATTACCCGCTCGGCATCTATCGCGAAGCAGGCTATTGACAAACATTTAAAAACAAAGGCCGAGTTTACCATTACCCCGGGTTCGGAGTTGGTGCGCTACACCGTGGAGCGTGATGGTTACTTAGGTACTTTTGAAAGCATGGGCGGTGTGGTATTGGCCAACGCCTGCGGACCTTGCATCGGTCAGTGGGCAAGGCATACAGATGACCCATCGCGCAAAAACTCTATCATTACTTCTTTTAACCGCAATTTTGCCAAGCGTAATGATGGCAACCCGAATACACATGCATTTGTGGCTTCACCCGAAATTGTGACGGCTTTTGCCATTGCTGGTGATCTGACATTTAATCCACTAACCGATACCCTGACCAATGAAAACGGCGAGCAGGTGAAACTGGATGAGCCAATGGGTATTGAAATGCCGATAAAGGGCTATGCGGTTGAGGATGCCGGTTACCAGGCACCTGCTGAGGATGGGAGCACGGTGGAAGTGAAGGTTGATCCAAAATCATCACGCCTGCAACTGCTTGATCCGTTTAAGGCATGGGAAGGCACTGACCTGACCGGCTTAAAGCTGCTTATCAAGGCAAAAGGTAAATGTACTACAGACCATATTTCGATGGCTGGGCCATGGCTGAAGTTCCGAGGGCATTTGGATAATATTTCTAATAATATGCTGATCGGTGCCATCAACTATTTTAATGGTACTGCCGATAGTGTTAAGAATGAACTGACAGGCGAGTACGGTCCGGTACCTGCTACCCAGCGCGACTACAAGGCGCATGGAATAGGTACTGTTGTAGTAGGCGACGAGAACTATGGTGAAGGCTCATCACGTGAGCATGCTGCAATGGAACCGCGCCATTTGGGTGTACGTGTTATCCTGGTGAAATCATTTGCCCGTATCCACGAAACCAACCTGAAGAAGCAGGGCATGCTCGGTATCACTTTTGCCGATAGCAACGATTATGATAAAATACAGGAGGATGACACTTTTGACATCCTGGGACTTACAAGCTTTGCTCCAGGAAAGCAATTGACCGTAATGCTGCATCATAAAGATGGCTCGCTGGAGTCGTTCCCGGTTAACCACACTTACAATGCACAGCAGATAGAGTGGTTTAAAGCCGGTGGCGCGCTGAATATTATCAGGAAGCAAATGGTTTCTTGAGGCGAAAGCAGAAAGCTGCTTTTAGCTTTGGACTTTCAGCTTTAAGCAAAAAAGCCTTTCCTTTGGGGGAGGCTTTTTTGTTTGGCAAAGATCCGGTTAGTGTTTGTCCGTTTTTAAAAAGCAAAGTTTGTCCATTGAGAGAGCCAGGTGTCTTGCCAATAGCCGTAGGTATTTAAAAAATACACCGTACTTTGACCGGTAATAGTAAATGTAGCGCGCGAGTCTGTGGGTAAATAATTTTCCTTCCATTGAAAAAGCACTGTTTTTTTGGTAGTATCGCCAACATAGCCGCTTATGGTGCATGGCCCGTATTCGGGCAGCAGATTGAGCATAATTTTATTAGATGTCTGGCCGGGAAGCAAGGTGCCAACCGGGGGGTAAATATTGACCCCTTTGTTTGAGGTGATAACCATTTTGGTTAGGGGGAGGGTAAATCCATTCGTTATTTGAACAATGCCCGTGCCCGGGTAAACGAACACATTTTTAGATACGCTTCCACCTACAGTAGTTAATGTAATGGTGTAATTGCCGCCGGCCAGGTACTGGTGTGCGGCATGCCGTCCGGTGTCGGCAGTTCTATCACCCCAATTCCATTGGTAAGTTTCTTTCTTGTTTTGGACACTGTCTGTAGGGTCCGTTACAGCCGGTAAAAAAAACTGATATTGGTATAGAGTGTCACTTGCCAACTTAAACTCTTTTGGCTGGGGAGGAGGGGTAACAGCAGTCTTTTTGCAGGAGGCAACTATAACAATGCAAAGCAATGATAAAGCGAGTAAGGTTCGGTTCATTTTGCAAACTTATAGAAAATCTATTAATTGACGCTTTCTGCTTTTGTCTTTTCGTTTAAAATAGCTTTAAGGAAAAATCCTTCCCTTTGGGAGAGGCTTTTTTTTGTACCTCACGTCAGCAATGACGTGAGGCTATTGTAACAGCATCATTACTTATTGATAATAAACCTGATACTTAAATTATGGTCTTAATATTAAAAATATTAAGCCATGAAAAATTATTACATTCTACTTATCAGCTTTTGCCTTTTACTGGCATCATGCGATACGGTTCAGCCATCTTACTTTAGCGACAAATTTCAGTCGACACCCGATGTTGAAATCTATTATTTTGGTGACAAATATCCGCCGACAACCAACGTCGATCTCTATTATTCGGCGCATGACGTTAAACAGCAATACAAAGTTATGGGTCACTTAGCCATTCCGAACATCGGGCAGGAACAGGTTAAGGCAAGGTTGTCGGATTACGCAAAGAAAATAGGCGCCGATGCCGTTGTTATCCTTGGAAGTACGATATACATAGCTAGTTTGAATCAGTCCGACGTTATAAATGCCGATGCGCTGAAGTATCAGAATTAGTTTGAATGCGAAATTCGGAAGTTTGAATGCGGAATTGAGCCTTTCTTTTGGGAGAGGCTTTTTTGTTTTCCCTTGTCATCCTGAGCGAGCGAAAGATCTATTGCAAGTGACCGGTAGGATGCATTTTTTAAATCGCTGAAATTATATTAGTATTTTTAAAATAATAAACTTTTAAGAGATGGGAAGACATAGAGTTAACGCCTGCATATTTACTGACTTACCTGTAGAACATTACGAGCAAGGTGAGATGAGAGACGCAATAGAATATGTATTGGATTTAAAAACTGATGGGATTAGGTTTCGTCTAACGCCTGATGCTTTGAATTGGAATCAAAATGATAGATTCTTTTTAGCGAATAAACACATTTTTGCTGGGCTTATTTTAAATAATAATTGGTTCGAAAATAAAGAAACTTTAATAACGATAGATAGATTACAGGAGTTACTATCACAAAAAACATATCCTAAAACTCCACCAGAAAAAGCTGATTCATTATTTGAATTTTATTTAAACTTACAGGAAGAAGATGGGCAAGTTGTAAAGGTAGATTACAAATATCTAATCACCTTAGTATGGAAAAAGTTGTATTTTAAATCTTACAACGAATTAATTTATTATACTAAATATTTAGACGAAATCGGGTTGATTAAAGCAGGTCTTTTTGATTATGTTAACTATATAGAATTAAAAGATTTCTCAATTACTGTTGAAGGCCTGAATTATGGTATAAAACTTCAGTCTGAAGGAGAAAAATCTAATTTATGTTTTATTGCAATGGCATTTAAACCAGAAACCTCCAACATAAGGAACGCTATTAAAGAGGCATTAATAGAAACTGGATTTCAACCTATATTAATTGATGAACAAAATATAAAGAGCGACAGAACCATAAATGATGAAATAATAGCCAATTTAAAGAAATGCAAGTTTTGTATCGCTGATTTTAGTTATCATAGTAATGGTGTTTATTTTGAAAGCGGATTTGCTTTAGGTCAGGGCAAAAAGGTAATTTATACCTGTTACGATAAGGAGTTTGAAAAAGCGCATTTTGACATACGGCCTTTACAGCATATAATTTACCCGACGGCCGAACAATTAAAAAAGGATCTAATAAATAAAATCGAGGCTTGGATCAAATAAAGATGTCATTGCGAGAAGGAACGACGAAGCAATCGCATACTATACAAATCGACTCTGTATAGCATGCGATTGCCGCGCTGTGCTCGCAATGACAAAAAGCTTAAAACCTCCCCGCAAACTCCTTTGCAAAATCTTCCAGTTTGATCTTGCCGGTTGGTTTGGTGCCTTTGGCATCGTAATCCTTCCAGAGTATGCCGCTGCGCACAGCACTGTTCATTTCTACAAAGTTTTTGGCGATGGGTTCGGGTAAACCGGCTTTCAGCATTCCGCCTAAAGCTTGTTCGTCGGTAAACTCAACCCATTTCAAATCGGGTTTGCTGATAGCTGTACCTAATATTGTGGCTACCTCGCCGGCGGTGTGGTCGTCGCTGGTGATGTAGCGCACGCTTTTACCTGTAAACGGATGCAGTATTTCTTCGGCTGCTGCGGCTGCAATGTCTTGGGGATGTACCATGATGAGGCGGGTATCCGGGCCATAATTCGTCCCCAGGACGCCCAGGTTCTTGATCATCGGGATATTCGCATACAGATTCACATAAAAGAACCCGGCACGCAGGTGTTTGATGGCCACGCCTTCCAAAGCATTCAGCACGATCTCGCCATCGTGATTGCCTGAGATCTGCCCGGTGCCGCCGTCAATGTCGGCGCCTATGCTGCTTAAATTAACCACGCGTGTTATTCCATTTTTTTGAATGGCCGCGGCATAGTTTTTAGTGGCACCGCTTACATACGCACGATAATCAACCGCGCCGAAATTTGGCGGTACCATGGTATAAACCACATCGGCCCCGGCGAATGCTTTGGTTAAAAAATCAGCGTCGGATATGGATCCGATAGCGGCGGTGGCACCTAATGCTTCAATGTCCTTCACTTTGTCGGGGTTTCTGCTTACAATGGTTACCTGGTTACCTGCAGCGATCAATTTGGTGGCTAGGGGTTTGCTTATGTTGCCCAACGAGCCTGTTACTGTAATTTTCATTTTCTTATTTGTTTTTGTTGGGAACAAAGTTATATTTGTACTTACTTTTATACAAGTACTTACCCTAAAGTATGTATCATGGAAATTAAAGAAAGTTCAACTATACAGGAAAATAAAAGGTTTGCACTAACGGAGTGCCCTGTAACTTATGCGATGGAAAGAATAGGCGGATATTGGAAACCGATCATCCTGTACCACTTGCTGTCGGGCAGCAAACGCTATAGTGAATTGCGTAAATTGATTCCTGCCATTACGGAAAAAATGCTGATCCAGCACTTAAAACAACTGGAAGCGGATAATTTATTGATCCGCGAGGCCAGGCCGGTGGTGCCGCCTTATGTTACTTATCATTTAACGCCATCGGGGCAGGCGTTGGGTCCGGTTTTGTATGCGATGGCATCATGGGGTATTGAGGACAGCCGGAGAAATGCAAAGGGTTATGATAAGAGCATGGATAATTTTCCGGGTGGGAATTGTTAATATGGTATTGCAAATGCCTGATCATGTTGAGCACTCGTCGCAGACGAGAGCAAGTAGGACAGGGTTCCCTTTAGTTGCAGTTGAGGGTGGCGGGCTGTAATTTACAGCACTACCATGCGTAAACTAAACCCGATTGAAAAGCGGGGCTACCGTAACCGAAGCTGCACTGCTATTGCTTTTCAAAATGTTTTTAATCGGATCGTTCAAGTTAATTTTCTTAACTATTGTTACCGTTCCAAATGTTCCACTCTCTAAATGGAACACCCTATAATGTAATGATTATCAATCTATTGATTTTTTTGCGAATTACGGAGCTTTTACCACCCTTTTCAATACCAGCAAATTCAATGCATTTTTGCTGTAGCCGCTGACGTTGTTGCGGTATAGGTTTACCAGTTTATCGTAGTATAATATCACCACGGGCGATTGCTGCATCACCAGGTTATCCATTTGCTGGTACAGGGCATAGCGTTTTTCGTCATTGGGTTCGTGGTGGGCCTGTTCAAAAAGGCAGTCGAATTGTTTATTGTTGAAGCCGGTGTAATTTGGTCCCCAGGGTATTTTGTTTTTGGAGTAGAACAGAGAAAGATAATCCTCGCCGTCAGGATAATCGGCTATCCATGAGCCATAAAAGAAGTTAACGCCGTTTTTTGAAACCAGTTCGCGCAGGCTGGCGCCCTGGGTTATTTCCACCCGCGTTCTGATCCCCACCTGGTCGAGCTGGCCCTGTACGTATTCGATCAAATCGCGGTAGCCTACTGTTGTGGATAATAGTATCTCAGGCAGGTTCTTCCCGTTTGGAAATCCGGCCTCGGCAAGCAACTGGCGTGATTTTTCGGGATTATACATGTATCCCTTTACCTTGTGCGCATCAAAACCGGGCATACCTTCGGGTATAAAGCCGGCATCGCCTACGGTAGCCATACTGTTGCGCAGGTATTTGATCATTTTTTGTTTGTCGATAGCATAATTAATGGCCTGCCGTATCTTGAGTATCTTTAAGGGGGAGCTTTTTACAATGGGCAATGTGCTGTCTACCAGCATGCCCAGGTACATGGTATTGAGGTAAGGGGCAGAGTTGAGAATAAATTTACCTTTGTACTTTTGAGACACCTGGCCCGATTTGGTCAGGATATCATCGCGGTAGCTGCCGTCGATATCATTTAAAAAATCAAGCTTGCCCGTCACAAATTCCATAAAGGCGGTTTGCTTATCGCCAATAAAAGTGGCCCTGATAGCATCAAGATGGGGTAAGGGACTACCATTTTTATCTTTTTCCCAGTACTTTTCGTTCTTTAAAAACACCATTACCTCGCCTTCTTTCCAGTATTTGAATTTAAAGGGTCCGGTACCAACGGGGTGGTTACGGAAATCCTTGCCGCAATAATCAACCACTTCATGCGGAACTACAGAGGCATATTGCGCCGTGAGGAGACTAAGCAGAGGCGGAAACGGCTGCATCAGCCTGATCCGGAAGGTAGTATCATTCAGGGCGATAAAGGAATGCTTATTCTCCACTTTATCGCTAAATATCCACGAGCCTGACGATGCTACCTTTGGATCGATCAACCGGGCGAAGCTGTACACAAAATCTGAGGCAGTTGCCTTTCGCCCTATGCCGTTCTTAAAGAGGGGATCATCATGAAAATAAACATCATTGCGCAGGTGGAAGGTGTAAAGCAAGCCATCAGCTGATACATCCCAGCTTTTGGCGATGCAGGGCTCAATTTTCATACTATCGCTGATCTGTACTAAACCATTATAGAGCTGGTTATCCATCCAGATGGTATTCTGGTTGCGGCAAAAGGCCGGATCAAGCGAGGTGAGGCCCTCATCAAGGTTGATATTGAAAATTGTTTTACCTTGTAAGATGCTATCCCGGTGGCAAGAAGTAAAAAGCACCAGAACAGCGCACCAAAAACAGATCAGTTTATTCATCAACGCTAAATATATCAATATCGGTTTAATTACTGAGTTATTGAATTATCGAATTATTGATTATTGCATGGGGATGAATAAGTTGAAAGCTTAAAGGAGAAAGTCCAAAGCTTTCTTTTTTAACATAAAAAGCTTTTTGCTTTAAGCTTTTTGCTTTCAGCCTTTATAAACTTTAATTTTGATGATGCCGTTTAATACGGACTTGAGTATGAGAAAATATATTACCGGAATAATTGCCATTGTATGGATAGCTTACTTTGCTACAGGTTTATTTAGCTGTAAAAAGGAGCAGTTGCCGCCTACACATATTATTGATACAGCGGTGGTATCCAATAATGCAGGCTCTGCCAATGGCACGGGTACGGCAGCTAGCTTTAACCGACCGTTTGGTATTGCGGTTGATGCTGCAGGCAATTTGTATGTGGCTGATGAGGGTAATGATTTGGTGCGAAAGATAAGTTCTGGAGCTGTGGTAACTACTTTGGCAGGCATGGCCGGTGTACCGGGTGCAGTTAATGGTATGGATACGCTTGCCAGCTTTAACAAGCCATTTGGCGTGGCTGTAGATGGTTCAGGAAATGTGTATGTAGCCGACGCTGGTAATAATATCATAAGGGAAATTACCCCGGCTGGTTTGGTAAGCACATTTGCCGGTACAGGTAAAACAGGGGCCTCAAATGGTGCTGATACAGCCAGTTTTAACTTTCCGTTAAGTGTAGCAGTTGACGGCAGCGGCAACTTATATGTAGCGGATTATGGTAATGACCTCATTCGGAAGATCAGTCCGGCGGGCGTAGTAAGCACGCTGGCTGGTAGCGGCGCGGCAGGTTCTGACAATGGTGCAGGTACAGCAGCTACCTTTAATTTACCCGAAAGTGTTGCAGTAGATGTAGCAGGCAATGTTTATGTGGCCGATAATGGCAATGATTTGATCAGGAAGATCACTCCGGATGGTACTGTAAGTACGCTGGCAGGTAGTGGCACAGCAGGTTCGGCTAATGGTACGGGCACTGCGGCAAGCTTTAACTCGCCTTTTGGTATAGCTGTGGATGCAGCAGGAAATGTGTATGTAGCCGATTCGGGCAATAACCTGATCCGGAAGATAAGTCCTGCAGGTGCAGTATCTACTTTCGCCGGAAGTGGCGCAAAAGGGGCTGCAAATGCAACAGGTTCTGCGGCCAGCTTCAGCACGCCATCGGGTGTAGCGGTTGATGCGCAGGGTAATGTGTACGTTGCTGATGAGAACAATAATTTGATCAGGGAGATCACTTCAGCCGGTGTAGTTACTACTTTGGCCAGTCGGCCCGCTAAAGGCATTATTAAGCCAGGTAGATAGAAGAAGATCGACCTGGCAAACCCAAATGCCGGATATTTTTTTAATTATTAATTAGGAAAAATAAATATTGAACTCTATATTTGGTCTATCCCGCTAATTAGTAAACCTATTTATTGACCCTAATGGTTTCGAAAGAAGAACTTCAGAGTACCTTCTCAACACTTCCTACAGAGAAGTTAATGGAAATTATTGACAATAAATTTGGTTATACCGAACTCGCCGTATCCGTTGCCTTTGCTGAACTGGCAAGCAGAAAAATATCCGAAGAAGAGATAAAGAACTATAAGTCGAAGCAGATGAAGAGGCTGAACACTTATATCAAGAAAAATATTTCGGACGATCTTACATTTTCACAAAAAAACCTGTTTTATTTTATCTGGCTGCCGCTTTTTACCATTGTATTTAAGCAAAACTACAGGCAGGAGGGTTGTGCATTAAAGGTAAAGCAGGCCAATTATTACTCCATACTGGGCTTTATATTTTTCGTGCTCACATTCGTTTTCGCGAGGGACACGTCAAATCTTACGATAGCCGCGATATGGATCGGCGGTTTTATACCCTCTTATTTTCTTGATGAATTCTTCAACAGGCAAAGGCAGATCAAAAAACTGCAAAGACTATTCGGCGAAAATGAAACTGCCGAATCGGTGCAGGAACAGGATGCATAACCCATTTCAGCTTATTCAGCATTAAATCACCCTATAAGGGGGATAATTTCGACTTTCACGGCGATTATATTTGATTTAAGCATCAATAAATTGCTTTGGATGATGAGACCCCATAAAGCTGTTATCGTTTTCCTTTCACTCTTTATTTGGTTTGCACAACTAAGCAAAACTGTTGCTCAAATCACCTATCCTGATACGCAATTGCCAACAGATACACCCCGGCTTTTTGCAAAGGGTATCCTGTCAGATGGCTTAAGTAACCGCGACTTCGCCATATCGCCCGAAGGGGATGAGATATTCTTCACCTTACAACAACCAGGCTTCGCACTAAGTACCATTTTGCATATTACCAAACAAGGCAACACCTGGAACAAACCCGAAGTAGCTCCTTTTTCAGGACAATACCGCGACCTTGAAGCAGCCTTTTCGCCCAATGGCAAATACATCTATTTTTCTTCGGATCGACCCCTCAATGAAAACGGCGTAAAAAAGGATTTCGATATCTGGCGGGTTAAGCGCCTGCGTGATGGTAAGTGGGCCGAACCTGAAAATTTAGGGCCGAATGTCAATTCAGATAAGGATGAGTTTTATCCGTGTATAACCAAAAGCGGCAACCTCTATTTTACTGCCGAGCTAACCGGCGGCAAGGGGAAAGAAGATATTGTTGTTTGTAAATGGACAGGCTCAGGCTATGCCAAACCTGTGAGCCTGCCCGGAGATATTAATATGAAAGGTGAACAATTTAATGCCTTTGTCGACCCGGATGAACAGTTTATCCTGTTCTCCGCATTCGGCAGGGCCGACGATATAGGCGGCGGCGATCTTTACATGAGCTGTGTGGATCAAAGGGGTATTTGGCAGCCTGTAAGGCATCTGCCGCCGCCTATTAATTCAACCGGGCTGGATTATTGCCCCTATGTAACGGCAGATAAGCAATATCTCATATTTACCAGCAGCAGGTTAAGCAAAGAGTTTGAAGATGGTAAGCCGAAAACATATCAGCAAATGAAAGAAATGCTAACCAGCACCGGCAACGGTTTGGATGATATTTATTGGGTGAAATTTAATCCCAAATGGTAGATAAGCAGTAAACAGTTTTAAGCTAGCAGTCTAAATTCTCCTGGTGAATATACCTTAATGGTTAGGGACAAACTCGTTTAAAATAGATTGAGCGCCCTTATCTTTCTTTACCTTCAGTATTTTGGCCATCAGAAGTTTTGGGCAATGCAAAAAAGTGTAAGTAGCATTGTCGTAATTGACAATAAATTGATAATGGTTCTCTTTAAGCTCATTGGCAATCTCTATTCCCAATTCGTCGTGTACAGCTTTCTCGTAATATCTGGACATATTGATACAACATGGGTTGCAGTATAAAGTTTCCTTTATTTTGATAAGTTGCTTATTGGCATGAGTTTAAGAGTTAGCGAAATGCGCTTAAATTCAATATTGATTTTTTCTAAATTCCTCTATCCGGTCATTCACATTGTCCTGTGTCCTGCTGCAGGATAACAAGACGTGCAGGACACAACAAGACAGGGGGGTATTACTAATGAAAAGCCTTATCTTCGGGTAAACCTTATTGAAATGAAGAAATCAATTTGTATAATTTTATTGCTTTTGGAGATTATCCAATTCTCCGATGCTCAAGTAGCACCATCTGAAATATATTCATCTAAGAGATTCTGGAGATCAGATAAAACAAAAACAGGGACTGGTTTTAAATTTAGGAATGCCACAAATGTAAAACGCAGATACACGTTTGCCATTTATAAAGACTGTATTAAATTAACAAATAAAGAAAGTACCCTTTATAAAATAAATAAAATAGACGGTCACTATTTAGATGCAACTCATTATTTGGTTTCTAACTCAAGTGGACAGCCATTTCTTATTATAGTAGGTAATGTAATAGTGGACAACAAGCATTCTTACGACATTACCGTTATCAAAACTGCTAAGGATGGAAAAACCTTATCAGTAACAAAATTTGATGTAAAAAAGTTAAAGTAATTTATTTCCATCCTGTCCTGATCCGCCCTGTTGTCCCACAACAGGACAGCAATCCTAAATAAATCCCTTAATCCTTAAATCGTGTCAAAACTGGAAGTAAATAAACGATTTACTCGTTCCCTGGCTCAGTACGATCAGTATCAGGATCACGGCCCAGGCTATGCCTGTAACCCACCACGGCAGCTTGCCGGCGGTTTTGAGCACGGTGGTGTTGCGCATGGTCCAGTGGAAGATCAGCATCAGCGGGATAACGATGGCCACTTTTATAATAGCTGCAGTAGATAACAAAGGTGGTCCTGACGGTGGTACCTGGCCCGACATGGAGGTTAATATCTGCCACGCGCCGGAAAAGGTTGCCGAGCGGAAAAATACCCAGGTTATGCAGATCAGCAAAAAGGTAAGCAAGGCATACATGAACCCTGCCGGCCTTTTACTGGTAAGATCGGGCCCGAGTGAGGCAGTTGCAATAACAGGGGCTGAATTAATTTCGCCACCGCCGGTTGCTCCGGACGCTTTGGCCCGACTATCCCGGAGGGCCTTTTCAACCCATAGGTATACACCATGTAAGCCACCCCATGCTACAAAGGTCCAGTTGGCGCCATGCCAAAGGCCGCCGATAAGCATGGTGATCATGATGTTGACGTAGGTTCTGAATTTGCCCTCGCGGTTACCGCCAAGGGGGATATAAAGGTAATCGCGCAGCCATGACGATAGGGTGATATGCCATCTTCTCCAGAAATCGGAAAAGCCGATGGATGCATAAGGGTATAGGAAGTTCTGGGGCAATATAAAGCCCAGGCACATGGCCACACCTATGGCGGCAGTTGAGTATCCCGCAAAATCAAAAAATATCTGCCCCGAAAATGCCAGTACGCCCATCCAGGCATCCAAAGGCCCCAGGATGCCGTGTGAGCTGAATACCGCATCTGCTGTACCTGCCAGCAGGGTATCGGCACAAACCACTTTCATAAATAAACCCAGCGACAGCAGCAGTAAGCCATCCAGTAATTGCTGGCGGGTAGCCTTGTGCTCTGTTTCAAACTGTGGTACCAATTGCGGCGGGCGCACAATAGGGCCTGCAACCAAATGGGGGAAAAAGGTAACAAATAAGGAGAAATCAAGCATGGATTTTACCGGCTTGCTCTTCTTTTTGTACATATCAATGGTATAGCACAACGTGGTGAAGGTATAGAAAGAGATACCCGCAGGCAATATGATATTCGGCTTTGCCGGATGATAATCGATCCCTAAAGCGCTGGTGAGGTGTACAAAGTTTTCGAGTATAAAGCCGCCGTATTTAAAAAAGCAGAGCATACCAAGGTTGCCTATCAGGCTTATCACCAGCAATACCCTGCGCTTATGCTTGTTGGGCTGCGTGTACAATGCCCGGCCCACAAAAAAATCGACAACGGTAGAGAGCCACAGCAGCAAAATGAAAGGAGGGTTCCATGCTGCGTAGAAAATATAGCTGGCCAATAACAGGTTGATCTTTTTTGCCTTCCAGGGGATTGGCAGGTTATGCAAAACCAGCATAACTACAAAAAATGCGATGAAGGTGTATGAATTAAAAACCATGGCTAAATATTTTTGAGATAATGGTTAATGATCGGGTTATTGCTTTGTTGCGTTAAAACTCCAGCCTTTTTCTTTGCTCAGTACATCTACCAGGCTTTGGGTATACAAAACCGCATTTGGCGGGCTCAAGTGCGACCATTCGGTACAAACCAGATTGGCCATACCCGGATAGTCGGAAAAATAGATACCCTTGCAACCGGTAACAGCAAGCAGCCTGTCCCAATATAGATTACGCGGAAAGCCCATTTTTTCACCAATGTACATCGGGGGGTTTGAGGGCGTTCTTACGAAGATCACATCTCCGCCGCGCGCCTTTATTTTGTCCACATCATCTTTTACTGCACTCATTACGGCATCCAGATCCTTGCCAGTTATGGCCGGTAAGTGGGCCTTGCCAAGCATCGCCCATACGGCCTTCACCTGGTTTTGCTCGTTGGTATCAACCAGGAAATGGTCGGTCATTTTACTTTGACGGTTATACATCGTCGGCTCAAAATCAAATGGGAAGTTGAGGAAAGGGTATACGCCGGGCCTGTCTTGAATGGTTAAATGATCCATCATCCCATTGATAGAGAAAAACTCCGAATTAAGCAGCACAAACCTCGACTCCAGCTTTTTATCCAGCCAAAAACTCGCCTTTTGCGATGGGGTGCGGTTTTTATAATAATTGATACCTGCGTTAGGCGATACAAGAAAGTAAGGCAGGGGACTAAAGAATAAGATCTCCGTTACATCCACCACCAGTTTGCCCTTAAACTTCGGGTCGTTGGCCAGGTCGTCAAACATGGGGCGAGGCGTTGAACCAGGCATGGCCAATTGTACGGCCTGTGTGCCTGTCAGCTTTTCCCAGGTGGGGATATCCAAATCATATTTGATACGTGATGAGCCGATAAACACCGTTGTTTTATCAGATGGCTCATACACCATGGCACGGGTGTTGGCCCAGAGTTCGGGGCTGTCGTCGAAATCGGGTTTGTAGCCTTTATTGCGCAGGTAAAGTTCCCACGAGGCAAGGAATGCGATAACGAGGATCAAAGCAAGTAAGGCCGACTTGCCGGGCATTTGTTTTTGCATGCGCTATAAATTTAAAGTCCGGAAATTGAAATAAACCAAAAAGTATCGGCGTATAAATTCCGCTAAATGCCTATTGTAGTAATAGCTTTCGCACCTATTTAGCAGAAGAAATTGTAATAAAAAGAGTATAAGTTGCTCTAATTTAAATATTTAATCGGGAAATCCAAACTATTGACCGAAATAGTTATTGTAATGTGAAGAGTGCCGGAATGATGCTTGGTCGTCATGCCCGTCTTTGTTGGTGACAATGCCAACAAAGGCAACCGAACTAGGCTTTTTCTTCTCTACAATGGTTGTAGGACTCCGTCCAGGTTTGGAGCAGTAATTTTATTAATATTTCCGTTCATTGAACCGGACGGAGTCCTTCATTTTCATTTATGATTTAAGTCGCCCTTCGGAAGACTTAAACCAGTATGGGATTGTATTTGGTTGGTATATAACAATCCAATATACGAAGAGGAATTGGCGGATAAAAAAATAGGTAATAAATTAAAGGTGGTATTCAATCCTGTCCTGCTCCGTCCTGTTGTCTTGTTATCCCGCAACAGGACAACAGGACATTATCCCTCCCTTTGTTCATTCCAACACCAAAAAGGGCCAAATGGATCAAATTCTTTGTATTTTAAATATGAAGCCATTTTTCCCCGCATTGTCAATTTTTATTAAATCAATTTGTCTATTTAGGCTACTCATGATGTCTTTTTTTATCCATTTTAAACTTTTCCCTACTCTATTAAATCCAACTGTCGAGTTATCAAATTGCTTGATTAAATCAGGTAAAAACGCCTCACTGCTATACCAAGTAGAGTATTCATAACATAACTGTTCCTTGCCTGACTTAAACCTCTTAAAATAAAATATAGCCTTGTAAATATCTAACCCGGTATGAACTGGATATTCTCTTTTGGTTGAATCAGATACAGAATAAATCAATTCCCTGTATGATGGGCTCTTGGCGGTCGCTTTTATAAATCTGTCAGTTTTGAGAGAACCGCCTACTTGGTTCATTTCTAATTTTACCTCACTTACCGTCCCATTTATCATAGGGAAAAAATACGGGTATGAATGTGGATTTGCCTGTGTGTAAGGAGCTTGACGGATTTGACCCGCGGACATCGATACTATTAACAACATCGGCAGAAATGCAAATAACGGTTTTTTCATTGCAGTAAGGTTTATCCCAAGATACAAATTTTAGTTTACATCAACAGCTAAGGCTAAATGCCCTGTCCTGCACCGTCCTGTTGTCTTGTTATCCTGCAACAGGACAGTAAAACTCTCCATCATGTCATTGCGATGAGCGTAGCGAAGAAGCAATCGCGAACTATGCATATCCGCCCTGTTCAGCATGCGATTGCCACGCTCCGCTCGCAATGACAACTTGTTTAGCACTGTCCTGCTCCGTCCTATTGTCTTGTTATCCTGCAACAGGACAGTAAAACTCTCCATCATGTCATTGCGATGAGCGTAGCGAAGAAGCAATCGCGAACTATGCATATCCGCCCTGTTCAGCATGCGATTGCCACGCTCCGCTCGCAATGACAACTTGTTTAGCACTGTCCTGCTCCGTCCTATTGTCTTGTTATCCTGCAACAGGACAGTAAAACTCTCCATCATGTCATTGCGATGAGCGTAGCGAAGAAGCAATCGCGAACTATGCATATCCGCCCTGTTCAGCATGCGATTGCCACGCTCCGCTCGCAATGACAACTTGTTTAGCACTGTCCTGCTCCGTCCTGTCGTCTTGTTATCCCGCAACAGGACAACAGGACACTGTGAATACACTCCATCTTCGCGTTACGGACAGAAATGGATACCGGCCTTGTGATTAAGGCCTGCGCTGTATGAATGGATGGCCGGCCCGCTGAATAGCGGGAACGCCCTAATCAGTTGGCCGTCGAATCAAATGACAAAAAGCAAAACCGCCAACCGCCCTGCGCCATCCCCACAATAAAATTTAACTATTTCCTTGCAATTATATAAGCACTTATATAAATTGCACGATGAATTTTTATGAGAGCCTTGGTTATCTTGTTTTTGGCAGCAGATTGCGGCGACTGAGTGAGGCTTTTTTATCCGAAGTAAACAAAACCTACCAGGCCGCAGGTATCGATTTTGATGCCAGCTGGTTCCCCGTGTTTTACCTGTTATCGCAAACCGATTCGCTTTCTATAAAGGAGCTGAGCGATACTACTGGTGTTTCGCACCCGGCTGCAAGTCAGTTGGTTACCAACCTGAAGAGCAAGAAACTGCTCAAAACTACCACCTGTAGCGATGATGGCCGCAGGCAATTGGTGCAATTAACTAAAGCTGGTCGCGCTTTATTGGAGCGGATCATACCCGTGTGGGAAGCATTGAGCTTAACCATGGAGGAACTGGTGTTGGCCGAGCCCGAATGTGCACATCTTTTACCCGCAATAGCCGCTATCGAAAAAACATTCCGGTCGGTTAGTTTGTCGGATAAAATAGGAGAAAAACTGTCAACCTTAAAATTAACTGAGCATGGACAGAACCTTTAATTACGGCACCGGCCATTTATCTATAGGGATTTGCCTCGACATCGCCGCAGGCAAAATTAAAGGGGTAATTACGGCCACAGCAAGGGCAAACATTGAGCGCTCGCACCAGGAAGTAGCACAGATAGTGGAGCGACAGATACCCGTTTATGGCATCAACACGGGCTTCGGGCCGCTGTGTGATACCCATATCTCCGAGGAGGACACCAGCCTACTGCAATCGAACTTACTAAAGAGCCATAGCGTAGGCGTGGGCAAACCCATCCCCAAGGAAATAGCCAAACTGATGCTGATCACCAAGGTGCAGGCGTTGGCACAAGGCTACTCAGGCATAGCGCCAGATACCCTCGACAGGATCATCTGGCATATCAATAATGATATTATCCCGGTAGTGCCCGAAAAGGGTTCGGTAGGCGCTTCGGGAGACCTGGCTCCATTGGCGCACTTGTTTTTGCCGCTGATCGGTTTAGGCGAATTAGAGGAAAAAGGCAAGACAAAAGCTGCTATCGACATACTAAAGGCGCATGGACTACAACCGATCACGTTGGGCCCAAAGGAAGGCCTGGCGCTCATTAATGGCACACAGTTTATCCTGTCGTTCGCTATAAAAGCGGTGCAGCGTTTGCATTGCGCTTTGCAACTGGCGGATATTGTTGGGGCGATGTCGTTAGAGGGATTAATGGGTTCAGCAAGGCCGTTCGACCCGCGTTTGCATAAGATACGCCCGTATAAAGGCAATCAATTGGTGGCGCACAGGTTGTTCACGCTATTAGATCAATCAGAAATACTCAACGCCCATGCCAATTGCGACCGGGTGCAGGATCCATACTCATTACGCTGTATGCCACAGGTGCATGGCGCATCAAGAAATGCCTGGCTGCATTTAAAGGAACTGACTGAAATAGAACTCAATTCGGTAACCGATAACCCCATTATTTTTAATGCCGACGATACCATCAGCGGGGGCAACTTCCACGGCCAGCCATTGGCTTTACCTTTGGATTATGCTACTGTAGCAGCTGCTGAATTAGGCAATATTGCTGACAGGCGATGCTACCTGATGAGCGAGGGCAGATATGGCTTACCCAAATTATTAACTACTGATGCAGGACTGAATTCCGGCCTGATGATACCACAATATACCACGGCAGCATTGGTTACGGAGAATAAAACCCTCTGTTTCCCGGCAAGTGCCGATAGCGTACCGACCTCGCTGGGGCAGGAAGATCATGTGTCGATGGGTTCCATCAGTGGGCGCAAACTCAACATGGTACTGGATAATTTGGAATACATACAGGCTATCGAATTACTTTACGCAGCACAGGCAATGGATTTCAGAAGGCCGCTAAGATCGACCCCAATAATAGAGGCTTGCCATAATTATGTGCGCCAATATGTTCCCTTTATTAAGGAGGACAGGGTTTTTGCTGACGATATAAAACAATTGCATAAGCTGGTTACCAACGGAGCGCTGCTTGCTACCGTTGACGAAGCAGCCGAAAAACACAACATTAAACTGGATAACGATGACGAGTTCGGAATTTATTAAGACGTATGCCAATCACCCGGTTTACAAGGCACCAAGGGGAATGCAATTGCACGCCAAAAGCTGGCAGACAGAGGCACCTCTGCGGATGCTGCTCAACAACCTGGACGGACAGGTGGCCGAAAATCCTGCCGAACTGGTGGTGTACGGCGGCATAGGCCAGGCAGCACGAAATGTAGAATCACTACGCCGCATTATCGAGCTTTTACTGGAATTGGATGAGGATCATTCGCTGCTTATTCAATCGGGTAAGCCGGTGGGGATCATCCGTAGTCACCCGGAAGCACCAAGAGTATTATTAGCCAATAGCAACCTGGTACCTGCATGGGCCACATGGGAGCATTTTAACGATCTCCGTGCAAAAGGCCTGATGATGTACGGGCAGATGACCGCCGGCAGTTGGATATACATCGGCACACAAGGCATATTGCAGGGTACCTACGAAACCTTTGTAGAATGCGGCCGTCAGCATTTTAATAACGACCTGAAAGGCAAGCTCATCGTGAGTGCCGGTCTTGGCGGTATGGGTGGCGCTCAGCCATTGGCGGCTACCATGGCAGGCGGTGTATTTTTAGGGGCGGATGTAGATGCTTCAAGGATACAGAAGCGGGTGGATACGCAATACATCGACAAGATGACGCATTCCTACGAAGAGGCCATAGCATGGACAAAGGAAGCTATGGAAAAAGGACAAGAACTCTCCATCGGCCTGGTAAGCGATGCGGGCGACTTTTTAGAACGACTAATAAAAGACAATATCATCCCCGATATGCTTACCGACCAAACATCGGCACACGACCCGATCAATGGGTATGTTCCTAATGGTTTAAGTTTGGAAGAAGCAGCCGAATTACGCAAAAGCGACCCATCAACCTATAAGGAAAAGTCGCTGAAAAGCATGGCAAGGCATGTAGGCTTTATGCTGGACTTGCAGAAGAAGGGTGCAATAACATTCGATTACGGCAACAACCTGCGGGAATTCGCCAAACAAGGTGGTGAACCAAATGCATTTGATTTCCCGGGATTTACACCGGAGTATATCCGCCCATTGTTTTGTGAAGGCAAGGGGCCGTTCAGATGGGTAGCATTATCAGGTGATCCGGAAGATATTTATACGACAGACAGGGCATTGGCGGAAGCTTTCCCTGAAGACCATCACCTCATTAACTGGCTCGAAAAGGCAAGGCAAAGGATATCATTCCAGGGCTTACCGGCACGCATCTGCTGGCTGGGTATGGGCGATAGGGAGAAGGCAGGGCTGATATTTAACGACCTGGTTGCAACCGGCAAAGTAAAAGGCCCGATAGTAATTGGCAGGGACCATTTGGATTGTGGTTCGGTAGCCTCACCAAACAGGGAAACAGAATCCATGAAGGACGGCTCAGATGCTGTATCCGACTGGCCGCTGCTCAACCTGATGGCAAATACTTCTGGCGGGGCAACATGGGTATCCTTCCACCACGGCGGCGGGGTAGGTATGGGTTACTCACAGCATGCGGGCATGGTAGTAGTAGCCGATGGAACGGAAAGAGCAGCAAAATGTTTAAGCAGGGTTTTATACAACGACCCGGCGATGGGCATATTCCGCCATACAGATGCAGGGTATGAAAAGGCAGAGGAAACGGCGGAGAAGTTTGGGTTGAAGATTTAAGTAAAGCAATCGTCATGGCAAGCGTGTTGACTCACCCTGTCTACGCTTCGCTCGACATCCCTCTCTTCGCCAAGGCGAAAAGAGGGAAATAGAAAAATAAAAGCAAACCCTCTTTGCGCAGCAGAGAGGGTGGTCGAACGCAGTGATGACCGGGTGAGTCAACTATAGAAGAAGTTGTTAAATGAAGTTATTCGGCCCATTTACACAAATAATACCACTAAGCGGTTTGCCGCTGAAAGGGGCTATTATGGATGACCAGCTACAGGTGATCTCTAATGGTGGAGTATTGATTGATAATGGGTTGATAGTTGAGGTTGGCGATTTTGAAACGCTAAGAAAAGCCCATCCCAAAGCAGAAATAGAAGAAATTACAGGTGAGCAGGTATTGCTTCCCGGCTTTGTGGATTGCCATACGCACCTGTGTTTTGCGGGCGACAGGTCGAAGGACTATGCCATGCGGATAGCAGGTAAAAGTTATTTGGAAATAGCCAAAGCAGGTGGCGGTATCTGGGATTCGGTGACGCAAACAAGGCAGGCAGACAAGGAGCTGTTGGCTGAATTACTACTGCAAAGGATAAATCGCCATGCTCAGGACGGCGTAACTACCATCGAAATAAAAAGCGGGTATGGGTTGAAAATAGAAGAGGAACTGAAGCAATTGGGTGCCATCAAAATCGCGGCAGCAAAAACAAGGGTCGACCTTGTGCCGACGTGCCTTGCTGCACACATACTGCCCAAAGATTTTGGCGGACTTGCATCAGATTATTTAGAGCAGGTTTTAAACGATCTGCTGCCGCGAATTAAAAAAGAAAACCTGGCTGGCCGGGTAGATATATTTATTGAAGAGAGCGCCTTTAACACATCAGATGCCACATCTTATCTCAGGGTAGCGAGACAAATGGGCTTTGATGTCACCGTACATGCCGACCAGTTTACTACCGGCGGCAGCGAAGTGGCGGTGAACGTGGGCGCTGTTTCTGCGGATCATCTCGAGGCCAGCGGAGAAAAAGAAATTAAACGATTAGCTGCATCGGAAACGGTAGCAGTTGCATTGCCGGGCGCATCCATAGGTTTGGGTATGGTATTTGCCCCTGCACGAAAATTATTGCGTGCAGGGGCTTGCCTGGCCATCGCCAGCGACTGGAACCCGGGATCAGCCCCCATGGGCGATCTGCTGATGCAGGCCGCAGTGCTGAGTACGTTCGAGAAATTGACAACAGCCGAAGTTTTTGCCGGGCTCACCTATCGCGCAGCAAAAGCCTTAAATTTACACAACCGCGGAACGCTTGAAAAAGGAAAACTGGCCGATATGCAGGCCTACCCTTGCAAGGACCACCGCGAAATACTATATCACCAGGGAAAACTGAAACCAAACAGGGTTTGGAGGAAATCTGAACCGTTGATTTTCGAATGACCTAATGACCAATGACCAATGACAAAACTCATAGAATGTGTCCCCAATTTTAGTGAAGGCCGCGACCTGGATATCATTAAACAGATCACCGACGAGATAGAAACGGTGGAAGGTGTGCGCCTGCTGAACGTCGATCCGGGCAAGGCGACCAACCGTACGGTGGTAACCTTTGTGGGCGAACCTGAACAGGTGATCGAGGCGGCATTCCTCGCCATAAAAAAAGCAGGCGAACTGATCGACATGAGCAAACATACCGGCGAGCACCCGCGCATGGGCGCTACCGATGTGTGCCCATTGATACCCATCAGCAACATCAGCATGGAAGAGGTGGCGGATTGCGCAAGGCGGTTGGCGGAACGGGTTGGTGAGGAGTTGAAAATACCTACCTATTTGTATGAGTATGCGCAACCGGATAAAAAGCGGAGCAATTTATCCATCATCAGGGCAGGGGAGTATGAGGGATTTTTTAAGAAGATAAAACAGCCGGAATGGAAACCGGATTTCGGCCCGGCAGAGTTTGATGCGAAGCGTGGCGGAACGGTGATTGGTGCAAGGGAATTCCTGATAGCTTATAACGTCAACCTCAATACAACCTCTACACGCAGGGCAAACTCCATTGCCTTTGATGTGCGGGAAGCAGGTCGAACCATGCGTGAGGGTGACCCGATTAACGGCAAGATAATTACGGATGAAAACGGCAAGGCACGTACCATACCCGGTTCATTAAAAGCGGTAAAGGCCATTGGCTGGTACATAGAGGAATATGGCATCGCCCAGATATCCATGAACCTAACCAATATCGAGATAACCCCGGTTCACAAGGCATTTGATGAGGTTTGCACCAAGGCGAACGAGCGAGGCATCCGCGTAACCGGCAGCGAACTGGTGGGACTTATCCCGCTAAAATCAATGTTGGATGCGGGTAAATATTTTTTGGCGAAACAGCAAAGGTCGACAGGGGTGAGTGAGAAGGAATTGGTGAGGATAGCTATTAAATCGATGGGATTGGATGAGCTGTCGCACTTTAAGCCTGAAGAAAGAATTATTGAATATTTGTTGAAAGACAAGGCAGACAGTAAGCTGGTAAGCATGAGTTTGACTGATTTTGCTGATGAAACGGCAAGCGAAAGTCCGGCACCGGGCGGTGGTTCTATATCGGCTTATGTGGGTGCCTTGGGTGCGTCGCTGGCTACTATGGTGGCTAATTTGTCGTCGCACAAAAAAGGTTGGGACGACCGTTGGGAAGAGTTCAGCGATTGGGCTGAACGCGGTCAGCATTATAAAAATGAACTGACGCGGCTGGTCGACATGGATACCGCTGCCTTTAATAAAATTATGACATCTTTCGATCTGCCCAAATCAACCGATGAGGAGAAAAAAGCAAGGACGCAAGCCATACAGGACGCCACCAGATATGCGATAGAAATTCCTTTCAAGGTGATGCAGGCCGCCTACCAGAGTATGGAAGTTATCCGCGCCATGGCAGAAACCGGCAACCCAAATTCAGTTACCGACGCAGGCGTAGCAGCCCTTTGCGCACGTACTGCGGTATTAGGCGCATTTATGAATGTGCGCATCAACGCCTCCGGCTATAAGGATAAGACTTATGTTGATGAGATACTAAAAGACGGCAATGCCCTACAGCAAATGGCCATAGATCGCGAAGCAGAGATCATTGAGATTGTGAATGGGAAGATATGAAGCGTAGAGACGCAAAATCTTGCGTCTCTACAATATACCTCGTCGAATGTGGGATCTTAATAATGATATCTCACAAAGGCCTCCATCGCCTGATACTCCGCCAATCCCAATCGATCATAAGCCTGCGCCGTTTCGCGGTTACGATCCTCGGCCCTCACCCAAAACTCCCTGGCATCATCACCGGGGAACACCGCCCTGTCCTTTTGTGACTGATGCTTAAATATCGCGTTTCGCTTACGGAGGACTTCCTGCGGGGAAAGCGGCACCGCCATCTCGATCTCGTAAGTCTCAAACTCTTTCCAGGCACCACGGTACATCCACAGCCAGCAGTCTTTTACCCAGGCTTCGGTTTCTCTTAATCTTCTTAAGGCTGCCAGGATGATGTTAAAGCAAACGATGTGTGTACCATGAGGATCGGCGAAATCACCTGCTGCAAATACCTGCTGTGGTTTTACTTTTTGCAACAGCTCCATGGTGAGCCTGATGTCTTCTTCGCCTACCGAGTTCTTCTTGGTTTTGCCGGTCTCGTAAAAAGGCAATGCCTGGAAATGGATATGGTCATCATCCAGTCCGGCATATCTTGCTCCGGAAATGGCTTCTGTTTTTCTTATAAATCCTTTGACGTCTCTTATTTCTAAAGTATCGATCTGGTTGGGTTGTTTCTGGGCGATAAAGGTCCGCATATCTTCATACAACTTTTTCAGGTGACCGTCGCTATCTCCTATGCTATGGTTAAAATCTATAGCAAATTCCATGTAGCGTAATACATCATCATCCCATACTGCGGTATTGCCCGAGGTTTGATAAGCTACATGCACATCATGCCCCTGGTCGACTAAGCGAATGAATGTTCCTCCCATCGAGATCACATCATCATCGGGATGCGGAGAGAAGATGATCGAACGTTTGCGTGCCGGTTGTGCCCTTTCCGGACGCTGACTGTCATCTGCATCAGGTTTGCCACCCGGCCAGCCGGTGATGGTATGCTGGATCTGGTTAAAGATATCAATGTTGATATCATAAACTGGCCCTTGCTCTACTGCCAGCTGCGCCATGCCATGGTTATTATAATCTTCTTCGGTAAGTTTTAAGATTGGTTTATTTAAAACTTCCGCTAACCAGATCACGGCTTTCTTTTTTAACAAATTATCATGCCAGTCGCAATCCTTTACTAACCATGGGGTACCAAAGCGGGTCAGTTCGGATGCGGCATCTTCATCCAGGATAAATTCTACATGATCGGATAGTTGGAGGTAAGTGGCAGGTACATCTCCTGAGATCTCTCCTTCTACTGCTTTCTTGATGATAGGTGCCTTTTTACCGCTCCAGGCCATCAGGATAATTTCTCTGGCCTTAAAAATGGTACCGATACCCATGGTGATGGCTTTGGTGGGTACATTCTGCTTGCCACCGAAATCACGCGAAGCATCATTCCGGGTTAAATCATCCAAAGTAACTAATCGTGTGCCTGAATTTGGTGCAGAGCCCGGCTCGTTAAAACCGATATGACCTGTACGGCCGATACCTAATATCTGTAAGTCTAATCCACCCAGGTCAGAAATCTTCTTTTCATATTCCAGGCAGAAGGATACTACATCTTCTTTAGATAAAGTGCCATCAGGGATATGCACGTTCTTTTTATCGATATCAATATGATTAAACAAATTCTCGTTCATGAAGGTGACATAGCTTTGTGCCGCATTGGGCTTCATGGGATAGTATTCGTCCAAATTGAAGGTGATCACGTTGGAGAAGCTTAGTCCTTCCTGCTTATGCAGTCTCACCAGTTCGGCATAAACGCTAACCGGGGTTACGCCTGTGGCCAGGCCAAGCACGGCTTTTTTACCGGCGTTTTGTTTGCTCAGGATCAGTTCGGCTATCCGCCCGGCTACGGCCAGTGAGGCTTCCTGCTGGTTATCATATACTGTTACCGGCAACTTCTCGTACCGCGTCTCTTCTAATAAATTTAATCGGGCCATTTATAAATTTTATTTAGGTTGTTATTCAGTTTCAAAATATCAGGCAAAAAAACCATCATGAGCTACACTCAAGAATTAAAAATTGCTCATGATAGCTTTTTAGCCATTGAAAAACAATTAGCCAAAAAAAATCCCCGCAATTGCGGGGATTTCAATCAAACCAATTTAACTATCAAATTATCCCACATGAGAGGTGAAACAATTAAACGATCTTTTATTCTTTGTGTCAGTGTCATTTACTGTACAAATGTATCTTAAAAAATCCATAAGTACAAGTACTTTTTAAATTTATTTAATAAGTATATTCTCCTGAAAGGTCCCCGCCGGAGCGGGAGACCATTTCAATCAATCAACTATTACTGTGCAGGGTCCCACCAAACACGCCCTGCCATCGTGTCTCCACCGGGAACAGCATTGTGAGCGGCTGTGTAGTTAGTTGGGTTAGCATTGGCTTCCTGCAATGGATAAGGAAAGCGGCGCGGGATAGTACCATTGGTAGCATTACCAGGATATACAACTGGTACAAGCACAGGATATCCTGTTCTTCTCCAGTTCGACCATGATTCATAAAAATCCATCATAGTATTGGTAAGTTCCCAATATTGGGTATTGATCATTTGCAAACCTGTGGTTCCTGCTACATAAGGATTAGCAGCTAAATAAGTGGCCGCAGCAGCAGGTGAAACGGTAGCATTTGCATCATACTCACTCAGGTAAGTAATTGCGGCAGTAACACCATTATTATAATGTGTTGCTGCATTGCCACCAATACCAAAACGCTCGGCAGCATCAGCCAATAATAATTCTGATTCGCCATAGGTCAATATGAAGGTAGGCGAAGTCAGTTTTGTAAGGGAATTGCTTGGGCTTGAGTAATCGCCAAGAGTTGTAAATCCGGGTGCAGATCCCAGGGTCAAGCCCGGAGTACCGCTAAGGTCATAACCATTGGGTTGTCCTTTTTGGTCCGCAGGATTGCTGTCGCCTCCGGGAGCACCGATATTGGCATTAGTAACGGATATAACAGCCAAACGTGGATCGCCACTACCCTTTAACAGGTTGATAAATGTTTGCGACCATTTTACATATTGGTTTTCAGGCCCGCCCTGTAATACCTGGCTTACACGGTTAACCGTTGGCCTGCCGCCTGCAGCATCATGTAAAAGAAATGCATCATCAGCATTGTTTTCCATGGTTTTACCCACAACTGTTGCCACAACTGATTTAGCAGTAGACGGATCAATCTTGCTTAAACGCATAGCCACACGCAACAATAAGCTATTACCAAAACGTTGCCATTTACCGATATCTCCATGATAGATAGCGTCGCCTGTTGGTATATCGCCGGAAGCATTCAATTTTGAGGTTGCATCCTGAAGTTCAGCAATCAAATCAGTATAAATAGCCTGTTGCTTATCATATACAGGGAACAGGATCTTTTTGTAATAACCCTGACCGGCCTGTGAATAAGGCACATCACCATACAGATCGGTGATGCGTTCAAATATCAGGGCCTTCATTATTCTTCCTATCTGGTGGAGATTGTTGTACTTTGCTACCCCATTAGTGGTGGTAACCATATCAACTATCGGCTTCACCTGTTCAGAATAAGCGCCATCGGCTCCGTTATCACTTTGCCAGTACGCAGCGGTATACCCGGGGTTAAGTAAATACTTATCACCTGCCCAATAACCGATTGATGTTGCTGTGCCCTGTATCATGTCGGAACAGTAAATAAGATCGGCGCGCCAGGTGTCAAAACTAAAGTCCTGGCTTCCTGTATAATCAAGTTGGGCAGTGGTCAGCAGATAATTGGGATCAAAGTTTGTTGCGCTAAACGTTGTCGGATCCGTATTTAATTGTTTAAAATCCTTGGTGCAGCTTGTCGATAGGAGTAACCCCGTCATTACCAGGCTGCCATATATAAATAATTTCTTTTTCATCTTAATAAGATTAATCGTTAATAATATTAGAATTTAACATTCAGGCTTAATCCATAGATTCTGGTAGGCAATACACCGCCCAGCTCTAAACCTTGTGATAATGTACCATAGCTTGCTTCCGGATCGATGTCGGTGGTTTTCTTCATCAGGTAAAATAAGTTACGGCCAACCAAACTTATGGTTGCACCCTGTATAACATTATTAAACATAGAACCCGGGAAATTATAACCTAATGTTACCTGGCGGAACTTGATAAAGCTCGCATCCTGCACAAATTGGCCTGAAACATTGTTACCAAGCGTGGTATAATAGTTTTGCGCCGATGTAATGTTGTTTGGCCCGAAGCCTGTTTCGCGGCCAGGTAAGGTGGATTTTGTTAAACCATCCTCATAAGCATAATATTCAGATCCTGCGAATACTTTGCCACCAAATTTACCGTCGATCAGGAATGACAGATTGATTCTTCCAAAGTTGAAGTTGTTATTAAAGCCAGCGCTCCATTTGCCATAGGCAGAACCGTAAGGTTTTAAAGCTCCCTGTACGGGTATGCCCGTTGCCGGATCAACTACAGGTTTGCCGCTGGCATCGTACTTATAGTCAAATGCAACAACCTGGTCGGCCGCTTTGCCAACGATATCTT
>Ga0206930_1019_pt1 | contig 50167 bp, 48 predicted proteins | sample Alteio_BWOrgHeat_20_FD_152939 | JGI IMG/M metagenome (GOLD analysis project Ga0206930, IMG submission 152939) | Enriched cells from forest soil in Barre Woods Harvard Forest LTER site, Petersham, Massachusetts, United States -... | ecosystem: Environmental > Terrestrial > Soil > Temperate forest >... | reverse complement strand
AACCAGTGTTTTGGCTTTGATCACGCTCAATGCCTTTTCCACACCATGTCTTCCACGACCCACATTGTGCGAATCAAACGCCTTGGTAATAAACCAATAACTATAAGCATTAAACCGGTTCACCAATTTTTCGCCCTGGTAATTTTGATAGGATGAAGCTTTAAAGTTATCGGTTTTGCTATCCTTTTCCTCTTGTTGAGTTACGGTATAGGTTTTATACCCGCGGTAGGAGAGCAGGGCGATACTGCGTGCTGCCTTTAAGCCTTTTGCTCCACCGTCCGGCTTGTTAGCATAAAAACTACGATCGGTGGCAATAGCCAGGCGCTGCGACTCATTAAAGGCAATACCCCATGGCGAATGTTTAACATTTGTAGCTAAAAGGATCAGATTCTTAATGCGGTTTGGTTCTATTATCGACCATTCCAAAGCCTGCTGACCGCCTAAAGAGCCGCCAATGGCTATTTTGATGTCCTTAATTTCAAGATGTTCGGCTAATAGTTGATGCGCCCTTACAATATCGCGTACGGAAAATTGCGGATAAGCCAAATAATATGGCTGCCCCGTTACCGGATTTGTACTTAGAGGGCTCGTGGTACCATAGGGCGAGCCTAAGATATTGGCACATACAATAAAATGCTCATCCGGGTTAAAGTAATCATTGGTCCCGAATAATCCTTTCCACCAGTCAAACACGTCGGAATTTGCGGTGAGTGCGTGGCATACCCACACCACATTATCGCGCTGTTGATTTAATTTACCATAGGTATGGAAGCCTATTTCAAGTTCCCGCAATTTCTTGCCAGATTCCAGTTTAAACTCCTGCGTATATTTAAAAATTTGTGCTTGTGTATTCATTTTGTTCGTTTGTTACCCCGGAAGCAGCCGATCAATTATCAGCCGCGTTCCGCAATAACCTATTATCACTTAAAAAAACTATGCTAATTCGGGTTCCTGGCTCTTTACCTTGGCAAATGCCTGTTCAAAATCTGCTTTTATATCATCAATGTGTTCAATACCTACTGCTATCCGTAACGATGTTGGTGTAACCCCGGCAGCAAGCTGCTCCTCGTCCGAAAGTTGCTGATGGGTGGTTGCTGATGGCTGGATGATCAACGTTTTGGCATCGCCGACATTAGCAAGGTGGCTCACCAGTTGCAGGCTATCAATGAAATGCGCTGCATTTTCCTTATCGCCCTTAATCTCGAACGATAGTACTGCGCCAAAACCATTCTTTAAATATTTCTTTGCGAGTGTATGGTAACGGGATGAAGGTAAACCCGGATAATTTACTTTGGCTACCTGTGGATGCGCTTCCAGCCATTTTGCCAGTTCCAACGCATTATCCACATGACGCTGTACCCTCAATGAAAGCGTTTCCAATCCCTGAATAAACAAGAATGAATTGAATGGTGACATTGAAGGGCCAAAATCGCGCAGCCCCTCAACTCTTGCACGTATGATGAACTGAATATTGCCAAATGGACCACCGATACCAAATACATCAGAAAATACCAGGCCATGGTAACCCTCAGACGGTTCAGTAAATTGAGGGAACTTCCCGTTGCCCCAATTGTAATTACCGCCATCCACGATTACGCCACCTATACTTGTACCATGCCCGCCTATCCACTTGGTAGCCGACTGCACAACAATATGTGCCCCATGTTCCAGCGGACGGAACAAATAACCTGCAGCCGCAAACGTATTGTCAACGATCAGCGGGAGATCATGCTTTTTGGCTAGTGCGCCTATCTTGTCAAAATCAGGAATATTAAATTCAGGGTTGCCGATTGTTTCAGTATAGATAGCCTTGGTTTTTCCATCGATCAATTTTTCAATCTCTTCTGCGCTATCATCTTTGGCAAAGCGGACATCAATGCCCAAACGCTTAAAAGCAACTTTGAATTGATTGTAGGTCCCCCCATAGATATATGGCGAAGTAACAAAGTTGTCGCCCACCTGCAGTATATTATTCAAGGCGAGAAATTGCGCGGCCTGTCCTGATGCTGTTGCCAAGCCCGCCACACCACCTTCCAATGCTGCCACACGCTTTTCGAAAACGTCGGTAGTTGGGTTCATAATGCGACTATAGATATTGCCGAATTCCTTTAATGCGAACAGGTTTGCGCCATGTTCGGCATTTTTAAATACAAATGATGTGGTTTGATAAAGGGGGACAGCGCGTGCACCTGTGGTTGGATCGGCTTCCTGGCCGGCATGAAGTTGCAGTGTTTCAAATTTTAATGTTGACATGGCAGTAAAGGTTTTTAAATTGGTTAATATTTTAAAAGATCATTTGAAAAATTGGTGCAGCAGATAAATCTATCTTTTGCAGAGAACACGTATTTCCTGAAAGGAAAATTAAACGTGGACCGGATTAACAGTAACACATACACATACAGCCATTAATGCGGCTATAAGGAAATGTGTAACTTTTTAGGGTCGAAAGAAGGTGGTAGAATGTAATTTTAATCAGACTTTGCATGGTTGTTAATTTATATTTCCCGGCGTCCATTCGCCGGGCCAGGATTTGGCACCTTCTCCACCATGGAGGGTTGCCAGCGGGTCATTGAGCCTGATCTCTCGCCGCTTCTTTATAAATCAACATCCGCTGGTTAGCGGAAATTGATCTTGGTATCATTACCAAATAATGTTTCAAAGATATTGCATATTAAATCAAATCTCCAAATTAAATTTTTATTTTTTGAGGTGAACGCAGAAAGCTGAAAGTCCAAAGCCCTTATTTTCTTTCGCACTTTAAGCTTTACGCTTTTAGCTTTCAGCCTAAATATGGCGCATATAGCCCTTTATATTGGCGTATTTACACCCTATCAATACCGTTAATTGTTGATAGGTTTGATAAACCAACCAGTAAAAATTAAAACCATGTCATCAAAAAAACAATTACTCGCCCAGTATGATCTGCATAACGTATTGTACAACAATGTTATTGCAGATATCAGCGACGAAGAATCCAACAAATGCATAGCCGACCCAATGAACAGCGTAAAATGGCTAGCGGGGCATTTATTATGGGTAAATGCCAGCTTAGCCAGGATAAGTGGCGTTCCTATTGAAGTGAAATGGAGAGATCATTTCTATACTAAACAAGGCGGAAGTCAGGAGGATTTTGATGCCCCAAAGAGTGAACTGCCTACATTAGACGAGATCAGGAACAAATGGAACGAAGACGCAATAGCAATAAGAAAAGGTTTGGAGAACCTGCCTGAAGAAGCATTGAACAGCGAAATTCAACAAAGGCACCCCATCCAGCCATTTGATACTACTATGGGTGGCTTTTGGGCGTTCATTAATCACCACCAGGCATATACTATAGGGCAGATCGGTATTTTGAGAAGAGGATTAGGCAAGGAACCGATGGGTTATTTTGCGAATTAGTTCATGGTCAATGAACAAGTCAGATTGCTGAAGAAATAGTATTCATTAGGTGAAAGGTTAAAGGCAAAAGGAGAAAGGTTTTGTTTTAGGTGAGGATTTAGCCTTTCAGCTTTAACCTTTCGCCTTTTACCTCAAGCTAAAGCTTGTTCCATATCGACAATCAAATCATCAATATGTTCCAAACCGACAGATACGCGGAGCAGATTATGCGGCGTTTTGGTATCAGGCCCCTCAACTGAGGCGCGGTGCTCTATCAGGCTTTCCACACCGCCGAGGCTGGTGGCCTGGGTGAATATTTTAAGGCTGTTTATTGCCCGCCTCGCTTCATCGCTACCACCTTTCACACAAAAAGATAGCATGCCTCCAAAATTTTGCATCTGTTCTTTTGCGATCTGATGCTGCGGATGTGACAGTAGGCCGGGATACATTACGCTTTCTACTTTTGGATGCTTTTCTAAATACTCAGCCAAAAGTTGGGCATTATGCACATGGCCCCGGATCCGATAGGGTAGCGTTTTGATACTCCGGGCCAAAAAATAACAATCCATAGGCGAGGGGATAGCGCCACCCATTTCCTGCACCTGGCGGATCTTTGCCCACCATTCGTTTTTTTCGGGGGTGATCAATGCGCCGCCCATCAGGTCGCTATGGCCGCCAAAGTATTTGGTAGACGAATGCATAACCAGGTCGGCGCCAAGCGCCAGCGGCTGCTGACCAATAGGTGTGGCAAAGGTATTATCACACGCTACTTTTATTTTATGCTGATGAGCAATTTGCACCACTCTTTTTATATCTGTTATTTTTAACAGCGGGTTTGAAGGCGTTTCTATCCATATCATGCCGGTGTTTGCTTTGATGTGTGAGTTTAAGACCTCAGGATTATTTATATCGATAAAATCAAACTCCAGGATACCGGCAAATAAATTTTTAAGCTGATTGCGCAGACCATGATACATATCATCAGGACAAATCACATGCGTTCCCGGCCGAAGCGTTTGGAAAACTGTCATCCCTGCCGCATTGCCGGATGAAAAGGCTGCGGCATCAACACCACCCTCCAGTTTTGCCAGCACATTCTCCAGCGAGGTACGGTTTGGATTACTCGCCCGGCTATAAATATAACCCGCCGGAAAGGAGCCATCGGATTCGCGTACAAAGGTGGTTGATAATACAATAGGCTGAATAACAGCTTTCGAGGATTCGTCGTTATGGTTACCTGCGTGTATGGCTATAGTTTCTATTTGCATAATATCCCAAAATAAGGGAGATTATTTGTGAATTGAAGCATTAGCCATAAAATTTACACTGCTGTTTAATTTGAGGGATTATTTTGTTTCAGATAGTCGCTTAGCGGTGAGAGGCCGACGGCTTTTCGCCGGGTATCAACATTGGCCGGGTTTTCCATGGGCAAGGCTTCGTATAAATGTGTTTTAGGGTTTAATTTAAGCTGTGTTCCATACAATTGCTTATGTCCCTGGTTAACCAGTACGCGATCTTTTAAATAAGCATAATTCTCTCCAGACGCATTGTGGCGCCTTACTTCTTTGTCCATTGCTACCAATACATTTTGCTGGAAATTCACATCATCATCGCAATGCTGCACAATGGTCCAGAAACAGCTACTGCCTACCTTGCCAACTAAAGCGTAACTCGGATAGCCATACTTTCTGAAAATAGCTTTAACATCTATGATGTTTATGCTATCGGCCCGCGCCATGTTTTTTTCGATTGTTACCTCGTCGTAATCAGAATTTTGATGCTGGCTTAATTTATAGATCTCGATCCTCCATTTTTGATCTTCAGTACGCATCATAACCAATTTTTTATGAAGGGCGGAATCGAATTTGGTTTGAGCATGGGTAAATAAATTGAAAAATAATAAAGCAGGGATCAGGCAGAGTATTTTCATAACTAATAATTTAGTTAAAGTAAGTGGTTTATTTCCATAAATGCAAATCACAGAATAACTGTAACCAACAAATGTTACAGGAATGTGATATTCATAGACAGCTATTTCTTACTTTTGCACAAAGTTTATTGAATGGAAGCTGAGAATAATTTACGCGTGTTATTGCAGGATCCTGATCTTTCTGCTGATCTGAAACACATCGCCCAAAAAGTTCTGAATGCCGAGCGCATTACTTTTGATGAGGGTGTATTGCTTTTTGAAAAGGGCGAACTAAGCTACTTAGGCGTACTGGCCAACTATATCCGCAACAAGCGCCACGGCGACAAAACCTATTTCAACCGTAATTTCCATATTGAGCCAACCAATCTTTGTGTTTACGATTGCAAGTTCTGCTCCTATTCCAGGCTGATCAAACAGCGTTCGGAAGGGTGGGAGTACACCATGGACGAAATGCTGGATATCGTCAAAAAATATGATGATGAGCCGGTTACCGAAGTGCACATTGTAGGCGGGGTTTTACCGCAATATGATGTTGAATTTTATAGCCAGTTATTTACCAAAATAAAGCAGCACCGGCCCAATCTGCATGTAAAGGCATTAACTCCAGTCGAATACCATTACATTTTTAAAAAGGCAAAGATCGATTATGCTACTGGCATGAAGCTGATGAAGGACTCAGGTCTGGAATCGATACCAGGAGGTGGTGCTGAGATTTTTCACCCTGAGATACGCGAACAAATAGCAAAAGATAAATGTACTGCCGACCAATGGCTGGCGATACACGAAGAATGGCATAAACTAGGTATGCGGTCGAACGCCACAATGCTATACGGGCATATCGAGAAATTCTGGCACCGGGTTGACCATATGGAGCGTTTACGCCAGTTACAGGACAAGACTGGTGGCTTCCAAACATTTATCCCGCTGAAATTCAGAAACCAGGATAACCAGATGTCGCATGTGCCGGAGTCGACCGTTGTTGAGGACCTGAGGAACTATGCAATAGCAAGAATTTACCTTGACAATTTTGATCATATCAAAGCCTATTGGGCCATGATCAGCCGGAATACGGCACAGCTTTCTCTGAATTTTGGGGTTGATGATATCGACGGCACGCTTGATGACACTACTAAGATATACAGCATGGCCGGAGCCGAAGAACAGCATCCTGGGATGAGCACGAAGCAACTGGTGGAACTGATTAAGCAGGTTGGTCGGCATCCGGTGGAAAGAGATACTTTGTATAACGTAGTAACTGATTATAAGGATTTTGAATTTCCGGAGGAAGCAAAGCCGCAGTTTTACAGATTGCCGGTGATAAATTAGCAAACCCTTATTGCGCGGCTGGCTATCTACTCACCCCGACGTTGCTTCGCTCGTCGACTCTCTCTTCGCTCATGCGAAAAGAGGGTGAAAAAAATAAATACCCCTCTTTCCGGCTTGCCGGAGAGAGGGTGGTCAAGCGAAGCGATGACCGGGTGAGTTAAACTTGCCGATTAGCATAATTGAATGATTTTAAAAACATTATACATCGTCCGCCACGGTCAGACAGATCTCAACAAGCAAGGGATCGTGCAGGGCAGGGGGCGCGATACCGATCTCAACGCCGAGGGGCGCAGTCAGGCGCAATCATTTTTCAGGGCTTATAAGCATATCCTGTTTGATAAGATCTATATTTCTGAATTAAAGCGTACGCAGCAAAGCATACAACCGTTTATCGACCTGGGGATACCTTATGAGAAGTTATCGGGGCTTGATGAACTGGCCTGGGGCGTGCTTGAAGGCAAGCCGAGCACTCCTGAAAACAAGGCCGCATTTATGAAATTGCTGCGCGAATGGCTCAACGGTGATCTTGATAGTAAGTTTGAAAAGGGTGAAAGCCCCAATGAGGTAAAGGCAAGACAATTAGAGGCGCTGGAAATCATTATGGGTCGGCACGAAGAAAAAACTGTGCTTATTTGTATGCACGGCCGAGCCCTGCGTTTGCTTTTATGTATCCTGCTGAACAAACCGCTTACCGAAATGGAAAGCTTCCCACATCAAAATCTCGTATTGTATAAAGTGACCTGGGACGGGGATAAATATGAGATTGTTGATTTTAATAATGCTACACATCTTAAATGATTTCGAATTTCGGATGTTCAATTTCGAATTTAAACTACATAGTTAACCAAAAGCCCGAATCAATTATAAACTTTCTAATACTACGTGAGAAAAATAAAAATATCAGCTGTAAGCTATACCAATACCAAACCCTTTTTATACGGCATACAAAACACCGCCATTATTGACAAGATCGATCTGAGCCTAGACATACCATCAGATTGTGCTCAAAAATTGATCGACGATAAAGTGGATATCGGGCTAATACCGGTAGCCGCTATATTGGACCTGCCTGTGTGGGAGATCGTTTCCGATTACTGTATCGGCGCAGTCGGGGCTGTCAACTCGGTATTTATATTCAGTAATTGTGATATCAGGGATGTAAAGATCGTTCAACTTGATCCTGAATCACGCACCTCAAATAATTTGGGGCGTGTGTTATTGAAAAACTTATGGAAAATAGAGCCGCAATTGATCAAAAACGCCGGTGACTACGCCCAATCCACTGACCCCAGTACTGCCTTTGTACAAATTGGCGACCGTACGTTTGGTAAAAAGACGCAGTTTAAATTTGTTTATGACCTGTCGGAAGAATGGCAAAAGCTTACGGGTCTACCTTTTGTATTTGCCGCCTGGGTAGCCAATAAGCCTATATCAAAGGAATTCACAGATGAGTTTAATGCATCATTGAAATTTGGGCTTGATCATCGTGTCGAACTGCTAAAGCAATTGCCATCAAGACCAGATTTTGATCTGGAGGATTACCTGATGCATAAACTGGATTTTGATCTGACAGAAGATAAGAAGGAGGCGCTTTATTTGTTTTTGGATTATGTGAAGACATTGTAGTTGTCTGAACTAGGATTAAATGATTTTAGGATTGCTGTCTTAATCATTTTTCAGAAATCAATGTCATTTCTCTCCATCGTTCGAAATGACATTTTAGACGAGTTTTTTCTCATCCACTAAAAATTCTATACTTTTAGCTTGCAATGGAAGCTAAAAATAATAAACGAACCATCCGTGCCTGGGCCTTTTTTGACTGGGCCAACTCGGCCTATAACCTGGTGATCACCTCAACCATTTTCCCGGCGTATTACGTGGCCATTACCAGTAATGATAAAACGGGTAACCATGTCACATTTTTCGGGCATAGTTTTGTGAATACTGCTTTGTCTGATTATACATTGGCTACTGCATACCTGGTCATCGCATTATTGCTGCCCATCTTAACTTCCATAGCAGATTATCGTGGCAACAAAAAAATATTTATGCAGTTTTTTACCTGGCTGGGCGCTATATCCTGCGGTATGCTGTATTTTTTTAAGTTTGATACGCTGGAGATCAGCATGATATTCTTCGGCTTAGCAGCAATAGGCTACAGCGGCGGCTTTGTGTTCTATAATTCCTATCTGCCTGAAATCGCCACCCTGGATATGCAGGATAGCGTGAGCGCCAAGGGTTTTACATACGGCTATATTGGTAGTGTAATTTTGCAGTTAATATGCTTTGCATTCGTGCTATCACCTAAAACTTTTGGGATCGTCGACAAAAGCTTCCCAGCGCGCTTGTCATTTTTATTAGTGGGTATATGGTGGATAGGCTTTGCTTATATTCCATTTATCGTGCTTCCAAAGGGAAGTCCTAATGCGAAAAGCCATACGCATGACCTGATTCGTGGTGGCTTCATCGAACTGGGCAAGGTGTGGCAACAAGTAAAGCGAATGCCGATGCTGAAGCGTTACCTGCCTGCATTTTTCTTTTACTCTATGGGCGTGCAAACTATTATGCTGGTAGCCACAAGTTTTGGTGCTAAAGAGCTAAAAATGGAAACCAGCTCACTGATACAGATCATTTTAATCATTCAGCTAGTAGCAATAGGTGGGGCCACTTTAATGTCTAAACTATCGGATAAGTTCGGCAATATCAGGGTGTTAATGTATGTGGTGCTCATTTGGATTGGGGTGTGCATTGCTGCTTATTTTACTACCAACTCCACCGAGTTTTATATACTCGCCATGGTAGTGGGCCTTGTGATGGGGGGCATACAATCGCTTTCGCGTTCCACTTATTCTAAGCTGATCCCACAGGATATACCTGACTCAGCCTCGTTCTTCAGTTTTTATGATGTGACTGAAAAGTTAGCCATTGTAGGAGGCATGTTCAGCTTTGGGTTGGTGGATGACATTACCAACAGCATGCGCAATTCAGCACTTGTTTTATGTATTTATTTTATAGCAGGCCTTATCCTGTTGATCTCTTTACTGGGATATCAGAGGAGTTTAAAACCTGTACCGGAATTGGTTAGTTAGAAGGGATACAGACGTGAATGAAACAAATATTATCAATCAGAATTTGTAATATTACATTGATGAAAAAAACATTCCTTACTCTTATCTTCTTAGCGCCTTTTATAGTGTTTGCGCAAACACTCAAAGAATATCATGCTTCGAATGGCAGAATCTATCATCCCGGCGATACCGTTAGGGTTGGATTGGGGTCGATGCCAGACGGTAATTTTAAATATATCCAGATCAATGAGCTCATTCCAGGGCCACCACGCCGTAATGGCAGTACTTTAAGCGCCCACAAGGATATGTCGGGCAGTAATTATGTGATCAAGAAAATCAAAAATGAAAAGCAGATGAGCGGTTCAGAAAAAGTAATATTTACCATCAGAACCGGCGGATTACCCACCTGCGACATCTGGATAGAAGAAGCCATAGCCTCCTGCGAAGTAACACCCTGTGCTGATCAGAAAGCCGCAGCATCCTCAAAGTTTAGCGTTGCTGATGAGTTACTTAAACTAAAAAAGCTGCTTGACTCCGGAGCCATTACCCAGGCGGAATATGATGCGCAGAAGAAGAAGTTGCTGGCGGAGTAAGATTGTCTGAACCTTGATTTACCTGATTAAAGGGTTTCTATGACTTTAATTTTTTACTTTTTCTCTATCAAGCAAATCAGTTTAACCCTAAAAAATCATGATTCAGACAAAAAGATAGCAGCACTGCCCCGAGTAAACTAAACCCGATTGCAAAGCGGGGCTACCGGTACATAGCAACACTGGTATTGCTTTTCAAAATAATACCCTCACAACTCCAAACTTTTTCTCAAATTAGCAGCCGATGAAAGTAGAGTTGTTTATCCCTTGCTTTGTTGACCAGCTTTACCCGGATACTGCATGGAACACGGTGAAGGTGCTGAAAAAGGCAGGCTGCGAGGTGAGCTATGATCCGGAGCAGACTTGTTGTGGTCAGCCGGCTTTTAATGCCGGGTTCTGGGACGATGCCAAAGAAGTGGGTACCAAGTTCCTGAATGGTTTTTCGGAAGATAGTGTGATCATCTCACCATCGGCATCATGCACGGGCATGGTGAAGAACTATTATAACGATTTGTTTACCAATACTGCATTGCACAACAAATGCCGGGCGGTACAGGGGAACATTTATGAACTAAGCGATTTTTTGGTGAACATCCTGCAATTTGACTACTTCGGCGCTGAGCTGGAGGGTAGGGCAGTGTACCACGACAGTTGTGCCGCGCTGCGCGAATGCAAAATAAAACAGGAACCAAGGCAACTGTTATCCAAAGTACTCGGACTGGACCTGGTAGATTTGAAGGATAATGAAACCTGCTGTGGTTTTGGCGGCACTTTTGCAGTGAAATTTGACGCTATTTCCACCGCAATGGCCCAACAAAAAGTAGATAACGCCTTGGCTGCGGAGGCTGATTATATTATTTCTACAGATGCATCCTGCCTGATGCATCTGCAAAGCTATATCGACAAAAACAGTCTGCCTTTAAAAACGATCCATTTAACTGATGTGCTGGCACACGGTTGGGGGAATGTGTAAGCCCCTAAATCCCCTGAAGGGGACTTTTAAAAATCAATAGAAATTATTAATTGTGCTAATCCATATATTGCAGTTTGAGCATAGTTTGATAAGTGCTTTCTTCCTTATTGGTGTTTAACTCATGCTTTCCCGGATAAAGCAGTTCCAGTCTACGTTTTAAATTTTGTATGCCCAAGCCACCAGACTCCAACAGGTGTTTTTGTCCATTAGATTGATCGTAGGTGTTGATAGCCTCGATCACCAGGGTGTTTCGGTCATATTTTCTAACAGCAAGGTGTATTTTGTTTTTGCCAGCCTCTTTAAAATTAGAGACGTGTTTGAAGGCATTTTCTACAATAGGCAGTATCAATAGCGGCGCTATTGCGAAATTTCCCATTTCGTCATCGATCATCAAAAGAATATCTGAGTCTTTTTCCATACGCAAGGTCTGGATGGCAACGTAATTTTTAATGTAATGCAGCTCTTTGTCTATTGAGATGAGGTCTGTCGTGCATTCATACAGTTGGTAGCGAAGCATTTCTGAGAATTTTTCGACTGAGAGACGGGCGTCTTTATTTTTCTTTTCTATCTGGAAATAGATGGTATTCATCACGTTGAAAAGAAAATGAGGGTTTACCTGCGAGCGCAAAAAATTAAGTTCAGTACTTACTTTTTCTTTTTCAATCTTCAGCATTTGTTGTTCCATATAATAACGGTCGGTTATTATTTTAATAACACAAGCAATAGTTATCAGGATGATGTCAACCAATAAAAATTCAAACAGCAAGGTAAGAACGTAATAAACAGAACGAAAAACAACAAGGCCTGTGATAAGATGATAGACAAAGCCGGCAATCAAAAAAGTAAGTATCGCGTTTACCACAGAAAGAATTAAGGATGTATAAATAAATGGACCGATTTTACGCATGTATAGGTATCTGGGTATGAGCGTATTGGCCGTATACCTGCAGGCGGGAAATGCAAACCCGGTTACCATCATATAGCCTATCCATTGAGGAATTATGGGTGTGCGCATATCATAGCTTATAAACACAAGCACAAATGATATGATCATCCAGGCGAAAATATATAATAGCGAAGATTTGACCTTCGCCCCGGAAATATTGGTGCTCATCAGGGGTTCAGCTTAATACTTAGCAATTTACAATCATTATCCGTTTTGTCAATTTCATTACGTCAAGTATTTATGGCAGGACGTATAATAAATGGTGAAGTTGGATTAAGTATTACCGGGCATTGTAACGATTATAGGATTTGCTTTGAAATTAAGAATATCGGGTAATCAAACTAAATTCTTAAATTTGCACCTCAAAATAAAATCACTTGGTAGGTGATTGATATTAAGTACTATTTTAAAACATAAATCATAGTTGTAGATGATTAAGATTACACTTCCTGATGGTTCCGTACGTCAGTATGACAAGGGAACCTCCTCCATGCAGATCGCGATGTCGATCTCTGAGGGTTTAGCACGAAACGTATTGGCAGCCGAAGTTGACGGCGAAGTTTGGGACGCAAGTCGCCCTATTGAACACGATGCACACGTAAAATTATTGACCTGGAACGATGAATTGGGCAAGAATACTTTCTGGCACTCGTCTGCTCACTTAATGGCCGAAGCGCTCGAGGCTTTGTATCCTGGAACAAAATTTGGTATTGGCCCTCCGCTAAAAGAGCAGCCGGGCTTTTACTATGACGTGGATTTTGGTGATCGTGATTTTTCTTCGGACGATTTTAAGCAGATCGAGGATAAAATGCTGGAGCTTGCGCGCACCCGTGAGGAGTACATCCGCAAGCCTGTCAGTAAGGCTGACGCAGTAGAATATTTTACTGAAAAGGGCGATGAGTACAAGCTCGACCTGATAAAGGACCTGCCAGATGGCTCGATCACTTTTTATACCCAGGGCAATTTTACCGACTTATGTCGCGGGCCGCATATTCCTAATACCGGTTTTATAAAAGCTGTTAAACTGACAAGCGTTGCAGGTGCTTATTGGCGGGGTGACGAAACCCGCAAACAGCTTACTCGCATTTATGCCGTAACTTTTCCAAAACAGAGCGAATTGACCGATTATCTTCATTTAATTGAAGAAGCGAAAAAACGCGATCACCGCAAATTGGGTAAGGAACTGGAATTGTTTGCCTTTTCTGAAAAGGTAGGCATGGGTCTGCCATTGTGGCTACCAAAGGGTGCTGCCTTGCGCGAACGCCTGGTTCGCTTTATGCAAACTGCGCAAGTTAAGGCAGGGTATGAGCAGGTAATTACTCCACATATCGGGCATAAAAACCTGTACGTAACATCTGGTCACTACGAGAAATACGGAAAGGATAGCTTTCAGCCCATACAAACTCCACAGGAGGGAGAGGAATTCTTTTTAAAACCAATGAACTGCCCGCATCATTGCGAGATATATAAGACAAAGCCACGATCATACAAGGATCTGCCGGTGCGTTATGCTGAATTTGGTACGGTTTATCGCTATGAACAAAGCGGGGAACTGCATGGTTTAACCCGTGTGCGTGGCTTTACACAGGATGATGCGCATTTGTTTTGCCGGCCCGACCAGGTAAAGGACGAGTTTAAAAAAGTGATCGACCTTGTGCTTTACGTATTTTCAGCCTTAGGGTTTGAGGATTACACCGCACAAATATCGCTTCGGGATCCTGAAAACAAGGCGAAATACATCGGAACAGACGAAAACTGGGCATTGGCTGAACAGTCTATCATTGAGGCCGCTGATGAGAAAGGTTTACGCACTGTAGTGGAGCTTGGCGAGGCCGCTTTTTATGGACCGAAGCTTGATTTTATGGTAAAAGATGCTTTGGGAAGGAAATGGCAGCTCGGAACAATACAGGTTGACTATAATTTACCCGAGCGTTTTGAACTGGAATATACTGGCAGTGATAATCAAAAACACCGTCCTGTAATGATCCACAGGGCCCCATTTGGCTCATTAGAGCGTTTTGTGGCCGTTTTGATAGAACATTGCGCAGGGAATTTCCCGCTTTGGCTTTCACCTGAGCAGTTTACCATATTGCCGATATCTGAAAAATATGAAGAATATGCAAAAAAACTTTCTGATATATTAAAAGATTCCGATATTTGCGGGCTGATTGACTTTAGGGACGAGAAGATAGGGCGAAAGATACGCGATGCTGAAGTCAAAAAAATCCCTTATATGCTTATTGTAGGCGAAAAGGAGGCAACCGAAGGCTTGGTTTCCGTTCGTAAGCATGGGCAGGGTGATTTAGGCAGCATGACAATTGAAGAATTTAAAAAACAAATAATAAAAGAAATAACAGTATAACTTGGCATTAAACAAACCCAATTTTAACAGAGGACCAAGGCCTCCCTTTAAGAAGAAGGAAGCCGAACATAACATTAACGAGTTCATCAGGGCTCCCGAAGTACGCTTAACCGGCGACAACGTGGAGCAGGGTATCTACAGTTTGAGAGATGCCTTAGCCATTGCGCAAGAGCAGGAACTTGACCTTGTTGAAATTTCTCCGAACGCCGTACCGCCTGTTTGTAAAGTGATAGACTATAACAAGTTTATCTACGAGCAGAAGAAGAAGATGAAGGAGATAAAAAGTAACGCCAAGCAAACCGTTATTAAGGAGATCCGTTTCGGACCAAATACTGATGACCATGACTTTGACTTTAAATTAAAGCATGCTATCAAATTCCTTGAATCGGGCGAAAAGGTAAGGGCTTACGTTCATTTTAAGGGCAGGGCCATTGTGTACAAGGAGCAGGGCGAAATATTGTTATTACGTTTTGCACAGGCTTTGGAAGAAGTGGGCAAGGTAGAACAATTACCAAAACTGGAAGGAAAGCGGATGTTTTTGACCGTTACGCCTAAGGGAGCCAAGAAGTAGATTTGAGACATCAGATGTTAGATTTGAGACAAATGCTTCTCATATCTCACGTCTCAAATCTCATATCTAAAAACAGAATTAATTAAGTAAATATATATAAACACGGTTATGCCAAAAATGAAAACCAATTCCAGTGCCAAAAAGCGCTTTAAGCTTACTGGAACAGGTAAAATTGCAAGAAAGAACGCATACAAGAGCCACATCTTAACCAAGATGTCGACAAAACGTAAGCGTAACCTTACTCACACCAGCTTAGTGTCTGATGCGGATATGGGTAACGTAAAACGTATGCTTTGTATCGGGAAGTAATTAACAAATTTTTAAACCAGGTATTCGGGTTTACAAGTTCTCGCGAGAGGCACCCACTACCAAAAAGACAAAAAAATGCCACGTTCAGTTAACGCAGTCGCGTCGAGAAGACGCCGGAAGAGGATCATGAACCTTGCAAAAGGTTACTATGGTTCACGCAGCAAGGTTTACACCGTTGCGAAAAACACAGTAGAAAAAGGTTTACAGTATGCTTACCGCGATCGTAAAACTAAGAAAAGAGAATTCAGGGCGCTATGGATACAACGTATCAACGCAGGCGCCCGTCAGCATGGAATTTCCTACTCACAATTAATAGGAAAATTAGCCGCTAAAGAAATTGGTTTGAACCGTAAGGTTTTAGCCGACTTAGCGATGAACCATCCTGATGCTTTTAAGGCAGTTATTGACGCTGTAAAGTAAGGATTACCAAATCAGATATCGAAAGGCTTGCATTTATGCAGGCCTTTTTTGTTTGATATATTTGTAAATTACCTTAATTGTCATTGCGAGCGAAGCGTGGCAATCGCAAACTGTGCAAGGTAGCTCTGTATAGCATGCGATTGCTTCGTCGTTCCTCCTCGCAATGACAAAGTATTAATACCGAAACTTAAACTTCTTCAAATCAGGCAAATACTCCTTTTTACGATTTAGTTCATACTGGTAGATCAATTGTCCCAGATTCTTCATAAATGGGAGACACACGGTTTTGTACTCATATTTATTATCGTTATAAATGCCGTCATCATTGGATTGTACTACGGCTGATAATATAAACTCTGTTTTGGTTTTAAAGTCGACGATGTAAGCATTATCTATGTCATAACCGTAAGAATCGCCTATTTTATTGAAGATACGAATATTAGGGTTGACCATCGCCAGGCTATCACCACCATAAAACAACCATTTGCAGTAAGCCGGGAAATACTCAGGCGGGTCATATGTTGGATGTTTGCTTTCCGTAGGCCACATGCTCATGTAATGGTATATAAATTTGTATTGTTCTGGGGTGAGATTAAATTGCTGATCTTTTGGGAAGGTCTCAGGAAATAATAGTCGTTTTAACACCATTTGTTGATCGGCGAGAGGGTATATGTTATTATGTGAGAAGTCAAAAGGCTGCATCACCAGCTTATCATGCCTATCGAGATACCCTTTGCCTTGGAGCATGTTTTCGGGATGCATAGGGTAATCCTTTGCATCATATTGCAAGGGCTGATGATACACCAGTTTATCACCCTGGTAAAAGTCAATAGGGTTGGTATGTTTTGTGTTTATACCTGTATCGCCTACAGCCAGCCGGCCTATAATACGTGTGCCATTCAGGTCATATTTTTTTAGTTTTTGGTTGATCTCAGCACGACCCACAAATTCATACAGTCGATTATAAGCGTCATTATCGCTTACCAGCAATATCTTTTTGATATAATTATCAATGCTTGGTAAGCCGCTTTTCGAGGTCGAATCCTTTTTTACTTTTGTTTGCCCGGCAAAGGCACTATCGGTTATCATCACAGCATCCTTAGTTAAACCGGGAATATTTAACTCGTCCAATTTCTCGAGCGCAAATATGGTCGTGGGCAGTTTTACCGTACTGGCAGGGTAGAAGTAATGGTTAGCATTGAGCCGATAACTGTATGACCTGAAATGCGGTACATTGTTTTTATCGCGGTCGATTTGGGTATACAATATCTGCACCTCATTGTGAGTGGGATGATTCAAAATATGTTCGAACAGGTCCCGATGAGATTCGATCAGGTTTTTCAGGAATATAGTATCAGGCTGCAGTTGTTGTGCCATTGAAAAAAGGCATGAAAATAGTAGCAATGCGGTATAAAAGTATTTCATGATACGTAAATATAGTGGATTGAGTTGAATAGTCTGAACCGCTGATTGAAATGATTGAATGATGCCGCTGATTAATAACTTAGTCAACCAAATTCAACTAGATCAACTCATTTAACTAACACTTGCGTTTCTGCGTTCCAACACCTACATTTGCAACGCTTTTGGTTCATCCCGACAATGTAGTCGGGATGATTAAAAGGGAACCGGGTGTAAATCCCGGACTGTCCCGCAGCTGTAAGCTCCATAACCATTGCTCATTCATCAGCCACTGTCCGCTAACCAGCGGATGGGAAGGCAAAGCAAAAGGGGAGTAAGTCAGAAGACCTGCCATAGCACTTATAGTATTCATAGCTTTCGGGGATTGAAGCTTGAATGTGAAACTCATCCGTTGGCGTTTCCATTCCAGACTCTTTATTTCTGTATGCCGTGGTGTTAAATCACAACACATGCAAAAAAAGGTATCATATTTAAAAGTTTGCCTGCGGCCATTATCGGTCGGCCTGCTTTGCCTTGTCTTGCCTGTTGCTGTATTCGCCCAAAAAGATACCACCAAAAAGCTGAAAGAAGTAAAAGTACAATCGGCGCCGGTACCGCTGGTAAAATCTATTGCACCTGTACAACAGGTATTAGCCGGTGATTTCGACCGTCTCAGCGCATTTAATATTGCCGATGCCATCCGCAACTTTGCGGGCGTCAATATCAAAGATTACGGTGGCATCGGCGGATTGAAGGTAGTTTCCGTACGTAGTCTTGGAGCCGATCATTTGGGTGTTTTGTATGACGGCGTTGCCATAAACGATGCCGAAAACGGACAGATAGACCTTAGTAAATTTAACCTCGAAAACGTTCAGGAGATAGCACTATACAACGGCCAGCCGGACGCGATCTGCATGCCGGCGCGGTCATTTGCCTCAGCAAGTATCCTATCCATCCAAACTATTCGCCCAAATCTGACCACCGATAAGCCCTATAAGGTATTGCTCGGTGTTAAAGGCGGCTCGTTTGGGCTGATCAATCCTTACCTGCAATGGCAGCAGCGCATCAGCAGCCAATGGTCGTTTATTGTCGATAGCTATACCGAAAACGCTAATGGCCGCTATAAATATAAAGTGCAGGGCGAGGGCAATGATTCCACTTATACGCGCAACAATGCCGACGTAAGTGCCCGGCAGGCAGACGGCGCGCTGTATTGGACCAAAAACGACAGCAACAAATTCAACCTGCATATCAATTATTATAATTCGGAAAGGGGCCTGCCCGGCGCTGTTATCTTTTATAATACCACATCCAACCAGCGACTTTGGAACCAGGATGTTTTTGTGCAATCGGGGTACGAGCGGCTATGGAAAAGCAGCCTGCATTTGCTGATCAACACCAAACTCTCCCGCGACTATACCCGCTACCGCGACCCGGATTACCAAAACAACCAGGGCGGATTAGACGACCGTTATACACAGTGTGAATTTTACCAGTCGGCCGCCTTATCGTATCATTTGCTGCGTGATTGGGAGGTTTCCTACGCGGCAGATTTTGCCGTTACCAGCCTGGGCGCTTTCAGTCCCATAAATGCGTTATACAACTACGCATATCCAACGCGGGTTACTTTTTTGAATGTGATCGCCAGCAATTATACGGTAGGCAAGTGGCGTTTCCAAGGGAGTTTACTCAACTCAGACATCAGCGAGAGGGTGAAAGTGGGCACTGCCGAACCTTCGAGAACGGTGTTTTCGCCAACGCTGATGGCCACTTTTCTGCCAACAAACAGCCCTGAGCTGCAATTAAGAGCTTTTTATAAAGATATCTTCCGTTACCCAACTTTGGACGAGATCTACCTGTTTACCGTCAATGGGCCACGTATCATCAAGCCCGAATTCGCCCGGCAGTACGACATTGGCTTAACTTACCGCAAAGCTTTAAATAATTTTCTCGATTTTATAACCGTCACAGCCGACGGCTATTATAACAATGTTTCCAATAAAATAGTGGCGCTCCCAAATCAAAATCCGGAGATCGTATCCATTGTCAACATAGGCAAAGTTTATATTGAAGGAATAGACATTGTTGTCAAAACCCAAACCCGGACATCCAACAACTGGCGCGGCTCGCTGTCAGTGAATTATACATACCAGCATTCCATCGATTCAGCATCCAATTTGCAGATACCTTACACCCCGCAAAGTTCGCTGGCTGTCAATGCCGGGGTAGATTACAAACACGCCGGATTGTACTTTAACCAGGTATTATCGTCATCAAGATATTATTTAGATGCCGCAGAGAGCCAGATCGGCGGCTATTCGGTAAGCGACTTGTCTTTTATTTATAAATTGAAGATCAGCAATCAGCCTGCGGTATTCTCGGCACACCTGGATAACCTGTTTAACCAACAATATTCCGTTATCCGCAGCTTTCCGATGCCGGGCAGATCGTTTTTACTATCCCTTCAAATAACAATTTAATTAAATAATGAATATGAAAAATTTAAGACAAAGCATTTTACTTGCAACTGTATCCTTAACGCTGATCCTGGCATCGTGCCATAAGGACAAGAAAATCACCCCGGTAACACCCGTTGTCACCACAGGTTTATATGTGCTGAACCAGGGTTTATTTAATGATAATAACAGTACACTATCGTTTTATAGCTACAGTACAAAACAAGTTACTCCTGATATATTTTCTTCAGCCAATAGTCGTGGCCTAGGCGATACAGGGAATGATATTGAAATATATGGTTCAAAAACCTATGTAGTTATAAACATATCCAGCACGATAGAAGTGATCAATACAAAAACTGCTAAATCGGTAGCGCAGATCAAGCTGTTTAACGGCACCAAAGCCCGCGAGCCCCGTAATGTTGTGTTTTATAAGGGTAATGCTTATGTAACTTCTTACGATGGTACAGTAGCCGTAATTGATACCGCAGCACTAACTGTTAGTAAATACATCATTGTAGGGCGTAACCCCGAGCAATTAGCAGTTGCCAATGGTAAATTGTATGTAGCTAATTCAGGTGGTTTGGATTTCCCTAATTATGATAAAACGGTTTCGGTGATCGATCTGGGCACGCAAACGGTAACCAAAACGCTTACTGTGGTTGTTAACCCTCAAAATGTGGTTGCTGATAACTATGGACATGTGTATGTACTGTCGGCGGGCGATTATACCGCTGCTAACCCATCAAGCCTGGCAATTATTGATGACAACACAGATACTGTAACATCACAAACCAATTTTGATGGCAGCGGAATGACCATCCAGGGCGATAATATCTACTTTATTACATCAGCCGGTAAGATAGAAATTTATGACGCAAAGACGCAAACAGTAAGTAATGCCAATTTTGTTTCAGACGGTACTGTGATCACCACTCCATATAGTGTAAATGCCGATGCTTCCACAGGTGAGGTTTTTGTAACGGATGCCAAGGATTATACATCAAACGGAACCCTGTTTGCATTTGATAAAACCGGGAAAAAGGAATATTCAGTTACTGTAGGAATAAACCCCGGCAAAATAGCCCTGGTGAAAAACTAGTAATTTCAGCTATAGTTTTTATTTAAGCGATAAATCAGTAATTTTACTTCATAAATAACATTATGACACTGCAAAAAATAAATACACGCAATACGATTCTCGTTTTAATGATCGTTGCGGCGGCGGCTTTCAGGCTGGTTGTCTATAAATATCCTTATCAGCTTAGCAATTTTAACCCGGTGGGTGCTATAGCCTTATTTGGGGGAGCGTATTTTACAAGTAAATGGAAAGCCTACCTTGTCCCTTTATTAACACTGTTCGCCAGTGATATATTACTTAACCATTTATATAGTGGTAAATGGGAGTTGTTGGACAATAGCTCGATTATGGTCTACGTATGCTTCACATTGATTGTTTTTTTAGGGAGCCTGATAAAAAAGGCCAATGTGATCAATGTATCTTTAGCCTCATTAGCGGGATTGGTTTTGCACTGGCTGTTGACAGACATGCCGTTTTGGGGAAATTTGTATCCACACACATTCGCAGGTTACATGCAATCATTGGTTGCTGCTATACCATTCGAGAAGAATATGCTTTTTGGTGATATCGTTTTCTGCGCTATCCTGTTTGGTGGATTTGAACTTGCGAAGAGCAAATACACCTTTCTGCGCAGCAAAAGAGAATTGGCGGTTTAATTTTTTTAAATATTAAAGGAAAGCGATCGGCCAATGGCAGGTCGCTTTTTTTATGAAAATAAAACCGTAGAGACGCAAAATTTTGCGTCTCTACAACAAAATGTTTTATGAAACACATTGTTGTATTAACAGGCGCCGGAATAAGCGCTGAGAGTGGCTTAAAAACCTTCAGGGATAGCGATGGCCTGTGGGATGGTTATGACATTGCCGAAGTAGCTACACCCGAGGCATGGCACCGAAATCCGGCTTTAGTGCAGGAATTTTATAACATGCGCCGTAAATCTGTACTTGAGGCTAAACCGAATGATGCACATTACGCCCTGGCTAAACTGGAAGAAAAATATAAGGTGACCATCATTACCCAAAATATAGATGATCTGCACGAAAGGGCGGGTTCAACCCATGTGGTGCATTTGCATGGCATCATTACCCGGTCACAATCCAGCAAAAATCCCAACCTTACCTATCCAATTGATGGGTGGGAATTAAGGATGGACGAGGTTTGCGAACTTGGCTCTCCTTTACGTGCCCATGTGGTATGGTTTGGCGAGGCGGTACTGATGATTGAAGAAGCAGCCAATATTTGCTCAAAAGCTGATCTGTTTATCCTCATAGGCTCGTCATTGGCCGTTTATCCTGCTGCCGGCCTGGTTAATTATGTACCCCGCAGTGTGCCTAAGTACATTATCGACCCTAAAATTCCCTATTTGCCGTCGGATCATTTTATTAAGATTGAGGAGAGGGCCACTGTAGGAGTGCCTCTTTTAATTAATGAATTATTAAATGAGTGAATTATTGAATAACCCTATTCAATAAAGTATAGTTCAAACAAAAAATCATTAAATCAATAATTCAGTAATTCAATAATTATGAAAACCTGCATATTCAACTGGAGCGGTGGAAAGGACAGTGCATTGGCGCTTTATTATTGCTTGCAAAATCCTGATTTGGATATCAAATACCTCGTCACCACTATAAATGATGCGGCCGACCGCATATCAATGCACGGAGTGCGTACTGAATTGCTGATTAAACAAGCTGATAGCATCCGCATCCCTTTATACCAGGTGCGTTTACCCGAGATGCCGGGCATGAAGGAGTATGATGATGTGATGCGAAAGACGATGCAGCATTTTCGTTCTGAGGGCATCACCCATGCCATATTTGGTGATATATTTTTGCAGGATCTGAAGGATTACCGTGACGCACGCTTGGTTGAAGCAGGGATGACCGGTATCTACCCATTATGGCAAAGAAATACCCAGGAATTGATCGATGAATTTTTAGAGCTTGGATTTGGAACGGTTATCGCCTGCACACAGGAGCGGCTTGAAAGAATAGTAGGGAAGGAGATCAGCCAGGAACTCATTCAATCCCTACCAGATGATGTGGATGTTTGCGGAGAGAACGGGGAGTTCCATACATTCGCCTTTGAGGGTCCTATCTTCAAAAATAAAATAGACTACCAGATTGGGGAGAAGGTGTTCAAAGAATATGCCGCACCAAAGGATGCGAATGACACCTGTTTTTCTTCGGGCCCTAAAAAACCAGCTGGCTTCTGGTACTGCGATTTATTGCCGAAATAGGGCCAATTTGAGGCATTTTGATCAAATTTAGCTCGCCAAATATAATTCTGTAGGGTGATTTTTTATATTATATCTATCTATTAATCAACTATTTAATTAAGTTAATATTAATAAAAAGTTTAATATGAAATTAAAGCATTTGTTGCACGTGAACTTAAATCACACCAAATAAAATTTTGTCGATAGTTATTATCAAGTATAAATATCTATTATACAAGCATTTATATTATTTTTGCTAAACTAATAGTTATACCTAAAGTAGGCATTTTGATAATCCCTGCGCATTTCGGCAAAACGGGTTGAAACAGTCTTCAGAAACTCTTCATCAAGCAATTCGAAGATGCTGTTGACACCGTCCGTCAGATCCATTTCATCCATTTTATAGCTTTGTTCCAAAGTCCCCTGTTCTATTTTGACAATATACTTTTGGTTCATGTTAAAGATAGATACCTTGAATTCGGGGTGAGGTAGTTCTGCAATAATTCTCATGGTTCATTAAATTTTATTATTCAGCCAAAGGGTCGGCGCCGTCTATCGTTCCGAAGCTTTCCAATGGTTTAAAACGGGCAAATAGATCCTCCTTGTGCCAGTGTTCATCCCTGGTCTTTTTTATCACAGCTACATGCTGTGGTCGTTGATAAGCAAAAGCCTGCATGCTGTCTTTGTCGCGCCAAATGGAAAATGTCGCTGCACGGTGGTAAAACTCACCAATGCCAAGCGACATCAGGTATCCATCAGACTTTTTCATCAACTCTTCCACATCAGCAACATGAGCCCAAAAACGCTTGAGTTTAGTCAGGCGGATGGTGGCACGTGTCAGCACAACTACAGTCCCGTTGTGATCGTTCCGGTTGCTTTTACCGAATGGTTCTTCTCCGTCCCAGGTTCCGCGGCTTTGAATTGGCTCCAGCAATATCGTCCAGCGTTCAGTAGTGAACCGATCCCACCATCCTGAAATGGATGATTGCTTATAAAAATGGTCGAAATCCGGTCTTTCATTCCAAACACCCAACAAACCCCATTTGCACCAGTCAGGTTTAAATTGTAGCGTACCGACTTTACCACATCCCAATAATTTAAAAAATGTACAGCCTTGTTGTGAGCGCAGCCGGGGGCGAAACATTCCCATTGCCAATAATGCCATTGGAATAAAGCGTTTTCGGTAACGCACAATTGTAAGGCTAACGATCATCAGGGCGAAATAAAAGATTAAATATGAGATTTGAGTTATTTAATTTTACTGCTGCTTAACTACATTTGTTTCATGGCTGAAGACTTAACAATTATCCGCTCAACTGATAAGGAAACCCAATACCAATCGCTTATCCCTCAAATTGAAGCCTTACTTGATGGTGAGCCTGATCTGGTTGCAAACCTGGCAAATATATGTGCAGGACTAAAGGAACAGTTTAAATGGTTTTGGGTTGGCTTTTATTTGGTTAAGGAAGATGAATTGGTTTTGGGACCGTTCCAGGGACCTGTAGCCTGTACGCGTATTTCAAAGGGAAAAGGGGTATGCGGCGCTTCGTGGGAGCAGGCTAAAACTTTGATCGTACCTGATGTGGAGGCTTTTCGGGGGCACATTGCATGCAGCTCTCTTTCCCGTTCGGAAATTGTTCTTCCCATGTTTCAAAATGGAAATGTTATTGGCGTTCTGGATGTCGATAGCGAGGACCTTGATCAGTTTGACGAAACAGATGCACTTTACCTTGAGCAGATCATTAAGCTGATCAAACTTTAATGGGTAAACTATTCCTTATCCCCGGTCTGGGGGCAGATACGCGGATATACAAACATATCGACTTCCAGGGTCATGAGGTGGTATTCATTAATTGGATCGAGCCTCAAAAAAGCGATACTTTATCCTCCTATGCCCAAAAGCTCATTGACCATTATCATATTGAGCCAGGTTCTATTGCTATCGGGAACTCATTGGGAGGGATGCTTGCCATTGAGATAGCAAAAAGGGTTGAATTAAATAAGGTGATTCTTATCTCGAGCATCAAATCGATTGATGAGGCGCCATGGTACTTTAAATTCTTTAAGTACACCCGGTTACACAAGCTTATTCCAACAGGAAAATTAACAACTCTTGAGTTTTTAATTGAATATGCCTTCGGGGAAATGTCTGTAGAAGACCAACAGCTTTTTGCCGACATGCTTAGGAAGACTTCGCCCGACTTTATAAAGTGGGCAATTGACGCTATTTTGCAATGGGACAATCATGTTATCCCAAAAAATGTTTATCAGATTACGGGAGATAAGGATCATGTGTTCTCCTATAAAAGAATAAAAGATGCCACGATAGTTAAGGGTGGTACGCATGTGATGGTGTTTAACAATGCCCGAGTGATCAACACCTGGTTAAAAAATATATTATAAAAATTGAAAATTCCACATTCATTTTATTTGCAGCCTGATGTTGTAGCCATCAGCAAAAGCCTGCTTGGCAAGTATTTATTTGCCTGTATCGATGGTTTACTTACAGGAGGATATATAGTTGAAACAGAAGCCTATAATGGTGTTGTAGACAAAGCCTCACATGCTTATGGTCACCGCGTAACACCACGCACCCAAATTATGTTTGATGAAGGTGGAACCGCCTATGTTTATCTGTGCTATGGTATTCACGAGATGTTTAACATCGTCACATCGGTTGCGGGACATGCGCAGGCTATCCTGATACGTGCCATTGAGCCAACTACCGGGATTGACATTATGCAGGCTCGCAGAAATATGCCTGTTGTGAAATCTAATATTACCGCTGGCCCGGGATCGGTGGCAAAGGCTTTGGGTATTGATCGTAAATTGAATGGCATCAGTTTGCAAAGTGATCAGCTTTGGCTCGAAGACCGGGGATTGAATTTTACCGATGAACAAATTGCCGCAGTACCCCGCATTGGCGTAGCTTATGCGGGCGAGGATGCCTTATTGCCTTATCGGTTTTATGTTAAAGGGAACATTTACGTAAGCAAGCCAAATAAATAATTCTTTCGTAATATTGACCAATGAATTACCAAAACACACTTGAATTTGCCAAGGGACTTGATGAACAGGATGAGCTAAAGCATTTCCGTGATGAGTTTTTGATACCGCAACATAATGGGAATGATGCAATTTATTTATGCGGTAACTCTTTAGGGCTTCAACCTAAAAGTGTTAAAAAATATGTTGATGGTCAATTAAACAGCTGGCACGAACTTGGGGTGGAGGGATGGTTCCATGGCGATGATCCCTGGCTGATGTATCACCAGCAATTGAAGAAACCATTGTCCGGGTTACTTGGAGCCAAATCAGATGAAATTACTATAATGAATTCACTTACAGTAAACCTTCATTTAATGTTTGTAAGTTTCTATAAACCAAGTGGAAAAAGGTATAAAATACTGATGGAAGGCGGTGCTTTTCCATCAGATCAGTATGCTGTTGAGAGTCAGGTTATTTTTCATGGATTTGACCCAAAGGATGCTATAATTGAGATATCTCCACGAGATGGAGAACATACTTTACGAACAGAAGATATTATCTCGACCATCGAAAAGAATGCTGACGAACTGGCCTTAGTGCTTTTCGGTGGAGTGAATTTTTATACTGGTCAGCTTTTCGATATTGAAGCAATAACTAAAGCGACACATAAAGCAGGCGCCTATGCAGGGTTCGACCTTGCGCATGCAGCTGGTAATGTGCCAATGCGATTACATGACTGGGGAGCTGATTTCGCTTGTTGGTGCTCCTACAAATACATGAACTCTGGTCCGGGTGGTATAAGCGGAATATTTGTTCATGAAAAACATTTCGATAACAAAGAATTGAAGCGTTTTGCCGGTTGGTGGGGATATGGCGTAGCAAAACGTTTTTTAATGACTTCTGGATTTGTTCCTGCACAGGGAGCAGATGGCTGGCAGGTAAGTACAAGTCCGATCCTGTTATTGGCCGTGCATAAAGCTGCGCTGGATATATTTGAGAAAACAGGCGGCCTGGATAAACTGAGAGCAAAAAGCAAATCATTAACGGGTTACCTGGAACACCTGATAAATGAGATCAACCAAAAACATGGCGAAGAATTATTTAAGATAATCACACCGACAGATGCTAAATGGCGTGGCTGCCAGTTATCTATTATTTGCAAACGGAACGGCAAGGCGATATTCGATTATCTCGCAAAAAACGGTGTGATCGGCGATTGGCGCGAGCCGGACGTGATCAGACTAAGTCCTGTGCCCTTGTATAACTCATTTAAAGACGTATATGAGGCTGCAAGGCTCCTGGCTGATGCAATACATGTCTCAGAATAAATTTAATGCTGAAGATAGCCTACGACCCGATTTACGCTCATCCGCTGCCTGAAGGGCATCGCTTCCCAATGCTTAAGTACGAATTGATCCCCGCTCAGTTGATCCATGAGGGAGTTATTACCGCCAACAACCTGTTTTCGCCTAAGCCACTTGAGGAAGAGATCATACTTTGGACACATGAAGAATCGTACTGGCATCAGCTTAGGGATCTGACTCTGCCGCCGAAGGAGCAAAGGCGAATAGGCTTTCCCTTATCAGCGAAATTGGTTGAGCGCGAAATAAGGATAGCACAAGGCACGGTGGACGGTTGCCATTTTGCATTTGATAATGGAATAGCATTTAATGTCGCCGGGGGTACACATCATGCAGGTACCAACTGGGGCGAAGGGTTTTGCTTATTAAATGATCAATCTATTGCAGCTAATTATCTGCTAAATAATAAATTAGCCGCATCTATCTTAATCATTGATTTAGATGTGCACCAGGGCAATGGCACTGCACAAATATTTGAAAATGAGCCTCGGGTATTTACCTTTTCAATGCACGGAGCTAATAATTTTCCATATCGCAAGGAAGTATCAGACCTGGATATTCCGTTGGCTGATGGTACTGGCGACGATGAATATCTCCAAATATTAGAACGAACTCTGCCGAAATTAATCGATCAGCAAAAACCTGATTTTATATTTTATCTTGCTGGGGTAGATGTATTGGCCACTGATAAATTAGGAAAATTGGCACTAAGCAAGGAGGCATGCAAAGAACGTGACCGGTTTGTGCTTGAGCAATGTATCAAACACCAAATCCCGGTTCAGCTGAGCATGGGAGGGGGATACTCAACAGATATTAAGGATATTGTTGATGCGCATTGCAACACGTACCGACTGGCGCACGATCTGTATTTTTAATCCTGGGCAATAATTATTTGCTGTTTAAACTCATGCTTCCGGCTGATGATCTGGAAACGAATAAATAGCAGGAGGGAGGCTGTGAGCAAACCCAAAACAAGACCATACCAAACTCCTATCGCACCCAATTTGTAAACAATACCCAGCACATAACCAATGGGTAAACCAATCACCCAGTAAGCTACCAGGGTAATTAAAGTTGGGACATTCACATCGCCCATACCACGTAGTACGCCAAGACCAACAACCTGTGTACCATCAAACAGTTGGAAGAATGCAGCTATGATAAGTAACTGTGCTGCAATGGCTATCACTTTTTGATCTGTAGTATACATCCACGGCAGAAGGTGATTGCCAAAAGTAAAAAGCAATGCTGTACATGACATGAAAACTATGACAATGTGATAGTTTGATATTGCCGACAAGCGCAATTCCCGGTGCCTTTTGGCTCCAAAGAAATTGCCCGATCTGATGGCTGCTGCAGCCGAAATACCACTTGCAGCCATATAAGTTAAAGCAGCAAGATTAATGGCTACCTGGTGAGCGGCCTGGGCATCGGGACTAATGGTTCCAATCAAAATGGCGGCACCACTGAAGGCACTTATTTCAAAAATATATTGCATGGCAACAGGCGCACCAATTTTTAATAATTTGATGCTGCGTAAACGATCGATATTGCGGAGTGCAAAATCTTTTAAATAATTTCTGAAATGCTTCGACCTGAAAACATAAAATCCCATTACCATGGCCATAAGGGTCCGGTCGATCAAAGTACTATACCCTACACCTTTTATTCCCATGGGATGGACACCAAACAATCCTTTAACAAAAATTATCCCCAGGCAGATATTCAATATGTTGCCAAGCACAGAAACAAGCATGGCCTGCATGGTGAAACCCAAACCCTCAGCAAACTGCTTAAATGAATTAAAGATCATCAGCGGGATCAGAGATATCCCCATCAAAAATAAATAAGGTTTGGCCTGGAGCACCACTTCAGCAGATTGACCGATGTGATCTATAAATAACATCGAACCAAAGCTTATTACCCCAAATAAAATTACGCCTGTAATACTGTTGATCAATAAACCGTTGGAAAGCAACCGTCCGCACTCACTATATTCCTTACGGCCATTATGCTGCGCTATTAATGGAGTTATGCCATACGAAACGCCTAAGCCAATAACCAGCCCTATTACAAAAATGCTGTTGACAAGTGATACCGCAGCAAGCGAAATAGTACCGGCAAAATGCCCAACAATTATACTATCAGCTGTTTGCACGAAAGTATGACCCATCTGCGAAATAACTACCGGTATGGCAAGCCGCAGGCTTTCATTATAGTACGGTTTATATTTTTGATACAGGGCTTTCATTCGCGGTTTTGGACGGGACGCAAATGTAAATATTTAAGGGGATTGTTACCTCAGGCAGCGGTGTAATACTCTTCTTTTTCGGTAGTATGTACGCGTATCACCCCTGAAAGCACCAGGTTGACCAAAATACGCTGTGCATGGCGCCTGCTCAGCTTTTGGAGCTCACAATACTCCTTAACATTGATGCGGTCCATTTTGTCAAGGTATTCCAATAGGGCCTTTTCACTTTCCGAGTATTCGATCATAACACCCTTGTCATCAGAGGAGCGTTTAAGCACATCAACCACAATTTTACTTGCGAGTACGCTTTTGTCCTTTACCCGTACGTATACCCACCATTTTCCATCTTCGGCAAGTGAATAATGGGGTTTGGTGTTGCTTTCGGCTATTTCTACTACAAGCACCAATTTGTCGTCCACATAGATCTCTTCAAATAAAGGCTCTAGAGCAGGCCGGGCAAAAAGCTGGGCAGCTTTAGTGATCATGTAGCGCTCTTCATCTTCAGATTTCACGCCCTTTATCGTCCCGTCATCAGCTACACCGATCAGCAACCGGCCACCTTTGTTATTGGCGAACGACACCATGGTTTTGGCTATTTTTTCACAACTGGTAATGGTTTTTTTGAAATCAAGTGTTACGCCTTCGCCTTCAAAAATTAATTTTTTGATATTCATTTTTCCCCTCCCTGATTTTGTTGCTGCACCGGATACGGTGCAAAAATCTCCATCCAATTTTCCGGCTTACTAAGTGGTGTAAAACCAAATTGTGTGTATAATCCGTGTGCATCTGCGGTAGCAAGCGACCATCTTCTTAACCCCTGCAAATCAGGGTGTTGCTTTATGGTTTGCATCAGCCATTTTGATAGGCCCAAATGCCGGTAATCTGCAAGTATAAACACATCACAAATATAAGCAAAAGTAGCGTTATCTGTCACTACGCGGGTAAAGCCCGCTTGTTTTCCATCCTTATAAACCCCAAAGCACATGGAATTTTCAATAGCTTTTTTAAGCCTTTCGCGTGGCAAACCTTTAGCCCAATATGATTCATTGCACAAGTAATTATGAACCCTGTCAAAATCGATCAGGCTCTTATCTGTCGATATTAGAAATCCCTTTTTCAAGAAAAAATCGTCGTTCATTTCGGTTTTCATCAGATGGATACGCTGTTATTGGTTTCGGCATGAATAAGGTTTCGGATGTAGATCTCACAGTTAACGGTTACACATAACTCGTCTTCTTTGCTGTACATTTCTATAGGATAGGCCTTTACATGCTTACCTGTTTTGTTTAAAATAAGTTCAATTTCCTCAATATCGGCTTCGGATATGTTAATGTTGAAAAACAGGTCAGTTCTGCCAGGCTTAATGTAATTTATTACTGCCGATTTTAACCATACCCTTATTTTATAACCCTTGTGTGTAAATATCTGGTGAAAAAGAAGAGGGTAAAAGGGATCGGCTGACGCGAAGATGGTACCACCAAAAATGGAATTGTTATAATTATTGTTGATCAGGCTTTTGTTTACCTTTACCTTAACGCCACGAAAATTTTTTTGAAACCGGATCACCCAAATACGTTGAAACAGCAGGGGAGGGTACAAACGCATCGCCCATTTCAAAACATTTTCGGATACCACCATGATGGCTAAATATCTGAAATTTTCACGTAAACATGGCAAGGAAAATCAAGGAATAATATTTATTCTGCCACGAATTACCAAACTAATTTATAACCGATACTACGAATATTGATGATCTGCACATTTGGATCAGGTTTCAGGTGATTACGCAGTTTGGTTATGAATACATCAAGGCTGCGGGCATTAAAAAAAGTATTATCGCCCCAAATTTTCCTGAGAAGCATATCCCGGGGCAATACTTGCTGCTGATACTGGCATAAGAGTTTTAGTATTTCACTTTCTCGCGAAGTAATCGTCCATGAATTTGCACCGTGCTGTATGCTGTTTTTAACTCCGTTGAAAACCAGGTTGCCGATATGAAAAGTTTCATTAACAATTTTGCCTTTATTAGAATGATCAGAAAGCAAACGATTACTACTCAACAGCACTTTTATCCTCACGATCAATTCCTCAACGCTGAATGGCTTTTTTAAGTAATCATTTGCACCAATTTCAAACCCGGCCACTACATCCTTTGGTTGGGAGCGGGCCGTAAGAAAAATAATAGGGGTGGTGACATCCATTTCACGCACCCTTTTTGCAACCTCAAAACCATCGCATTTGGGCATCATTACATCCAGGGCAAGAATATCTGGCTTGTGCTTTAAATATTGCTGAAAAGCCTGTTCGCCATCAGCGCATAAGATCACCTTAAAATCACGTTCTTCGAGGCTTTCGCGTACAATATGCGCCAGTGCGGTTTCATCTTCAGCCAGCAAAACGTTTATTTTATCCATTGCTTAAAGGTATGGAAACAATAAACTCACTGCCAGTATTAATTTCGCTTTTTACGGTAACATCGCCGCCATGTGCTTTAATGATATACTTTACATAGCTTAAACCAAGGCCGGTACCTTTTACATTATGAAGATTTCCTGTGGGGACCCGATAGAATTTATCAAATATTTGCCCCAGGTGCGCCGCCGGGATGCCGGGACCACTATCCTTAACAGAAAAACAAACATAATTACCTGATTTGTAACACGTAATATCCACAATTACAGGCTCTTTGGCATATTTGACAGCATTGTCAACAAGGTTTACAAGCACATTTCTGAAATGTAGCTTATCGGCATTTATAGTATTAATATTGTCTTTATTAGTGTAATTAAAGCTTACTTTTTTTTCTGATTTTACCTTTTCAGATTCAATTACATTATTGACCAGTTCATCAACGTTTACTGGTTCTTTTACAAGTTCAGCCTGTTTGCTCTCATACGCGGCAATGTTCAGTACCTTGGTTACCAGGTCGTTCAGGCGCTGCAGTTCATTTTTTGAGGTTTGCAGGTAACGCTGTGTTTTTTCGGCATCGTTCAGTGCATTAAATTTCTGCAAGCCTTCAATTGCTACGCTGATAGTTGCAATTGGTGTCTTTAATTCGTGGGTCATGTTATTGATAAAGTCATCTTTTAATTCTGCCAGTTTTCGCTGCTCACGAATAGTTCTGATAATATAAAAGAAACAATAAAGGGTAAATGCGATCAGCAGGATTGATAGTAAGAGCGTAATTGTCATTCCCTTTAATACAGCATGTCGGGGGTTCGGAAATACAGCTCTTGCGAAAAACTCAGGGCCAATAATATGAAACACTTTGAAACCATGATATTTATAACTGTATTCGTTTGTTTCACTGTAATAAGCATTTAATTTAGTTGGTGAACTAGTTTTGGTTGAAAACTTAAGCAGGAACTGTGATCCGAAATGCATCTTATCCAGCTCTGCCCTAAAATAATTGCTAAGCTTTAGACTATCTGCCCGCCTGTAATCCTTGGGAAAACTGTAAATAGTGTTGACTTCATCACGTTTAATCTTTAACATGGTGTCTTCAGGAACAATAATGTGAGTTTTATTAAAGGCCACAAAATCAGCCTGTTGCTTTGGATGCGTCCTGATATCTTCCATTCCAAGTATCAGTGTAAATTGCTGCATCAGGTTGGGCATGTAGAACGAAGCCTCCGTTAATACCTCAGGGAGTGTTGCAGGGTGATTTATCTTAGACCTGTAAAAATTCAACCGCGGTGTAGTTATGGTAAAAGGCGGATCCATGTAAGGGGTATATTTATCAGAAAAATGGATCGTTAACTGAACATTTATTGTATCAGCTTCGTGTAGTGTATCAACCTTAATTTTAAAACCGGTATCAGACAGCCGTTTAATTAAAACAACTCTTATCGAATCAAAGTAATCCTTTTTACAATCGTCCATTGCTTTTTGCATGGCGATATCGATATCTGCATCAAACTTATTTTTGTTTACATGATAGGCATTTACGGCCCAGTAAGTTTGGAAAATTATTATTCCCAGAAGCGATAAAGTGATTAGTACAAATACCGTTTTTAATTTCCTTTTCATATAGTCGTTGGTTTAATAATATAAATTTAATTTGATATGATCACTCAACGGCTATCTGTTAACATTCATTAACATAAGATAAGGAAGATTAAAGGGAAGTAAATATTAACAGGGAATCTGCCTTAGATTTGATTATTTCAATTTATCTCATAATTAATATTATGTTAAGTAATATTAGATATTTAAAGCCCACTATCCAAGCGGGCTTTAAATATCTTCTCTTCTACTGTTTCAAAGCGTCTATTTTCTTTTGGGTTGTGTTAGCATTATCCATATCTTTTTTTCCGAGATAATACATCTTTAAATTATTTAGGGCATCAACAGATTTTGGATCAAGTTCAGCCGCCTTTAGTAAATAAGGTTTAGCGGCATCAAACTGGCCATTTACCTTGACCATGCCAGCATCATATGTTTTTTGGTTATCAACCTTTTGCAGCTCATTATAAGCATCTATGGCAGGTGAAATAAGTACGTAACCCAGGTTCATGTTGGCATCGAAGTAATTCGGATCGATCTCCAGTGCTTTTTTGTACATATCAGCGGCCTTTGAGAAATTATCGTTTCTTGTTTGTGTAAGCTTTGCTATTTGCGGGTCAGGCGGCAATTTTACACCAGGTTTTGCTTTGCCGGCTTTACTCGATGCATTTTTTGCTTTAATCAGTTCCTTGTCGGTTGTTTCAGCAATCTGCGAATAGGTTAAGCCTTCATATAGATATAATTCTTTGTTTTTAGGGTCGTTTTTAATAGCAGCATCTATTTTGGTAATCAAATCACTTTGTTTGCCGGTTTGCAGACTTATTATAATTTGACGTTTGCGAAGGTCGGTATTGTTAGGATACTTAGTTAGCGCTTCGTCGATTGTCTTTAATGCTCCGGCAGTATCCTTATTTGCCAGATACATATTCGTAAGATCATTGTAAGCAGCTGACTTAGCCGAATAAGGTGTGGCTAAAAGCTTGGTATAATTTGCTATGGATGCAGAATAGTTGTTTGAGTTACCTGCAGCTAAGGCAGTGTAATATATCGCAGTAGTATCGTCAGGTCTAAGCTGGCGATATGCATCAAATGCCTTATAAGCATCATCGAATTTTTTATTCTGATATGCTGTTACGCCCCTATTAAGCTGAATTTGAGACAAATTCCTGGTAGCTTCGTCAATTACTTTCGCATTTTCCTTTTTTGTGTCTAATTCGATGGCTTTTTTTAATGCTTCCTGTGCCGTGGCATAATTTGTAGCCATTGAAGTTGCTGTAGTGTCAACATACAATAAAGATGAATAAATACCTGCCTTCAATGCAAAGGTTTGAGGAAGATTCGCGGTTTTTTGATTTGCAGCCGCCTTATCAATGGCGGTTTTAGCATCCATTATTATGGGCTTTGCAAGTGTTACTTGTCCTTTTACTGCATCGTATTTTTCAAGTGCATCATTTGCATTAGTAAGCTCCCCTTTCTGGGCAAAGGCGTTTACCGTAATTAAACCCAAAAGGGCCACCAACATAAGTCTGATTTTCATGATTTACTGATTTGTTAATAATTTAAGTTTTGAATTTATCCTATCGATTTGGTCATGGTTTCCGGTTTTTGTATAAACTAACTGCAACAATTGCAGGCATTTAACATCATTAGGCGATATCTCATTTGCTTTTTCAAGCCACTGCCCTGCTCTTGTAATGTTCTTTGTGCTATCGTCTCCATGCTTTAGTATACCTTGTTTAAAATAAAGTATACCAAGATTGTAAACAGGTTCATATATGGAACTGTTTAACTCAATTGCGCGTAAATATAATGATTCGGCTTTATCAAATTCGTTCAGGTGATCATAGCAATTTGCAGCAATAAATGCAATTTGTTCATTATTTGCATTTTCATCCAGCAATTGGGGAAGCAGAGGCTCCAATGATCTATAATCTCTCTTATTGTTGTAAATATTCGCTACGTCCAGCAATAGAAACTTATCTGCCGGTAAATGTCTTCTTCCCCGTTGCAAAACCTGCAGGGCCTTTGCGGTATCGCCAATAGCCTTATAGGTATTAGATGCTGCCTCAATATATTCAGCTTTTGTACTATCGGTTTTAAGCAGGTCGGTATAATACTTTGAAGCATCAACCAAATTTCCAAGTTTATTGTTTGAATAGGCTATATAAGCATTAATCTCCTTAAAATCAGGTGCGTATTTTTTGGCTTTCTGGAAAACCATGATGGCGTTATTATAATCGGACATGCGCATATAGGCGAAGCCCTGCCGCAAATACACATTGGCCAGGCAGCGTTTGGAATAATCCATTTCTGCCTGGTATTTGTATATTTTTCTGTTGGTTGAAAGCTTATCTACATGCTTGCAGGTCTGCTCAAAGAAATTTGCAGGTTGTTTAAGCTTATTCAGCGAATCAATATAAGCAATGCTCGAATAAACAACCGCCTTGTATACATTCTTCTCAACATCTGCTGAATCCTTATGGGTAGTTATCAGGCTATCCACAGATTTTTTGGCACTGGCTAGGTACTTTACATCCTTTTTTTGTTTATAAAAGGCCAGGTTATTAACCACGCTCTTCAATACCTCTGTTTGTCCAAAGGCAAGGGATGCAGTAAATAAGAATATAAGAAGCGGTAATATTACTTTACGGCCTGCCATATTTTTTATTCTGTTTCTTGATCGACTGATGGTTCTGTATCTGGGTTTTCAGGATTTTCATTAGTATCCAATATCTCATCCTCAGAATCGTCATGTTCAATTTTTGCTACTGAAGCGATCTCATCATCACCCTTAAGCGTGATCAGCCTTACGCCTTGCGTGGCTCTGCCCATGGTGCGTAATTCACTAATCGCTATCCGGATAATAATGCCTGATTTGTTAATGATCATCAGATCTTCCTTATCAGTAACACCTTTTATGGCAACAAGTTTTCCTGTTTTATCAGTAACATTTAAAGTTTTAACACCCTTGCCGCCACGGTTGGTTACCCTGTAATCATCGATATCGGTGCGCTTGCCATAACCCTTTTCGGATACTACCAACACAGTTGTTTCAGGATTGTCAATGCTGATCATGCCCACAACCTCATCGTTAGCATCTTCAAGTGTAATACCACGAACACCTGTTGCTGTACGCCCCATCGGCCTTACCTTAGCTTCATTGAAGCGGATCGCCCTACCCGATTTCAGGGCCATTACAATCTCACTTGTGCCGCTGGTTAAGTTAGCCTCAAGCAGCATATCGCCATCGTTGATGTTAATGGCGTTAATACCATTTGCGCGCGGGCGTGAATAAGCTTCAAGCGATGTCTTTTTGATGACACCCTTGCGTGTACACATAATAATGAAGTTATTTTCCAGATATTCTTTATCCTTCAGGTTGATCAGCTTGATATAAGCCTTGATGTTTTCTTCCTTAGGAATATTGATGATATTCTGGATTGCACGCCCTTTAGAAGTACGAGTGCCTTCCGGAATTTCAAATACACGGAGCCAGAAACAACGGCCAGCTTCGGTAAAGAACAGCATATAATTGTGATTGGAAGCTACCAGCAAATGCTCGATAAAGTCCTCGTCACGACTGTTGCTGCCAATTGCCCCCTTGCCGCCCCTGCCCTGCCTGCGGTATTCGGTCAGTGGGGTACGTTTGATGTAGCCTTCACGGGAAATTGTGATCACAACATCCTCATCCTCAATGAAATCCTCAGTATTCATTTCGGCAGATGAGTGTACCATTTCGGTTTTGCGCTCATCGCCGTATTTTTCTTTTATTTCAAGCAGTTCGTCTCTGATGATCTGCATCCGCAAACCTTCATCGGCCAAAATAGATTTGAAATATTCTATTTGCTTCATCAGCTCGGCATATTCGGCTTTGATCTTATCACGTTCAAGTCCTGTTAAACGCCTTAAGGTCATATCCAGGATGGCACGAGCTTGTATCTCGGTTAACCCAAACTGGGTCATCAGACCATCACGGGCGGCTTCAGGTGTATCCGAAGCACGTATCAGCTTGATTACCTCGTCCAGATGGTCGAGTGCGATCAGTAAGCCTTCTAATATATGCGCGCGCTTTTCAGCCTCGGCTAATTCAAAGCGTGTACGGCGAATGATCACCTCCAACCTGTGTTCAACAAAATGATGAATCAGGTCCCTCAGGTTAAGCATCATTGGCCGGCCATGTACCAGCGCTATGTTATTGATGCTGAAAGAGGTTTGAAGCGAAGTGTATTTATAAAGATTATTTAATACGATAGCTGCATTTGAATCACGCTTGATCTCGTAAACAATACGGATACCTTCACGGTTGGATTCATCACGGATGGCGGTAATGCCTTCCAGTTTTTTCTCGTTCACCAGGTCGGCAGTACGCTCGATCATGGTTGATTTGTTTACCTGGTAAGGTATTTCGCTAACGATGATGCGCTCACGGTCGTTATTATAAACCTCGATTTCAGCACGGGCCCTTAATACAATACGGCCGCGACCAGTTTCAAAAGCATCTTTAGCGCCCTCGTAACCATAGATGATGCCACCTGTAGGGAAATCCGGCCCTTTGATGTATTTCATTAACTCGGTCACCTCAATCTGGCGGTTATCCATCAGCGCAAGTGTTGCGTCAATTACTTCCGACAAATTGTGAGGCGCCATATTGGTAGCCATACCTACAGCTATACCTGATGCACCATTCACCAATAAATTGGGGAATTTGGCAGGTAATACTGTTGGTTCCTGCAGTGAGTCGTCAAAGTTGAGCTGGAAGTCAATGGTATCCTTGTTGATATCAGCCAGCATCTCCTCGGCTATCTTCTCGAGCCTTGCCTCGGTATACCGCATTGCCGCCGGGTTATCCCCGTCAATTGAGCCGTAGTTTCCCTGGCCCTCAACTAATGGATACCGTAAGCTCCACTCCTGCGCCATACGCACCATGGTATCATAAACCGACGAGTCGCCGTGCGGGTGGTACTTACCCATCACCTCACCGACGATACGTGCCGATTTTTTATATGGTTTGTTGTTGTTGAGCCCCAGGTCGAGCATGCCAAAAAGCACGCGCCTGTGAACCGGTTTTAAACCATCGCGGACATCGGGTAATGCCCTTGAAACGATAACCGACATTGAATAATCAATGTAGGCGGATCGCATTTCTTCATCAATATTTATTGGAATTATTCTGTCTTCTGGTGTTCCGTTGCCGTTTCCTGTTTCGTCAGCCATTTTTCGTTTTTTGTAGAATCTTCTCTTATAATTATCCGCTAAAAAAGTCCTTTTTTAACGACCTGCGAAGTTAAGAAAATACTTCGTTTTACAGCAGGATTTTATGAACATTCTGCGTTTAATTTTATAAGAAATTAACATAGCTATTTACTCGCTGTTGCAACATATATTGTTGATAATACATGTTACAATGTCCCGTAGGGACTACCGCTTTGTAGAAAATAAACATTAAACAAACATGCCCCGTCAGGGGTTACCCAATCTACAAGGGTAGCCCCTGACTGGGCAAACCAACGGTTATATTTTGCAGCAGGATTTTATGAGCATTCTGCTTGAAATTTGATACTTTTATTGAAAATCATTTCTATAAGTTAATGAAAAAGCTTTTTAATTATTGCATTCCCTTCTTAATTATATCGATTGGTTTTACAATTTACAAAACTTACGCTTTTCAGCATAAACCATTGGGGACTGACCCCCGGCTTTTCCAGGGTACCATTGCCTGGGACGCTGCCCTTGTAATTCATGACGATAATTCTAACAAGGTCAGAGAAATTGTAAATAAGAACAAGCAACTGATTTCTTTCACCGACCCATACTATGGTGAAACCTTGTTGGCTTTTGCAGTTTATAATCAAAAATATAACTCGGTAAAAGCATTGATAGATTTGGGTGCCGACCCAAATAAGTTCAATAATTCTAATGGTAGAACTCCCTTAATGGAGGCAATCAGAATTGGGAATGATTACAAGTATCATTCGCGTTATTTGATTTTGTTATTAAAACATGGTGGAAATCCTAATTTGCCATCAAAAAAGGTAGATTATGGACCAGAATCAGTAAGCCCTTTAATAATGACTTGCGTCGACGGCAATTTAGAATTTGCAAAAATCCTGGTTGAGGCTGGTGCAGATATTAATTACCATACTGAAGGTGGCGGAACAGCTTTATATTCTGCAATTATTTCTGAGAATCCTGATTTGGTTTATTACTTATTAACAAATGGCGCTGATTATAAAAAACCATTTAAAATAGTAGGTAGTCCCAAGGAATATATTACTCATGCATTAAAATATTGGGACTTTGACCTAAATTCTGAAAAATATAAGAAGAAAATGCAAATCATTTCTTTTTTGAAAGAACATGGAGTTGATCATTAATAAATGGGAATACTAACCGTTCATAATGCCAGGTATTGGAAATAGTATTATGCGATTTATTTTACCCTTTTCCAATATTCCTCCACACTGCGCCCGTTTGGCAGGATCCCGCTCAGGATAAGTGTATCATTCCTGATCTCGTAGTGGTAGTGAATAGTGATATTCAATAATTTGGATTCCTGGTTGGTCCAGGTTTGTGTTTCAAGGCAGGTATCGGCGTTGAGCGAATAATCCCCGGTTTCATATTTTTCGGGTTTACTGCCTTTTTCGAGAAGAGAAGCCTCATAGTGCTCATTGTTGTATTTTCTTTGCAGCGTATATTCGGTTGGCGCGCCTTCCTTTTTTCCATTAAAAATATCACCGGCATACTCCCACTTGCCCTTCAATGTATTTGTTTGATAAAATGACGATAAAAGGATTATCAATAAAAATGAAGCTGCTATTTTTTTCATATCAAACCCAATTGATGCCCTTTTTTAATAATGATAAGGTTTTTTCCTCTTCGCTGCCAGGTTGAGGATGATAATCATATACCCACTTTGCGGTTGGTGGTAAACTCATCAAAATAGATTCAATGCGGCCGTTTGTTTCAAGTCCGAAGCGGGTACCAGCATCATATACCAGGTTAAACTCGGCATAACGGCTGCGGCGCTGGTATTGCCATTGCTGATTGTCATCCGAATATTCTTTATTGCGATTACGGTTAACTATTTCTGTATATATCGGCGCAAAAGACCGCCCGACAGCCTTTGAGAATTCAAATATTTGATCCCAGCTTAGTTCGTCGTTCGCAGTTAAGCGGTCGTAAAATATGCCCCCCACTCCTCTTGTTTCGTTGCGGTGTTTGATGAAGAAGTAGTCATCGGCCCAAAGTTTGAAGCGATGATAAAAATCATGATAAAAGCTATCGCAAACGGATTTTAGATACTTATGGAAGTACCTGGCGTCCTCATCAATAACATAATGCGGGGTAAGATCAATGCCTCCACCAAACCATCTTACCGGCTGCTGACCGGCTTTAAATGATGAAGGCATCTCGAAATACCGGATATTCATATGGATAATTGGCACCATCGGATGGTTTGGATGGATCACGATGGAAACGCCAGTAGCAAAAAAATCATCCTGTGCTACATTCAGGGCCTTCTTCATGGTTTCTGGCAAATGGCCATGAACTGCGGAGAAATTCACCCCACCTTTTTCAAAGATATTGCCGTTTTGGATGATGCGTGTGCGCCCACCGCCGCCACCATCCCGCTCCCATTGCTCCTCTTCAAAATGTGCCTTGCCATCGCATAATTCGAGCGCAGCGCATATCTCATTCTGTATTGCCTGGTAATCTGCGGCTATTTGTTCCTTGGTAATCACGCTGCAAAGGTAGTTTTTTAGAATGATGTAGAGACGCAAGATTTTGCGTCTCTAGGCTGTTCACTCCTGTTGTCTGTGTCTTCCAGACAGCTTACGAATTGTTTGTTGGGACACAAATAATGGGATGAGAGGTAATTTTGGAGACGCAAAATCTTGCGTCTCTACATTGTTTCAATATAATTCAAATCCTTACCAAAAGTCTCCTTCAATTGGCTTACGGCAATAAGGGCCAATATGGTTAATATAGCCATCATGATGTAGCCGCTATCTATCATGCCGTAATGGGCTTTTAAAGCAAGGAAAGCGAGGTTAATGGGCACAAGTGAACCACGTACAAAGTTTGGCACTGTTGTAGCCACCGTTGAGCGAATATTTGTGCCGAATTGCTCGGCAGCAATAGTTATAAATGTTGTCCAATAGCCCACACAAAAGCCCATAAATGCGCATAGCCACAAAAACTGCTGGCTGGTAAGACCAGTAGAATTTAAATAAACTACTACACTGACAGCTGATAACGACAGAAAAATATACATTGCCAATTTTCGCGAGCGGGTTAATTGTGACAAAAGCCCGGCAACAATACCTCCAAAAGCTATAGCAATGTACGCGTACAATATCCCATCGCCTGCGTTTAGTTTGCCTTTAGCATGAAGCGCCACACCAAATTCTGGTTGAAGCGAGATCAGAACACCTACCACATACCAAAGGGGTGCTCCTATCAATATACAGAAGAGGTATTTTTTGAATCGGGCCCAATTATTAAATAACATGAAAAAATTTCCTTTTTGAACTTCAGTCCGTTCAATGTTTTTGAACATACCTGATTCAAATGTGCCGATACGTAATAAAAGAAGTAAAATACCAAGACCTGCACCTACAAAGTATGCTTCTCGCCAACCATACTTGGAAACTATATTTGCCGCTGCCGCGCCAAAAAGCCCTACGGCAGCCACTATCATTGTACCATACCCTCTTTTTTCTTTACTCAAAGTTTCACTTACCAGGGTTACACCTGCCCCTAATTCGCCGGCAAGGCCTATCCCTGCCACAAAACGTATGATAGCGTAGGTCTCCGGATCGTGCACAAATCCATTGGCAAAATTGGATACTGAATATAATGCAATACTACCAAAGAGTACCTTAATACGACCTAACTTATCGCCCAATACACCCCATAAAATACCTCCCAGTAAAAGACCGATCATTTGCCAGTTAACAATGTTGACCCCTTTTGCCAATAACTCTGTTGGTTTAACACCGATATCCAATAAGCTTTGCTTTCTTACAATAAGGAAAATCAGCAAGTCATAGATATCAACAAAATAGCCCAGTGAAGCAACCAGCACCAGGAAAATGGCATTGCGGGTGAGTTTAGTAGAAACAGCGTCTGTCATATAAAATTGCAATAATTGGCGTGGCTAATTTAAAGTAATTATAAAAACAAGCGAATTTTTCGGCACAAAAAAACCCCTCCGCTTTGCGGTGAGGTCTCCTCATTCAGAAATAAATGAATTATACCTTTTTCACGTTGACTGCCTGTAATCCTTTTCTGCCTTCTTCCACATCATATTCTACGTTATCGTTATCCTTAATAGCATTTACCCCGCCTTGTACATCTTTAAAATGTACAAAAAGGTCCTTGCCATCATCGGTTACAATAAAACCGTAGCCTTTTTGTGTGTTAAACCATTTTACTTTTCCAGTTTTCATAATATTATTATCCTATTAAAAAAAAATTGTGTTAGAGATTAAAAACTAAAGCCAAACTGAAATAAAATTGGTATTAATTATCAGAATGCATTATAATATTAACCTGTTTTTCAAATATATAAAATAATTATATAACAAAATAAAAATTATTTATTTGGTTGAGGGGTCATTCTAAGGTACGGTTTTACCATGGTAAAGCCTTTTGGAAACTTCGCCGGGATGTCCTCAGTCTTAATTGCGGGCACTACAACCACGTCTTCTCCCTCTTTCCAATCGGCCGGAGTAGCCACGCTGTAATTGGCCGTAAGCTGCAAGGAATCAATCACACGCAGGATTTCCTGAAAATTTCTGCCTGTTGAAGCAGGGTAAGTGATCATTAATTTAATGGTTTTGTCTGGCGCGATGATAAATAGTGAGCGTACAGTGGCTGTTAATGAGGCATTTGGATGAATCATATCGTAAGCCAGCGCTATCTCGCGGTTTTCATCGCCTATAATTGGGAAATTAACCTCAACATGCTGCGTTTCATTGATATCATTGATCCATCCCTTATGTGATTCAACAGAATCAACGCTCAATGCGATCACCTTTACATTGCGTTTTGCGAACTCGTCCTTTAGGGATGCCGTTTTACCTAATTCGGTGGTGCAAACAGGTGTATAATCGGCAGGATGTGAAAACAATACACCCCAGCTATTGCCGAGATATTCGTAAAAGTCTATTTCACCTTCTGATGTCTTCGCCTTAAAGTTTGGGGCTGCGTCGCCTAATCTTAAGCTCATAATGTTTGAAATTTATAGTTGATTTTTTATTTGTGAGTATAAAGTTACTGCGATAGTTGATATTGTCAATAGGGAAAATCATAAAATCTATTAATTACATCTATTTTATAGAAATAATTTACATCAACATTATACAACAACTGTAGTTAGTTGCTTGAGTTAAGAATAGTATTATCGAAAGCCTAAATTTTTAACAGCGCTTCAGCGTTTTGGTAAGCAATCATTTGCCGCTCGCTATCATTGACCGGAAGTGCCTTTAGAAATTCCATTGCGTTAGCCATACTGGCCCATGGATAGTCGGCAGAAAACAGAATGCGTTCAGCACCGACCTCGAGAAATAAATTCCGGAAAGGCGCTTCATAATTAAAGCCGCCGATAGTGTAATGGATATTTTCTTTTAAATAGGCACTAATGGAACGCTTCAGGCCCGTTCTTTCGGTTGTGAACATCCTGTTCATCCGTTGCTGCATAAAAGGTAATGATTCACCCAGGTGCCCAATGATTATTTGCAGATCAGGGAAACGGTCAAACACTCCCCCAAGGATCAGCCGCATTATATGTATGCCCGTTTCAATATGCCAGCCATAACCCCCACCTGCAAAAAACTCATCAACAACAGGTGAGAAACCGCTGTAATAGATGTCGCTTATGGCTTTGGGCGGTTTAGTTGGATGCAGATAAATTGGCACCCCTAACGCCTGCATACTTTCGAATATCGGCCAAAAATATTCATCATCCAGGTAGCGGCCATTCACATGGCCGTTAATAATGGCCCCTTTGAATCCTAATGATCCTACTGCCCGTTCTAATTCTGCAACTGCCGCTTTGGGATCGACAGTTGGAATAGCAGCGAACCCACAAAAACGGTCGGGAAAGGCAGCTATAGCCAGGGCCAGCTGGTCATTGATTTCTTTAGATAAGGTGATTGCTTCAGCAGCCGGGCTTTGTTCCACACCCGGCGGAGTCATCGACAGCACCTGTACATCAATGCCCGCGCTATCCATTTCAGCGATCCTTTTTTCGCCCAGATCGAGCAATTTTCCGGCAATTTCGGGATATTGGCTTATACTGCTACCCGGCCCTGCAAGAAAAAGAGAGGTAGCAAAATGTTCTTCTATGGTGATGGTACGCATTTTATACGAGTTATTACGTTAAGAAAGCAAAATTAAAAATTTCAAAATTTAACATCAGGGCATAAATATACTTTGGCTTTTTAACCGCACTATACTTTACAGGAATAATTTACACCAACATTATAAAGAAAACATTGTTGAAGCTAATAGTTGATTGGGTTGTTTGCGTGAATGGTTGATTAAGTGGAGTTGAAAACCTGGTTAACTAAACTCAAAAAACTAATGGAACGACATACTTATCAAACGGGCATCATCGGCAATTGCGCCTTTTTAGCACATATCAATAAAAACACTAACGTCGATTGGCTTTGCTGGCCGCGATTTGACAGCACTTTTATTTTCGGAGGCTTGCTTGACAAGAAAAAGGGCGGCGAATTTTCCATCCTACCCGAGGGAGAATATACATCACATCAATATTACCAGGAAAATACCAATATACTGATCACAGAGATCACCGTAAAAAGTGGTGGCAGGTACCGCATAACTGATTTTGCGCCACGTTTCTATCAAAGTCAAAGATATTACAAGCCCCTGATGCTGGTCAGGAAGGTTGAGGCGATTGATGGTTCCCCGCGTATAAAAGTGAAATGCGTGCCCGTTTCTGAATATGGCGATACTAAACTTAGCGTCAATCGCGGCAGCAACCATATACAATACCTTGGCGGAGATGAAAACATGCGGCTCACCACCAATATACCCATCAGCTATATTTTTGACGAACATGCCTTTGTGTTAAATGAAAGCAAATACCTGGTGCTGACCTATGGGGAACCCCTTGAAGCGCCATTAAACAGCACCGCAGAACGATTTTTAAGCGAAACTACCCGCTACTGGCAAACCTGGATAAAGCACTCATCCATTGCTGCTTTTTGCCAGCCATTTGTGATACGATCGGCCCTGGCGCTTAAAATACACCAGTATGAGGATACAGGGGCCATAATTGCTGCCAGCACCACCAGCCTGCCCGAGTCGCCGGGAAGCGGGCGCAACTGGGACTACCGTTATTGCTGGCTGCGCGATACTTATTATGTAATTACGGCGCTCAATCACATCGGCCATTTCGAGGAAATGGAAAAGTATTTTAATTATGTGACCGATATTTCCTTTGCCGAGGACTTCAGGTATCAGCCTCTTTATGGTATCACGGGCAAAAAAACACTTACTGAGAATATATTAAACGATTTGGATGGCTACATGGGCAACCAACCTGTGCGTGTGGGCAACCAGGCTTACGAGCACATCCAGAATGATATTTATGGGCAGGTTTTGATCTCGGTGCTGCCGTTATACACTGACCACAGGTTCATTTTTTCGGAAAGGAAGGACTCGGCAAAATGGGTGGATTATTTGTTGACCAAAATCGAAAAAACCATTGACGAAAAGGATGCAGGCATATGGGAATTCAGAAATACGGCCAATATCCATTGTTACAGTAACCTGTTCCAGTGGGCGGGTGCTTCGGCTGCTGAAAAGATGGCACGAACAATAGAGCACAAGGCGCTTATCAGGAGGGCTTTAGTATTGAAAAGAAAAGCAGCAAAGCATATCGAAAGTTGTTATGATCCGAAAAGAAAAGTTTATACCAATTCAGCGGGAAGTCCAAACCTTGATGCAAGTACGCTGCAATTGATCATGATGAATTATCTCGACCCGGCGTCGAAAAGAGCCAAAGATCACCTGGCTGCATTAGAAAAGGAGCTAAAGGCATCTAATGGATTATTTTACAGGTATTTATACAAGGATGATTTCGGCAAACCAAAAACCACTTTCCTCATCTGCGCATTCTGGTATGTAGAGGCGCTGGCCGCTGTAGGGCGAATTGATGATGCATTAAGGGAATTCGGGAACCTGTTGCAATTCTCCAATCACCTGCTGCTATTCAGCGAGGATGTGGATGAAACCGATGGCAGCCAATGGGGCAATTTCCCACAGGCTTACAGCCATGTGGGGTTAATGAATGCCGCTTACCGTATTGCTATGAAGCTTGACAAACCCATTTTCTTGTAGTCATTGGTCATTATGTCATTAGTCATTGGTGTGTCGCATTTGATTACCGGTCACGTTCGTAATCGAGCATTACTACACCGTAGCTCATAGCGGTAACAGATTTAAGCTTTAAGGGATGGTTTAGTGGGGCGCGGTGAAACATTTGATTTCCATTGCCAAGGATCACAGGGTTTACAATGAACCGGTATTCGTCTATCAAGTCAGCTTGCGATAATGCTGTACAAATACTGCCGCTGCCAAATACCACCATGTCCTTGCCAGGTTGTTGTTTAAGGCTGGAAACGGCTTTTTCAATATCGTCATTGATAATTACGCCATCTTCCCACTTCCCCCAGGGTGCTTTGCTGAGTGTTTTTGAAAAGACAATCTTTGTCGATTGATTCATAAAATCGGCTGCACGGTCATCTTCCATGGTTTTCCCGGGCCAGTAGCCAGCAAAACCTTCATAAGTTTTTCTGCCGATCAGAATTGTATCAACGCGGTCAAAGATGGTCACCATTTGCTTATGGAACTCGGGATCAATTTTAAACCACGACAAGTCATTGCCCGGCCCTTCGTAAAGGCCATCGGCTGAAACAAGATTTGATAAAATTAGCTTTCTCATATTTAATAATTTATGAGGTAAAGCTATCCCGTAAATAATTGCCTATAAACAGGCAAAGGCGAAAATAATGGGGGCTTTTTGCGACAAGGTTGGGGATTTTTGTTTTAATTACTTTTTACCACCGCGCTTTCAGTCAGTTTAGTCAATAATTTTCTTGCTTCCCAGGGGTTTCGCAAATAGAATTTTGCTGCGGAAAGGTTGCTGCCTATTTTTATGGTGATAGCGCCATCAGGCAACGCCTTAAATACATCTTCATCGGTGTAATCATCGCCAAAGGCCATAATGAAATCATATTTATCGCCATCAATCAGCGTAAGGGCGGCTTTGCCTTTATTTATTTCAATATTTTTTACCTCCACCACTTTATCTCCTGGTAATAATTGCAATCCCTTATCCGTAGCCAGGTATTTCAGGTTGTTCATCAACTCCCCTGCCCTTAACTCACCCAGGCCTTTTTGCGCTTTGCGGTAATGCCAAACCAGCGAATAAGTTTTCTCTTCAATAAAAGTACCGGGGGTGCGGTCGACATAAGTTTCCAGTATGGGCGTAATGTCATGCTTCCATTGGGCCGAAAGCCCTGGCAATTTATGCCAGGCCTTGCCTGCTTTTTTGAACCATGCCCCATGCTCAGCTATGAGATCGATATTGCTGTTGCCAAACCATGCTTCCAGGTTCTCGTGTTTTCGCCCGCTGATCAAAACCACGTAATTTGCGGGATCTTCTGTTAACTGATCTAATAACTTATAAAGTTCCTTATCCGGGCTTGCCTGTTCAATATTGGATCTAAAATCAACCAATGTGCCATCATAGTCGAGGAAAAGGATGCGCTTGCAGGTTTTGGCATAGCGGTTAACAATGGATTGCTCGGTGCCCTGACCTATATACCGTGTTTGCATGGATCGTTGCAGCAATTTAACCTCTTTCAACTTATCCATAAATATCTTCACCCAATGCGAAATATTGAATTTGGATACCATTTCGCGCATTTGCTGCATACGCCTTTTCTGCTCATCCAAAGGCATATTGATAGCTTTGATGATGGTTTCGGCAACCTCTGCTGTATTGTTTGGGTTTACCACCAAAGCGTCTATCAACTCCTTTGACGCGCCTGCCATCTCACTCAATATCAACACCCCGTCGTTGTTAACCCGGCTGGCCACATACTCCTTGCTCACCAGGTTCATACCATCGCCCATAGGTGTTACCAGGCAAACATCAGCAGTATAATACAAAGCTGATAGCAATTCTAAGGGCAAAGAGCGATAATAATAATGAATTGGTGTCCAATCCATTGTACGGTGAACGGAATTGATAGTGCCTACCTTTTTGTCGATCTGGTCGCGCAGTTGCGCATATTGGGGCACGGTATCGCGTGATGGCACCACGACCATATAAAGGGCTATTTTTTCTTTGTACTCGGGATATTCCTGTAGTAAATGTTCAAATGCCTGTAAACGCTGCAATATACCCTTGCTGTAATCAAGGCGATCAATGGTCAGTACAAGTTTGGTGTCTTTAAAAGACTCCTTTATCAGGTCGATGTCTTTTTTCACCTCTGGAGTACCCGGCAGCGATGCATACTTCTTGTCGTCAATACCCATTGGGAACGATTCGACCACGATGGTACGCTCACCTTCAGAAATAATATTTGCCGATGATGTAACCGGCAATATGCGGGTAGCGGTGTTTAAAAAGTGCCTTACATCATCAAAAGTGTGAAAACCGATCAGGTCGGCGCCAAGAACGCCTTCGAGCAATTCGGCACGCCAGGGAATAAGCCTAAACATTTCGTAAGACGGGAACGGAATATGCAGAAAAAAGCCTATTGAAACATCAGGCAGCTCGTTCCTGATCAACAAAGGAAGCAGCATCAACTGGTAATCATGTATCCATATCGTATCACCGGGTTTTGCTATCTTCAATATCTCGTCCCTGAACTTCAGATTTACCTGCTGGTAATAATCCCAGTTCGATGATTTATAATTGGCATATGTGGACGCATAATAATGGAAAACCGGCCATAAAACTTCGTTCGAAAATCCCTCATAATATTGGCTGATCTCTTCCTGGGATAAAAAAACCGGGCGCAAACTTTGCTCATTTAATTGTTTCGTAACCTGAGTCCTATTTTTTTCGTCTGTTATTTCCAGACCGGGCCAGCCGATCCAGATATTATCATTTTGCTTATAAATAGAGCCCAAGCCGGTGGCGAGCCCGCCTTCGCTTGGGGATAATACATATTCGCCGTCATTTTCTGTGATCTTTACAGGAAGCCTGTTGGATACAATGATCGTTTTGGACATAAATTTATCAGAATGTTGTTATTCTAATAAAGGTTGGATGAGTCTAAATGTTTTGATTGGATGCAAATTTCCCTGTTTTTGGAGATATTTACGGAAAATGAGATCATCGTTCCGCTCAATTGGCGCGGAGCCTGTCACTTTTGGCTTGATCCAAAAGTAACCAAAAGATCAAGACAGAAAAAAGCTTCCACCCGCTCTGCCGGTTCTTAACGCTTTTCGGGCACATCCCGAAAAGCTAAACCGTCATTC
>Ga0206930_1018_pt1 | contig 50183 bp, 43 predicted proteins | sample Alteio_BWOrgHeat_20_FD_152939 | JGI IMG/M metagenome (GOLD analysis project Ga0206930, IMG submission 152939) | Enriched cells from forest soil in Barre Woods Harvard Forest LTER site, Petersham, Massachusetts, United States -... | ecosystem: Environmental > Terrestrial > Soil > Temperate forest >... | reverse complement strand
TTTAAAGGCGAGCGCCGGCTATTTAAATGGCTATGCGGATACCGAATATGTGGCTGCCCTGCCCAAGTTATATCTGCCTATGTTTAAACAGGGCACTTACCGGGCCTTTGAGATCAAGGGTGATTCTATGTTGCCGCTGGTATCGGGTACTATTATAATAGGTGAATACCTGGAAAACTGGGGAGATTTAAAATCGGGTGATACTTATGTGGTGATATCAAAAAGCGATGGCATTGTATACAAACGCGTCACCGGCAAATTTAAGGAACAGAAGAAACTTAAATTGGTATCTGACAACCCGGTTTATGAACCATATGAAATAAGCGGAGAGGACATTTTAGAACTATGGAAGGCAAAGGCTTATATATCCACACACCTCCCCTTGCCTGCCCCTGAACCCACTATGGAAAGCCTCACCACAATGATGGCGCAAATGCAGCGTTCGATTTCTAAATTACAAAGCAACAATTAAGTTACATCTGAGTTATTAAACTATTTGATTCTAACTTTATCAAATAATCACTTAAAAACTAAAAAGATGAAGAAATTTTTGTTGATGTGCTGTATTCTTTTAGGAATTACAGCGGTGAGCCGTGCACAAGGTGGCGGTGGAAGAATGAGCCCGGAAGACAGGGCAAAGCAGTTGCAAACGCAACTTAAGCTGAATGATGATCAGACTGCTAAGGTCACTGCGATCTATAAGGCGCAAGCCACAAAAAGAGACAGCATCAGAACTGCCTCAAATGGCGACAGGGATGCGATGATGAAGGCAATGATGCCTTTAATGACATCGACCAACACCCAGATCAGGGCTTTATTAACTCCTGAGCAAGCTACTGCTTTTGATGCTGCAATGAAGGAAAGAATGGATCGCATGCGTCAGGGCGGTGGAGGCGGTAATAACTAAGCCTTCCAAATAAACTTTTAAACTGAAAGCCTCTCGATAAACCGGGAGGCTTTCTTATTTTAGCAGAAATTTCAACAATTGAACCCCGCAGAAGAATTTATCAGATCGAGGCTTACCGAAAGGCAGTCAAATGGCACCTACCGGCAATTAAAACCTGAGAGTAACCTGGTTGATTTTTGCTCGAACGATTACCTGGGATTTGCCCGTTCACCCCTTCTGAAAAATTGGATAGAAGAGGAAATTAAAGCAAATGAAAATGTGTTAAATGGTTCTACAGGGTCCCGCTTATTATCTGGCAATTTAGCTTATACAGAAAATCTGGAGCAGGAAATAGCAGATTATCATAAAAGCGAGACCGGATTGATCTTCAACTCGGGTTATGATGCCAACCTTGGTTTATTTTCTTCTCTGCCTCAAAAGGGCGATACCATTATCTTGGATGAATTAATACACGCCTCCATTATTGATGGTTCACGCTTGAGTTTTGCAAACCGCTACTCCTTTCGCCATAACGACTTGCAAAGTCTTGAGGATAAGCTGAAAGTGGCTAAAGGTAATTGCTATGTGGCGATCGAAAGCGTGTACTCCATGGATGGTGATACACCACCGATAAGCGAAATACAGGCCTTAACCGATAAATATAATGCCCGTTTGATTGTCGACGAGGCGCATGCAGTAGGCTTATACGGAAAAGGATTGATCAATCAGCTTGGTTTGGAAAACCAGGTTTTTGCGAGGATCGTGACTTTTGGAAAAGCTTTGGGCTGCCACGGCGCTATAATTTTAGGAAGCGGCCAGCTGCGCGAATATCTCATCAATTTTTCGCGGTCATTTATTTATACTACGGCAGCTTCGTTCCATCAAATGGCAGGGATAAGGATGGCCTATAAATTATTACCATCGGCACAAACAGAAATTGATAAGTTGTGGGAAAATATTGATCTCTTCAAAAAGGGTATACCTGCAGCCAAATTAATTAAAAGTGATAGTGCCATTCAATGTTTGATAGCCGGAAGTAATGAAAAAGCAAGGCATATAGCCATGCAGCTGCAGGATGCCGGGGTGGATGTTCGTCCTATTCTTAGTCCTACTGTGCCAAAAGGAACAGAAAGGTTACGGATATGCCTGCATTCATACAATACACCTGATGAAATAACTTTACTTACCGATACCCTAAATAAATTGATCAATGATTGATAAAAAACCGCTGTTTGTTACAGGTATTGGAACGTGGATAGGCAAAACTATTACTTCGGCCATTTTGGTGGAAAAACTAAAGGCCGATTACTGGAAACCCGTACAATCCGGCGACCTTGATAACAGTGATTCTCAAAAGGTAAAAAGCCTCATATCAAATAAGATCTCCTTCATTCATCCTGAAACATACCTGCTTACACAACCTTTTTCACCGCATAAATCAGCAGATATTGATGGAATTACCATCGATGCTGAAAAGTTTATGTTGCCACAGACAAATAATACCTTAATTATTGAAGGTGCAGGTGGCTTAATGGTTCCCTTATGCAAAGGATTTTTAATGATCGACCTCATAAAAAAACTGGATGCCGAAGTGATTCTCGTGTCACAAAATTTCCTCGGAAGCATCAATTATACACTTTTATCCACTTTTGCTTTAAAAGAGTATGATATTTCTGTTAGAGGGATCATTTTTAATGGGAAAAAGGATCATTATTCAGAAGAGTTTATATTAGAGCATTCAGAAATTACGTTTTTGGGTCGGATACCTGAATTTGATGTGCTTGATAAAAAGGCGATCAAAGAAGCGGGTAATTATATCGATCTGTAATTCATTCGCCCTAAATTTTGCCAAATAAAGAATTTGCCTCACCTTAGCATTTTCAATTATAAACGAACTCATTTTATGAAGAATATTACTGTTATCGGTTCAGGTACAATGGGCAACGGTATTGCGCACACATTTGCCCAAAATGGATTTAAGGTTGCCCTTGTTGATATTCATAGCGAATCATTGACGAAAGCCATGCAAACAATCACCAATAACCTCGACAGGCAAATTAAAAAAGGGGCCATTGATGAAACTGTTAAAACAACCACGCTTGGCAATATCACTACCTATACCGATTTAAAGGAGGGCGCTGCTAACGCCGATTTAGTTATTGAGGCTGCCACCGAAAACCGGGAAATTAAACTCAGCCTTTTTAATCAGCTCAGCGATATTTGTCGGGATGATGTAATACTGGCATCCAACACTTCATCTATATCCATCACCCAAATCGCGGCAGCAACAAAAAAGCCTGCAAATGTGATCGGCATGCACTTTATGAACCCCGTGCCGGTAATGAAGCTGGTAGAAGTGATACGCGGTTATGCCACCACCGACGAGGTGACCAATACAATAATGGAACTCTCCCGCCAATTGGGTAAGGCCCCGGTTGAGGTGAATGATTATCCCGGCTTTGTAGCTAACCGTATTTTAATGCCAATGATCAACGAAGCCATATACACCTTGTTTGAAGGCGTGGCAGGTGTTGAAGAAATAGATACCGTAATGAAGTTGGGCATGGCCCACCCGATGGGGCCCCTGCAATTAGCCGATTTCATCGGACTTGATGTTTGCCTGGCAATATTAAAAGTATTGTACGATGGCTTTGGGAATCCTAAATATGCCCCTTGTCCGTTATTGGTTAATATGGTATCTGCAGGGCATCTGGGTGCAAAATCAGGCAGTGGATTTTATAAATATACCGCTGGTAATAAGGAACTTACCGTTGCACCCAAATTTACTGTAAAAAGATAGCTTAAACCATTTCTGTATTTGTTTGTCAATATCATAATACTTACAAAACATATACAGATGAAAACATTATCAAAATTAGGGTTACTCGCAGCTTTAGGAGCTTCCCTATTCCTGTCATCATGCACAGGTGAATATTATGTAGCCAGTCAACCGGGGGAAGTTGTTTATGAACCGGGCCCTCCACCCTATGTGGGTGCTGTGTGGGTAGGTGAAGATTGGGTTTGGGTTGGCGGCAGGTACGTTCATCAGCGCGGACACTGGGAAAGAGGTCGCGCTGGTCGCGCTTATGTTCGTGGAAGCTGGTATCATGGCCCACGCGGTTATGCATGGCATAGAGGGCATTGGCAGAGATAAGTGCAGCCAAGCCCCCCGACCCCCTAAAGGGGGAGAATAAGGCATATATAAAAAGCCATCTAATTTATATTTAGGTGGCTTTTTGCATATTTCCCCCCCTTTAGGGGGTCGGGGGGCTCACATCCTTTCCGGCACGTCGATCCCCAACAGTCCCATTGATTTTTTGATCACTTTAGCTGATGCAGCAGCAAGTTGCAAACGGAATTGTTTGGTTGCCTCGTCTTCAGCCTGTAATATAGAGTGTTCGTGATAGAATTTATTAAACAATTTAGCAACTTCATAAACATAGTTGGCAATTATCGCTGGACTATAGCCATTTGCGGCCAATGTAATAGTTTCCGGAAATTGCGTGAGTACTAAAATCAAATCGCGCTCCTCGGGGGCAAGAGAGCTAATTTCAATCTTGCTTACAGCCTTAATCTCCCCTCTGCTTAATACTGAGCGTATCCTGGCATGTGTATACTGAATGAACGGCCCGGTGTGCCCCTGGAAATCCACCGATTCATTTGGATCAAATAACAGACGTTTTTTGGGGTCGACCTTTAAAAGAAAGTATTTAAGTGCGCCCATGCCGATGGTATGGTATAATTCCGCCTTTTCTTCTTCATTGTACTCCTCAACTTTACCCAATGCTTCGGTTTGCTCTTTGGCGGTTTTTTCCATTTCATTGATGAGATCATCGGCATCAACCACAGTTCCTTCACGCGATTTCATTTTGCCGGATGGGAGATCCACCATACCATATGATAGGTGATACAAACCCTTCGCCCATGTCTTCCCCAGTTTTTGCAGGATCAGAAACAATACCTTAAAGTGATAATCCTGCTCATTGCCCACCACATAAAGCGACTCATTCATGTGGAAATCATTGTATTTCAGTTGGGCCGTGCCAAGGTCCTGCGTCATGTAAACAGATGTACCATCAGCACGTAGTACCAGTTTTTCATCAAGGCCGTCAGGGGTCAAATCAATCCAAACAGAACCATCATCTTTTCTAAAAAAAACATCTTTTTCCAACCCCTCATCAACAATATCCTTTCCTAACAAATAGGTATTTGATTCGTAATAATATTGATCAAAATCAACTCCCAATGCTTTATAGGTTTTAGCAAAGCCATCATAAACCCATAGGTTCATGGTTTTCCAAAGGTTGATAACATCCTCATCGGTAGCCTCCCATTTCTGAAGCATTTCCTGAGCCTCCTTTATCATCGGCGCATTCTTCTTGGCCTCTTCCTCAGTTTGGCCCATGGATTTAAGCTCTTCTATCTGTCTTTTATATTCCTTGTCAAACAGTACATAATACTTGCCCACCAAATGGTCGCCCTTTTCGCCGGTTGATTCCGGGGTTTCTCCGTTACCAAATTTTTGCCATGCCAGCATGGATTTACAAATATGTATACCCCGATCATTCACCAAATTTGCTTTGATCACCTCATAGCCATCTGCCTTTAATATTTTGGCAACAGAATAGCCAAGTAAATTATTACGCACGTGGCCCAAATGCAATGGCTTATTGGTGTTTGGTGACGAGTATTCCACCATTACCTTTTTCCCGTTTGGCTTGCTTTCGGCAAAATCCTCAGCAAGTACTTCAGTGTGTAATTTATCTATCCAATAAGCATCTGATAAGGAGATATTCAGAAATCCCTTAATCACATTGAAGGCTGAAATTTCACTTACTTCTTGCAGCATGAACTCTCCCATTTCGCTGCCTGTTTGCTCAGGCGATTTGCGGGATAGTTTGGTAAGCGGAAAAGTAACTATGGTAATCTGCCCCTCAAATTCCTTGCGGGTTGGTTGCAGGCCTATGTCGGCAGCGTTCAGATCAGTTTGGTATAAGGCTTTAACGGCTTTAACGGCAGCTTCAATAATAAAATCCATCCGCCAAAATTAATCAATAGAGCCAAGATTTAAGAATCAGGAGCCAAGAAAAGAGGCTGAGCTTTGAATTATGAAGCTAAAATATTATTTATTCTTGACTCCGGGTTCTCCACTCTCGATTCTTAATGCAGATAATTCTCGGTAGCTTTGTGCCCGATTATAACCCTTTATGCTAAAAAAAGATAAGAACTTTAAGATCGATGTAACATCCGAAATAGGCGACCTGCGTTGTTTGCTTATCCATAGTCCGGATAGTGGTTTAGGAAAAGTTGTGCCCTCAAAGGCACAAGACTGGCTGTTTGAAGACATTGTGCACCTGGACACTATGCGCCGGAATGAGTACGATTTCTATGTTAAACTATTAATGTATTTCCTCGACCCAGACAAAATAAAGGGGAGATTAAAAGATATCGATTCAGAGGAAAATGACCGTTCTTTCTTCAAGCCTGACAACAAAGACTTCCACGCTTCTGATAAGGTGATCGAAATACAAACCCTGCTTGCCGACATTTTAAAGGAAACGGATATCCGTATAAAGCTGGTTGCATCGGTTTGCGCTATTGAAAGCTGCACTTACCGCTTGCAGCAAAAACTGATCGACACAGCACCGGTAGAACTGGCAAAAATATTTATCTCAGGTTCCATATCTAATGATGAAATGATATTCGCCCCTATCCCCAACCTTATTTTTTCGAGGGATATCGGTATAGCGATCAATAATTATATGCTGCTGAATAAACCTGCAAAAAAGGCCCGTTCTCGAGAGACTTTGCTGGCGCGATATATCTTCTTCAATCATCCGTTATTTGCCAATTACAGGAAGAATATTTTGGAGATTCCGGAAACCGTACATTACTTTTTACGCCCCGGTGAGGATCAGGATGAGAAGACAACACTCGAGGGTGGTGATGTGATGATGGTAAGTCCGCAGCATTTACTGATTGGTTGCAGTGAGCGCACTTCCATCAGTGGGGCCAATGAGGCCATGAAGTTGTTGTTTGATAATGATGTGGTTAAAAAAGTAACCATTGTTAAAATACCACATAAGCGCGATTATATGCATATCGATACCATTTTCACCCAGGTAAAGCGCAATGTATGGGTGATGCTTGGCTCGCTTTCGGCGTTGGAAGACACTGTTGCAGAAACAAATGTTGTAAAATGGTTTAGCGAAAAGAAATCGAAGGACAGAACCGATATTGTACAGTTTGAAAAGGGAAAATCGAAACCAAGGCTATTCAAAAGTCTTGAGGAATTATTAAGGGATATCAGCGAGAACGACCTGAAAAGTGATAAGAAAACCAAGTTCATTTACTCGGGCAATGATAAATTTCCGTATGATGCCCGTGAGCAATGGACCGACTCCTGCAATTTGCTGGCAATTAAGGAAGGCGTAGTTTTAGGTTACGACCGCAACGATAAAACCGTTGAGGCCTTTAAAAAGAAGGGGTTTGAAATAGTAAAGGTTGCCGAACTTCTGCAAAAATTTGAAAATAATGAGATCAACCCGCATGATATGAAGAATACGCTGATCCTGATGCCATCATCAGAGCTATCGCGTGCCCGCGGTGGTTTCCATTGTATGAGTATGCCGCTTTTGAGAGATAAAATTGTATGACACGATTATTGGATTTGAGTGATTAACAGGATTCATAAATTCAATTAAAATGTCAATAATAATTTCATAATATATCATCAGTTTAATCTGTTAAATCAATAAATCGTGTCCCAGACCACCTCCACCATATTAATGATCAGGCCGGTAAATTTCGGCTTTAATGAGCAAACTGCCGGGAGCAATGCTTTTCAGAACAGGAATGCTGAGCAACAGCAGGTACAGGATAAGGCATTAGCTGAATTTGATAACCTGGTAAATGTATTGCGGGAAAATGATGTTGAAGTGATCGTGATTGATGATACCCTCGAACCTCATACGCCCGATTCTATATTCCCAAACAATTGGGTATCGTTCCACCAGGACGGCAATGTATTCCTCTATCCCATGATGGCTGAAAATCGCCGCTTAGAACGCAGGGAGGATATTATCATGGGCCTCGAAGATGAATTTAAGATCAAACATGTGATCGACCTCAGTCGCTTTGAACATGAACATAAATTTTTAGAAGGCACTGGCAGTATGGTGCTCGACCGTGAAAATAAGATCGCGTATGCCTGCCTTTCGCCCAGAACGGATAAGGATGTATTGTATCTGTTTTGTGAGCAAAGTGGATACAAGCCTGTACTTTTTCATGCGATTGACGAGCATGGCATGGCCATTTACCACACCAATGTACTGATGTGCATCGGCAGTGATTTTGCGGTGATATGCCTGGATAATATTGCAGATATAGCAGAAAAAGAAAAAGTGGTCACCTCGCTTACCTCAACAAAAAAACAAGTAGTAGCCATCACATTTGAGCAGATGAACCACTTTGCCGGTAATATGCTTGAACTAAAAAACAAGGAAGGTGAAAGTTTGCTCGTGATGTCAAAAAGCGCATGGGACTCGCTCAATTATGAACAGCGTGCTATACTGAGCACCTTTAGCAAACCTGTTTACGCCGATATTAATACCATCGAAAATAATGGTGGTGGCAGCGCCCGCTGCATGATAGCCGAAGTGCATTTACCGCGTAATTAACTTGATTATAATGATTAATATGAAGTCAATGTAAATTCTCTATAAAAAATCCTCGAAATCATAACAATCGTGTTATTATTAAATTAAAAAATTACATTTTTGGCAAAATTTTAAAGAATGCAGAGTTACCAGGAATTTCTTGATCTGAGCGTAGGTTTCCCACAGGAAGGCTTCGAGATCATCGATGATGAACTATACTTCCATGATCTTAATCTGATGGAAATGATTGAAACGTATGGCACGCCGCTACGCTTCACTTATTTGCCTATGATCTCAAAGAAAATTCAACAGGCAAAGCTGCTGTTTCAGCAGGCGATAATTAAAAATAATTACCGCGGAGGCTATAAATACTGCTATTGTACCAAAAGTTCACACTTTAAGCATATTGTTGAAGAGGCCCTTAAGAATGATATCCACCTTGAAACATCATCGGCATTTGATATGCCCATGATCGACGCACTGGAAAAAAAGGGAGCCCTTACCAAGGATGTTACCGTGATATGTAATGGCTTTAAAACCTTCCAGTATAAAACGTATATCGTGGATATGCTGCACGATGGTTTTAAAAACATCATTCCAATACTGGACAATAAAGAGGAGTTCAACATTTATGATGATGAGATCGAAATGGATACACCCTGTAACCTCGGTATCCGGATAGCCGCAGAAGAGCAACCTGATTCTCAATTCTACACCTCTCGTCTGGGTATACGATTGGAAGATATTATCGATTTTTATCATAACAAGATCGAGGATAATCCAAATTTCAAGGTTAAATTATTGCATTTCTTTATCAACTCAGGTATTTCTGATACGCCTTATTACTGGAATGAGCTTGAAAAGTATGTGACGCTTTACTGCAAATTCAAAAAAATCAACCCCGACCTGGATACGCTGGATATAGGCGGAGGAATGCCGTTTAAAGATTCACTGGTTTTTGATTTTGATTATGAATACATGATCAACGAGATAGTGAGCCGGATAAAAGAAATTTGTGCTGATAATGATACGGTAGAGCCTGATATTGTTACCGAATTTGGAAAATATACCGTGGCAGAGGCCTCGGGAATTTTATACAAGGTATTAGGTCGCAAGCAGCAAAACGACCGTGAAAGATGGCTGATGCTGGATGGCTCGTTCATCACCAACTTGCCTGATGTTTGGGCATTGAATCAAAAATATGTTTTGTTGCCCGTTAATAACTGGGATTCAGAATATGAGCGTGTTAATCTTGGGGGTATCACCTGCGACGGGCAAGATTATTACAACCAGGAGGCACATATGAACAGCGTATTTATGCCGAAGACGCGTAAGGTGCAGTATTTAGGTTTTTTCAATACCGGCGCCTACCAGGAAGTGCTGAGCGGTTATGGGGGTATTCATCATTGCCTGCTGCCATCGCCAAAGCATGTGATCATTCGTCGTAACCGGGATGAAACTTTTAACTTTGAAGTGTTCGGCGAAGAGCAAAACAGCAAACAGGTGCTGAAGATATTAGGCTACACCATGTAACCGATATTATCAATAAACTTATTAAGCCGATTAATGTTAAGCTATTATGTTGAATATTAAATCGGCTTTTTTGTTTTTTGCTGTATTATTTAGTACATATATGCAGCAGGACAGTACCTACACCCACAAAACGCCTTCCGATGGCGGTACGGGTAAGGTTTACTTCAACCGTGAAATAGCACATATCATGGATTTCAGTGGCTCGGCGTGGCTGGAACGGAATTCGCGGCAGGTGGAGGAAAACTCAAACCTGGCCGTTGAAAAAATGCCGATAGAAAAGAATAGTGTAGTGGCTGACATAGGTGCAGGTTCGGGTTATTATACCTTCAAATTATGCTATAAAGTTCCGCAGGGACGGGTTTATGCGGTTGAGATACAGGATGATGCTGTAACTTATTTGAAAAATAAAGTCGGCCAACTGGACATCAAAAATGTAACCGTCATAAAAGGTAAGGAACAATCTCCCGAATTACCAGAAAACACTATTGACCTGGCCTTAATGGTAGATGTTTATCATGAACTGGAATATCCCCATGAAATGCTTGAAAACATCCGCAGAGCTTTAAAGCCGCATGGAAAATTGCTGCTGATGGAATATAAAGCCGAAGACCCAAAGGTTGAGATAAGGCCCTTGCACAAAATGACCGTAAAACAAGTAAGCAAAGAGCTAACAGCTAACGGTTTTCATTTGGTACAGGATGGTGAGTTTTTGCCGATACAGCATTTTTTGGTGTTTGAGAAGAATTAATTCCACCTGTCATTCTGAACGTAGCGAAGGATCTTCTCAAAGCGACAAGTTAAATATGCATAGCGAATAGATTCTTCGCTATGCTCAGAATGACAAGGGGTTAACTGTCAAACTTCTCCAGCAATTTCAATAACGTCTCAAAGTCCTTTGGATATGGCGCGTTAATGGTAATCTCCTTACCATCCAATAATTTAAAGCTCACATCATAGGCATGCAAAGCGAAACGTTTCATAATAGGCAATTCCTCCTGGTCTTTGCCTAAATGATATTTACGCTTGATCTCCGACAGGAAAACCGGTTTGCCCTTATACATCTCATCTCCGGCGATTGAGGCCCGTTGCGTAGCCAGGTGTATCCTGATCTGGTGCATGCGGCCGGTAACCGGGCGGCATTCCACTAATGTATAATGCTTAAAATATTTAAGCGATTGGAACCATGTTTCGGCCCTTTTACCATCCTGCCTGCTTATGCTTACGTTACCCTTGCCTACATTCAATATGGGCAGATCAACCAGCAGTTTCTCAAACACATGAGTGCCCTCAATAATGGCATGATAGACCTTTTTTACCTGCCGCTTTTCAAATTGCATGGAAACGGTGCGGTAAGCTTCAGGATTTTTGGCAATTATAAGTGCTCCTGAAGTTTCTTTATCCAGGCGGTGGCATATCTGTGCATCGTCCCAGTAGCCTTTGGCCAGGCGCAGTAAATTGATCTCACCCCCCTCCCGTTCATCAAGCGAACTCAGGAACGGCGGCTTATTAACCACAATCACGTCATCATTCTCAAACAGTATCAGGTCGGCAAACTTTGGAAACTTCATAGCCGGCAAAAATACAGTTATTAAATTAAACCGTAATCAAGGTATCGTCAAAACAGAAACAATAACTATCAGGGAAATGATTTGGTTATAGGCGTTGAGTTCCAGGAAGTATCAATGGTGATCTTAAAGCCACCTGTGCTGGTGGTTCCTGTTCCCCCAAACAATTTTCCGGTCAAAATTGCCTGCGTGTTTGGCGGGCAGGTAACATTTGGAATAACCTTCTCAGCTATAATAGGTTCTGCCAACGGCTGCAGATTACCTGAGGATCTGCATGCGAGATCAACAGATATGGGTGACGTTGGAAATAGAAGAATAGCGCTTAGCTTATTATTGGTAGTGCCAATTGCTGAACTTGCTATGGTATCCAGCACACTAATGTTAATAGCATTATCGAAAGGAATTGCCGACCCAACATAAAACTTAAAAGCCGGAGCGGTAATAAATGTAGCCTCGATATAGCCCGCGTTTGCCGGAAGGGCGTCTTCAATATTAATTGTCAATTTCGAAGTAATTCTGTCTAATGTAACACTTTGGCTTGCGTCACTATTTGTAACTGTTATGGCAATTTTTTTATAAAATGCATCTTTAATAAATGCATCAGAAGAATTATCGAGTCCATACCATAAAATATCCGTATTTAACTTACTACTGGTGATTGAAGTATTCTGAACATCCTCCCCAAGAAATAATCCGGTCCCCCCGGCGCCGATAACAATTGTGTATTTTCCCGAGTGTAAATTATCCGTATAACTTCCGAAGTTATTATCTGTCGACAATTGTTTAATGGTGTGCACATTGTTCCCCAGTGAATCATAAACCGCATAATATATGGTGTTTACGTGATTCGTTAATGCAGTATCAACTGAGTTTGTACTAAGACTGTTGGTTCTGAGGCTATTGCTTGCAAAGTTGGCCGTCGTCTGCGAAAAACCAACATTAAAGGTAATTTTATGCAATGACAATGTGGGGACGATAGCTTTAGAGTGATCTTTTTTGCAGGATAAAAGTATCATGCAAACCGATATTAAGCCAAATATGATTCTTTTCATTTTCTTAGATTTAACTTTATCCTTCTTTAAAACTTCAAATTGATATCCTGTTAATTCGTTTGCGTACTGCTATCATTTTTTTAAAAGGGAATGGTTATTGGAGTTGGATTCCACGTACCCAACCCTACAGTGAACCCGTTTGCAGAGCCGAACAGCTTACCAGATAATATGGTCCTGGTATTTTTTTGAATCGTTACATTATTAACTGTAACGCTACCGAGAATTTTTTTAGTAGCATCATAACAGGTAACTTGTACTGTAAAGGGTGTTGCTGTGTTCCCGAGAATATTCGTAGTTGTAAAGTTAGCGGTCCCTTTTATAGCATTTGTGAGCGTTATTGTATTTACCATAGGACTTGACATAGTCAATTTCTCAGCAGGAAAGAATATCAGACCATAATTCTCCTGGCTTATATTAACAACTATATTATCGGCAGTTACTGGAATAATATCCTGTATCACGATTTCCAATTGCCCTACTATCCGGTTTAATTGTACGTTTTGATTAACATCCCCTGATACTGTGAGCTGAAATTTATCATAAAAAGTATCTAACCAGGGTGCAAATGGTACTGAGTAATTATTCGAATTATAGCCAAAATACCACCCGTTAGTGGCCGTTAAGGTTGTAAATGAAGTGAATGTGCTAAAGCCTTTTTTTCCTGCCCCAATCACCACTGTGTATGTACCTGCAGGCAGGTTATCTGAAATACTGCCAAAATTTGTTGTCGTCGAATCCTGGCTTAAATAATGGACCTGGTTTCCTTTCGAATCAAATACATAATAATATAACTGGTCCAGGTAATTTGTAATATTTATTGCGGCATAAGTTTTTAAACCGTTTACTTGGGGGCCATTCTTCGTTGAATTTACGATAGATTCTGTAAAACCCGATACATTAAAATTCACCTTATAGGTTCCCTTCGGGGGATTTGTACCTGAAGAATGCTCTTTTTTACAAGCGAAAAGGAGCAGGCTTGCCATTATAGAAAAAAGTATGGCCTTTTTCATTTTGGTTAATTTTTTGTTAGAGTTAGAAATTATAAAATGCAGAGAAACAGGCAGAAATGTAATATAAAGCTACAAACAATTCTAATAAAACGAGCTTTTTCAATTAATATTTATATTTAGTAATAGTTAAGTTCAAAACACAGTAAAAGGGTATAAAATTGAATGTATTTTATTTGTTTTTCTTCCCATTTAATATTCAATGGCAAACAAAGCACTATCATGTTTAGTTAAATATGAAGAAATGTTAATAAACCAATCTAACAAGAAAAACATAATGAGTATAAATTCAACCGGGCCTGAAGAAAAGGGATTTTTCGAGAAGGTTAAAGAAACGATAGAAGGTCTTTGGGATGGAACTAAGGACAAAGCCGAAGAATTAAAAGACAAAGCTTCCGATACGATAGATCATTTAAGGGAAAAAGCTTCATCAGAGAAACATGCCGTTTCCAAAAAGGCTACATCGGCTAAAAAAAGCGTAACTGCTAAGGCAAGTGCAACGACTGTCAAAGCAAAAGCGGCAGCTGCAGATGTAAAAGCGACTAATAAAGCAAAGGAAATTAAAACGAAAGCTGCCGATGAAAGCGCCAAAGCCAAGAAAGCTGTTGCTGATGTAAAGGCAAAGGCGGCCGATAAAGCTAAAGTTATTACCGTAAAGGCAAAGTCGGAAGCGACACAGGCTAAGAAATCAGTTGCTGCTAAAGCAAATAAAACAGCAACTGTAGCTAAAAGAAAGGCGGTTGCTGCAAAATAGCACAACGATTTGCATGTTAAACAAAAATGCTCCCGATAAATCGGGAGCATTTTTTATTTCTCAGGCTTCAAATTTATAGCCTACACCTTTTACGGTTGATACAATATCATCACCCAGCTTTTCGCGCAGCTTGCGGATATGCACATCAATGGTACGGTTGGTTACCACTACTGAATCTTCCCAAATATTTTTCAGGATCACCTCGCGGGTGTAAACCTTTCCGGGTTTTGAGGCCAGCAGATAAAGTAATTCAAATTCCTTTTTAGCTAAAACCACCTTATCACCCCTCTGGAAAACCAAATATGCCTCACGGTCGATCACCAGGCCGCCAATTTCAAGCTTGTTATCAGTTACTTCCTCGGCTGGTGCGTTTCTGCGCAAGATGGCATTTATGCGGCTTACCAATGCACGGGGCTTGATAGGCTTGGCAATATAATCGTCGGCGCCAACATTAAACCCGGCAATTTCCGAATATTCCTCGCTGCGGGCAGTTAAAAACACCATAAAGGTATTCTTAAACTCGGGCATGGTACGCATAATGCGACATGCCTCAATACCGTCCATTTTGGGCATCATAATATCTAAAACGATCAGGTCGGGCAATACCTTTTTTGCTTCCGAAACAGCCTCCTGGCCGTTACGTGCGGTATAAACCTGGTAACCTTCCTTTTTTAAATTATACTCGATCAACTCCAAAATATCCGGCTCGTCATCAACAATAAGAATTTTCTGCTTTGTAGAAGTGCTCATGATACAATTTTTGTATAAAAGTATAACCTAAAAAAAAGCAAATGGTTAACATAATATTAACAAATTGTTAAGTGTTACCTTTTCTTAACCTATTGTTGAGACTTATTAAACGTTTTGTTTAAAAATTCTTCAAGATCACCCCCTGTAATGTTCTTGGCAATGATGTTTCCCTGCGGATCTATCATGAAATTGGATGGTATAGCGTTGATCTGATATAACACTTCAGTTGGCCCCTGGAAGTTCTTCAGATCAGAGGCATGATTCCAGCTAAGTTTATCCTGGTTGATGGCCTGCTGCCATTTCTCCTTATCCACATCCAAAGATATACCTAATATATTTAGTCCCTTTGATTTATAGATATTATACTGTTTCACCACATTCGGGTTTTCCTGGCGACAGGGAGCGCACCATGATGCCCAGAAATCAATCAGTACATATTTGCCTTTATAATCTGATAATTTTACAGGTTTTCCGTCAAGACCTACAGTTGCGAAATCAGGCGCCTTGTGCCCTACTGATACAGGCTTTATTTCGTTCATCGCTCTTATAAAACGCTGCACCGCAGGATTATCACTAAAGTTACCTTTTATCGCATCGGCATAAGCGATCAATTGCTGTTCAAATTTATTCTGATCGAGGGCTGTTACAGCATAGAAACCTGCAAGCGAGCTTTTATTTGCATTTGCGAATGCTAATATGGCCTCGCTTTGCGCATTTAATATTTTCTCAAACCCGGGCCGGTATACGTTTACCAAAGAGTCGGATTCATGACCTATTTTTTCTGCTTTGGACCGGTATTCATCCACAATCTTACCCATTTGCTTGCCGTATGTATCATTGATCTTATTAAATTCCTTTATTTTTTCAGAATCATCAGAACCTGATATGGCGTAGGCATGTGCCGTATCCGTAAGGTTAGTTGAAAAATTGATAGCGTCGCCATTTTTAGCGATCATATCGAAAATGGTGCTCCCAATACGTAACTTAAAGAGATTGGCATAAGGCGCAGGGTGTTTTAACTGGAACTTGCCGTCTTCACTTAAGTTGGTGGAGTCGACAATATTATAAGTTGAACTATCAGCCTGTATAAGGTAGACTTTCTTTAAACTGCCCGGGTTAGTAATAGCGCCCGAAAGGGTAAAAACCGATTTATCCTTGCAGGAATAAATCATGAGAGACAATAAAATAATGCTGTACGAAATAAAACGTTTCATGAGATTTTTATTAAAGCCGAAAGCTAAAAGACCAAAGCTAAAAGCCGTTTTAGCTTTAAGCTTTCTGCTTTGCGCTTTAAGCTGATATTTTTATTTTGATTCTAATTCTTTAATTAACAATTGGTTGGTTTTCTGCGGATCGATCCTGCCCTTCGAACGCTTCATTATTTCGCCCATAAACAAACCCAAAACGCCCTTTTTACCCTTTTGGTATTCTACTACCTTGTCTGGGAATTTGGCGATGGCCTCGCTTATAAATTGCTGCACATCGTCATTATCCGCACTTATCAGTAAATTCATTTCCTTTGCTAACTGATCTGGCGTTTTGGCTGGATCATTTATTAGCGAGGGGAATAATTTTTGCGCTGCAACAGAATTATTAACCTTGCCGGCATCGATCAACCCTATCAGCGCCGCTAAATTAGATGGCTGAACACTGAATTGTGTAATCTCCATGCCATTTTCATTCAAGTATGATTTAACAGCCCCCATCAGCCAGTTGGCCGCCGATTTATAATTATCGGTATGTTTTACCAGCTCCTCAAAATATAAGGCCACATCGCGATCGGCAGTGATCACCGATGCATCATAAGCTGATAAGCCCAATTGGCTGATATATTTATCATAAAGTTCATTAGGCAATGCAGGCAGGCTTTCGCGTATTTTGTTAACATAGGCTGAATCTAATTGCAACGGCTGCAGATCGGGTTCAGGAAAATACCGGTAATCGTTGGCCATTTCCTTTGAGCGTAAAACGGAGGTTTCTCCGGTTTCCGCATTAAAGTTCAATGTATTTTGGTCGATATAACCGCCGTTTTCAATGATATTTACCTGCCGTTCAAATTCATGATCGATAGCGCGCTGCACATTACGGATGGAATTGAGATTTTTCACTTCACAGCGATTGCCAAAAGCTACATTACCTTTCAATCTAACTGATATATTGGCATCGCAGCGTACGCTGCCCTCTTCCATATTGCCGTCACAAATGTCGAGATAGCGTAATAGTTTGCGTATTTCGGTAAGATATTGCCCGGCTTCCTCACTGCTTCGCATATCAGGTTCTGATACGATCTCAATCAATGGCACTCCTGCCCTGTTCAGGTCGATCAATGAATCTTCGTGATGCTGGTCGTGCATGCTTTTACCGGCATCCTCTTCCATGTGAATATGGTGAATGGCGATATCCTTTTGTGTGCCATCAGATAATCTTACGGTAATTTCCCCACCCAGGCATATTGGCGACTGGTCCTGCGTAACCTGGTAACCTTTAGGCAGATCGGCATAAAAATAATTCTTGCGGGCAAAGCTATTGTTCAGGTTGATGCTGCAATTGCAGGCCAGGCCCATTTTTACAGCATATTCCACCATTTTTTTGTTGATCTTAGGCAAAGTACCGGGATGCCCGAGTGAAATTACGCTCACATGCTCATTGGGCCCACCACCAAAAGCGGCCGAATCCGATGAAAAGGATTTACTTTGAGTAGATAATTGCGCGTGTACTTCCAGGCCAACAACCAATTCGTATTTATCACTTACACTGCCTTGAATGTCTGTCATAGTTATAACAATCAGCTATAAATAGCTTTGATTAACGGTCAAATATAAAATTAATCCCCCAACCTATAAATAAAACTGTCATTGCGAGGAGGAACGACGAAGCAAGCGCATACTATACAGAGCGGTATTGTATAGCATGCGATTGCCGCGCTGCGCTCGCAATGACAATTATGGATTCGCAAACTCCCTCGCCTTCACTAACGCCCTATCCAATCCACTAATATCCTTACCCCCGGCTGTAGCAAAAAATGGCTGACCACCGCCACCACCTTGTATCTGCTTTGCCAGTTCGCGGATGATGTTGCCTGCATTCAAGCCTTTTTCCTTCACCAGGTTTTCAGAGATCATTACGGTCAAATTCGGTTTACCGTCAAAATCAGCAGCCAGTACAAGAAATAGATTTGGTACAATATCTTTTAACTGGTAAGCCAGGCTCTTAACCGCATCAGCATTTGGCAGAGTCACTTTTTCGGCAATAAAGTTGATGCCGTTGATGGCCTGTGCTTTTTGAGCCAATTCATTTTTTAATCCTGATGATTTTTCAAGAACTGATTTTTCGATCTCCTTTTTGAGGCGGTTATTTTCATCGAGCAGGCTTTCAACGCTTTTGCCAATATCCTTTGGGTTTTTTAGCAATTCCCTTAATTGATGAACCAATTTGCTTTGCTCATTGATATAGTTTTCAGCAGCAATACCTGTAATGGCTTCAATACGGCGTACCCCTGCTGCAACAGCGCTTTCTGATATGATCTTAAAGAAACTGATCTGCCCGGTGGCCTTTACATGTGTACCGCCGCAAAGCTCCTTGCTAAAATCATCATCAAAAGTGATGATCCTTACATACTCGCCATATTTCTCACCGAACAGGGCGTTCACTCCCCTGGTTAGTGCTTCTTTATAAGCCACCATGCGTTCCTCTTTCAGCGGAATATTTTCACGAACCTTTTCGTTAACAATAGCTTCGATCTTTGCCAATTCCTCATCGGTAACCTTGGCAAAATGTGAAAAGTCGAACCGTAGGTAATCAGAATTGACCAACGAACCCTTTTGATTCACATGGCTGCCCAGTACCTGCTTCAACGCGGCATGCAGCAAATGAGTGGCTGAGTGGTTGCTGTTGGTGCGGTTTCGTTTGTTTGAATCAACAATTGCTGTTAAAGCATCATCAATCGCCTCATCTGTTGGCAATTTATCAATAAAATGAACGGTCAGCCCGTTTTCCTTTTTGGTATCCGTAACATTGATCACCTCTCCATCCGGGAAAACCAGTTCGCCGGTATCGCCCACCTGTCCGCCGCTTTCGGCATAGAATGGTGTTTTGTCCAATACTATCTGGTATTGCTCCTTACCCTTTGCTGTTACCTTGCGGTATTTTACAATATGGGCGATGGTTTCAGTCTCATCATAGCCAGTGAATTCTACCTTGTCATCATCTTTTAGAACGACCCAATCGCCGGTATCAATGGCAGTAGCGGCGCGGGAACGGGTTTTTTGACGTTGAAGAGCCGTTTCATATCCGCTTATATCTACTGTCCAACCAATTTCTTTTGCCATCAATTGAGTCAAATCAATTGGGAAACCATATGTATCGGAAAGAGTAAAGGCAAATTTCCCATCCAAAATTTTTGAACTATTTGGACTTTCAAATTCTGTAGCAATGCCTGTAGATGTGAATACCTGAAATAATTCTATGCCTTTTAGTAGCGTTCTTAGAAAAGATACTTCCTCTTCCAAAACCACCTTTTGAACAAAATCTTTTTGAGAATATAATTCATCAAACACGCCTTTAAACTGCTCAGCCAAAAGGGGCACAAGTTGATTTAAAAACGGCTCCTTAAATCCTAAGTATTGATATTGATACCTCACTGCCCTTCGCAAAATGCGGCGTATCACATATCCAGCCTTGTTGTTAGATGGCAACTGTCCGTCAGCAATTGTAAAACTTACTGCACGCACATGGTCCGCCAGTACACGCATGGCGACGGCGGTGTTCCAGTCTGCATCACCGGGTTTGGCCTCCCTGTTATATTTTATCTTACTTTTTTCAGAAATAAATTGGATCAGTTGCTGAAAAACATCCGTATCATAATTTGAGGTCTTCCCCTGCAGCACCCTCACCAATCGCTCAAAACCCATCCCGGTATCCACGTGTTTAGCAGGCAGTGGCTGTAATGAGCCGTCCTTCAGGCGATTAAACTGCATGAATACATTATTCCATATTTCTATTACCTGGTCGTGGTCGGCATTTACTAAAGTTGCACCGTTTATGGTAGTTCGTTCTGTGTCGGGGCGACTATCATAATGTATTTCAGAGCAAGGTCCGCAAGGGCCTGTTTCACCCATTTCCCAAAAGTTGTCCTTTTTATTGCCAGGTAAAATGTGGGATTCATCAACATATTGTTTCCACAAGTTGTAAGTTTCCGTATCTTTTTCGAGGCCTTCCTTCTCATCACCCTCAAAATAAGTAACGTATAACCTGTCTTTAGGTAGTTTATAAACATCAGTCAGCAATTCCCAGCTCCAGGCAATGGCTTCCTTTTTAAAGTAATCCCCAAAGCTCCAGTTGCCAAGCATCTCGAACATGGTATGGTGATAGGTATCGATACCTACTTCCTCCAGATCGTTATGCTTGCCGGATACGCGCAGGCAACGCTGCGTGTCAACTACACGGGGATATTTGGCTGGTGCTTCACCTAAAAAAATGTCTTTAAACTGGTTCATTCCCGCGTTGGTGAACATCAGCGTGGGGTCGTTTTTTATAACTATGGGTGCAGAGGGTACAATTTCGTGCCCTTTTGATCTGAAAAATTCGAGAAAAGTTGTGCGTATCTCTGAAGCTGTCATCATAAGCTGCAAAGATAGAATTATTGTCTGAACCGGAATTTGTCGAATTATAGAATTATTTGAATTCGCGTGTTTTGCAAACTCGTCAAATAAAGATTAAATTTGTATATGGAAACTTTAAAGGTGGATATCCAAAATGACCAGGAAAGAAAGGTTCTTTTAGCCTTTTTGGACAGCTTGAATTATCACTACAGTACTGATAGCGATGTACTGACAGACGAGCAAATAAAAGAACTTGCAAATCGTAAAGCCGATTTCCTTTCCGGTAAAACAACTTCACGTTCCTGGGATGAAATCAAAAAGCGTTACGAAGGGGTTTAAAATTGAACTGCTGGAACAGGCAGAGAATGAATTGTCTGATGGTTATGACTAGTATGAGGAGCAACTGGATACATTAGGGAACAAGTTTTTTAAGGAAGTAAATTATTATTTAACCCGACTTGAAGCTAATTCATACCTATATCCCATAAAATATTTGGAAGACCTACGGTCGGTCCCATTAAATAAATTTCCTTATCTCATCATTTATTGGATTGACGAATCAAATCAACAAGTGTTTGTTGTGTCTATTTTTCACACTAGCAGACATCCAAAATATCCCTGATTTCTAAAATTTTTCAGACTTCAGCAACCCGGTTCTTAACCTCAATTCTGCTTTTCCAGCAATATCTTCTTTGAGTCAAGGCTTGCGGCTACATTCATTACGTCTACTAGCAACGGCCAATCGCTAACTTTTTCAAAGTTATTATTGTAAACACGGGTCGCAGTTATGGTTAGTTTACTGCCGTTAAGAGCCGCTGACGAAGTGAACGAACCAGTTTTATTTGTCTTGTTTTGCGTTAATTCCTCCATTCCTCTTGCTGCATATCCCTGCGGAATACTGATAACCACAGTATAACTAAAGGTACGTGCGCAGGGCATGTAAATGTCGATATCCCGTTTCTTCTCCTTTTCTTCGAGGTTGATAAAACTGCCGCTTAATTTACCAATGTCGATTATGTAGTTATTTCCGGCTTTTTTCACCAGGTTATCCAATACAAAAGTTGCCTTATATTCAAAAACAGGTTTTGTGGTTTCCAGTGCAGTATTAATGATCCTGAAGTTTGCCAGTTGCTGAGGTTCCTGTTCAAACCGGGCCTTGATTTCGGAGGTAAAGTTTTTATTGCTCTCGGTGCGCTCCTTTATGAATGCGGCGTTAAAATCGTCCGTCTTCTTTTTGGTTGCCTTCGAATGCGACAGACGCTGTTCAAGGGTTTCGCCCTTAATCATCTCCACATAGGTGTTATCAATATCCTGCACAGGGATCAGCAGCTTCTGGTCGTCATGGCGCAAGCTGCCCGTTTCCCTTACCGTACGTTCAACCTTCAGCTTTTGCATATTCTCGGGCAATAAGCTTACCTGCATCTGTTCTTCAAGTTTGTTTTTGCTGCTTTGAATCACCGGGATAACCGCCTCGCCATAAGAAAAGGAAGTCTTTTGAGAATTATGCCGCTTTGGATACATCACTATTGCCTTCTCACCCTGGAAGCGTTCGGGTATCTCGTTAAAATGCGTCATTGCATCATCGAAGCACATATAAAACGAGTTTGCGCCATCATTTATCCTTATCATGGCGCTAAAATCATTCAGATTATATGAATTTTCGAGGGTATTGCTATTCCGCGAAGCTACCAACAGTATTTCATGACCGATATCCATATCCGTCAGCATCATGCTCATTCTTATCGCACCTAAATGACTATTTGCATTTCGGTAATTCAATGATCTGAAATCATCCAGTTCATCGTTATCGTATGAGCAAAAAGTTTCGAACTTCCATTTATCATACAACACTTTCAGTACACTATCCAGGGGTGCATTTTTCAGGTTCTTCCTACTGCCGAAAAAATCCTTTGTTGCTTTCTCAGGCTCATCAAAACCGGGATATTCCTGGAAGCTATCACCAAAAACATCCCTGTTACCTTCGAACATGGAGCCTTCCTTGGATAACCGCTTATCATACAAGTTTAAATTGCTGATATACGCGCTTCCTATCTCGATATATGGGTACAGGCGCAATGTCGATGTCCATAAATGGCTTTGCAGCTTTGGAATATTGTGCAGTTTAAGGCTCAACAGCAGGTCGCCGTCATTATTATTCTTTTCTTCAAAATGAGGAGCCCCGTTTGCATAGATGTATTTGGTTTTCACTTTTTTATCAAACTGAAAATCAATACTGTAATAGAGGACAGGATACTCATCGGCCAAAACAAATATGTTTTCATTTTCCTTGAAAGATGTGCCCTCATTGCTTTCAGATACATCAATGGTAGTAATATAATAATCAAGTATATCCCCCACCTGCAAATCAGAGATTGCCAGTTTGCCCTTTTTATCTTTGGTTTCGTCTTTTACAAGCACTTCTTCGCTTGTGTTTACAATTACCTCTTTGCCGTTTGGCTTGATGATCTTTGCTCCTACAAAGGTATTTTTGGTGTTCCTGAATTTGGCTGTTAAGAACATTGAAGTACTGTTATCCAGCTTCTTTTGATACTCAAGCGTTGAAAAGGCTTCAAGTGCCACCTTATCGTTGATCTTCACACGTTCGTGATAAGTAATAATTTTTTGTGTGTGCAATGTTACACCTACGGCTATTACCATAAACTTAAACCTGCCTCCCGAGGTCCATTGGGCGTTATACGCCCGCGCCAACACAACTGCGCCTTCCTTTGCCATGTTTGCTGGTACCGTGGTCGCTTTGAATTCAGCAACGGGTGAACCCCATATCTCCTTTTGAAGGAGGGCAGCCCGATCGGCATAATCCTTATCTTGAGCGTAAAGATTGCCGGCAAATAATAGACAGGTCAGAAAGAGTAATCGTGATCTCATTGGGATACTGGTTTAAGTACAATATTCTCGTTATAGGTTTTGCCTAATTGTTCAACATCCTTGTTCCATTGCGCAAATTTTGAAATAGGCAGGTGGGTATTTTTTATCAGGATGGTTTTTTTATAGATCAATTTTCCCGGCAAGTTTTCATATTGGATGTGAAATTCATAATCGGGGTTTACAATATTTAGTGCAGGAGGGATGTTGGAAGCCTTGTAATTTGCGGGGATAGTTAATTCCGTTTGCTTGCTTACGTTTGTTTTATAATCAAACCAATAATCATGCTTACGGTCGCTTATTTTTATAATTGAGTTTAGAAACTCCTTTTTAAGATCAAGGTCGACATAATAAGCCTTACTGAAGGATGACACCGCATTTTTATAATTGATGGTGTAGGCGGCGGTCAGATCTTTATCCGGGTTATCCGTGCTGGACAGATTTAGGTTTTTAATTTCATAATCATTATTATCATTTGATAAGTATTTCAGCATCGCATCATCAGCTTTTTCCTTTTTAATGCTGTTTAACCCGCTCAATACCGATTCCTTGTCCTCGCCCTTCCACAAATGGTTAACACTCCCCGTGAGGTTATTGCCCTCAATAGCAAGCTTGCTGGTTTCAAAATCATAGTTTTGAGTTGATGCTGCCATAGGTATCCGGGTTAAAACATATTTATCACCATTTTCCATCAATATCTGGCGGCCCTGTATACGTTCGGCATATTCATTTATTCCCAAATAGGTTTCGGTAGCATCGAGGTAAATAGTTTTCCCTTTGTAAATCAGGCCACATATCATATGGTTATCAACCGCCATCGACGGGGTTTGATAGTCATAAGCGATATGATTGGTACCCAACCAGCACAGGCGCGCATCATAACCCAGCGAGGTGAGTAGCGACTTGGTTAAATTTGCCATGCCTTTACAATCTCCATATTTTTTTCGGAGCACTTCATCGGCTTTTTCGGGTTTGAATCCTGCAAGTCCGTCTTCAAAAGCTATGTAGCGAATATTATCCTGCACATAGTAAAATATGGCCTTTATCTTATCCATATCATTGGTAAGACCGGCAGTCAGTTCCTTCGCCTTGGCACTAATTATAGCATTATCATTGTTTACACCCTTAATTAGTTCCCTGTACCATGAATATTGGTTATCAAGTGTAGCAAAATAAGTGAAGGTATGATCATTTGTTGCTGCCGATTTACTGAGCACCATAATGTGCGGATACACATAGCTTGGACCAGGACTATTAGTTTCCTTTTCCATTGCAGGCAGATTGTGGCAAGTGTAAGTGATCACATCGGCATCATCCCCACTATCATAAGTGGTGGCTTTTTTAATATCGTAACTACCGAAGTTAAACTCCTTCAGCTCCACCTTCATCCAGCGTGGTATTTTAAAGGTAACCTCTTTTGATGCGACCTTTAGCTCCTCTGAAAAGTAAACTGATGTAAAATATCTCGGATCGATAATGGTTTCTTTGAATGTCACTTCTCCCTTTCCGCCTTTTTTGGGTATGCTAAGCGGGAAGTAACATATTTTTGTATCGGAGTAAAAAATATCGCCGGATGAATAATAGGAATATACAGGCTTAAAGTCTTTTGGGGTGCGGTTATCTACCCTGCATTCAACCTCATCAATAGTAACCTGGTTATTATAATCTTCAACTATGGGGATATTTATGTCGTATGCATTGCTGACATAAAGATTATTTAAAACCTCTTTAACCTCAACTTGTTTAGTCTTTGAATTATAAACAAACTGATAATTATTTTTTGAAGCTATGATGGTAGCCGACGAATCGGCGGATTCAGCGGCAGCACAACCGATAATTAAAAGGCTAACGCCGTAAGCAATTAAGGATTTGATCATTAGTTTATAGGAATTCCTAAGATAATACTTTTTCCAAAAGTTAAAATAACCAAGGTTTTTTCTTTATACGATTGATTCACAGAAATGTTAAAATGGCTTAAGTTTTCAACAGTTTTATTTTTCACAGAACTTTATTAACACTTTCTTCGTTTAAAATTCAAATCGATAATTACTTTTGAGCTATGCCTTATAAAGAACACGAGATCAGCAAGATGTATTACACCATGGGTGAGGTTGCCGCTATATTTGAGGTGAACCAGTCGCTGATCAGGTTTTACGAGAAGGAATTTGATGTATTGCAGCCTAAGAAAAACAAAAAGGGCAATCGTTATTTTACTCCGGAAGACATTGAACACCTGCGTATTATATTTCATTTGATAAGAGACAAAGGCTATACCATTAATGGCGCCCGCGATCACCTGAAAAAGAATATGGACGACTCCATAGATCATCAGCGTGTGGTTGATTCTCTTGAAAACATAAAAAAATTCCTGCTCGAGGTACGCGAACAGCTTTAATTTCTTAAAGCTTCCTTTCTGTTTCTGAACTTCTGAATGAGGTTTAGTGGCTGTTTATTTTTTAAAATATTTTTGGTTCAATTAATGTGCAGGCCCGCTCAATTGCCGCGGGTGGCTTTGTCACTTTTGGCTTGATCCAAAAGTAACCAAAAGATCAAGACAAAAAAAAGCTTCAGCCCGCCCTGCCGGTTCTTACGCTTTTTCCGTGCTTCGCACATTGCAAAAGCTAAACCGTCATTCACGCCATACACCCGGCCCGCTTTTTTGTCAGGCCTTTGCCCACTTTAATTATGAGGTCAATCAATGTACTTATTTCTAATATTCACCAGTCAGCAGAAAAGCTTCGGATGAAATCAGGCAAAACAATGATGGCCCTGAGCGCAGGAAAAGGCATTAGCAAACTTTTGCTGAAGCGGTGGAAATGCGTGAGCAAAGCAGGCGAAAGTATTGCAGCCGTGGTTTTGCCTGATTTGCGGGGTAAAGGCCAGGTGCGGCAAAGAAGCCTCACTGCTGACAAGCATTTTTGGTTACTTTTGATGCCTCAAAAGTAACAGCCCAGCGGCAACTGAGCGGAACGATTACTTCATTTACCACGTCATAGTTTTAGAACCTCAAACTTTTTTCAATAATTTCTACTCGAAAACATATCTTTATTTTTCAGAAGTTGTCCTGGCATTTGCCAGAACCTGAACCTGTATTTATATCGATATGATTGCCAGTCACAAGGGCGAAATTCCATTTTTTGTATTGATACTTCCCTTTTTGGTTGGGATCGGGTTGGGATTTAATTTATCTTCCGCTCAATATGAGCCTTTTCTGTATGCAGCGATCTTTCTTTTCGCTCTTGCCTTTGTATTACTGAATTTAACTTATAAGCGTTTTAATATTTATAAGATCAAATGGTTGGGTGGACTATTATTACATACCTTATTATTCCTTTTAGGATGGGCTGTTATTACCAGTTACACTGAAATAAACAACACAGATCATTTTTCAAAAACACCTGCCGACTACTTGCTGGTAAAGATCAATAATGAACCAAAACTGACAGGCGACATTTTAAGATTTACTGCGAATGTAGAGGGAAATGTTTTAAATGGAAAAAGAACAAGTACGAGCGGCACATTATTGATTGCTATAAAGGACAGCACCGCCAAAAACCTATATTATGGCGATGGGTTACTAATACCTGCAGCCTACCACCCTATCGACCCGCCTGATGTCCCTGCCGAATTCAATTATAAAAAGTATCTCGCTAACCAAAACATCTATTACCAGGCTTTCCTGTACCCTAAGCAATTTTATACATTAAGTCGAAACACGGGTAACCCCATTATCGCGTACTCCCTCCGACTAAGGCAGCGGTTGGTTGAAAAATTTAAGGCCGACATGCACAGCCCCGAGGCTATCGCGGTTGCATCGACCCTGATATTAGGTTACAAGGCCGATTTGAGTAACGATGTTTTACAGGCCTATTCCAAAACGGGCACTATTCATGTGCTTTCTGTTTCCGGTGCGCATGTGGCCATTATTTTTGTTCTGCTCAATCTCGCGCTTGGCTTTTTAGAGCGGTTTAAATATGGTAGATCGATCAAAGCGGTTATCATCATCACATTGATCTGGTATTATTCGCTTCTTAGTGGCTTCTCTCCTGCAGTCTGTCGTGCCGCGGTAATGATCACCATGGTTATTATCGGCAAAACTTATAGCCGGCATATCAATACGCTGAACATACTAGCCATCTCTGCCTTCTTTTTGTTATTGTACGATCCTCTTTTTATAGTTGATGTTGGTTTTCAGCTATCGTACCTGGCAGTATTTGGCCTGGTTGTATTGCAGCCTGTAGTTTATAACTGGATCGATATAAAAAATAAATGGGCTGATAAGCTTTGGGCCATGTGTTCCGTATCTATCGCTGCACAAGTAATAACTTTCCCCTTAAGCGCCTTTTACTTTCACCAGTTCCCGGTTTATTTTTTGGTGAGCAATTTGTTCATTGTCATTCCTTCGGCCATTATCATGTACACCGGCATTGCCTATCTCCTTTTGCCGCAGATACCTGTTGTTTCAGCTTCGTTAGCCTTTGTATTGGAAAAATCGATATTATTGATGAACAAGGTCCTATCCGTTATCGAACACGCACCTTTTTCGGGCATCAACAAAATATGGATAACTAGTGCAGAATATATACTGCTTTACGTAATCATTATAAGCGCCTTTTACTTCCTAAACGAACAAAGAAAATGGCTCCTGAAATTATGCCTGGGCTGCACCCTCTTATTAGTTATCAGCATCAGTTTAAAGAGATGGAATAATTTGCGGTCTGAAAGTATTGCCTTCCTCGATTTAAAAAAGCATATGGGGCTAGTATTCAGGAAGGGTAATCAAGCAGTTATAGTTTCTGACCTTACTGATAGTGATAAAACTTACAAATATTCTATCCAACCCTATCTTGATAGCTGCCAGGTGAGCGAAGCTAAGATATGTTCTGAAAATTCAAACATTCAATCATCCTTCCTGCTTAAAAAAACCAACCTTATAGAGTTTGACAATAAAAAATTGATGATTTTTGATAAGGGAACTCAACAAACAACTTTACCGGCGAAGTTGAAGTTAGATTACCTTTATATTACGGGAAACCCGGATACAAACATCGGTTTTTTAAATAGAAATTACGATTACGGTTTATTATTAATAGATAATACTAATCCGAATCTGTTGATTACCAGGTTTAACGAAGAAGCAAAAACAACCCCTATCAATTACCGGGTATTAAAGCGTAACAAATCGGTAATTATATCGTCTGAATAAGGGTGTTAATAAAAAATAAAAATATTTTTGCGCCTAAATTAATAATAGCTAAATTGTATTAAATAAAATAAAACCATGAAAATTAAACTTTTGAGTGTTGCTCTCGGTATTGTCTTATCAGCAACAGTAATGAGTGCAAGTGCACAAAAAAATTATACGCAGGGTGTTGTTACCTTTACTACCACAATGCGTGGGCAAGCCGTGGATGTTAAGGAGTACTTCAGGGCCGATTCTGCTGCAGTGATGATGACTATGGGCCCCGCTACCTTAAAGTTTTTATCTGATGCTAACTTCAAATTTTTTGCAGTGCTGGTAGATGTTCCGGTTGCTTCAATTAAAAAGGCCGGAGTTGCTACTCCTGATGAAATAGACCAGGCCGTAAGTGGTTTACCAACATTTACTTATGCTGCAACTACCGAAACCAAGCAAATTTCGGGCTTCAATTGCAAAAAAGTGGTAGCTACAAATACTAAAGATCAAAAGACCTACGATATATGGATAACCAATGATATTACTGTGCCTACTACAGCAATTCCAAGATATTATTCAGGCGCCGGTGGATTTCCAGTGCAATACACTGCATTCCAGCAAGGGCAAACTGCTGATGCAACCGTAAAGAGTGTTACTGATGATAAAGCACCAGCCGGAACTTTTGGGATTGCTCCTGATTTTGATAAGATCAGTTTAGAGGAATTGAACTCAATGGGCGGAGGTCACTAATTCTGCTTTTTCATACAAAAAGGCTTCTTAATTTAGTTAAGAAGCCTTTTTTGTTGATGATGTTTTTACTTTAATTACTGATAGCGTTACCCAACTGCTCAACCCATTGCATAAACAAGCGGCTTTCCATCTCCACGGCTTTGCCCGCGTGAAATTCCCAATCAGGCGAAAAGTTTTTCAATTGGTTGATCATTTCCTCCAAATGCCCTTCTTCTTCAAGAATAATCGATTTTACATTTATTTTGCTTGATACCCTGTCCAATTCTTCCTGGTATATAGGATAAAGCTCATCGGCCCTCACTTCAATAGCATAAGTTACCAGCAAATAGGCAGCAAATCGCAGTTCCCTGCCTTTTAGGTCAAGTTCTTTTTTTAAATAACGGCAAACATCCACATCTAATTGGTTCAGGTAATATTTGCTGCTTTTGGGCGCTATTAAATAATCGTTTGCATAAGTTGGGCAATCGTTTTTATCTATCTTTTCTATTTGCTTTTTCAGGTAGAAAGCATGGCGGTGTTCCTCGGCAGCATGCTTCAATATAATATAGGTAACGGTTTCCGGGTCCTCGCTTGCTGATATTTTACGGGCACCTGTGTTTTCCATTAACGACAGCGTGTTCAGCCAGCGTGTATGCAGTTTATTGTTGTTGATTATGGCTGATAGTAGTTGATTGAATTCCATTTTATAGTTCTTCGAGGGCACTTTCAATTTTGCTGTAAATATAACTGAGCTCATCATCGGTTATGCAATACGGAGGTAAAATGTATATGATATTGCCTAAAGGCCGCAATATGATGCCTGCATCTAAAAAGTATTGATATAACCTGTCACGAAGCGAACTGAAATATGATGTATCTGTCCCCGTTTCCCATTCCAGCGCCAATATGGTTCCGGTTTGCCTTGTTGTTCTTACACGCGGGTGATCCTTAATTCGTAATGCAAATTGCTGATGCCTGTTTACTATCCGTTCAATATTTTTCCCGGTTGAGAGCTCCAAAAACAGGTCCATACTGGCAAGCCCTGCTGAACATGCGACCGGATTAGCAGTATAAGAATGCCCGTGGAAAAGCGTTTTTAAGCGATCTTCAGATAAAAAGGCATCGTAGATATATTGGGTGCATGTCGTTAATCCCAAGGCCATTGTACCGCCTGTCAGCCCTTTTGAAAAGCACATCACATCTGGCTGCGCTTGCAAATGATCGCAGGCAAAAGACTTACCTGTGCGACCAAAGCCGGTAAATACTTCGTCAGCTATTAATAAAACGCCTTCTTTGTGGCAATGGGCCATTAATTGATCAAGATACTCAACCTCATACATCAGCATGCCTGATGCACCTTGTACTAATGGCTCAAAAATGAAACATGCTAATTCAGATTTGAGATTTGAGATTTGAGATTTGAGAGCATCAATATTTGAAGCTTCAGGTAAATCAATAAATTCAACCTCAAATAACATACTGTCAAACGCTGCTGTAAAAGCGCTGCGGCCGCTTACTGCCATCGCCCCAAAAGTATCACCGTGATAGGCATTGTTGAAAGCGAGAATCTTTGTTCTTTTGATATCCTGATTGTGCCAGTATTGCAAACACATCTTAATGGCCACCTCAACTGCTGTGGAACCATTGTCTGAGTAAAATGCTTTTTGTTGGTTATCCGGAAGAATTGCAAGCAACCTTTCTGCCAGTTCAATTGCAGGCTGGTGGGTAAAGCCGGCAAAGATCACATGCTCCAGCTTGTTTAATTGTTCGGCTACTTTTTTGGCGATGTAAGGATGTGCATGCCCGTGGATATTTACCCACCAGGATGATACTGCGTCGATATAACGTTTGCCATTTTCATCATATAAACAAGCGCCTTCCCCTCTTACAATTGGCACGGGCGGCAAAGCCGTTTTCATTTGGGTGTAAGGGTGCCATATAACTTTTAAATCTCTCTCTGTCAAACTCATATATTAGTTATCAAAAGTTTTACTACATGCTGATCGGTGGGAAATGTAACGTCTTCAGGTTGGAGATCGGCAAGCTTTATCCACCGGAATGATTGAAGTACTTCCCCTTCGCCATCAAAGTCGTAGGCTATCGTTTTGATGACGAGATTTAAGGGTGATACATTCCTGACCAGGTAATACACGCTGATGATCTGCGAGTCATTAAAGGCCGATTTTACAAAAAAATCGGTAGTATAAAAATGGTGGATCACTTCTATTTCGACATTGCATTCCTCAACAAATTCCCGCTTTAAGCCATCGGTTAACCCTTCGCCATATTCCAATCCTCCGCCTGGGAATTTGATAAAGCGCATACCGTATTCCTGCTCGTCGCTTATCAGTATTTCGTTACGCTCATTGATCAGCAGGCCGTAAACACGTACATTAAATGGATACATTATTCAAAGTGTTTTTTATTACGGATAACTTTATCCAGCGTCCAGGTGATTTCTTCAGTTTTAGGTTCCGACCGGATAGGGCAATTGGGCATACTGCAATAGTAGCAGCATTGCGGCACACAGGGATCTGTATGGATAAACAGTTCTGTTTTGGTAACCTCCTCATTGATCAGCTTATCGATAAGCTTTACTTCCTCATGTACTTTATTCAGGTCGAAATAATTGGGGAGGGTTAAATGGCAATCAATATGCAGTTCGTTCCCGTATTTCTGAGCGCGAAAGTTATGGATGTCTATCCAGGCATCTCTCCTTTTTTCATTCAAAACTGAGATAATCTCTGTCACTATACCGAAATCAGCCTCATCCATCAGCCCTGAAACCGACTTGCGGATCAACTTATAGCTACTAAATAAAATGTATAAAGCTACCAGAATGGATAGTGCGCTATCCAGCCATATTATTTTTGTGAAATTAATAAGCAGCAAGCCAACTACTAACCCAACACTAGTGATCATGTCCGTAAGCAAGTGGCGGCCATCAGCTTCAACAGTTATTGACTGTAGTGATTTACCCTTGCTGATCATATAAAAGCCTAATGCACCATTAATTATTCCTGTTGCGCCAATAATTATTGCACCAGTTAGCAGGTCGTGAATTATGTTTGGGTAAAAAATGCCGTAAACAGATTTAATAATGATGGTAATTGCCGCAATGCCGATCAGTGAGCCCTCAATAAAAACGGAGAAGTATTCCACTTTACCGTGCCCATAGGGGTGATTTTCATCACGAGGCTGCGATGCAAGGTAGATGCTGAAAAAAGCAAAGGCGCTTGCAAATACATTCACGATGCTTTCGGCAGCATCGGTGAGTACAAAGTTTGAAGCGGTTAAAAAATATGCGCCAAACTTCGCCATCATCAAAACAGCACCTGTAATGAGCGATATTAATATGATCCTTTTTTGTTCTCTCAAGGTTATTCTGTTTGCGGGCAAATTTAGGATAAGAAAGGTGAAAGGCGAAAGGTAAAAGGCAAAAGGTCTTTAAATAAAGTAAAGTCTTCCCAGAAACGTCAAAACCTTTCACCTTTTACCTTTCACCTTTCATCATATTTTCTATATTTGCCGCGAATCAAAAAAACCATAAATAAATGAGTGCGTTAAGTAACAGGATCAACAATCTTTCAGAGTCGGCAACTATAAAAATGGCCAAAATGGGCCGCGAACTTGCTGCCAAGGGTGTTGATGTGATCAGCCTTAGTTTTGGCGAACCGGATTTTCATACTCCCGACTACGTGAAGGAAGCCGCTAAAAAGGCAATGGATGATAATTTCACCTATTACACACCTGTTTCAGGTTACCCTGAACTTCGAAAGGCGATCGCTGCTAAACTTAAAAATGAAAACGGGCTTGATTATGATTTCAGCCAGATCGTGGTTTCTACAGGCGCCAAGCAGGCTATTGCTAATGCGGTTCTATGCTTGGTTAATCCCGGCGAGGAAGTGATCATTCCTACTCCTTACTGGGTATCTTATTCTGAAGTAGTAAAATTGGCTGAAGGGAAAAGTGTATTTATTAACGCCCCTGTTGAGCAGGACTTTAAAATTACTCCTGAGCAATTAGAAGCGGCAATTACGCCGAAATCAAAATTGTTTATGTTCTCGTCGCCATGTAACCCAACAGGCAGCGTTTACAGCAAAAGCGAACTTGAAGGTTTAGCCAAGGTTTTTGAAAAACATCCTGATATTTACATTATCTCAGATGAAATATACGAGCACATCAATTTTGTTGATAAGCACGAATCAATAGCCCAATTCCCGGCAATTAAAGACCGTGTAATCATTATCAACGGATTCTCTAAAGCATTTGCCATGACCGGCTGGAGAATAGGTTATACCGCGTCAAACAAAGAAATAGCCAATGCCTGCGATAAAATGCAGGGGCAAGTTACCTCTGGTACCTGCTCCATCACCCAAAAAGCTGGTGTTGCTGCTTCGGAAGGTGGGTTAGAAAGCGTCATAAAAATGCGTGAGCAATTCAGAAAACGCCGTGACCTGGTTTATGGATTGCTTAAAGAAATAGATGGTATAAAAGTGAATTTGCCCGATGGTGCATTTTACTTCTTCCCTGATGTTACTTCATTCTTTGGCAAAAGCTACAATGGCAAAACGATCAATGATGCTGATGAGTTAAGCATTTACCTGCTGGAAGAAGCACACGTAGCAACTGTGGGGGGAGATTCATTTGGCGATACCAAATCGATACGCATCTCTTATGCCGCTGCTGAGGATAAGCTGATCGAAGCGATGAAACGCATTAAGGAAGCTTTGGGTAAATTGAAGTAATATCAAACAATCGATAATAAAAAAACCGCCCTGATTACGTCAAGGCGGTTTTTTTGTTGGGTTAAATAAAAAGTTTACAATCCAAATCCATAAGCTACACGCAAGGCCACTGTGCCATAGTTGTCGCCCTGGCCGGATATGTTTTCATACCTAACACCTACGTCCCATGATTTTGTAGCGTAACCAATACCCGGCGACAATAGTAACTTGGTGTTATTAGCATATGATGTTTCAAAACCGGCACCTGCTTCAGCTCCAAAGTATACATTTGGGTTAAAGAAAACCTTGACACCCGCCTTAACCGGTACTAAGCCCTGATCTTTCGGCTTGGCAGTATAAGTTACACCATCAATGGTGGCACTGCTGCTTTTTGCAAAGAAATTATAGTAACCAGATGTTAAAGTAATTGCAAGGTTTTTACCTGCTCCATATTGTAAACGGGCAGTACCGCCTAAATCAAAGTTCGAGAAATCCTTGATATCACCTGTTGGTATACCACCTTCAACACCAACTCCAAGGCGCCATTTATTCGGTTCAGTGGTTTGCGCCTTTGCCTTACTTGTAAATAATATAGCCATAGCTACCATAGCAATAGCCATCATTTTTGTCATACTTTTCATAGTTGTGTATTTCATTTTGGTTAATAAATAATAGTATATGTTAACCCTGCCTTACAAATACTTTGCCACCAGGACTAATTTTAACATTAAATAACATTTGAATTACTCCACTTTTCAACATTATTAACATTTGTTAACAGGTTAAAATATTGACTGACAGTTGCTTTTAGACGCCTCAAAAATTGCATTGCACAGACATACTGCCAAGCATTTCAAACCAATAAAAAAACCGCCTTTTGGAGCGGTTTTGTAGTTTTATAAGACATTTTTGGCCTTTTTGTGGGTCAATTTTGGGAATAACCAAATGGTAAGCCAAAGAGATTTAACATCAGGTTGCGTGTTCGTCACCCGCCTCGGGTTTATAATTCTTTTGCAGTTCGGCCAGTTTTTCCTTGCCATAAGCAAACCTGGTGATCAGGTAAAATAGCACAGGTACAATAAATATGGCCAATGATGTGGCTGCGAGCATTCCACCGAATACAGTCCACCCAATGGTCTGCCTTGCTACAGCGCCTGCACCAGAGGCAAATGTTAATGGCAACACACCTAAAATAAAAGCCATAGAGGTCATGATGATCGGCCGCAAACGCAAACGCACTGCATCAAGCGTGGCTTTTTCCAGTTCCATGCCCCTATCTACACGCTCCTTGGCAAACTCTACGATCAGGATAGCGTTCTTTGCGGCCAAACCGATCAGGGTGATCAGCCCGATCTGCGCATATACGTTGTTTGTGAGGTCATTTTTCGTAATAAGAGGCACAACTGTTAAGAAGAGTATGGCGCCAAACGCTCCTAAAGGAACTGCCAGCAGAACCGAAAATGGTACCGACCAGCTCTCATACAAAGCCGCAAGAAACAGGAATACGAACCCTATAGATAGCAAAAAGATGTATATCGTTTTGGAGCCGGATAATATTTCCTCACGGCTCAGGCCTGACCACTCATATCCAAAACCCTCCGGCAATGTTTGTGCTGCAACTTCCTGTAAAGCTTTTATCGCGTCGCCGCTGCTATATCCCTCGGTGGGGTTACCATCAATTTCTGCTGATCTGAACAAGTTAAAGTGAGAGATCAATGGCGCGTTCTGAATCATTTTATAGGATGTAAGTGTGCTTAACGGTACCATCTTACCCGCTTGGTTACGCACAAAATATTGGCCCAGATCCTTTATGTCCGTTCGATAATTGGTATCCGCTTGCGCCACTACGTGGAAATCACGGCCATATATGGTGAAGTCGTTCACAAAAGTACTTCCCATATAGGTTTGCATGGCATTATTAATGTCAGATATCTGGATACCGAGTTTTTTTGCCTTTTCACGATCAATCGTCAATTGGTAAGCCGGGGTTTTCGCTGTGAAAAAGGAGAACGCTTTCGCAATTTCGGGTCTTTTATTAGCTGCCGCGAGGAAACCCTGCAGCACCTTTTCAAAAGTAGCGATGTCGCCCCCGGCTTGTTTTTGCTCTAAAATGAACGAGAAACCAGCCGTACTACCCAAACCGGGTATAGCCGGCGGCGGTATTACTACCACGTTGGCTTCCTTATACCTCGCAAATGCCTTTTGTATCTTGGCAACCACGGAAAACACCTGGTGCGCCTTACCAGGACGGTCGTCCCAGGGTTTTAACTGGCAGAATATGGTACCACTATTAGATTTACTGGCAAAGCTTACAGCATTTAAACCACCCAATGCCGCATAGTGAGCTATCTCAGGTATACTGTCGAGCGTCCTCATCATTTCATGCAAGCGGGTAACACTTCGCTGCGTGGATGAGGCTTCGGGTAAGTCGTAAGTCACATAGATACGTCCGTCGTCTTCCGTTGGAATAAAGCCAGAGGCCTTGTTTCTGAATAATAATATAACCCCGACGATGATACATATCAACAGAATAATGATGAACTTGGAGTTTTTAATACTCTTATCCACAGTACTCCTGTACCGCCCCGTAACCCTGCCAAACCATTCATTGAACCAGAAAAAGAATTTATTAAGGCCCTTTGAATTTTTATCAATTTTATGGGGCTTTAACAATACGGTACAAAGTGCAGGTGTTAGCGAAAGGGCAACAAAGGCTGAGATCAATACTGAAATGGCTATGGTAATAGCAAACTGCTGATAGAGCCGCCCCACAATTCCAGGCACAAACCCAACCGGAACGAACACTGCCGCCAATATTAACGCAATGGCAATAACAGGCGCTGATATATCTTTCATGGCATGGGTAGTTGCCTCCTTGGGAGACATGCCCTCCTCATCCATATAATGCTGCACGGATTCAACCACCACAATGGCGTCGTCAACTACAATACCTATCGCCAGTACGAAACCAAACAAGGTGAGTGTGTTGATAGTGAAGTGTAGGGGGATAAAGAAAATGAACGTACCTATAATAGATACTGGTATGGCCAAAACCGGGATAAGCGTAGTGCGCCAGTTTTGCAGGAAGAGGAACACCACCACAATAACCAGCAAAAGCGCAATACACAGCGTAACCACCACTTCGTGCACGGATACCTTTACAACAGTTACCGATTCAAACGGAACTACATAATTGACATCTGTAGGGAATGACTTTTTAAGCTCATCCATGGTAGCATAAACATTTGCGGCAGTTTCAAGTGCATTACTGTTTGGGGCCTGGTAAACCAAAAGATAAGATGCCCTTTTACCATCAACAAATGAATTACCGGCATAATTGAATTTTCCCAATTCAACTCTTGCAACATCTTTCAAATGCACTATGGCACCAGTACTTGGTTGTGTCCTTACTATAATATTCGCAAACTCGTCTGGCTTTGACAAACGGCCGTTAGCTATGATGGAATATTCAAAGCTCTGCGCCTTTTCCTGTGGGGTTGAGCCAACCGAGCCTGCTGCTATCTGCGCGTTTTGTTCCTGTATAGCATTGGTTACATCTGCGGCGGTTAAGCCAAGAGCGGCCATTTTATCAGGCTTCAGCCATATACGCATACTAAAATCATCGGCACGGGTGAATACGTCGCCCACGCCTTTGGCACGCAACAAGGCATCGCGCACGAAAACGTTAGTATAGTTATCAAGGAAGGGCACATTGTGACTACCTTTTGGCGCATACATAGCCACCAGCATTAAAATACTCGGATTACGTTTACGGGTGGTGATACCCAGGCGCTGCACATCCTGCGGTAAGGTGGGTGTAGCAATACCCACACGGTTTTGTACGTCGAGTGTAGCAACGTCGATATCTGTGCCCACCTCAAAGTTGGCAGTGAGGGTTACCTGCCCGTTACTGGTGCTGTTACTTTGCAAATAGGTCATGCCCGGTGTACCGTTTACCTGTATTTCGATGGGCGTAGCCACCGTTTGCTCAACAGTCAACGCATCTGCACCGATATACTGGCTCGTAATACTTACTGTAGGCGGTGTAATTTCAGGGTACTGGCCTATTGCCAGACTGCTGATGGATAGCATACCAACCACAACTATTACCAATGAAATGACAATAGCTGTAACCGGTCGTTTTATAAAGGTATCTGCGATCATTTTCTTTTATTTTTTAGAAACGGCCTGAATTACTTTCCCGGTTTAGCTTGCCCCGGGGCTTGTTGAGCATTTGGATTGCCTAATACTATTTTACCACCATCACGCAAGCGCTGGAAGCCGTCGGTTATCACCTTGTCGCCCTCATTTACGCCGGTAAGCACCACAACGGTATTACCAATATGAGGCCCTAAGGTTACCTTGTGTTGTTTCGCGATAGTATCAAGACTTACAAACACAAAAAATTCACCCATCTGCTCATTTATTGCCTTGGCAGGAATAATTATCCTGTCACCAGAATTTTCATTAAGCACCTTTACCACGCAGCTCATCCCATCCTTAAGTACATCATTATCATTAGTAAACTGCACCCTTACCGTAATGGTACCTGTTTGATTATTGACCCCACGGTCTATAGCCAGTATTTTACCGGGTTTATTATAAGTGGTTATACCATCAGATAATTGCAGTTTAAAGGTGGAATCAGTGCCCGTTTTTTGAAGCTGATAAAACCGGGAGATATCCTGCTCGTTGATCACCATATCAACCCCTATCGGATGCTCGCTTGAAATGGTATTGAGTAGTGTTGTACCCGGACTTACCTGTGCCCCAAGCTTCACCTGCGAAATACCGATGCGGCCTGTAAATGGAGCCTTGATGAGTGAGTAGGAAAGATCTGTTTTGGCGGATTCTATCTGCGCCTTTGCCACTGCGACCTGGCTTTTATTGGTTTCATACGCAGCAACAGCCTGGTCGACCGTTTGGCGGGCCACAGCATCTTGTTTTTGCAGATAGGTATAACGGTCAACATCCTTTTGGGCCTTTACCAGGTTTGCTTCAGCACTTGATAAGTTAGCTACAGCCTGGTCATACGCAGCAATGTATTTGCGGCGGTCTATTTCGTATAACTCCTTACCCTGCTGTACTACTTCACCCTCCTTAAAGAATATGCCTGTAATAAATCCCGAGACCTGGCTGCGTAACTCAACAGAGTTGAGGGCAACAACAGTTCCCTGATATTGGTCGTAATAAATTGCTTCGGCTTTTTTAGCTTCTGCCACGCTTACCGGCGTAGGCGGGAGCGTAGCATTCTTTTTGGCAGGTTTTCCGCATGATGTCCAGCCTAAAAGTGCTATCGGGGCTATCAAAAATATATAGGTGTGTTTCATAAAATTGTTATTCAATATTTATTGTACGGTTAGGATACCCAGTGCCTTTTCGAGATCGATCTTGCTCGATAGCAACTGGAACAAGGCATTATAATAATTAAGTTCGGCTGTTCTCAGGTCCGATTGCGCTATGATCACATCCAGGTAGGTTTTGATACCCTCCCTGTATTGCAAACTCACCACATGATACACATCTTTGGCCAGGTCGACATTTTGTTTTAGAAATTGCCAGTTTGTAAAATTGCTTTTATAGCTTGCAATAGCCTGCACATATTCGGTATTAATTGTGTTACGCGAGTTAATAATATCCAGGTCGGCCCGATTAACCTGCAAGCGTGCCTTACTTAAATTTTTCAGGCGTTTGTTACCCTGAAAAATCGGAACATTAAGCGTTAAACCAACATATGAATTGGGAAATGACCTGTCATAAAGTGTTGAAAAATTATTGCTTAAATAAAACAGATTATAAACGCCGGTTGCCGATACAGAGGGAAGGAATCCCCACTTGTAATAATTTACATTAACATTTTGCAGCGATTTCTGAGTTTGCAATAACTGGTATTCTATACGGTTATTTATATCAAGTTTCTGATTGGTATCAATAGCGGCCTCACTTTCATACCTTGTAGAGTCATATGACAATGTCAGTTGGTTGTTAGGGTTAAATCCCATGATCTGTTTCAGGTAAGCAAACTTGCTTTTTATAGCTTCTTCTGTTTGCTTACGTGATGCGAGGGAATTATTTAAGGCGATGGTGGCCTGCTTATAATCTGTCTTATCAACCACCCCTGCCTGGTATTGTGAATAGGCATCCTTTAAACTTCTTTGCAGCCGCGTAATATCTTCATTTAAAATATCCAGCTGTTTTTGTGACAGTAAAACATCAAAAAAAGCCTTGCTTACGTCCGATACTACGTTGATCTGGCTGCTCGTAGTGTTCTCTTTATAGTACAATCGTGAATATTTTGCCGCTTTTGCTGCTTGCAAAACATCATTATTATAGATCACCTGGTTGGCTTGCAGACCAAGAGTGGATAAATTATTTAAACTTCCTGAACCGGATGAAGAGCTTCCAGTTGTTGGAACTATAGGGGTTCCTTTTAAATAATAGTCATATAATCCTGAACCGGTTATCTGCGGTAGCCAGGCCGAAAGGCTTATACCGATGTCTTTTTCATTAATAGCCTCATCAATAGCAGCTTGCCGCACTACAGGCTGGTTTCGCAAGGCAAAATCAACGCATTGTTTTAGCGTAACGGTCTTTATCGTATCTGTATTCGTTTGTGCACGAAGCAGAAATGGGAGGAATAAAATAAAACTGAAAAGTGCCAGGTAACGTAATTTTTTCATGAGGTAGATCAGGGATGTATTCGATAACACAAATTAAAGGCAATGGTTCCTATTAATTTTCATAAATTTACAGAAACTAACTAATTATGGCATAATTATGAATAAAGGAAAATAGACGGCAGTAATTTCATTTATTCATGATAAAACCAGGTACCTGAAAATGTGTTTTTTCTTCTTTTTTTAAAAAAATGAAAAAATGTGACACGAATTAAATAAAAATTTTAATTAATTTGCCTTGTGAGAATTTACATTACCCTGCAAAGTGTAATGCAAACGTTATCAGTTATCTAATAGTAAGTTATAAACTTGTTCATGATATTTTTACAAAAAATTAAAGCTGGGCTAATACATGGGTAAAAAACTACATGACAAAATTGCGTTGTTTAAAGACGCAGAGATGGCCAGGAAAAATGGGCTTTACCCCTTTTTTAGGCCCATTGAGTCCGGGCAAGATACAGAAGTTATCATCGATGGTCAACGGGTATTGATGTTTGGTTCAAACTCATACCTGGGACTAACAAATCATCCTAAAATTAAGGAAGCTTCCAAGAAAGCGATTGACAAATACGGCACTGGTTGTGCAGGATCAAGGTTTTTAAACGGTACACTTGACATTCATATCGAATTAGAAAACAGGCTGGCTACCTATGTAGGCAAGGAAGCATCTGTGCTATTTAGTACCGGGTTCCAGGTAAACCTCGGCGTTTTATCATGCATAACCGGCCGAAATGATTATTTAATACTGGATGAATATGACCATGCCTCATTGATTGACGGCAGCCGTCTTTCATTTTCAAGGGTAATTAAATATGCCCATAATGATATGATCGACCTCAGGCGCAAACTGAGCATTTTACCAGAAGAAGCGGTTAAAGTAATTGCTGTCGACGGTATATTCAGCATGGAAGGGGATATTGTTAAACTACCTGAAATTGTTGAGCTGGCCGAGGAATTTGGTGTCAACATTATGGTTGATGATGCACACAGCCTTGGTGTAATAGGTGTTAAGGGGTCTGGTACCGCTTCACATTTTGGCTTGACAGATGAAGTTGACCTTATTATGGGTACTTTTAGTAAGTCGCTTGCATCTCTTGGTGGTTTTATTGCCAGCGACGCAGCAACCATTGATTACTTAAAGCACCGTGCACGTTCATTGATGTTTAGCGCAAGCATGCCTCCGGGCGCTGTTGCGAGTGTTATTGCAGCTTTAGACATCATTGAATCAGAACCTGAGCGTATAGCCAAGCTTTGGGCAAACACCAATTATGCCCGTAAATTGCTTATTGACGAAGGCTTTGACCTGGGCCCTTCAGAAAGCCCTATCCTGCCAATCTATGTTCGCGACAACGAAAAAACCTTCCTGGTTACAAAATACCTGCAAAATGCAGGGGTATTTGTTAACCCGGTTGTTTCACCGGCAGTTCCATCAGACTCATCCTTACTTCGCTTTTCATTAATGGCTACACATACTTTTGGCCAGATAGAAGAAGCTATAGATAAAATAGCTAAGGCATTCAAAGAGGCTGGCGTGGTAAGTGTTAAGGAAAATATATAAAACCATCATCCCGGTTTCGCCGGGATGATTTTACTACCAATTATAAATCCAATTTGTCCGATGAAAAAAATAATTCCGGTTAATTCAAAAAAGGAACTGGCTAATTTTATTGACTTCCCTCACGATCTCTATAAAGATGATCCAAATTATGTACCGGAATTATTTATCGCACAAAAGGATCTGCTAACAACGCATCCTTTTCATAAACATTCATCATTACAAACCTTTTTGGCTTATGATGATAATAAGATAGTTGGCCGTATTGCTGCTATACAAAACAACAGTCATAATGAGTTTAATAAGTCAAACGATGGCTTTTTTGGCTTTTTTGATTGCATTAATGATCAGGAAGTTGCTAATCTCTTGTTTGACGAAGCAACTAAATGGCTGAAGGAAAGAAAGTTGAGCACAATTATAGGCCCTGTTAACTTTTCAACAAACGAGGCTTGTGGTCTGTTGATCGATGGATTTGATAGTCCGCCGATGGTGATGATGACCTATAACGCGCCCTATTATGCCGACCTGATTGAAAAGGCTGGTCTAAAGAAAAAGGTCGACCTGATTGCCTGGAACTGGACCGGTCAGAGTTATGATGATAAGTCAGTGCGATTACTTGACATGCTGCAGGAGCGTTTGAAAAGAAATAACATTATCATCCGCAAAATAAACCTGAAGAACTTTAAGGAAGAATCAGCTAAGCTTCGCGAAGTATATAACAAGGCCTGGGATAAAAACCTTGGTTTTGTACCTATGAACGACGCCGAGTTTGATTATCTCGCAAAGGATCTGAAAATGCTGCTTGATGTTGATTTTTGCCTTGTTGCCGAACAGGAAGGTAAGGTAGTCGGCTTTGGTTTGGCCGTACCCGATCTGAACCAGGTATTGATAAAAGTGAAGAGGGGTCGCTTGCTTCCAACGGGCATCTTTAAAATATTACTGGGCAAAAGTAAGATCTCTGCTATCCGCATAATGGCCCTCGGCGTGATTGACGGCTACCGGAAAATGGGTATTGAGGCCTGCCTGTACGGAACGATAATTAAGGATTATAAAAGAAAGGGACTAAAATCAGCTGAGGCTTCGTGGACGCTGGAGCATAATGATTTGATAAATAATGCTATAGCTGCAATTAAGGGCGATCCTTACAAAAAATACAGGATCTACGAAAAGGCAATCTAAAATACTTCTATCCTCTTAAAGGTATTTTGAATCTTATGGCGCTATAATCGGCCAGTTTGTTTTCCAAAACATCGGGAGGAAAACTGACAAATTTCATCTTTTGGTCAACTTTACAAATTGATAACCATTATTGCGTTTAAATTTAGTCATTTGCGCAATAAAAGGGCTTTAGCCATTATACTGTAACACAAAAACAATTAAAAATGAAGAGTAACATTCAACCCGCTGAAGGCAAACTTGGTATTTTAATACCCGGTTTAGGAGCGGTAGCCACTACATTGATTGCCGGTGTTGAAGCCGTGAAAAAAGGGATATCTCAACCTATTGGGTCGTTAACCCAAATGGGCCACATACGTTTAGGCAAGAGAACAGAGAACCGTTATCCAAAAATTAAGGACTTTGTTCCGATCGCCGACTTTAAGGATATTGTTTTCGGCGGCTGGGATGTATATGAAGATAACGTGTATGAAGCCGCGATGAAAGCCAAAGTGCTTGAACCCGGCCTGCTAAATGCTATAAAGCCCGAATTAGAGCGCGTAGTGCCAATGAAAGCTGCATTTGACCACAATTATGCAAAAAACCTGATAGCCACTAACGTTAAGACCGGTACAAGACATGAGCTGGCACAGCAAGTGATGGCCGATATCAAGAACTTTAAGGAAAAGAATGATTGCAACAGGATAGTTTTGGTATGGTGCGGTTCAACTGAAATATATTATGAGGCATCAGAAATTCACCAAAGCCTTGCAAAATTTGAGCAGGCTTTACTGGATGATGATAAGCGCATATCTCCAAGTATGATCTATGCTTATTCGGCCTTAAAAATGGGTATCCCGTTTGCAAACGGCGCCCCTAACCTAACGGTTGATATACCAGCTATGATCGAGCTGGCGAAGTTAACTGAAACTCCTATTGCCGGAAAGGATTTTAAAACAGGTCAAACCTTAATGAAGACCATATTGGCTCCGGGATTGGCCGCACGCTCATTGGGCGTTAAGGGTTGGTTCTCTACAAACATCCTGGGCAACCGGGATGGTTTGGTATTGGACGATCCGGATAACTTTAAAACCAAGGAAGTTTCAAAGCTGGGCGTATTGGAAGATATTTTCAAACCAGAGGATAACCCTGAATTGTATGGTGATCTGTACCACAAAATACGTATTGATTACTATCCTCCGCATGGCGACAATAAGGAAAGCTGGGATAATATCGATATTTTCGGCTGGCTGGGATATAAAATGCAGATCAAGATCAATTTCCTTTGCCGCGACTCTATTTTGGCAGCGCCGATAGCATTGGATCTGGCTTTATTCAGCGACCTTGCCAAACGTGCCCAAATGAGCGGTATACAGGAATGGTTGTCGTTTTACCTGAAATCGCCTCAAACAGCACCTGGTTTGCGCCCTGAGAACGATATATTTAAGCAATTAATGAAGTTACAGAACACCTTACGCCACTTAATGGGCGAGGATCTGATCACACACCTGGGCCTGGATTATTACCAGGATTTGGTTGAAGCATTATAATGTGGTTTCATAAGCTTATCGCTACAAGCCTGGGTATAGGCTATATTAATAATGGTAAAGGAGCAGGTACGGTAGCAGCCGTTGCCTGCTCTGTTTTTTGGTACCTCGCCTGGCGTAGTGGTTATCAGCCTATTCCCTCCCTTATAATTACGGTTGCAATTACGCTTATTGGCGTTTGGTCATCAGATGTGGTTTCTAAAATATGGGGCAAGGATCCATCCAGGGTGGTTATTGACGAGGTTGCCGGGATGTGCATCAGCCTGCTTTTTATACCTGTAAGTGTAAAATATGTATTATCAGCACTCGTTCTGTTCAGGTTTTTTGATATGGTAAAACCCCTTTATATCAGGAGCCTTGAAAAGTTGCCAGGGGGGTGGGGTATTATGTTTGACGATGTGCTGGCAGGCATATATGCCAATATCATATTGCAGGCAGTTTTATGGTTCAGGTTGTTTTAAAAGCATAAGGGCATGATCAGGAAAACTTATTAATCGATTGATTAATTTTGACTTTTTGACCACAATAGTCTGAACGAAATTTTTCTATTTTTGCGAAGTAATACAAACGTAAAGCTTTATAAAAATTGGCAGGGTATATCCAGTTTATTTGATAAAATATCATTAGCATAAACTGAATGAGATTATATCACGTAATTTCAATTTAATTGTATCGATAGTAATAAATGTGTTTTTACAATTATCGTCAGCAAAATGAGTTTGTATTTGCGTAATTGCGTTAAGCACATGAATTTTAAAGGTACTTATTTAAAAATATTTGTTTTTGCCGCGCTGATTCTTTCATTTTCAGTAGCATTTGCTCAGGGAACCAGGGTTAGCGGGATTGTTACCGATGCCAGAACCAAGCAAACTCTTCCATTTGTAAATATATTTTCGGCCGATAGTGCTGTTAATGCCACATCGAACGAGGATGGCAAATATGTTTTGCAATCCACCAAGCCCATCAGGCAGATAAAGGTAAGTTATGTAGGTTATAAGCCTGCCGTTTTCCAGGTTACTGCCGGCCAGGACCAGGTTTTAAATATCCGCCTGTCGCCATCCACACAACAATTGAGTGAAGTGGTGATCAGATCGGGTAAAAAGACGAAGTACAAAAACAAAGATAACCCTGCGGTTGAGCTTATTAGGCAGGTAATAGCGCATAAAGATCAAAACCGACCGGAAAGCTATGCTTATGTGCAGTACAAGGAATATGATAAAATGCAGTTCTCGCTCAGTAATGTATCTCCTACCCTTTCTGACAAAAAGTTTTTCAAAAAGTATAAATTTCTTCTTGACAATCGCGACAGCACTACCATCCCCGGTAAATCCTTACTCCCCATATATCTTGATGAAAAGTTAAGCCAGTATTACTACCGCAAAAGTCCGGAAAAGAAAAAAACGGTGGTATTGGCTCAAAAAGGAGTGAATTTTGGAAGTTATATTGATAACGAGGGTTTGGGCCAGTATTTCAAACACCTTTATTATGAGGTGGATATTTATTCCAACAATATCTATTTGGTGACCAACCAATTTCTGAGCCCGATATCAAACTCGGCCCCTACTTTTTATAAGTTTTTCATCACAGATACCATCATGGTGAATAACACCAAATGTGTTGAACTCAGCTTTACCCCCCGTAATACCACAGACATGCTTTTTGAAGGGAAAATCTATATCACCCTTGATGGCAACTATGCAGTGCAGCGGGCAATATTAATGATCAACAAAAACATCAACCTTAATTTTATTAATACCATGCGCGTTAACCTGGATTTTGACCAAAATCCGGATGGCCGTTATCATTTAAGCAAAAGCACTATCCTGGCTGATTTTGGTTTAACAAAAAGCAAAAAAGGCGGCGCAGTAGGCTCCAGAACGATTACCTATAAGGATTATGTTGTAAATAAAGCACTTCCTGATACTACCTACGATGGCCCAGCACTTATAGTTAATGATGATTCCAAAAACAGGAGTAACGCATACTGGTCGCAAAACCGATTGGATACCTTATCTACTGCTGAATCAAAAGTTTATCATAATATTGATACCTTAAGGTCCATGCCGTCTTATCGGCGTACAATGGATGTGATAACCCTTGTACTCGCCGGTTATAAATCATTTGGGCCGTTTGAAGTTGGCCCTGCAAATGCCTTTTACAGTTTTAATCCTGTTGAAGGATTGAGGCTGAGGTTTGGCGGCAGAACAACACCGGAACTAAGCAAGCGCTACTACTTCGAAACTTATGCAGCCTATGGGTTTAAGGATGAAAAGTGGAAGTATTTTTTAAGTGCTACCTATTCACTTAATAATAAATCCATTTATAAGTTCCCACAGGACTATATCAGGGCAAGTTTTCAGCGGGATACCAAAATACCTGGTGCGGCACTTCAGTTTGTGCAGGAAGATAACTTTTTGCTTTCCTTTAAAAGAGGTAATAACGATAAGTATTTATACAATGATTTTTACAGGCTGGATTATGTGCATGAATATGAAAATCATTTCTCATACAGCCTGGGCCTCAAAAGTTGGAAGCAGTCACCTGCGGGCTCATTGTATTTTATTAATGATGTGAATGGTGCCCCAAATGTGATTGATGAGCTTACCACAACCGAGGCTACAATAGGCTTGCGCTATGCGCCGCACGAACAGTTTTACCAGGGGAAAATTTACCGTGTACCCATTATAAGTAAATACCCGGTAATCGCGCTTGATTATACTGCGGGTTTAAAGAATGTATTAGGTGGCCAATATGGTTATCAAAATTTGCATTTGCGCGTAGATAAGCACTTTTTCTTTTCGATATTGGGTTATGCCGATGCAACGTTTGAGGCAGGCAAAATATTCGGGCAATTGCCTTATCCCCTGCTTACTATACCAAGGGCCAACCAAACTTATGCTTACCAGGTAGATTCATATAACCTGATGAACTTCCTGGAATTTGCGAACGACCATTATGAAAGCCTTAACCTGGATCAGCATTTTAACGGCTTCTTCTTTAATAAAATACCATTATTCAAGAAATTGAAATGGCGGGAAGTAGTTTCGGCAAAAGCATTATGGGGAGGTGTAACTGATGAAAACAATCCTTCGCTACATCCGTCATTATATCAATTCCCTGTTGATGGCAGCGGGAAACCTATTACTTATATCATGAGTAGAACACCGTATGTAGAAGGCAGCGTAGGTATTGAAAATATTTTTAAATTTATAAGAGTTGACCTTGTGAGGCGATTTACTTATCTTGATAACCAGGATGTTGCCAAATGGGGTATCCGTGCGAGGGCTGATTTTAATTTTTAGTTATATTTATACGGAATAAAATTTTTGTGATTATGGAACATCAGGCATCTTTACGTACCAACCTCCAATTAGGCATATATAAGGTAATAGATCCCTTTGTTAAGGTATTAATTAAGCTGGGATTAACGCCAAATGCAGTTACTACCATTGGTTTTGTGCTAAATATAGGCGTGGCAGTGATATTTATTGTAGGTGCCGAAGAAGGCAACCGCGGGGACCTCACCTATGTGGGCTGGGCAGGCGGTCTGATCCTCTTTGCAGGCTTATTTGATATGCTTGACGGGCAGGTGGCACGGCTTGGTAATATGAAATCAACATTTGGCGCCCTGTATGATTCGGTTCTCGACCGTTACAGCGAACTGATCATGTTTCTGGGGATATGCTATTACCTGGTAGGGCATCACTATTTTTTGAGCTCGATATTTGCATTTATAGCCATGATCGGTTCTATGATGGTAAGTTACGTGCGGGCACGTGCCGAGGGGCTAGGCGTTGATGCCAAAGGTGGCTTAATGCAACGCCCTGAAAGGGTTGTGACTATTGGTTTCTTTGCCATATTGTGTGGTGTAACCTCATTATATATCGGCGGAAATTATAAATTATATGTTCCGGGTATCAAGTTCCATGTATTTGAAACCATGTCCATTTTCACCTTTCCGATAGTGATGCTTGCTATTTTAACTAATGTAACTGCCTTTAACCGGCTGAGAGGCGCTAAAAAAGCCCTCGAACAGAAAAACAAACAATAAATAATACCTGCTTTTTAATGCGATTTAATTTTTTACTACTCTTCACTTTTTCCTTCCTTTCATTTTCTTCCGAGTCAATAAAGCCCATCTTCCACCGCCCTGATGTCAATATAAAATCATCCGGCGACGGAGGAGCATACCCTGTACCACCAGTCACGGCACAAAGATTATTTTATTTGCAGCGCACGTCAAATACAAATACTATCGTTTATGATCTGAACCTGGATAATAATAGGAAGCCAAATAATGCCGAACCTATAAAAGCTTATTGGATAAGATATGCCGAAAACGGGGAAAAACAGGATTTAAGTTATATCCAGCGTAAATTTGCTTATGGTTTAACATCAAAGGCACTCGATAATGGCAACTATGATATCAGATTTGTGTCATACAAAAAATTTCCGCTCACTTTGATGAGGTCGGCAGAGGGAAAATATCATATATTCGCATTAATTCAGCAAAAACAGGTGATGATAAACCGTATTTTTGTAAAAATTGAGGGCGGTTCCTTTTGGTTCCCTAATGTAGTTTATGTTGAAATAAAGGGCACCGACCCTATAACAGGCAGAGAAATTGTAGAACGTTTTAAACCCTGAGTGTTATGAAGAAAAAATATGTTTCCAACTCACAGGAGTCTGTGAGAATGTTTAAAAGCGATCTTTTAGAAGTTTTATCAAAGGTGCATTTTACTGTGCCCATATTTATATTTATGCCGGTAATATTGTTTTGTACCTACAAGGCTCTATTCGACGTAAGTATACCAGTGCTAACCTTTTTTGAGTTATTCATACTCGGCGTATTTATCTGGACGTTTGTTGAATACATTATGCATCGTTTTGTATTCCACTATGCCCCACCTGACAAGCCCTGGGCGCAAA
>Ga0206930_1017_pt1 | contig 52684 bp, 48 predicted proteins | sample Alteio_BWOrgHeat_20_FD_152939 | JGI IMG/M metagenome (GOLD analysis project Ga0206930, IMG submission 152939) | Enriched cells from forest soil in Barre Woods Harvard Forest LTER site, Petersham, Massachusetts, United States -... | ecosystem: Environmental > Terrestrial > Soil > Temperate forest >... | reverse complement strand
TTGGATGGAATGAAAGAAACCAAAAACCCGGTTCGGTTTCAAAGGACGGGTGGCTGATAGGCTATGGCATGAGTGGTGGGATGTTTGGGATCGATATTGAGTGCATAACCCAATTCATCCAATGCCGATTCCAATGCAAAGGCACCTGTTGCCTCACCAGGCCCGCGCATCCAGGTTGGCGAGCCAATATCAAGCGGATTTAGTTTGTATATCGTGTTTACATTAGGGCATGCGTAAGTGGACTTACTTACACCAATAGGCCCCTCATTAAAATCTTCGTAGGTGGATGTTTGTCCGATGGCTTCATGGGTGATGCCAACTAACTTGCCATCCTCTGTGGCGCCTATCCCGATCTTTTGCCAGGTATGAGGGCGATATCCCACAGAGGTAAACATATCCGCACGACCAAGCACCAGCTTAACCGGGCGCTTAACCACTTTTGCGGCTATAATTGCAGCAACTTCATGAGGCCAAACCTGCAGCGCACTGCCAAATGCACCACCCACAAATTTGGAATTGACTTGTATATTCTCTTTAGGGAGCTTAAATATCGCCGCAATGCCATCCTGGGTATCTTTAACTCCCTGGGTTTTATCCCAAACTGTCAATTTATCTTCGGCATCCCAACGGGCGATTATCGCGTGCATTTCCATGGGGCTATGTACCTCTGATGGAATCACGTATTCCTGTTGCAATTTTACTGGGGCAGTTTTCCAGGCATCAACTATTCCGCGTTTGCTTTCGCCATTATCATTGGGAGTAAAAGCTTTATCTGTGCTGGCCCTTAAATTGGTACGATGGGTATCTGCGCTATACTGCGCCTTAACCAATGAAGCCGCAAATAAGGCGCGCTCAAAAGTATTGGCCACAACAACGGCTATAGGCTGCCCGTTGAATAATATCTTATTATTATAAAATAATTTATAAGTTCCCTTTTCCGGTTCGGCCTTGCCTGCTTCAACCTGGTAGCCGGGTATCTTCGGACAATTAAAGTGTGTTATCACCGCTAAAACACCCGGCGCCTTTTCTGCCGCTTTGGTATCGATAGACCGGATGCTACCCTTAGTGATCGTACTGCCTACCAATACTCCATAAACCATTCCGGCAGGGGTAAACTCTGCTGAATATTTAGCTTTCCCGGTAACTTTTAGTCGGCCATCTATCCGGTTCATACCGGTAGATGAAGATGGTTGGGTTAATATTTCGCGTTCCGTTGACATATTTAAACTCTAAATACTAATTTTCACTTGCTACGAAATCAATTTATCCGGTGTGGCAGGTAAATCACGCACACGTATTCCTGTCGCATTAAAAATAGCGTTAGTAACTGCTGCTGCAACACCTACGATACCTACTTCACCAATACCTTTTGAACCCATTGGATTGGTAACCGGGTCCTTTTTATCGATAAATATCACTTCAATTTGTGGCACATCGGCATTTGTAGCCAGATGATAATCCCCGAGGTTGCTGTTGACATACTTGCCATAGCGATGGTCGATCACCCCTTCTTCGGTCAGTGCCATACCGATGCCCCAAACCACGCCCCCCAGTATCTGGCTTCGGGCAGTTATTGGGTTGAGGATCTTGCCACCGTCAACAGCGGATACTACCTTCACTATCTTAACCATGCCTGTTGCCTTGTGCACGTGCGCCTCAACAAAATTGACGTTGTAGGCAAATGACGAGTATTTGCGTGCGTCCGCACCGGGATGTGATTGTTTGGTGATCTCCAAATAAGGCAGATTGTGATCCTTCAATATTTTGACGTAATCAGGATTATCTGCGCTACCGCCTGATACTTCATTAAACTTGCCTTTTAATTCTGTGCAAACATCATAAACCGACGAACCGACTGATGAGGTGGTCATGGAGCCATATTCTCCCGCAGCGTACGGCAAGGCCGAACTACCCAACTCCACCCGGATATTTTCAACCGGTATATTGATGATCTCTGATGCAATGATGGTCATCATTGTTGCCGTACCGGGCCCCATATCGCTGGTTGCGGTTTGGATGAGCAATATTCCGTCGGCACTCAATTTTGCCCTGGCGGTTGACGGCGCGCGCCCGGCAAAGTAAGCGCCTGTGGCCAGTCCGTAACCAATTAACCAACCATCCTTTTCAACAGAACGGGGTTTTTCATTGCGCTTGTTCCAGCCAAATTTGGCGGCGCCAAGTTCAAAACATTCCCGCAGGTATTTGCTCGAATAGGGGATATTTCTTTCAGGATCTGTTTCAGAATAATTTTTTAACCTGAATTCCAGCGGATCGATATTAAGCACGTGAGCCAATTCGTCCATTGCTGATTCAAGTGCATAAACGCCCACTGTTTCACCCGGCCCGCGGGTATAAGTGGGCACGCTCAAATCAAGCTTAGCTAATTTATAACTCGTATTTACATTCGGGCAATCATATAAAAAGTTGGTGGTGCTGGTTATCCCCTCAGTAAACTGCTGGTAAGTTGCTGTTTCGGCTATCGCGTCGTGTGTCATGCCGGTCAGCTTTCCGTCAGCCGAAGCGCCTAAGCCTAACTTTTGAACCGTTGGAGAGCGATAACCCACCATAGTAAACATCTGCTCACGGTCTATCACCACTTTGAGCGGCTTGCCGATCATTTTCGACCCGATCAAGGCTGCCTTAGCATAGGGCCAAAGTGGTGACCCGCTGCCAAAAGCACCACCAATCACCTTGGAATACAACTGCACTTTTTCTTCGGGCAGGTTAAACAGTTTCATCACATCCTGCTGCATACCCTTGATATGCTGCGATTTTGTATAGAGCGTCACCTTATCCCCGTCCCAAACCGAAGTTACTGCAAAGGGTTCCATTGCATTATGTACATGGATGGGTGTGCGGTATTCAACCTCTATTTTTACCTGGGCCGATTGGTAAGCATTTGCCGTGCCCCGCTGATAATCATCGTCGGCTTTGGTCGCATTTTTCAAATTTGCATCCAGACTGGTTTGATGTGGTTCAGCTTTATAGGTTATTTTAACCAGCGATGCCGCATATTTGGCCCGTTCAAAGGTATTGGCGATCACAAGCGCGACCGGTTGGCCATTGTACAGTATCTTATCATTAACAAAGGGACTTCCCGGCGGCGCCTTCCCGGCTTTATAAAGGGGAACTTCGGGAGCGTTCAAATGAGAGAGAACTGCCAATACTCCGGGTGCTTTTTCAGCAGCTTTACTGTCGATGCCAGTCATGGCACCTTTGGCAATGGTACTGCTGACTACCGCACCATAAACCAAACCCGGAAGATTATATTCCGCCGCATATTTGATGGCACCGGTTACCTTTAACCGGCCATCAACACGCTTAATTCCATCTTTATCTGCCGCGATCTCTCTCATAGCTTAATTAAACTAAGCCTGATGCATGCTTCAATGCCTCGGTAATGGTTGCAGGAGCCAACTTTAATTTAAAGGAATTATACTCATAAGCCTTGGCACCCTGCATGGCAATTTCGGCGGCTTGCTTAAAGCTCTCTTCCGAAACAGACTTACCGATCAATGCTTTTTCGGCATCAATCAATCGCCATGGTTTATGTGCCACACCTCCCATTGCCAGTCGCGCCTGCTTTATGGTACCGTTATCGATATCCAGCGCAGCTGCTACTGAAACCAAGGCAAAAGCATAGGATTGCCTGTCGCGCACCTTAAGGTAATAGCTGTTTTTGGCGAAGTTGTTATCAGGTATCTCTACGCCTGTTATCAACTCATCTTTTGCCAGGTGGTTATCCATTTCAGGGTGATCTCCTGGCAGGCGATGGAATTCGGTAAATGGAATGCGTCTTTCGCCTTTATGTCCTGATACAATTACCACAGCATCCAGCGCGGCTAAACTTACGCACATATCGCTTGGGTGCACCGCTATACATTGCGGACTTGCTCCAAATATGGAATGCATCCGGTTATAGCCTTCTAAAGCGCCGCAGCCTGAACCGGGTTCGCGTTTGTTACAGGGCATGGTAATATCATAAAAATAAGTGCACCGGGTACGCTGCATCATATTGCCGCCTACTGTGGCCATGTTTCTTAATTGGGGCGATGCGCCGGCCTTAAGCGCCATTGACAACAATGGCTGCTTTTGCATAACCAGGCTGTTCTCTGAAACAGTACTGTTTAATGCCAATGCCCCAATGTGTAAGCCTGTTTTTGTAGCGGCTATACTCTTTAACGGGAGATGATTTATATCGACCAGTTTATCGGGCGCAGTGACGCCGCGTTTCATCAGGTCGACGAGGTTGGTGCCGCCTGCTATGATCTTTGTACCTGGTTTATTGATGGCCTCCAGAACAGCTTGCTGTGTTGATGGCCGCATGTATTGAAACTGCTTCATACTGCCTGCCCTCCATCCTTTACTTCCTGTATCGCGTTAACAATATTGGGATACGCCCCGCAACGGCAGATGTTGCCGCTCATATATTCCCTGATCTCCATTTCTGAATTGGCGTGCCCCTCGCGGATACAAGCGACTGCCGACATGATCTGTCCGGGTGTGCAATAGCCACACTGGAAGCCATCGTGTTTCAAAAAAGCCTCTTGCATGGGGTGCAGTTGATCCCCCTTGGCTAAACCCTCAATTGTGGTTATCTTTTTACCGCTCACCATCACACCAAGTGTCAGGCAGGAATTGATACGGCACCCATCCACATGCACCGTACAAGCGCCGCACTGCCCGTGATCACAGCCTTTTTTGGTACCGGTCAGATCCATCTGCTCGCGCAAAATATCAAGAAGCGTAGCCCGCGGCTCTACAGCCAGCTGGTGCTTTACTCCGTTAACATCCATAGTTATTGGGACTTTTTCATAAACCGCAGCTATTTTTTCGTCCCAACCGTTTTGTGCGGCTTTAACTACAGTAGACGGTGTTAGCGCAATGGCTGTTAACAGGGTGGATTGCTTTAGGAAATCCCGGCGGGTACCGTCCAGGATGCCTTTATCTTCAATTTCGTTATCGGGAGTTTCCTTGTCCATAGCGATCGGATTAATAATTTATATGAAAAATCAATCAGGAATGTGCTGCTCAGTATGCAGGCAAATGATAGCACTAATTTATAAAATGATAACGTTATTTATTGCAATAACTTTTTTATGAAACATAAATATTACCGAAAGGTTCATTTTCATTAAAAATCAATGTTTTAAAGGTTATAAATTAAAAAGGCGCAGCTTTTCATTTCTGAAAGCCGCGCCCTGAAATTAAATCATGAATTTTTAAGCTTCAAAAGCAGCTTTTTTATCGCTGATGCTATAAACTTTTTTCGAAGTGGAGATGATAAAATCAACCGACATCCTCCCGGCTCCTTCAATTAAAAGAAAGAGGCAGGTCATAATCTGGGCATAATCAGCCCGGCTCTCATGCTCTACTGCCCACATACCCATTTTTGGAGGTACTGCAGGCATTGGCAAAGGCGAATTACCGAAGTATAAACCAATCTTGGTTGATAAAACGGCAACTATCATTTGTACAATAAAATAAAATGCCACAAACCTCGTAAACAATCCGAGTAAGAGCAAAAGCCCACCGATTATTTCACCGGTAGCAATCAGGTGTGCTGTTGTTTCAGGAAATGGGAAGCCTAACTTTGTAAACCTTCCTACCCCCTGATTGGCGTAAACAAATTTTAATATTCCTTCAAAGAAGAAGACGGCGCCTGCCATCAGGCGGATAATAACAATAGATGATTTGCCTGTAACAGGCGGATACTGAAACCACTCAAATACCTTTTTCATTAGTTTTTAATTTTAAAATGATATAAATTGATAATAACTAAGCAAATGTGGGTTTTAGCAGTAAGCGGATAAATTTTTTTATACCAAAGCCTATAAATACTTGATTAAGTAAGTTTTATCATGCATTTAGCTTGGATTGTGTAATAAATGAGTAAAGGCAAAATCTCATTAATATATTTGAATATGTTATTGAACAAAACAAGAAATAATCTCATTTACCATAGCCTGTTTTGGTTTGGTATTTACCTGCTTTGGGTTTTTGTTTTCCGCAACTATTCTTTTACGCTAACAAAAACACTGAGCGTAGAATTTTGCTATCTTGTTTTTATCACAATAGATTATTACACAACTATTTACTTCATAATCCCTAAATTTTTAAAGAAGAAGAAGTATGTATGGTTTGTTTTGTTAACTGTTTGCCTCATCGCCGTTTCGGCATTGTGCCGTGCTATTGTCTCAAGGGAAATGAGCATTTATGTTTTTACCAATACGCCAAAAATTGATTTTGGTACATTATACCGCAATTCTGTTGTCAATATCTTCATTTGGGTTGAACTCATTATCATTGGGAAAATGATTTTCGACCGGATCTATAATCAACAGCAACTGGCGCTCCTGGAAAAAGAAAGGGTGAAACATGAGCTTGACTTTTTAAAGGCGCAGATCAATCCGCATGCACTTTTCAATTCGCTTAATTCCATTTATGGGCATATCGACAAAAGGAACCAAACTGCCCGGAATATCTTATTGCAATTCTCAGGCCTGTTGCGTTACCAATTATACGATAGTATGGTAGACAAGATCAGCCTTGAAAAGGAGACGGAATACATCAGAAATTATATTGCTTTCCAGAAGCTGCGCAAGGATGAAAATCTGATTGTAGAGGTTTGTATTGATATCGAAGAAAGCGAACATAAAATAGCACCGCTGTTATTGGTCATCCTGATTGAAAATGCCTTCAAGTTTGTGAGCAGCTATTCTGATGATCTCAACAGGATCGTTATAAGATTGACTGCGAAGGGCAACCTGTTTACCTTTCATTTGTGTAATACGACGGAGCATATACATGTGGCGCCATCTTCTAACCATGGTGGCATTGGCCTTGTTAATTTAAAAAGGCGGCTCGAACTCTTATATCCGGGTAAGCATGAACTCATCTTTGAACATGTGGATGGCTATTACAAGGCAGACTTAAAAATTGAAATGGAATGAAACTAAAGTGTGTGATTATAGATGATGAACCTATTGCAAGGAAGCTCATTGAAGAATTTATTGAAGATATTGACTTTTTAGAATTAGTAGGGCAGGCGGAAAATCCTGCCAAAGCCATAAAACTGCTTAGTGAAAACCAGGTGGATGTAATCTTCCTTGATATTAATATGCCTACCATCAACGGAATAAATTTCCTTAAAAGTTCAAAAAACACTGCTAGCATTATTATGACTACAGCTTATGCTGAATATGCGGTGGAGGCCTTTTCCTTGGATGTATTGGACTATCTGGTTAAACCCATTCCGTTTGACAGATTTTTAAAAGCCTGCAATAAGGCGAAGGAAGTGTATGATACCAAACAGCGATTATTGACGCAACAGCCTGTAAGTGATCATTTTTTTATTAAATGCGATAACCAGATCGAAAAGGTAAACTATGCCGACCTGATATACGCCGAATCAATGATGAATTATGTTTTGCTTTATACAACAACACGCAAAATGATCGTTTACATCACCCTTAAAAGCCTGGAGGAACAACTGCCCGAAAACCTGTTCATAAAGGTTCATAAATCATTCATCGTGAACCGCAGTAAGATAAAAAGCATCGAAGGGAATATGATCAGCATGGGAACTGAGAAGATCACTATCAGCCAAAATCTTCGCGAAAAAGTATTGAAAGAGATCCTGAAGGATAAGATGATCAAGAGATAGTTTGTTGAAAAATCTTTTATACTAAAAATCAATATCGAACACCGAATTTTGAATGTTGAATAACGACATGTTTCGATATTCGGTGTTCAAAATTCTGTGTTCGATATTATAAGCATCACAGACTTACGAAATTTTAAAAACTTCGTAAGTCTTTACCACCTTTTAATATAGCAAAAGAGCCACTCGTGTGCAGTACTGACTCTGCTACGGGTGGCCCTTTTGAAAATGGCACCTTATTAAAAAATGATTAAGCGGGTTGATCGATCATATCACCCCTAATCTGACCAAATCAACCATCACTTAATCAATAAGATCATTGCCCTCCTGCATTTTTGCCATCAGGAAATGCCACCCCATTATGGCAAGTATTACATGTGGCTGTCAGTTCAGGGCTTCCGATCATCGGATGCTTTATTTTAAAATATTTTTTGTTGATCCCTATGGTCATGCGCATCATCGAGCGGGCTATCTCCTTTTCGGGCTTTTCATCGCTTGCAAAATCCAGTTTGCCTGTATTTTTATCTGCCGCATGGCAAAAATTACATGATACACCAAGGCCATCTTCAAATTCATCAACCATTATCTTTTGCAGTTCTTTCGAGCTGATGTCTTTTGGCAGCACTTTCAGGTTAACATAGGTATCCTCTTCCTTAGGTTTCGAGTCGCTCGTTGCCGCTGCACCGATAATTACAACAGCGGCGAGCGACAGGATCACCAAAAATTTACGATTCATCTTCATAACTCAAACTTTTTTGGCCAGTACGTTTAATGCCACCTCCAGATTGTCGGAAATGGTGCTGGTACCGCCTACATCAAAATCTCTTCGGTTTATTTTAAATGTTCCCTTAAACAAGTAGCCATCACCCGATGGAGTGGCAGCAAACGGGAACGATATCTCCTTAACCACTTTCTTAATAGTGAGTTTCCCGGTGATTACAAATCCACCGCTTTTGCTGGTAACCTTTGTAGATACAAAATGGATGTTCGGATAGTTCTTTACATCGAAATAACTATTGTCACGCAGATGGTTATCCCGCAAACCGTTATCTGTATTAACAGTATTAGCGTCTATCATAACATCAAAGTTACTCTCGGCCGGTTTTTGAGGATCGAATTTTATATCCCCCTTGAAGCCGGTAAACGTGCCCGTTACATCAAACCCGAAGTTCTTAATCGTGAATTGCAGGGACGATCCCTGGTCGACAGGTTTGTATTGTGCAAAGGCTACGCTTACCGTTAAAAGGAGCAGTATAACTAATGTGAGCTTCTTCATTTCTGTCTTATTGGGCCGCTACCTCTATTAAAGGGGAATCTGTTATGGCAAGTGTGTGGTTATGTTCCTGGTAATTAACACTGGTTAACCCCAATACGCTACGAAGCTTTTCGGCAGGTACTTTCATTGGACCAGGTGACGGAGCCGAACCTGGCGCCGGTTGAGGAAACGCAGTCGACATGGCTGTATGAAAGGTAATATTACCCTCAACTTTTTGTATGGTTTGATGAATGTGACCATTTAAAACTGATACAGAGCCAAAGCGCCTCAACAACGTCAAGGCCTGTTCACTGTCCTTTGTTCCCCATCCCCATTGAGGATAAACTGCCCAAAGCGGAATGTGTGCAAACACGACGATAGGTGTGCTGTTCGAATATTTTTTCAGATCGTCTTCCAACCATTTAAGCTGATCGTTGCCTAATACTCCCAAACCGCCGTCAACCTGCACCAATGCGTTAACCAGGCCTACAAAATGCACGCCATTTGAGTCAAAGCTGTACCAGCCATCACCTTTGGTTCCTTTTCCGTAACGTTCAAGATATAGCTTCCCGTTATCGGTCAGGTCATGCTCGCCGGGTACATAAAATATCTGCCCGGTTTTTGCGCTTTTTAAAGTTTGCTCAAGCGTATCAAATTGATCTGCCTGTGCCAGATGAGACAAGTCGCCTGTGTGCAGCGTAAATTTTGGTGCGTTAGGCATTGCGTTGATCTTTGCAATTGTTGCATTAAGCGTTCCAACAACATCCGGGTTTGCGGGCTTGGTGAAGCCGATGTGGCTATCGCTGATCTGCACAAAGCTAAAGTCAGATTTGGGCATGATCAATCCCTTCCTGAGGCCGCCGGTGTTCTTATCTATCATCTGGCTCATGCCATATGATTTTAAAATACCGCCCGACATCATCCAAAGCACACCGGTGCCGGCCCAGGCCATGCATTCCAGGAAGCCGCGTCTGTCTATTCCATCATGATTGGCATCATTAAGAATGTGATTCTCCTTTTCTTCGTTTTCCATGATTTCTTTTTTAATTAATTATGAATGAATTACCTCACTAAGAAATGGGGAATACGGCAGGATGGAAAATCTTTTACATTAAACAGGGTAATTACTTGATGAATGACGGAGAATACGGCCATTTGCAAGCCAGCTATTTTGGAGTATATCTAAGCTGATCAACTATTTAGAAATAAACAATTCATAAAGCGTACAACCATAATTATATATATGCAATTATGGTTGAGAAGATGCCAGTAAGTAAAAAGCCGGGTTTAAATACCCGGCTTTTTAAGATTTCTTTTTTGTGGCAGTAGTTTTGGTGGCCGGCTTTTCGGCGACCTTCCCCTTTGGTGCGGCGTTCTGTACCTTAACCGCTTTTACTGGTGCTTTGGGTGCTGCAACTTTGGTTGCCTTTGCAGGAGCAGCAGCGACCGGGGCTTTGGCTGGCTTAGCCGGTGCTTTGGCAGCTTTACTTTCAGCTTTGGTTGTCTTGTCTTGCGCTTTAGGGGCCTTTGCTTCCTTAGTGGTCGGCGCTTCTTCAAGGTTGAGTTTCTTAGCTATTTTTTTGGCTAGCTTTTTAGCTCCCTTACTGATCTCTTTTTCCAGTTTTTCAGATGCTTCGCCAAATTTACCTGTTAAGGTTTTTAGCTCGGTGATCAGGCGCGATTTAATATCGTCTTGTATGGTGTCTCTTGTTGTGGGCTGTGATTTGCTTTTCGTCATAGTTTTTGGGAATTTAATGCAAAGCTATGTTATTTAAACATAAACCCAATATTATCATTATGTTAACAAGCTTAGTTCACTTAATAATGGCACTGCTATAAATAATTTTCCTTAATAAAATTGATATGGTGCTGCTCGTGCCCGGCAATATGATACACTAATGCCCTTACTGTAGCGTCATTAAAGGTACCCGTGCCGTGGCCCATCCTGTCAAGTGAATCTTCGGGCAGGCCGTTGTACAAAGCGATTGTTGCATTTCGTACAGCCTCATATTCTTCAAAAATACTATCGAGACTCCGTTTATCTGCCTCCGAATAAATTGCATAAGAGTCCTGATCAAAGCCGATCAGATTATTTTTCTCATTCCGTGCAAAGCGCAGGGCCCGGTACGCAAATATCCTTTCATCATCCACAATGTGCACCAGCATTTCTTTTATGCTCCATTTGCCCTCCTGGTAACGATGATATAGAATTGGTTGAGGAAGTGAGTAAATAAACTTCCTGTTCTCTTCAAAGTTATCCTTCAGGTGCTTTAAAACAAGGCCATCATCCGGGATCCATTTCATATACATATCCGCGTATGCAGGGTAATCGCCTTTTTTTGCCTTGTGTATTATTCGCATAGTATTGGCATTCTTATTTCAATCAAAGATGAGGAAATTTCAGGTTGGGAAAGCAAAAAATATGAATATGTATGGATTTAAAGCTCAGCACTTAGTGTATCAAAAATACTACAATTAGTCATATTGATGTATAGAATTTGTTTGATTATTCATATAAAATTTTCATCCTGCCCAAATATAAAATTCACCTTTTTTCATTACTGCATATCCAGCATTGACTATTTATTGTTATTATAATTTAAAAAAACAGACATTAATATTAAAAAAGTAAACTATGGCTTAATTGTTGAAAATGAATCTATTAAAATGACCCTCATTATGAAAAAAATACTACCCCTCATTTTGCTTTCACTGCTTTTTTCGTGCGCAAAAAATAAACCAACACCCCCGGCAGTAACAGTACCTGTAAAATTCACCGGGACGACTTATAAAACTTTGGGACCTTACGATGATAATGGTAAACCCCTTAATTTACAAACTCCCGATGTAGTTTCCGACTCTTTGTTAAACTTCCTGCATATGATGCTTCCTGAACATCTGAATTTAGAAACAAGGCATCCGGAACTGCTTGCGTCAAGCGCCCTGGCGGATATTATTGTTACTCAAAAAACAGAATTGTATGCCACATTTGTATCCCAGGGAGCATTGTATGCAAATGCTATAGGTTTTTATACTTATCCAACCAATAGCCCACTCACAAGTGCCGCAGACATCAAGGTGATCACTTACATTTTTCCCAATGCTGGCGGAGGCACAACTTTAAAAGCAGGTGATAAGGTAGATATGGGAACGTTTGATGCCGGTACATCTGTTGGCTTTGTATTAATGAAGGATGCCTGGGATCCCAGTATAAAAACCCTGAATACCGATGTTATTCATTATTGCTCGGATGATATTTTAAACCCTGAAGTTAACCCTCAACTAAAGAAGCATGTGGTTTTACTTAACTATACTCCTGAATCGAAGACACTAATTGGCTTTGAGGATACTGACAGAACCTATGCCGGCTGCGATAATGATTTTAACGACGTGGTATTTTATATCACGAAGACGTCCAAATAATATTCGAAGTACATTTTTATAGCTAAAAATGCGGATTCTTATATGGATCCGCATTTTTTTATGGTACAGGGTTCAATTATTATTTCGCATCCTTATACGGCAGGCCAATCAGGCTATTAGGTTTGAGGTAAACTAGATTGTTTTGAAAATCAAGTATAGTATTGAATCTCTTTAAAACTTCGTTGCCTAAAATATGTGTTTTAAACCTGGCAGGATTAGCTGTTGCCATTAGCTGTACCGGAACATTCAATAATTCCTGATTCCCAAGATTTAATCTTTCATTGTTCACCGTAATTACCGGTATTTCCTTGCCCTGCCCATTTCTCATAATTACCTTTTTTATTACCTCCAGGTCTCTCGGGTAATTTTGCTCATTCATCAGCATGGTATCCAGCATTGCTGTTCTTTGATAGCCATTATCAAACAGGAAACGGTTCTTATATTTCTTGTTTTTTATTTGCAGTTCGCCCTGGATGCAGAATAAGGTATGGGTGTATTCTATATTAAATTTTGAATATTCTTTGTTTATTCCAGACAGTTTGGAATGAACAATAAAAATACTTTTGTCATAATCTATCTCCACAATTTTCCCATCAAACAGGTCCCAGCCAAACCTACCGTCCGTGCCCTGTCCTGATAATTCTACCGGGTAAACCTGCAGGCTATCCCAGCTTAAATTTCCAATACTTAGGGTATTATCGGCGTTTGTGTTGCTTGCTAAATGTGTTTTATTCCTGATCGCATCATTAGTTAATAATAAACCTGTTGTGCCCGAATCAAACATCAGATTTAATGTATCTGCTTTATTCAAAACAGCTTTAATTTTTATGTTGTTAAATTCAGTCAGGGTAAATTTAATCGTATCGTGGGTTTCAGGATTTTGATTTGAATAGTTCTTAACTGGCGGGCATTCAATCCTTGTCCGGCAGCTATCCTTGTTATTCAGCAATACGATAAAGTCAACGCTCTCATTAGGCTTTATTTTTACTTTGATAGAGTCAATATCCGTGTAGAACCTGATCCATTTTGGTTTAAGAGTCTTCGTTATCGTATAAATATCAAGCTTAGTTTCAGGACTTAAATTCCAATTGTGCCTGCCGTCTTCTTCTTCGATAAAGTATGCCTTTTTTGAATTTGCCTTGATTAACAGAATTTTCTTTTGAGCGAGGGAGAAGCAGGTGATAAATAAAAGAGGCAGTATAATTAAGAATTTCATGCTTGTGATTTACCTGTAGAATATCTAAAATACACATACTTAATAAAATCGTGCTCTTTTATGGCTGATTTGGGTTTAGAAGACAATTTGCCACAATTTTAAATCAAAGCCAGCAATATTATAGCGACGGGTTTGAAACCCATCGTTGTATCAGGAATAAGAATCTTTATCCCCGCCCCAAATTAGTCAATCGGCTCCCAAAGTTCAATAATGTTGCCTTCGGGGTCGAGCACATGCACGAATTTGCCATATTCATACTCCGCTATCTCATCAACAATAGTCACATTGTCCCTTTTTAGTTCCTCAAGCAGCGTAACGAGGTTTTCCACCCTATAATTAATCATGAATGGCTTGGTTGATGGATTGAAATATTTGGTATTCTGCGGAAATGTACTCCATGTGGTAGATCCCTTTTTTGACGGGTCATCGTCTTCCCGCCACTCAAATGTTGTTCCATAATCACTGGCAGGGAATCCAAGATTTTTTATATACCATTCATTCATTTTTTTGGGATCGTCGCATTTAAAAAATACGCCGCCAATACCCGTTACTTTTTTCATGTTTTATCAGTTTTTAAGTTTCTGTCAAAATTGTATTATCCAAAAATTTTACTGGTCATACTTTAGGATGATTTTCAAAAAAGATGACCTGATGACTATAAACTAAAGTAAGCAAAAGAATCACAAAAAAGCCTTCAGATTTTCATCTAAAGGCTTTTAACTTTTTTTGTGGTCCAGAAGATACAAAACTCGAACTCATTTATGGTTGATTTGTATTGCGCTCCTGATTTGGAAGATAATTTATTTATTATCATTTAACAGTTGTTATGATCAAATTCGCGAAATCGCCCGCAGTATCGTTTCCAAAAACCCAAAGACCAAGCTTATTGCCTCTTTGGATAGTGAGCCTCTTTACTTTCAGCGAAGGTGTGCTCATTTTATTTACGTACACAGAAACACTATCTTTTTCAACGACAATCCTGGCGTGTATCCAGTCTTCGGGCTTTGGATTTGGTATTATCTCATGTTCAAACTGACGGGGATAATCGCTTCTCAATCGTTCATAAGGGTATTCCGGCTCGCTGGTATATTGCAGTGAGTATGACCTGCGCACAGGGTCGGAGTGCCTGAAATTAAAAGGCCTGAAGCAAATGTTCTCCCTCGTTGTTGTATCAACTGCGTTAAAAACGATACCGACAAAGCTTTTTAAAAATTCATTTCGCCCGCGTATGTCGAGTTCAACAATACCTTCCTCAAAAGCAATATCTTTCAGCCAAACTGTTCCGGTACAGGTGATACCCCTTTTCTCCCCCTCGTCAAAAACCTGTGCTGTATAGCCAGGGTTTATAATCAGATCTTTTCCGGTCAACATTTTTGCAAGGTCATAACGTTTTGTATTCTGACCATCAGCTTTGACAAATGCTATTAATAGCATCAGCACAATCATGTAATATTTTTTCATAATTATCAATACCAGCTAAAACCCTTTGAAGTTGCCTGCAGATTATTATTTTTTCGTTTTCAAATGTAATGAACATAAAAATTGAAAAGCCTTTAGATTTCCATCTAAAGGCTTTTCAAATAATCTTTCCCCTGCTGTTCCCATGCGTGGGTTTAAATGTGGTCCCGACGAGAATCGAACTCATATCTAAAGTTTAGGAAACTTCTATTCTATCCGTTGAACTACGGGACCATTTTTTGATTTCGAATTTCGAATGTTCAATTTCGGATTTAGCCGTCTGAACCTCATTATTTAAATTCAGTGCAAATGTGCAAATTATCAGCGAGTTCATCAAACTCATTTGCACATCTGCATATTACCGTATCACCGAGCCATTATGCAAATCATCAACGGGTGATACAAAGGTTAATTTGCCTTCACCATCCTCGGCCATCAGGATCATTCCCTGCGAAACGATGCCCTTTATTTCGCGCGGCTCAAGATTTACCAGTATGCTTACTCTTTTCCCTATAATAGCATCCGGCTCATATTGCTCGGCCAAACCTGACACTACCGTACGCTGGTCGATGCCGGTATCGATGGTCAGTTTAAGTAGTTTCTTTGTTTTTGCTACCTTTTCCGCGGTAAGTATGGTACCGACGCGTATATCCATTTTATCAAAGGTCTCATAATTGATATTCTCCTTTGCGGCGGTCACCTTTGCTTGTACAGGAGTCGCCGTTTGCTTTTTCGAAGCCAGTTTAGCAATTTGGGCATCTATCACATCATCTTCCACCTTTTCAAATAATAAACTTGCCGGGTTTAGCTGATGACCGCTTACAAAAACGATCTCCTCCTCAAAACCGATATGTTCTGATGGCCAGTTCAGCATATTCAATATCTTCTTCGCTGTGGCCGGCAAAAACGGTTGCAGGCTGCATGCCAGGTGCCCTATCAGTATCAAACTATTATGCAGGGCCAGCTTTGCATCGTCAGGATCAGTTTTGATAGTTTTCCATGGCTCTTTTTCAGTTAGATAGCGGTTACCTAAGCGGGCAATTTCCATTACCGTTTGCAAGCCTTGCCTGAATTTGCAGGTTTCAAGACTCCTTTCCAGCTCATCATAAAACCCGCCCAATTGGGCATCAATGTTATCGTCCTTTAGCGTTATTTTAGCATCATCGCTTTCAACCTTGCCATCATAAAATTTGTGCATCAGGATCATCACCCGGTTCACAAAATTCCCGAGGATGGCCACCAGCTCATTATTCACCCTTGCCTGGTAATCTTTCCACGTAAACTCGCTGTCGCTGGTTTCGGGCAGGATTGAGGTAAGCACATACCGCAGTTCGTCCTGTTTTCCCGGAAATTCCTCCAGGTATTCATGCAGCCAAACAGCATGGTTGCGTGAGGTGGAAAGCTTATCACCCTCAAGGTTTAAAAACTCATTGGCGGGTACATTCTGCGGCAGCACATATTCGCCATGCGCATGCAAAATTGCCGGGAAAATAATGCAATGGAAAACGATATTATCCTTGCCAATAAAATGCATCAGGCAGGTTTCGTCTTCTTCCTTATCCTGCTTTTTCCAGTATAATTTCCAATCCTTGCCATTATCCAACGCCCACTGTTTGGTTGCAGAGATATAGCCTATCGGCGCATCCATCCAAACATAAAGCTTCTTCCCTTTGGCCTCTTCCAGCGGGACATCAATGCCCCAATCCAGATCACGTGTCATGGAGCGGGGTTGTAAGCCTGATTTAAGCCATGATTTGCATTGACCAAACACGTTCACCTTCCATTCGCCTTCCTTCGTATCTATCCACTTTTCCAGCCAGGGCTGATATTTATCCAATGGTAAATACCAATGTTTGGTTGGCTTTAAAACCGGTGGCTTACCGCTAAGGGTTGATATGGGATTGATCAGGTCGGTTGGGTTAAGCGAGGTGCCGCAATTTTCGCACTGATCGCCGTAGGCATTTCCATAATTGCAATTCGGGCAGGTGCCTGTAATATAACGGTCAGCTAAAAACTGCTGGAAATCCTCGTCAAAATATTGTTCGGAGTATTTTTCTATAAACTCATCCTTCTCGTAAAGATTCAAAAAAAACTCTTGTGAAAGATCATGATGAATGGGCGAAGACGTACGGTGATAGATATCAAATGAAATTCCGAATTCCTCAAAGCTCTGTTTTATCTGAGCATGATATTTATCAATAATCGCCTGTGGGGTAGTCCCTTCTTTTTTGGCTTTTATGGTGATGGCTGCACCATGCTCATCAGACCCACAAATGTAAACCACGTCTTGTTTTTTGAGTCTCAGATAGCGTACAAAAATATCAGCAGGCAAATATGCCCCTGCCAGGTGCCCGATATGTAATGGCCCATTGGCATAAGGCAATGCCGAGGTAATGGTGTATCGTTTAAATTTGTTAAGCTTTGACATTAAATGCGAACCCGGTTAATAATTTGGCAAAGATAATTTATTTTTAGACGGGAAGTCTGAAAGTCCGAAAGTCCGAAAGTTTTTTTATTATTGACAATGTATAAACCCGAAGCAGCTTCCGGACTTTCCGACTTTCCGACTTCCGGACTAACACCTCCATTTCTTAAAAAAGGTGATAAAATTGCCATCACATGCCCTGCTAAAAAACTGCCCGGGCCCATGGATGATGCCATTAAACTTTTGCAATCCTGGGGGCTCAAAGTAATATTAGGCGAAACGATAGAGGCATCTTATCACCAGTTTGCTGGTGATGATGAGTTACGAACGCGCGATCTGCAAAGAATGATCGATGACGACAGTATCAAGGCAATAATTGCTGCTCGTGGCGGCTATGGTTGTATACGCATAATTGACCGGGTCGATTTTAGCAGTTTTGCCACGCATCCTAAGTGGTTGGTGGGTTTTAGCGATATCACAGTGATTCATGCCCATTTATTTGCCAATTATAACGTGCAAACCATTCACGGGCAAATGCCGGTAAATATCCCTGATGCGTCGGCATATTCATTGGAAACTTTGAGAAGAGCTTTATTCGGCGAGGATATCAGTTACTCATTTAACTCCCATTCGCTCAATCGCAGCGGCGAAGCAATAGGAATGCTTATTGGCGGTAATTTAAGTTTATTGGTTGCAGTTATAGGCTCGGTATCAGATTATAGTTATGATGGTAAAACCCTGTTCATTGAGGACGTCGGCGAATATCTTTATGCTGTAGATCGGATGGTCCGCACACTTGACAGGGCAGGGAAACTGAAAAATCTTGCCGGCCTCTTGGTGGGAGGTTTTACAAAGGAAAAGGATAATGATATCCCATTTGGGCAAACTGTGCCGGAGATCATTATGGAAGTAGTGAAAAATTACAATTACCCCGTTTGCTTTGATTTCCCCGCAGGGCACGTACCGGATAATCAATCCTTAATATTGGGGAAAACCTTAGGTTTAACTGTGCACGAAAAGCAGGTAATGGCAAATTATATTTAGGTTGATCAGGTTGAAAAATGAGCAGTTCTATTAAACCTCATAGCTATATTTGCAATAGCTAATCAATAAGTCACCAAATCAATCATTCAATAATTATAAAATTATGGCGCTTTTCGGCAGTTTAGGAAACTATAAAAATTTTGGATTATTAATTATCCGTGTAGGGTTGGGTATTATGTTCATTTATCATGGCTATCCCTTATTAATTGGCGGGATAAAAATGTGGGAAAGGTTGGGCGGTTCAACAAAATATGTAGGTATACACTTTCTACCCGTGATGTGGGGGCTGCTGGCTGCCTTGGTTGAGACAGTTGGCGGATTTCTGTTGATCATTGGCCTCGCCTTCAGGCCGGTATGCCTGTTATTGGTAATTAACCTGGTTGTAGCGGCTCTTTCTCATTTTGGAAAGGGTGAAGGCCTGGATGGGGCTGCACATGCCATTGAAGATGCAATCATGTTTGCCGGTTTGCTTTTCGTAGGGCCGGGAAGGTACAGCGTGGATAGGAAGTAATTTCCCCGGAATAATGGTATGCAAAATCCAATCAATTATTTGAGTTTAAAAGATACTTTATGTAATAAAAATAGCCCCTGCAACTCTGCAAGGGCTATTTTTATTACATATCATTCTTGTATAATTTCCAAAGTTCAACTATTCATTCATGTATGAACCCAGGCTATTTAAATAAAAATCATCAATAGTGTCGGATGAGTGATCAGATACAAATTTGTTCAATCTATCCGCATCTTTTGTAAAACCATCTTTCAACGCCTTCTTTTTCAACGCTATTTTTTGAAGCGTATTCGTTTTTACGTCATATACATAATAGCTATTGTCATCAACATATTCATCGTAGTTATTACCACTTGAGGTTAAACCATCTGTTGCATAGTTCGATTTAACAAAATTGGTTTTTACGGCTTTGTATATTTTGTATTTATTTCCACTGGCTATTACTATCACATAATGGTTATTATCTATTTGAGGAACACGCTCGAATGTATATGGTCTGTTCATATTATCATAAAGAGTAAATGATTTCACCAGATCCCTATCAACTTCTATTGCAGTACGATTATCTTTTGTAAGCAGCAGTGCGCCGCCGATCTTATCATACTCAAGCTGGAAAGCCGGGCTCTGAACAATTGAATCCTTCGAATTTACCACGTAGCCATGCACCCAGCCTTTAAAAAAGTACCTGCTTCCAACAGTTTCCCCCTTAGGCTGAAAAACAGGAATGCTTGTACCCTGTGATGCAACAAACGCATTGCCGCCGCCACCTCTTGAATCTGATAAGCTAAGAGAGTTGCTAAAAGAACTACGCAAAAATTCATTACTTGCCGATTCAGCTGTGCCTTTTGTAGCACTTGCAGTAATATTAACACTGTTCAGCTTCAAAACAACCGAGAAATTAGTCTGATTATTTACTTTGATCAGTGTATCCATATACCCTGCGCAATTTATCCGCAATGTTGCATCGGGGCTTACTACAAGCGTAAAGTTCCCTAATGAATCGGTAAAAGTACCATGCTTATATTGTTTATCCTGCACGAATGCGAAGTGCAGCGGATCACCATCTGAGCTCTTCACAGTACCCGTTGTGGTAATTGTTTGTGCTTGCACCAGCCCCATTATACAGGCCATTAGCAGTGTAAAAAACACGCTCTTTTTCATAAAAAATTTTATTTAGATTCTAAAGTTAGTATTTACGAATGTCTTTTTGAAATTTAAATACGGGCTTATCCATACTTAAACGTCAGTTTTTGAAATTTAATATACGATCAGGGAAAGCTATTAAATAAAAAGCCATGCTTTCGCATGGCTTTTTATTTAATATTTCAAGTATTGATTATTGGCCTACTAAAACCATATCAACTTCTCTCAAATTACCTGCGCCATTAAAGTAATGGTAATGCAGTGTAAGGGTTTTGGTAGCAGGGTCATAAGAGCTTGCACCCTTACTGTCACCATCAACATAGTTGAAGGTAGTGCTTCCCACTGTACCTGACGGATCAGCCATTACATGCACTGTTGTTCCGGTTATCTGTATCGCAACTGATAATCCAAATGCAGAAGAACCTGCCTGGCCTGAAACGACATCAGCAGATACTGTGCTGTAATTCAGTGTACTTTCTGTTACAGCAAATTGATCCTGCAAGCCAGCGGCAACAGTTGCGCCTTTATACCTTGTAGTTGCGCCTGACACAACATTATAGGTGTCATCAAATAAACTTTTTACTTTAATATTTACTATTGCAACACTCAAATTTGAAGCAACAATGGCACCAGAAGGGCCGGTCAATTTCAATGCCAATGCCCAGGTCTTCGTAAAGTCGATCTGATCACCTGCAAATGTAACCGGGAATTTTACGATCTGTTGTCCGGGGCTGATGGTCACTTTACCGCCATTAGGTAAAGTATACTGGCTGGTAGGTAACGGTTGAGCACCAGTAGGTATTAAAGTATCATCCTCAACAACGCTCACTGTTACCGGACTACTTAGCGTAATTGTGCTAACTGAAAGAGTAACTTCCATTGGCGTATAAACAAAGCCTGCTACAGGGAGGACAGGTGCAATGTACGGCGTTGCGGAGAAACCCTTGTATTGCCATCCTACTAAGGCCGGACTTTTTGAAAAATCAATTGTACCGGGACTATTATCCTTTAAGCAACTGCTTAGCAGGGTGGTTGCCAATAAGCCTATTATAAGGCTTAGGCGACCCGTATTTTTAAATAAATAATTTCTTTTCATCTTGTTTTTTATTAATTATAAAAAAATCAATTCTGTTATTGTTCCCTTGTATCCCAAAATACAGGTGTAAACTGAGTTTTTCCTGCAGGTATGCTCTTACCATTTGTGCTTATTTCACTCTGAGGATATAGGAAACGATAAGGTATAGTCAGCTTGCCATTATGTAAGGTTGGCGCCAGTGCATGAGTAAACCCAAAATGCGTTCCGTCTGGTACAGGGAAACCTGTTCTCCTGTAATCAGTGTAAGCTTGTTGCCAGTCAACAGTGTTTAATGAGATCCATTTTTGAGTCATTATAGCCTGTAAACCCGTTGCAGGGTCTACCAGTACACTACCAGCATTCGTTGCTATATAAGTATCTGCATCAGCCTGAGCATTTCCAAGGAAAATGAAACTCTGTTCTATTCCCTGTGTTGCAAGCGTGGTTGCACTACCACCAACACTAAAACCTTCCTGCGCTGCTTCTGCCTGCAAAAATAAGCTTTCAAAATCAGAAAATATCATCTGATCCTGGCTTGCGCTGGAAATTGCAACGGTTCCGCTTACGCCGGCAGTAACGGCATTTGATGCGGCGTTAGGGTCACCATCATAATTACCAAGAATTTTTCCGCCTACAGGTGTGTAGACACCGCCTATTCTAGGGTCTTGTGTAGCATTATAAAAGTTAACTGCATATTGGTTGGCTCTGTTGAAAGCATAACCATTTGAAGTAGAGCCTGAAACCTGGTAGAATACGTTATATAACGGATTCAAACGGCTCGCTGATGAATTGTTATAGCCAGGGTTTACTGATGCACTGGTGCCAGCCATTAAATACCCACGGCCATTTGCGTCAGTTTTAGCTAACTCAGTAGACACTCCTGAAGCACCTATTGCACTTTGTTCAGTAAGCAGCAATCTTAATTTAACAGTATTGGCAAATTTTACCCAGTTATCAATACGAGTGGCGGGTGCAACTCCGGCTCCACGGCCAAACATGATATCATATTGATCGTCTGTTTTAACAGCTGCAGAAGATGCTGCTCCAAGTGCATAATATGCTTTTGCCGCATCAAAATAAGTAACCGCACTGTCCAGTTGGCTTACCAGGTCAGCATATATTGTTTTCGCATCATCATATTTAGGATTTGGGAACTTATTCAGATTAAATGCCTGTGAATAAGGCACATCACCAAACGCATCCACTAAAGTTGAAAAATGCAATGCTTTCATGGTTTTAGCCACTCCGATATAAAACGAAAGTGTAGTAGGGCTCTGTTTGCCTGCTATCTCAATGTTATTATAACGGTTTAATGTGTTGTAATAATTCTGCCAGTCGCCATCAGCGAATGACACATCTTCCTGGTAATCTTCAACCGGTGGTGTGGTAATAAAGTTACCGCTTCGTGCCCAATAACCCATCCACCTTGGAGTGTTAAGAAAGTCAGCGCCAAGCCCGTTTGCTGAACCGGTCAATGCAGCCGATAGCAGCACGTTAGGCGTTACACTTAACGGCTGGTTGGGGTTATTATTGATATCCGTGAACTTTTTACAACCAGCGCTGAGTGCCGCAATGGTAAAAAGTAATATCGTTATTTTTTTCATGATCCTTGTTTTTAAAATTAAACTCATAATGTTTTAGAAAGATACTGACAAGTTAGCACCATAGAATCTCGTTGGAGGTAACTGTGAAACCGAAGTAGTTCCTATACCATTACCTGTTGTATCAGCAAATTCAGGGTCTATCGAATCATTAGACTTAGGCCTGATCATTAACAGGTTACGACCAATTAAACCAATAGATGCCTTTTTGATAAAGCCTATTGATTTTACTATGCTGGCTGGCAATTGGAAAGTTAAATTGGCTTCCCTTAATTTGATAAAGGCAGCGTCTTCAACAAATAAACTACCTACAGGCTGGCCATATATGTTGGCCCAGAATGAACTTGGCTGACCACCGTTACCGTTGTTAACAGCAACACTGGTATTGTTTACAAAGCCGCCGCCTGGTGATGCCACAACTGAGTTAGGGAATATAAAGCGCTGACGCCCGTTTTGTGCAGATTGTGCAGAGATACCTGTAAACGCTTCAACAGAAGCTGTTGAGTTGAATATCTCGTTACCACCGCGGTAGTCAATCACAAATGAGAATGATAATGATTTATAAGTCAATGTACTGTTAAAGCCCCATTGATAGGTTGGGTTAGTTGTACCATATTCTGTAAGATTAGGGTTTGGAGTTGGCTGGCCGGTACCAGCGTCAACTATTACCTTACCACTTGCAGGGTCACGAATCCAATCGTTTGTCTCTATAATAGGGAATGGTTTTCCTACTACAGCATAGATACCTGCAACTGCACCTACTGTGTTGGCAGCATTGTTACCAATTTGCAGTTGGTGCTGACCACCAGACAATGAAACTACTTTGTTTGCATAATGCGTAAAATTAATACCCACTGTCCAGGTAAAATTCCTGCTTTGTACCGGGATAAGGCTCAGGTCAAATTCCTGTACATCGTTGGTTACCAAACCAGCGTTTGCTATTTCCTGAGTAAATCCTGTAGCCGAAGAAACTGAACTGGTTAAGCTCTGGTTCTTTGACTCACTATGTGAAATGGTTGTTTCAAATTTAATACGATCCTTTAAGAAACCCAATTCAACACCACCTTCATATTCAAGGGTCTGTTCTGGCTTGATGTTGGGGTTAAGTGAAAGTGCTGATTGAGAGTAACCACCCAATGAACCGAATGGGAAACCTGTAGCCGGAACAAATGGATTGACCAATGAGTAAGCTCCGTAAGGGTTGGTATTTAAACCACCGATATTAATGTTGGCCACCTGGGCAACACCGGCATGTATCTTACCGTATGACAACACGTTGTTATCTTTCAAAGATTTTATACCATCTGTAAATACAAACGAACCATCTGCTCCTGGATATTCATAGTGGTTGTGAGCTTGTGACAATACAGAGTTCCATTCGTCGCGATTTGTAACGTGTAAGAACAAATAATTGTTATAGCCTAAGGTAGCTTCTTCATAAATACCACCAGACCTTTGTTTGTAGTAAAATTCATTGTAGGTAGGTATACCTAATGTGCTGGTTATATTGAAGTCACCAGGGAACTGTAATTGATCACCTTCAAGGCTAAGCTCTCTTTGGTAACTCTGTTGAGTGTTCACACCAACAACACCTGATAAATTGAATTTACCAAACTTCTTGTTGAAGTTAGCGATGAAGTCGTTGTTCAGCAATTGTTCAAAGAAAGTTTGATCAAGAGTTGCAGGGAACACCGAGCCTAAGCTTGATGGTACGTTACCTGCGCTTTGAGGGTCAGCTATTGCCCATGGCGCAAACTGAACACCCTGGCGGGTTTGCAATATCTGCTGAGTATTCGATGTTATAGCAAGCCTGTCAGAAAAAGTTAACCAGTTGGTTGCCTTATAAGACAAGTTAACGTTACCAGAAAAAATGTAGCTGGTTGAGTTATTGCGTGAATTAGCCACTGTCCAGTATGGGTTGGTTGCGTAAGCATTATAATAAGAGTTTACGTTACCATATTGGCTGTTAATATTCTTAAAGTCCTGCAATGGAATGTTAGCAGGTGTATTTAATACTTCAAAATAAAGTAAATCTCCTGTAAGACCACCCGAAGTTTGATTGTAACTAGGGCCTGCCTGGCTTACAGCGTTCTGGTTATAAGAAGCGTTGTACTCCACGCTGAACTTACCGTAAGTTTGCGTACCACCTATACGGATGTTATCCTGGCGGCGGGTATCGTTTGGAGTGATACCTTTAATATCATTGTCCTGGAAGCCTACGTGCATAGTGCTGTTATCACTACCTATATCATAGCTTACATTGAACAGGTTTGAGATACCATTGTTGAAGAAGTCCCTTCTGTTATTCGGTTTATTGGAATAAGCCGAGAACAAGGTATCATAACCTATAACGGTTACACCGTCAGAGGCAAACTTTGGTGAAAGGGCTATGCCTAATTTTCTGCCATCAAATGCAGGGCCGTAGCTTTCATTTTCATAGGGAACAGGATTTACAGTTCCGTCGGGGTTAACAAATGCACCACCTTCACCACCATAACCACCAAACTTTGTTTGCAGAGCAGGAAGATAAGACACCGATTGTATTTCAGTAGTGTTTTGTATTGTAATACTTGGTTTACCTTTGCTGCCCTTTTTGGTGGTGATGATCAATACACCGTTTGAGGCCTTTGAACCATAGATAGCTGCAGCAACTGCACCTTTTAACACGGTAACACTGGCAATGTCTTCAGGGTTGATCGTGGTAATGTAGTTGGGATTGTCATTAGGCACACCGTCAACAACAATCAAAGCCTGGTTGTTACCGGTGATGGACCTGTTGCCACGCAATACAATACGTGTGGTAGGGTTTACACCGTTGTTTGTCAGGTTAACCTGTAAACCGGATACTTTACCCTGCAAACCAGTGGAAACATCCGTTACCTTGGCTTGGGTAAGCGCTTTGTTGTCAATTTGCGCTGTGGCATACCCTAATTGCCTGGCTTGTGATTTAATACCTAAAGCTCCTGTGATCACAACTTCACCAAGCTGGTTGCTTGCGGTTGCCAGTGATACGTTTAGAACATCTCCTTTTACCGGAGCTGATACCTTAGTATATCCAACACCGCTGAACTCTAAGGTAGCATTAGCTGGTACACTTAAGGAGAATTTACCGGCGCTGTTGGTTTGGGTACCACCTGTTCCGCCTTTAATCTTTACTGTGACTCCCGGAATGGGCAGGCCGTCTTCCTTGGCCGTCACCGTACCAGTAACAGTACGGTTTTGTGCAAATACCTGCGTTACGCATAACATCAGAAAGCACAAACTTACTAGTAGAAGTTTTTTCATTTCGTTAATAATAAGATCAGTTAATAGTTAATTAGTGATAAAAGTAATGTTAGATTATTAAAAAGTCAAATAATTCTTTAAAAAACATTACTTTTTTTCAATAAAAATGCCTTTTTCACTTTTTTGTAAATTATTTTAGTACTATGTATTGCATAATACAATTTAAAACATATATCTTTGTAACATGATTGTTGAAAATACACAAACCCAGATGAGGAAAGGTGTTTTGGAATATTGCATTCTTTCCACCATAGCTAAGGGCGAAATATATGCTTCAGATATAATTGCTGAACTGAAGAAAGCCCAACTGCTTGTAGTTGAGGGTACCTTGTATCCTCTGTTAACCCGTTTAAAAAATAATGGACTCCTCAGTTATAACTGGGTCGAGTCTACTTCGGGGCCACCAAGAAAATATTATGTCTTATCGGAGGAAGGCGCACAGGTTTTGGAACAACTCGATAAAACCTGGCAGGAACTGGCCTATGCCGTACAAACATCTATCGGCGACAGAAAGGTGAAAGGTGAAAGGTAAAAGGCAAAAGCTAATGACCAATGACTAATGACTAATGACACTAAATAAACAAAGATCATGAACAAAACAATTATCATAAATATAAATGGCATCGTATTTCATATAGAAGAAGATGCCTACGAAGTACTGAAAAACTACATGACGGATGTGAAGCGTCATTTTATGAATTCGGCCGATAGCCTCGAGATCACAACGGATATAGAGAACCGCATAGCCGAAATGTTTAATGAACTGCTGGCCAATGAGCACAAACAGGTTATTATTGAACAGGACGTTAAATCTGTTATCGAACAAATGGGTACAGTGGAGGATTTTGAGCATGCCGAAGAAGACAGCAATACTTCTTATACCCATACCTACCAAAATAGTGATACCCGCCGCCTCTTCCGTGATCCTGATGATCACTTGGTGGCAGGTGTGTGCGCAGGCATTGCCAATTATTTTGATATACAAGCTGCCTGGATACGCCTGGCCTTTGCTTTAACTTTCTTTTTCGCCGGCTCAGGGCTTATACTATATATTATATTATGGATAGTGATTCCTAAAGCTACTACCCGCGCCGACCGTATGGCCATGAAGGGCGAGAAATTGAACCTGCAGGGCTTTAAAAAGAATTTTGAAGAGGAGATAGGTTCTGTGCGCAACAATTTTTCAAATTTTCACCAGGAGGCAACACCCTTTGTATATAAGGCCCGAGATTTTGCAGGTGATTTTTTTCACCACCTGGGAGTATTCTTTGAAGGCGCAGGGAAAATCCTGCTAAAGCTTATCGGCGTAGCTATATTAATAGGATGCCTGAGTGCAATGGTGTTTTTTATAGTTGCTTTTATAGCACTACTTAGTGTAGGTAATTTCCCGGCTTTTCATGACTTGCCCTATAACCTGCTGAAGCACCATCATGCCGAATACATATATGTATCTGCATTTCTAATGGCTATTATTCCATTGGTAAGTATTATGCTGATCACTTTGAGAGGTATATTTAATGTAGGTTCTATCAGTCGTTCATCAGGCACTACTGCCTTGGTTTTATGGTTGTGTGCCATAGGGGTTTTTGTATACTACGTTATAGGCATAGCAGGAGAGTTTAGGGAGAGTGCTGACTTAACCAAAACCATTGACCTGAAAAGCACTAAAGACAATACTTATCGCCTTACAATGAATCATCTGAAATACCTTACTGCCGAGGATAGCTCACAATTGAATATAAAGGGCCTTTCGTCAAACGTTATAATAAACAATGATGACGATAATGATTTTCAAAGTTTTTCGCGACGCAACATACGCCTCAATATTGAAAAAAGCGACGTCGATCACCCCATACTGGTTGAGTCGTTCCGTGCCCGCGGCAATAATTTTAAAAATGCCTTTGAGAATGCCCAGAATATCAAATACATATTTACCCAACAGGACAGCATCTTAAAATTTGATAACTATATGTATGGTAAAAACGATGACCTGTGGCATGATGAGGAGGTTGACATAACCCTGAAAATCCCCATGAATGCAAAAGTTATTGTGGAACATGATCTGGACAGGATAGCCGACATTAGCGTGCGTGATTGCAATTTTACCAATAAAAAGGATGGTGATAAACTAACTGATGCTATATTCACCATGACTGATAACGGGCTGCAATGCAAGGTTGATACCCTGGTAACAGATACAATCATCCGAAAGCATATGCCAATTGACAGCATGAAGATCAAACAAAAATAAATAATGAACTAAAGCCCCCAGCAATTGGGGGCTTTTGCTTTTAAGGTGATCCATTGGTCACAATAATCAGGCTGCTGGTCAAAAAGAATTCATGCATGCTATAAATGTTGATTCCTTTACATTAAAAAGGAAAAAATGACAGCACACTTTATAAAAAAACCCGAACGGTTGAAAAAATCCACCCTAATGGGGTGATATTTACCCTAAACGGTAAAAAAACTAAAAAATGCATGTAACCTTTACATAGGTACTTGCATCTTAATATAAACGACAGAAATACCACGGCAGGAGCCGTAAACCCAATTTTTGAGGTTATTCAAAAAAAGAGCTGCGCTCTTTAATGGGATTTTTATTGCCGTAAAAGATTGGAAAAACATAAAACTGATAACAAGACTATGAACACACATTTTTAACAGCCAGTTACTCAGCCCTACCCTAATAGCGGTTAAATAACCGGCACACCAAAAATTTAATTAACAAAATTAACCACTTAAAAAAAGAGGCAAATCTTTTTGATGGACGCCTTTTGTCAAAAAATTTATAAAAAAAACAGCTATGAGACCATTTATACGTAAAATATATTACACCCTTCTGCTCATTGTAATAGCGGCAGGACTCGCGCAGGCACAAACAGGTGCGCAATCGGCGCATATTTCGGGAGTTTTGCTTGATGAGCAAGGCAAACCCATGATATATGCTACTGCAAGTTTATTAAGCGCCCAGGACTCCTCCTTAATTAAAGGTGCAATAAGCAACGAACAGGGCACATACACATTTGATCATGTTAAAAAAGGCACGTATATTATTAAAGCAAGCACTATTGGCTACGAAAAAGCGGTAACTCAGCCATTTACAGTATCTGACGACTCGCCCAACGTAAATTTGCCTGAATTAAAGATGCAGCCAAATACTCATAGTTTAAGTACTGTTAGTATTACCGCAGCAAAACCGCTGATAGAGCGCAAGATAGACCGCACAGTAATGAATGTTGAAAATAGTGTTTTAGCAGCGGGCAATACGGCTATGGATATTTTAGAAAGAGCACCGGGAGTGAGCGTTGATAAAGACGATAATATCAGCCTGAAAGGTAAACAGGGAGTAACTGTAATGATCAATGATAAGCTTACCTATTTAACAGCGGCACAATTGGCTACGCTTTTGCGCTCTACTGATGGCAATACGATACAATCCATCGAGCTTATTACCAATCCGTCAGCCAAATATGATGCTGCCGGTAACTCTGGTATCATCAATATCAAACTAAAAAAGAACAAACAATCAGGCACCAATGGCAGCATTACGCTTGGCGCGGGTTATGGCAACTATGGCAAGGACAATGAGACCCTGCAACTAAACCATAAGGAAGGTGACCTAAATGTATTTGGCTCATTCAGTCATAATGATAATAAGCGTGACCAAAGTATCGGTATAAAACGCGTCATTACGGATAATCTTGGTAATACAACTTATTTTAATCAGACCAGCCCCTTTCTTGAGTCTGACCATAACAACAGCTACCGTATAGGGGCCGATTATGATATGTCATCAAAAAACACCATCGGTTTTGTTGTGAACGGCTATTTTAATACGGAACACGACAGCAATAATAACTATACCTATATCGGTCCGAACTTTACCCAGGTAGACTCATCGCTTCGTACGGTTACAGGCATCAACCAAACGTATAATAATTTTGCTGTTAATTTAAATGATGCGTTTAAAATAGATACAGCGGGCCAGCAGATCAGTGCCGACCTGGATTATTCCAAGTTTAAAAATAACGCGATCCAAAGTTATGTTACCAATTTCTTTTTACCTGACGGGAGCATGCAGCACCCTGAAGCATTTTTGGGAAATATTACGCCCTCTGATATAAGTATCCGGACTGCTAAAGTTGATTACTCGGATCCGCTCACCAAATCAGTAAAACTGGAAGCAGGATTAAAATTCAGTGATGTAAAAACCGATAATGACCTAATGCAGTCAACAGTGGAAGGTGCGCCGGAATTAAGCGTTAATCATTTCATTTATGACGAAAAAATAGATGCCGGCTACCTTAATTTGAGCAAGGAGTATAAAAACACCTCGATACAGTTAGGTTTACGCGCTGAATACACCACCTCGACAGCCCATGCCGATTCGATGAATGTAATTCAGAATATACCCAGGAATTATCTTGATCTTTTTCCAAGCGCATTTATTAACCATACTATTAATGATAAAAACGAGATCAATTTTTCATACAGCCGCCGTATAGACAGACCACAGTATGACAATTTGAATCCATTTGTTTTTCACCTCGACCCTTATACTTATCAAAAAGGAAACCCTTACCTGAAGCCGCAATACACCAATAATTTCGAATTCGGGTATACCTATAATAAAAGCCTGAACATGACTTTAGGTTACAGCCGTACTACTGACGTGATAACACAAATACCGGGTACTGATCCTGCAAACAAGGTCTCATTTGTAACCCAGGAAAACCTGCAGGTGCAGAATGCTTACAACCTTAATCTTTATACACCATATACTGTAACCAAATGGTGGGAAGGTAACGTGAATCTGACTGCCTTTTATCTCGGCTTTAAATCCAATAACCTGGAGGGGGCCGATCTGAACAGGGGCCAGTTTGCTTACAATGTGAGGACCACCCAAACCTTTACACCATTTGCAGGATATAAGGCTGAACTTACAGGCAATTATCAGTCGGCGTTAACTTATGGGCTGTTTTATGTAAAACCTCAATATTCTGTTGATGCAGGGGTGAGTCATTCATTTGCACAGAAAAAAGCCAATATCAAATTTTCGGTAGACGATATATTCAATACCCGCCGCAACGATGTGACCAGTAATTATGCCGAAACTAATCTTGACATCAGGCAGAAACGTGAATCGCGAATAGCACGGCTCACCTTTACCTACAATTTTGGCAGCACCAAGATAAAAGCCCGTGAGCACCAAAGCGGCGCCGACGATTTGAAAGGAAGAGTGAAAGGGAATAATTAGGCCCCCTGACCCCCTAAAGGGGGAAACTAAAAAAAACAGGCGCTGAATGTTCAGCGCCTGTTTTCATAATTCTGTTCCTTTAATCTATTTAATGATCTTTCCCCTTTATGGGGTAAGGGAGCTCTATTGCCCTACCATAAACACCGCATTGCTGAACAGCAACTTACCGTTTTCCCAGAAGCTGCGGAACAGGGGGTCGTCAACCATGTAGACTATCGAGCCGCGGCCGAGGGATTGTACCCCTAGTAAAAGGCCGTTTTTGATCTTTTCTTTTGCCTTTTGGCCTACAAAGCCTTCCACATAGCCATCTTTTTTAACTGTGCCCACGTTCCAGCCATCATCGCCCAGGTAATTGTAGATAACATCATTCAGCTTGAGGGTGAAGTAATATTTATCCAATCCAAACCCAAGCGGGTGGGTATTGTCCAGGTTAATTTTATAAATAGCTCCGGGTACGCTCGACCTGATCGATTCATGATCCCGATCGGCATAGGCCTTTACCAAATCGGGCATATCCTTTCCATTTTTAGCTGACGTTGTATCATCCTTTGCATGTTTTTCACCAGGCAGGTTTTTTATCGAAAAGCCCTTCTTATCAACCAATAGCGAAACTGTGTTTTCCATCGCGATCAGCTTGCCGCCATCATGCACCCAGTTTTGCAGTTTCTCAACCGGCAGATCATCATAATATCCATCGGGGAATATAGCCACATCAAAATCATTCCATTTAATGCGGTTAAGGTCACGATACCGCACCAATGTAATAGGGTAATTTATTTGCTGCTCGAAAAAATACCATACCTCGCCCATCGCCTCGGCCGAAACGCCGTCACCCGTGATCAACATCACCCTGGGCGCATGTATAACTTTTATACCCTTTGAGCCAATATCGGCCCCCTTATCAACAAATCCCGAACTTAGCGGTACCAGCTCGCGGTTAAAATCGGCAGCAGCCTTCGTTACTATCGCATCAAAATTCTCCGTGTTGTTACCCGCCCGTGTAATGATAAGCGAGCCCGCGGCAAATTTTTTCCCTCCCGCTTCAAATGGCGCCTCTGCTGAGCGTACCTTAATATTCTTCCTAAGCAATTCGGCCAGGAACTTGACATCATAAACCGAACGCCATTCTGATACATAAGCATAGGAATGAAGTTTTTTTACTTCGGGTGGTGCAGTAAATACCACATTGGTTATCCGCCCCCGCTCTGGCTTTATAGATTCCTTAAGGCCATATGCCTTCAACCCATACGCATAAGGGAGCGACCATGCTGTGATATCATAAGTGTTAGAATCGGCCACAAATGTTTTGGGCTCAAGCAATACGTTTAACAGTACCGATTTAGGCTGATAGGCGCTGATCACGATGTCATGCTTATCAATATTAAACTGCTCCGTTTTGCCGCTGATGTAATTATATCCTACCACGCCGCTTTTTTCGTCAGTGCCATATTTAATACCGTTCTTACTGAGTAAACCGGTCAGCATTTCTATTTTATCCGGATTATCGTTTTTAATAACATAGGTTTTGTATTCTCCCGGTGGGTTGTTACGACTATCGTCAAAATATTTTTTAAACTCATTAAGCGCCTTGGCTGCGTTTTCAGATGCTGTTTCTACTGTACTCAGGCTATTGGAAAGATGGTGGGATATGCGGTCGGCAAGGGTAAGGGTATCCCCGCTTCGGGTTGCAACAGCTAAACCGGCTGCTATTCCGCCTTGCTCATAGGTCATGCCGATAGAGCCATTGTATATAGGATAGGTATCGCCGTAAGATGGATAAAGCAGGTCGAACTCCTCCTTGGTGAAATACATCCAGCCATTCTGGTCAAAATACTTGGCATTATTTCGCCCGATAATGTTTTGGAATTCCCTTTGCCATGCGGTAATATCCTTATGAAAAGGTTCGGCAGCCGGGGCAAAATAATAAGGTGAATTGTATCCCTGTTCGTGAAAATCGACATGCACCTGGGGCAGCCATTGGTTAAACAGGGCCACGCGGGCCTGGGTTTCTTTTTGTGTTTGCCAGGCCCAGTCGCGGTTAAGGTCAAAATAATAATGGTTCACACGTCCACCCGGCCATGGTTCAGAATGCTCGCGCGAGGTAGGATCAGCGTCGGGTGTTACCCCTTTTACAGAATTGTAGAAATTGACATAACGCTCCCGCCCGTCGGGATTAAGGCAGGGGTCGATAACAACGACAGTATTTTTAAACCAGGGCTGAGTACGGGCATTACCCGGACTAACCAACTCATACAACGCCTGCATTGCCGCCTCGCTCGAGCTTGGTTCGTTGCCATGCACATTATAACTTAACCATACTATTATAGGTGTGTTTGATGAGATACTGGCACCTCCATCTGCTTTTCCAAGTCCGGCAAGGGCCAGGTTATGCTGCCTGATCTCTTCCAGCCGGCCGATATTTTCATCCGATGCGATAAACATCGCAACCAGCGGGCGACCTTCATTGGTAGCACCATACTGCAGCAGCTTTACATTTTTTGAGGCTGAAGCCACGTATTTAAAGTAATCAACTATGCGAAAATGGGAAGTAAACTGCGAGCCCAGCTTATACCCCAAAAATTCGGACGGGGATTTAATGTCCTGCGCAAAAACAACGCAGGTTAAATTAAGCAGAATGAGTAATGAGGTTATCCTTTTCAGCATATTGAGATAGCTAAGCTAAAAATTATTTTTGAATTTAGTTTGAACCTCGTTTTGCGTAGTTTCTCAGTTTGAATTTATTTTATTGAAGAGATTTTTCAGTAATTGAAAACTTAATATCTTGTATATTCAACTCAGCTATTTTATTATTAAATTCATTTAAGGAAAGTGGCCCAATAGTTCCAAAGTAATTAACCCAAACTCTTTTCTTAGGATTAATTGGCACTATGAAATAGTTTGTTGTATTTCGATTATCATTTGGATGCTGCTTAGCTATAATATAGTCCTTATTAAACCCAACAGAAAATACGGTAGGCTCGATTATTCCTGAACAGCCGTTGCTGTTTGGTTCGCAATAAGATAAACTCATTTGTTCAATAGCATCAGTTGCTATAAGGTGATAATTGCCTACAACCTGAGTATCTACCGCAAAACCTAAAGAGCAGGAATTTAAAACAAACAAAAGAAAGGTTATAAAGAAAAATTTAACCATTAAGCCACTTGTTAGGTGGCTTAAATCTATGAATAAGTTTTTGAAAACTACCTTTAGAGACTGTCTAAAACACCAATATTTTAATTTATAACATTGGTAAATGTAGAGACGCAAAATCTTGCGTCTCTTATGTACAAAAATACCGTTCGGAGACGCAATATCTTGCGTCTCTACACCTTTAAAATCATTTTTAGATAGCATCTTAAAATTTCCTCTTTCATAACACCCTGTTAGTCCCGCCTGCATTGACTGTCCAAACTAAAATCTGCACATTTGCATATCAGCACATTTGCACATTAAAATGACCCCCATACAGACCCTCCAAAAATATTTCGGATACAGTGAGTTCAGGCACCATCAGGAAGCCATTATACAGCATGTTTTAGACGGGCAGGATGTTTTAACGCTGATGCCAACAGGTGGGGGGAAATCGTTATGCTACCAGTTACCGGCGGTGCTGATGGATGGTTTGACCATCGTGATCTCGCCATTGATCGCGCTGATGAAGGACCAGGTAGATGCTTTGAATGTGAATGGCATACCTGCAGCGTTTTTGAATTCGACTCAATCTCCCGATGAACAACAGCGCATCAACATCCGCCTGAAAAAGGGGGAGATAAAGCTGTTATACCTTGCCCCTGAAAGGATATTCCGTACAGGCAGTAACCTTATCAGCTTCTTAAAATCTCTGCCGGTTTGCTTGATCGCTATTGATGAGGCGCATTGCATATCACACTGGGGGCACGATTTCAGGCCCGAATATTTGATGTTAGCCGGCTTAAAGACCGAATTTCCAAAAATACCGGTCATTGCGCTTACTGCAACCGCCGATAAGCTGACCCGCAAGGATATCCTTGATAAATTAAATTTAAAGAATCCGGCAGAATTTGTTTCTTCATTCAACAGAGCCAACATTACTTACAGGGTTCTACCCAAAAAGAACAGTTTTAACCAATTGCTTGCTTTTTTGGAGGAACGAAAGGAAGATTCGGGCATTATTTATTGCTTGTCGCGCAAATCAACTGAAGAACTGGCAGCCGATCTGAAAGAAGAGGGCTATGCAGCCGAAGCCTATCACGCCGGTATGGAACATGCCGATAAAGCCCGCAACCAGGAAGCTTTTTTGCGCGATGACGTGAAGATCATTGTAGCCACTATAGCCTTTGGGATGGGCATCAATAAATCAAACGTGCGCTATGTAGTGCATGTTGATCTGCCAAAAAATATCGAAGGTTATTATCAGGAAACGGGTCGGGCCGGGCGGGATGGGTTGCCGTCAGACGCTTTGCTGCTTTACTCTTATGGCGATGCCAGCAAACTACAGCGTTTTGCACGTGTTGAAGGTAATGAGGAGCAAAGCGCCATTATGCTCAAAAAGCTGGATGATATGGTGAAATACAGCCAGTTGCAGACTTGTCGCCGGCAATACTTGATGAACTATTTTGACGAGGCTTTCCCTGATCATTGCGGCTCATGTGATGTTTGCCTGAGCGAGTTCGAGAAGTTTGACGCAACCCTAATCGCGCAAAAAGCACTGTCGGCGGTCGCAAGATTAAAGGAGCGTTTTGGCAGTAATTATGTGATCGATTTTTTAAGAGGTTCGAAAAGTGAAAAGATAAGGGAAGAACATAAACAATTAAAAACCTATGGCATAGGTGCAGAGATCAGCAAGCCCGACTGGCACAGGTACCTGCGTGAATTGGTCAGCCTTGATTATCTTAAAGTCACTGAAGATGATTATCCCATATTAAAACTAACGCCAAAAAGCGATGCGGTATTAAAGGGATTGCAAAAGGTGGAGCTGATCGCCTCACAAACCATTGAGGAATGGCCACAGGAGGCCATTCCTTATGAGGCTGACTTGCTAAACCGACTTAAAACTACCCGGCGTGATATTGCAGCTAAGGAAAATGTGCCTGCTTATATTATCCTATCCGATGCCACCCTGCTCGAAATGGCAACCTATTTGCCGCAGAGTAAGGATGAGCTGTTAAAGATATCCGGCTTTGGTGAAGTCAAACTGGCAAAATATGGTGATGCGTTTTTGCAGACCATCAAAACTTATTGCGGCGAATGGAACTTATCATCAAAAATTAAACATAAAGTTGCCAAACGAGAGCGCAAGGCGAGGGCCGAACGGAAAAGTACCGGCCGGAGAACAGACAATACACGCACGGAAAGTTTCAGCATGTTCCGTTCTGGTAAAAGCGTGGAAAGTATTGCAGCCGAGCGTGGCCTGTCGCCGATGACTGTTGAGGGGCATTTGAGTTATTTTGTCCAAACCGGGGAAATGGATGTTTCGGAATTGGTTAAGGAGGAAAAAATACCGGTTATACAGGATGCGATTGAAAGTTATGGATATGAACGACTAGCTCCTTTAAAGGAAGTTTTGGGTGAAGATTATACTTATGGTGAAATTAAGGCTGTGATCGGGTGGATGAACAGGGAGCAATAAACCAAAAAATGACTACCGAACAACTATATCAACTTTATAAACAGCACTCGCTGATCAGCACCGATACCCGGAAGATAGCTCCCGGCAGCATGTTCTTTGCTTTGAAGGGTGATAAATTTGATGCCAATACTTTCGCGCAGCAGGCTATTGAAGCGGGTGCGGCTTATGCTGTGATCGATAATGCGCAATACCGGCTTGGCGAAAAATATATTTTGGTTGATGATGTTTTAACCGCTCTGCAGGACCTTGCCAGGCACCATCGCAGGCAATTGAACATACCGGTGATAGGCCTTACCGGCACCAATGGAAAGACCACTACCAAGGAATTGATCAACTCCGTTTTGTCGCAGCATTTTAATACTTATGCCACGCAAGGCAATCTGAACAATCATATCGGTGTGCCGTTAACTGTCCTGGCGATTAATACATCTCATGAACTGGCAGTTATTGAAATGGGCGCAAATCATCAGAAGGAAATTGAATTGCTTTGCAGCATCTCGCAGCCTACGCATGGTTTGATAACTAATGTTGGTAAGGCGCATTTAGAGGGTTTTGGGGGAGTTGAAGGTGTGAGAAAGGGGAAGGGAGAGTTGTATGATTTTTTGGGTGGGGTGGAGGTAGGCGCAAGGCGCAAGGTGGTACGCGGAGTGGCATTTGTAAATAGCGATGATAAAGTATTAATGGAAATGCTAAGTGAGAGGGGTATGAAAGGTGTAATATTTTATGGCGATAATGAACCCGGAAGTCTGGTTTCGGGAGAAATAATTGAAAATTCGCCCTACTTGACCTTGCGATGGATGGATAACCAAATAGGAGTAAGCTTTGGAGTAAAATCGCAACTAACCGGGGCTTATAATTTGGATAATATCCTGGCCGCAATTTGTATCGGCGTTTATTTTAAATTGACTGCGGAAGAAATTAACAACGGCATATCGGGTTATCAGCCTAAAAATAATCGTTCGCAAATCACGCAAACTGCTACCAATACGCTTATTTGTGATTATTACAATGCCAACCCGAGCAGCATGTTCGTCGCAATAGAGAATCTTGGCAAAATTACAGCTACAAGCAAGATTTTGGTTTTGGGTGATATGTTTGAAATGGGAGAGGAATCGGCTGCTGAACATAAAGCGGTTATTAAAAAGGTAATGGAAACAGCTGTTGATGAGCGGATATTTATAGGGAAAGAGTTTTACGAGATGAGTCCGAAAGTCCGAAAGTCCGAAAGTCCGAAAGCTGTGTTTTATCCTACAGTTGAAGATGCAATTGCGGGATTAAAGGCCTATCCTATTAAAAATGCAACCGTACTCATCAAAGGATCACGTGGTATGGCTTTGGAAAGATTGGTGGAGTTATTTTAGCAAAAATGGGGTCAGATCCGTTCACATACCTGGAGTTTATCCGCAAAAGCGTATCGCATTTACCTATGGTGATCGAAGGGAAAAGTTATGAGACGCCGGGGTTTTTTGTGCAAAAGAAACTCTTTGCCAGAATGAAAGAAGACGGCCAAACTCTGGTAATATATACAGAGGAGCGCGAAAAATGGATGCTGGCTGATCCTGATACCTTTTTTATTACGGACCATTACCTTAATTATCCTTACATGCTCATCAACCTGCCACGCGTAAACCCGGATGACCTGAAGCAATTATTAACCGATGCGTGGCTGCTGCGTGCATCGAAGACGTTGGTTAAACAATCGCTCGTCGGCAAAAAGTTATAAGAGGTTTAGTTTTTGCAATTCACCCTTTAATTGCTCTGCTGATGTAAAATGGATGCTCTTCAGCCCTAATTTTTCAGCCGCTAATATATTGCGGTGGTTATCATCAATAAACAAGGCTTCTTTGGGGTTAACTTTATAGCGATCAAACAGAATATGGTAAAATTCAGGCGTAGGCTTCCGCATTTTTTCTGCACCTGAAACCACAATGCCGTCAAACCATTTTAAAAACTCAAACCGCTCAAATGCCACGGGAAAAGTTTCTGCCGACCAGTTGGTAAGTGCATAAATTTTGTATTTCCCGCTTTCCTTCAGCTGCTTAAATATTTCAACTGTTCCCTCAAATGCATCACCCAGCATTTCTTCCCAGCGGCCATAAAACGCGCGGATATGCCCCTCATGCTGCGGATGTTGCTTAACCAACAACTCGGTGCCTTCTTGTAATGGCCGACCAGCATCCTGCTCCTCGTTCCAGTCTGACGTTACGATATTCTGCAGGAAGGCTTCCATTGCGTCATCGTCATCAAATATTTTTTTATACATATGCCTCGGGTTCCAGTCGATCAAAACGGCGCCCAGGTCGAAAATGATAGTGTTGATCATAATTATTTAGATGAGGCTAACATAAACAATTTACTTTAAATGATTAGTTTAGCCGTTCGCAAGTCTCAATAATTACTATTAACTGATCCATATTATACAGCATGAAAAAATTCATTGCTTCAATCGCTTTCCTGGCCCTATCAGCAAATCTTTTTGCGCAGGATGTCAACAAAATGATTAAACAGGATGATGTGGAGCGCATCATCAAAACCCTTGCCGACGATAACATGCAGGGCCGCGGTACATTCACACCCGGCATTGAAAAAGCAGCACAATTTATTGAGGGTGAATATAAAAAGATAGGCCTCCAACCACTAGAAGGGGCCACGGGTTACCGCCAGAGTTTTAGTCTTACACGCATCATCCCTGTTAAATTGATGGTAAGCATTAATGGAAAAGCACTTCCGAAGGATAGTATAACCATCACCACTTTCTCTACCTCAATTAATTGGAGCAATAATAGCGATGTGCAGATTGCGCAGATAAGCGGCGAAAAGAATTTTCTTACTGAATACAGAAGCTACCGGAAATCAGGCAAAAAAATGATCATTCTGGTAGATCCAAAATTTGCCGCTACATTCAAACAGCTTTCCGACAGAAATGCCATGGCAGGTATAAAAAGTAAAACCGATAATGGATCACAGCTGGTTTTTGTGTTAGGGAGCTATGATATCAAATCATTTGAGGTTACTTATGAAACAAAGATCGAAGAGTCGCCGCTGTTCAACGTGGCTGGAATGATCCCGGGCAAAACAAAACCAAATGAATATGTAATATTCTCAGGCCATTATGACCATTTGGGTATCCTAAAACCTGTGCAGGGCGATAGTATTGCCAATGGCGCCGATGATGATGCTTCCGGAACTACCGCGGTGATCAGCCTGGCAAAATATTATAAGAAATTAAATAATAATGCCCGCACATTAATTTTCGTTGCCTTTACTGCCGAAGAGATCGGCGGATACGGTTCGCAGCATTTTTCAAAACTGCTTGATCCTGACAAAGTAGTGGCTATGTTCAATATCGAGATGATCGGCAAACCATCTAAATTTGGGCAGAATTCTGCTTTTATTACAGGCTATGAGCGTTCAGACTTTGGGACTATTCTTCAAAAGAACCTCGAAGGGACCGCGTTTAAATTCTACCCGGACCCCTATCCCGCGCAAAACCTCTTTTATCGCAGTGATAATGCCACACTGGCAGCATTAGGTGTACCCGCTCACAGTATTTCAACCGACCAGATCGATACCGATACGCTTTACCATACCGTTAAAGATGAGATAAGCACCCTGGATATGGGCAATATTACGGCAACCATCAGGGCGATTGCATTAAGTTCAAGAAGCATAGTTTCCGGGCAGGACACGCCGAAAAGGATCCCTAAATTAGAGCAATAAGACACTGCCATGGAAGATAAATCACATATCATACCGGCCGTGGCCGTGAGGAGCATTGCATCAGGTTTACTGATGATGGCCATCTTTACGCTGATGTGGACAGGTATCGCATTTGGCAGCCTTTACCCGGCAAAATCATGGTATGCTTTATTGATATTCCCATTGTTCAGCATATTGTTTGTGGTCAATGCGGTACGTTTATTTTCTATCTCGAAATATTTCCCCAAACTTACATCAGAGGCAGATATTGCCGAGGGGAAAAGATCAGGGAAGTGGTTTGGGATCATTTTTGGCGCAGAGGGCCTGGGGATTTTTATTGCCGTCAATACCGTGATCTATCTCGGCCATGCCGACCTTACTATACCAGTTATCGCACTAGTGGTGGGACTGCATTTTTACCCGATGGCAAAACTGTTTAAAAGAACCTTTGATTATTACCTCGCCACCTGGAGCACGCTGATAGCAGTTATTGGTATTATGCTGATACTGAAAAAAGTTTACCCATTTGAAACCGTCGATGCCTTTGTGGGGATTGGATTGGCTATTGCTACTTCGTGTTATGGGGTTTATATGATGATGAGGGGGAGGAAGATAGCTAAGCCGGTTCCGATGCCATCGTAGAGTGATCATCTGAAGTGGGAGGCATTAATTCGGCCAATTGTTCTGCCTCATAATTTGCTTTTTCTTCTGCAATGGTCGACCTTAATTTATCTATAAAGTAGATCGCATAAATGGCTACCAGGTTAATTCCCAATCTAAATTCGGTTTCGTCGGTAGCTATAGATATTTGCCATTTTGAGTACAATCCGAAATCAAAGTTAAATGTAAAACCATTATTTACTTTTATTCCCAATATAACCATCGAACCGGAAACATAATAAAATGCATATCCCAGCATAGCAAACTGGAGTATCTGCATGGCCTGGTTGATGATGGATAGCTTAAACCCCAGCAGGTATTTATCGGTAAGTAATGTACGGCCACAATAAATAGAAAAGCCATACAAACCCATAGCAAATAAAAGGACCAGGAGGATCAACCCATTTATTTGTGCTGTACGTGCTATCAGCCAAATAGTAATTAATAAACCGGCTATTCCGCCTATGATCTGGTACCAGGCTAATACCCTTAATTTTATTTTTGATCTTTTGGTAAGGAATGGGGACATTGGTGTTTAGGATTATCGAACTAAAATAGTCTTTATTTTCAATTGGTACAAACCTAAATCAATTCCTTCCGCATCACATAATCATTCATCCAGTATGGCCCAATGGGGATATCTTCTTCATATGCGACCAGGAAACCCATTTTTTCATAAAAATTTTTCGCCTTGTTGTTGCGGTTTACGTTGAGGTCGAGGGTATGCTTGCTCGCATCTAAGGTTTTTTGGGCCACCTCATTGATCAGTACTTTGCCATATCCCTTGCCCTGTGTTACTGGCAGGCAATACAATTTGTGCAGCTTGTAAATTTCAGGATCTTCTTCACGGGGCGAGAACGCAGCAAATGCGACGGGCTTTTCGTCCTCTATCAGCAATAAATAGGTTTGGGTATTATTTTTTAGCTGCGAGCTTATTTTTTCGACCGAATAGATCTCGCCCAGCATAAAGCTGATCTGTTCTTTTTCTAATATGGGCGAGTAGGTGGCCCACCAGGTATCGTTAGCGATTTGGCGGATGGTTTCGAGGTCGTTTATGGTTGCTTGACGGATAGAATACATTTTTCAAATATATCAGAACAACTGTAGAGACGCAAAATTTTGCGTCTCAGGATTATTTTGCAGACACATAATTTCTGGTAACATCAGATAATAAGACGCAAAGCAAGGAGACCGGGTAAGGAGACGCAAGATTTTGCGTCTCTACATATTCCCCCCTTTTGGGGCGGGGGGCTAATATTTATACCTTTCTCCCCAAAGTTTCTTCAATTTTTCCTTGGTTTCTATTTCACGTGCATTATTGCCGGGCTCATATATTTTGGTGCCTCTGATGGCTTCGGGTAAAAAATCCTGGTTCACGAAATTGCCTTCAAAGCTGTGAGCATATTTGTAATCCTTGCCGTAGCCGATATTCTTCATCAGTTTGGTTGGCGCGTTGCGTAGGTGTAAGGGTACTGGCAGGTCGCCAGTTTCTTTGACCAGTGCAATGGCTGCACCGATAGCCGTGGTAGCCGAATTGCTTTTGGGCGATGTTGCCAGGTAGATCACTGTTTGCGATAGGATCAATTGCGATTCGGGCATGCCGATCACATTCACTGCTTCAAAACAGGATTGTGCCAGCAGCAAGGCATTTGGGTTGGCGTTGCCGATATCCTCAGAAGCCAATATCAGCATGCGTCGGGCAATAAACAGGGGGTCCTCGCCACCTACAATCATTCGCGCCAGCCAGTAAATAGCACCATTTGGATCGCTTCCGCGCATGGATTTGATAAAGGCCGAGATAATATCATAATGCTGTTCACCAGCCTTATCATAAAGCGCCATATTTTGCTGTACATGCTGTAGCACTACATCATTGGTAATCACAATTTTCCCTTTGGGGAAAGCATTAACCAGCAACTCAAAAATGTTCAGCAGCTTGCGTGCATCGCCTCCTGAAAGCCGAAGCAATGCTTCATATTCCTTAATGTCTATCTTCTTTTCCCGAAGTACCTCATCGTCCTTCATCGATTTATTCAGCAGGCTTACCAGGTCATCCTCATCCAAAGGCTGCAGGATATAAACCTGGCATCGCGACAGTAAAGCGGCGATCACCTCGAACGAGGGATTTTCGGTAGTAGCGCCTATCAGGGTGACCGTTCCTCTTTCAACAGCGCCTAATAAAGAGTCCTGCTGCGATTTGGAGAAACGGTGTATTTCGTCAATAAATAATATCGGCAATGTTTCGCCCTGTTCTTTTAATAATGATGCCTTTTCGATCACTTCGCGCACATCCTTTACGCCGGAATTGATGGCACTTAGTGAAAAGAATGGCCGGTAAAGTGTTTGCGAAATGATATAAGCCAGCGTTGTTTTACCCACCCCCGGTGGCCCCCAGAAGATCATGGATGGCAGCGAACCCGATTCAATGGCCTTGCGCAATACAGCGCCCGGCCCTACGAGATGTTTCTGGCCGACATAGTCGTCCAAAGTTTTGGGGCGCATGCGCTCGGCTAATGGCGGCAGGTTGTTCATGTAGTAAAATTCGGAAATTAAATGTCAAATCCTAAAAAAATTAGTATTTTTAAACACTAATACTTTATTTAGGGGCAAAACCAAAACACGAGGCGGGGGCGATTGTTGCTCACAATTAATTATAACCTGCTTTTACAGCACCTTTTTGCATGAACTAAAGTAAAAGCTATGGAACAACAAGCCAAATCAATCCGCCCGTTCATCGGAGCCAAAGACTATGAGTTATCAAAAAGCTTTTATCGCGACGTAGGGTTTCAGGAAATTATCTTGTCTCCTGATATGTGCTTATTTAAAATAGGCCAACTCGGATTTTATTTACAAAAGGCCTACGTCAAGGATTGGATAGATAATACCATGGTCTTTATAGAAGTGGAGGATGTAGATGCATATTGGAAAGAACTTTTGGCTTTAGACCTGCCAGCTAAATATCAAGGTGTGAAATTGACGGCTGTAAGGGAATATGATTGGGGCAGAGAATGCTTTTTGCACGATCCATCCGGAATTCTCTGGCACTTTGGACAGTTTGGCGGCCGTTAAAAATGTAAAAATCAGTTTACGCTGATATTTTCAATGTACTAAATAATCTAAGTTTGTTGGTGACAACGCCAATAAAGGTGTTGCCTCACCTCAATCCTCTCCAAAGGAGAGGACTTTATTAAATATGATACAACAATTTTCTAAAACCAACTACCAATCAATTTGTAATGAACTGGCTTCAAATGACCTTGATCTTCAAAAAATAATTAATACGCATGGCTATCCACCGTTTTGGTCGAGGCCGAATAGTTTTGAGTCATTGGTGCATATCATTTTAGAGCAACAGGTTTCGCTGGCATCGGCTTTATCAGCCTTAAATAAGTTGAGGGAGCGGGTACAGGAAATTACACCTGCGAGGATCGTTTTGCTTACCGATGAAGAAATGCGGGCATGCTATGTGAGCCGGCAAAAGAACTTGTACATTAAATATTTGGCCGAAGCTCTTTTGAGCGGACAGTTGAAGCTGGAGGAATTCCACGATATGCCTGATGAGGAGATACGGGCAAAGCTTGTCGCCCTCAAAGGCATTGGCAACTGGACTGCGGATGTGTACCTGATGTTTGCCTTGCAGCGTGCTGATATTTTCCCCATGGGAGACCTGGCAGCAGTAAATGCGTTAAAAAGGGTAAAGAAATTGCCTGCTGAAACGACAAAGGAAGAAATGCTTAAGATCACAGCAAAATGGCAGCCTTACCGGACTCTTGCTGCGATGCTTTTGTGGCATTATTATTTGTCGGCTCCGAAAGCTTCGAAACTATAAACTGTTTCATCCGAACGACTGCCTACGCATGTTGGATATCCTTGCAGAATCTTTTAGGACAAGGTGTGTTCATCAATATTAAAAAACTTTTGCAGCTTGGCAATTTGGCGCCGCCTGTTAAAATATTCGTCAAACATATAAGCTGGAATAAAACCAGCAATCCATATTATAACACTTCCTGTACTGCCTAATTTGAAAGAAATTGACGTAAAAACGGCGAAAAAAATAAAGATGAAACTCGCGTATGTGTAATAATTAGCCTGTTTTAATTTTAACAAATAACCATCCTGCCTAAAATTCATTTTAAATGCAAAACGCAGTGGTATAAATATTATATAAAATAAAATCTTTTGCACGAGGCTAAGATCATCAACAGTATTTTTCTTTATAAAGCTATTTACATCTTCTGCTTTTTTATCCTCATACTTTTTAACATCTGCTTTAGTTATCTTCCTGATCGATAGCTCCTTTGTAGCCACAGTTATAGCAAGTTCGGTATAACCAGATTTATTGTCAAGAATCTCTAACAGCTTTTCTGTTGAAAGCCTAGCATATGTTCCCTGTAGTTCTTCTTCTGTAATCATTTAAATATTTATTATTTAAAACATAATAATTGCTTCGGTATCATAAATTATGGTGTCAGGTGAAAAATTTCTAAAGGTGTCCATTTCCAGGGAGATTTAAAGGGGTCACACATTAAACAACCCATTCCTCTCCTGTTCCTGGTAATTTTGCACGGTTTCTATGGCATTGTCAACCACGTCGCTCAAAGCAACTATAAATGCTCCCGGTTTGGCCATGCTCATCGCATACTTAATGGCCTCAATTTCTTTGGGAACAACTTCGAATTGTTTGTTTGGATCAACCGAATGGATGCCCTCTATCAACAAGGTAAGAATGTTTTCCTCCGTACGCCCGCGCAGGTGTTTTTCTTGTCGCAGAATAACATAATCAAACATTTCAGCAGATAGTTTCCCTATCTCGCGTATGTCCTCGTCACGCCTGTCGCCTGTACCAGCTATAATGCCGATCTTGAGTGGCGAATCGATATGACTCAAAAATTCCTTGATCCCAATAAATCCATCAGGATTGTGAGCAAAATCGATCATGAACCTGAAATCCCTGAACTCAAAAATGTTCATACGGCCTGGCGTTTGCGCTGCAGATGGGATAAAGGTTTGCAATGAAGTTTGGATATCCTCGGTTTTAAAGCCCCAAAGGAAAGTTGCCAGCGTTGCCGCGAGCACATTTTCAATCATAAATGGAACCGTGCCACCAAAAGTAAGCGGAATAAGGATTGTCCTTTGTACGCGTATTTTCCAGTCGCCCTTTTGAATGGTGATGAATCCATTTTCGCAAATACAGGCAATGCCGCCTTTTTTACAATGTGATTTAATTACCGGGTTTTCCTCGTGCCTGCTGAAATAGGCTACATTGCACTCTGTCTTTTTGCCAATACGCACACAATATTCATTGTCTGCATTCAACACTGCCCAGCCATCCTTTTTTACCGAATTGATCACTACGCTTTTTACACGTGCCAGATCCTCCAATGTATGAATATCTGCCAAACCCAGGTGGTCCTCCTGTATGTTCGTGATCACACCAATATCGCAATTGCTGAAGCCTAGTCCTGCCCGCAAAATACCCCCTCGTGCTGTTTCCAACACGGCAAAATCAACCGTGGGGTCCTTCAAAATAAACTCGGAGCTTACCGGGCCGGTGGTATCGCCTTTCAGCATCATGTTATTTTGAACATAAATACCATCCGAGGTGGTAAATCCCACCCTATGCCCGTTATTCTTCACAATATGTGCGATCAAACGGGTGGTAGTGGTCTTCCCGTTGGTGCCTGTTATGGCGATGATTGGGATACGAGCCGATTTCCCGGGAGGGTAAAGCATATCAATCACATGGCCGGCCACGTTCCTTGCCAGGCCCTCGCTTGGCGCGATGTGCATCCTAAAACCCGGTGCGGCATTCACCTCTAATACTACTCCGCCGGTATCGGTAAGTGGCTCGCTTAAATTCTGCGCCATAATATCGATGCCGCATATGTCCAACCCGATGATCTTTGATATGCGTTCACAAATAAACACATTCTGCGGATGCACATGGTCGGTCACATCTACTGACGTTCCGCCAGTGCTGAGGTTGGCGGTCGATTTTACAAATACCTTTTCACTTTTGGCAGGTACTGTCTCTAAAGTATATCCCTTTTTATCCAACAGGTCCAAAGTATCCCGGTCAATTGAGATCAGGGTTAATACATTTTCATGGCCGTAGCCTCTCTTTGGGTTTGTATTTTCCAGGTCGATCAGTTCCTGTATGGTTGAATGCCCGTTACCGATTACATGTGCGGGATCGCGCAATGCAGCCGCAACCATTTTATTATCGATCACCAAAACCCTGAAATCGTACCCGGTCACAAATTTCTCCACAATTACCCGGCGCGATATTTTTGCAGCATGCTCATAAGCTTCTACAGCTTCGTCCTTAGTTTTTTTATATTGATGGATATGCCCCTACCATGATTGCCATCAAGCGGTTTAAACACTAATGGAAAGCCAACCTTGCGGATAGCCTCATCCACACCTGCGGCGGATGAAATGGTGATGCCGTTTGCTACCGGTATGGCTTGTTCCTGCAAAAGGCGCTTGGTTTCGTCTTTATTGCTGGCAATATCAACCGCTATAGAGCTGGTCTTTTCGGTCATGGTGGCGCGAAAGCGTACCTGGTTCTTGCCATATCCCAATTGCACCAGCGACTGGTTATTCAGCCTTATCCAGGGAATATCACGTGCAATGGCTTCCTCTACAATTGATCCGGTGCTTGGGCCAAGGCGGGTATTTTCGCGTATCTCACGCATCTGCTGGATATCATATTCAAGGTTATAATCCTCACCCTTTATTAGTGCCTGGGTAATGCGCACTGCGGCCTCTGCAGCATAAATGCCCACCTTCTCTTCAAGGTAAGTGAATACTACATTATAAACGCCAACTGTCTTTGTTTCCCTTGTTCGGCCAAAACCAGTATCCATCCCGGCTAATGATTGTATTTCGAGGGCTATGTGTTCAACCACATGGCCCATCCAGGTACCAGCTATCACCCGCTGGAAAAAACCGCCCGGAACGCCCGGTGAGCAACGATGCTGATAAAGTGTGGGCATCATTTTCTCCAGCCTCTCCATAAAACCCTCAATCTTATTGGTTGGCTTATGCTCCATTTCTTCCAGATTTAACCGCATCTGTATCAGCTTTTTACGGTTAGCACTCCAGATGTTGGGGCCACGAAGCACTTGTATATTTTCTATCTTCATATGATCTTCTTAATTTCTAATAAGGCGGTGTAATTTATTTTTAAAGCTATAAAACTTCACAGGCTAATAAAACTTTTCAATAAAAAACGCAGAATATATTTAGATAATAGACACCTTTGTGTATCGTTTTTACTTTAATTTGTGAGATGGCTTTGATGAAATAGCTTATTAAATATCGTCTATTGCCTTAATACTGTGAATGATTAACCAAACTACTCTAAAATATGATTATTCCTAAAGGAAAACTGGTAATAATTGGCGGCGCCGTTGATATGGGAAGCAGCATCAGTTCGCAAGAACGCATTTTGCAGCCCGATTACATTAAATTTTTTGACCGGGGTATTCTCAAGAGGATCATCAATGAGTCGGCAAAGCATGAGGGTTCGCATGTGGAGGTGATCACCACGGCATCACAAATACCCGAGTTGGTAGGTAACGAGTATATCAAGGCATTCAGCCAGCTAAACGTGCCTAAGGTAAATACTATGCACATCAAAAGCCGGGAGGACGCGGCTCACAAAAGCTATCTCGATCGTATCCGCAAAGCCGATATCGTCATATTCACAGGGGGCGACCAGCTGAGGTTGAGTTCGATATTTGGAGGCACTGAATTTTTGCAGTTATTAAAAACACGGTATCAAAAAGAAAGCTTTTTGTTAGCTGGTACGTCCGCAGGCGCCGCGGCAGCATCAACCCATATGATCTATCGCGGGCAAAGCAATGATGCGCTGATAAAGGGTGAGGTTCAGATCACAGCCGGATTAGGGTTTATCGATTCAGTAATTATTGATACTCACTTTGTGCAGCGCGGGCGTATAGGCCGTTTGTTATATGCCGTAGCCAGCAATCCGGGTATCCTCGGTATTGGTTTGGGTGAAGACGCAGGTTTGCTGATCACCGAAGGGAGCATGATGGAGGCTATAGGTTCGGGACTAATTATTTTGGTTGATGGTAAAAATATGGTAGAAACCAATATTTATGATGTTGAATTGGGCTCACCGGTATCCATCGAGAATTTAAGGCTGCATGTGATGTCAATTTATGATAAGTACGACCTGCAGCAACACCGGCTGCTCATAAAAAAGGCAATTAAAGTTGAGGACGGCGTTTTTATAAAAGGGCCGGATAATGAATTTATGCAATAAATTGTTAGTCTGAAAGTCAGGAAGACCGAAAGTCCGAAAGATTTTTCAGGCTATGTTTTTGACAGGATAGCATTTTAAAACTTCCGGACTTATGCGGACTTTCTGACTTCCGGACAAAAAAACATCTATCATGAAACTCATCATTCACGGGGGCTTTTTTAGCGAATCGAGGACCAACCAGGAGGTTAAGCATGCCAAGCAGCAGGCATTAAGGGAGATCGTACAACTGGGCTATAAATATCTTGAAACGCATAATGCCATCGAAACGGTAGTTTATACGGTTTGCCTGCTGGAAGATTGTGACCTGTTCAATGCCGGCACAGGTTCACAGATACAAAGCGATGGCAGGATAAGAATGAGCGCTTCGCTGATGAATGGCAAAACCATGCAGTTTGCGGGTGTCATTAATATTGAAGATGTAAAAAATCCAATCCGCGTTGCGGAAAAGCTTTTGGCAATGGAGGATAAGGTTTTAAGCGGAAAAGGTGCACATGATTTTGCAAGAGAAAATGGTTTCAAGTATTACAACCCTGAGACACCTCAACGCCGGCATGAATATGAAAAAAAGCTGAGTGACTCCATACGCCTGGGTACCGTTGGCTGTGTAGCATTGGATATTTATGGCGACCTGGCCGCTGCGACCTCAACCGGGGGTAAGGGCTTTGAAATACCTGGGCGGGTGAGTGATTCGGCCACCGCAGCGGGCAATTATGTGAATGAATATGCAGGAATATCGTGCACTGGCGTGGGTGAAGATATAGTGAGCGGGGCCGTAGCTCCCAAAATTGTTACACGGGTGACAGATGGGATGACATTACAATTAGCAACAATGAAAACCTTGGACGAGTTAAAACCGTTTAAAGGCTTTGCAGGGGTAATTGGTATAGCAGCCAATGGCGAAACCTATTATGCTGATACCCATCCTTACATGGTTTGGGCTTTGCATGATGGACAAGTAGAAATTTTTAATTAAATTACCTGCAATAATTGTTAACCCGTTTAATACCAGGTATATTTGTACCCTAATTAAACTATTAAACCCGGAGATAAATTTTAATGAGATACAGGTTAATCCTTTTCCTTTGCCTTATCAGCTTTTCAGCATCAGCACAGTGGTGGCATATTAATGTCGGCGGTACTAAGAAGCATGTTGCATTACCATTGTTAAACCCCTTAAAGGATAATTCTCTTGCCCGCCTTACCGCCAGCATAAAAAATAAAAAAGCAAACGACGCCATAGTCCAGCCCGTTGATCTTGGGCCGAGCCAGTTCAGCCTGGAGGCTGCTGAGGCATCTACTATAAAAATGGCTAAGCATAATATGCGTTTCAGGATATATCATGAGGCCAGTTACAATTTTAGCGACCTTGCCCAGTTATATATACAATTGCACCGTCTGTCGGAGGCAAAATGGTATTTTTTGCAGAGCAACCAGATATCCCGCGAGGAAAATGATGATAAGCACACGATATCAAACCTGGTGAACCTGGCGATGGTAAAGGTTGATATTGGCGACATGCTATCGGCCCGTGCCGACCTGTTTGAGGCACGTGACCTGGCACGCACCAGGGGCTTTCAAATATCAGTGGCCGAAATAGAAAATAAGATACAGGCAATGGAGCTGAATGTAACAACCGCCCCCAGAGCCGAGTTAAAATATGCTGAAAGCACCGGAAACGAGAAAAAAGCGTTATAACTTATACCTCGCTTAAACTATCAGCGTTAATATTCATCCAAGTAAAACATTATTTGTAATATTGTTATTTCTATTATGGAGACAGTATTTGTGCTGTCTCTTTTTATTTACATTAGCAAACTCATATTAGGCACAAGTATTGATGTTTTATTTTAATCCCGATTTAAAGACAGTTAAGGATATGTTCAAGAAAGTATATATATTATTATTGCTTGGCGCCGCATTGGCCTGCAAAGCATCCCCCGCTCACCCTATAAAAGTTGCAGGTTCCAACGATCTGCAGCCAGATGAGCAACAAAGTGTAGTGTGTAAATATGTGGCTCAGCTTATTTCAGAACACAATTATAAAAGGGTTGAATTGAATGATTCGATCTCGCAGGTAATTTACGGCCGCTACATTAAGGCACTTGATGAGGGGCACAATTATTTATTGGCATCTGACATAAAGGATTTTGATAAGTTTAAAACTGTCCTTGATGATGACCTGAAAAGTGGAAACCTCAATAATGTATTCTACATATTCAATGTATATCAAAAAAGATACAATGACCGCATCAATTATTCTATCGCGCAGCTCAACAAAAATTTTGACTTTACTATCAACGATACATTTACCTATGATCGCGATAGCCTGCCGTATGTAGCATCTGAGGATGAGATGAATGCTTTATGGAGCTCAAGGGTGAAGTATGACTTGCTTAACCTGAAACTGGCCAATGCTGATATGGCCAAAAATAAAGAGACATTAAAAAAACGGTACGAGAATTTATTGTCGCAATCAAATAAACTCAATAACCAGGACGTGTTCCAGATATTTATGGACGCGTTTACCAATGCTATTGATCCGCACACCAACTATTTTATTCCATCAGCCGCAGCCAATTTCAATATTGAAATGTCGCGTTCGCTGGAAGGTATTGGCGCTACGCTTAATGTCGAGAATGACTATGTAACCATCAATAGTATTGTACCGGGCGGTCCTGCGGATAAAAGCAAGCAGATATTCGCCGGTGACCATATTGTGGCGGTAGCCCAGGGGAAGACCGGTGAGTTCCTCATCGTTGTCAACCTCTGTCTGGTTGCGGCCATCGCGTACCTGAACTACCGGACCGGTTTTTATAAACAAACCGCTCAGGTCAATGGCTTCCATCAGCGAGCCGCCGCCATTCTCGCGCAGGTCCATCACTACACCGTCAACACCCGCACGCTTAAGGGTATCCAGTATCAGCTTAACATCACGTGTGGTGCTTTTGTAATTAGGATTACCGGCTTTATAGTCGTTATAATCGATATAAAATGCTGGTACCGAAATGATCCCAATCTTAACTATTTTACCATTTGAATTGTAAGTGCGGATTTCCTCCTTGGC
>Ga0206930_1016_pt1 | contig 53222 bp, 46 predicted proteins | sample Alteio_BWOrgHeat_20_FD_152939 | JGI IMG/M metagenome (GOLD analysis project Ga0206930, IMG submission 152939) | Enriched cells from forest soil in Barre Woods Harvard Forest LTER site, Petersham, Massachusetts, United States -... | ecosystem: Environmental > Terrestrial > Soil > Temperate forest >... | reverse complement strand
ATGGAATTTACTTAAACTAAGCTAATCCTCGCAATGCAAATAACTCAATATCATGCTCCCCTTTGCGGCCAGCAAAGGCTCGGCATTGGGCATTATATTTTCCAGTTGTCTTGATAGATCTTCGGCTATCCAGGGGTAACGGTGGCGCAAATTAAAGAGTGCCTCGCTGGCGGATCCCCGCACGCTGACAAGCATTTTAGGGTCCTTCAACCAGTTGAAGCATAATTCAACTATATGTTCAAAATTGATCTCCTTTACTTTGCTTCGCACTTCTTTCGGCACTTCAGGCGAGGTAATGTGCATTATAATCTTAGCATAATGCCTTTTACAGCTATTAAAATCAACTTCTCCGGTACGTTTAATTAAATATTCAATATCCTCACAATAGTTTTCGGGGAATTTTACCAGCATGGTTTGCAGCAAACGGGATGCCTTTACCGCGATCTGTTGATCGGGATAAAAAGTAAGGTCCACCAATTCGCGCAACGTAAAGCTTTGCTGCTTTAGTTCATTTCGTAGTTTACTTCCCCTGAACGGCCTGTCGAAGGCCGAAATGTGTTGGATTAATTGTGACTGTGTCATTGGCTGTATAAATTTACTGCTACATTATACAGTAAATAAAGTCAAGTAATCAACATTGTGTTAATAACTTCGTTTTGGTTGGTGTTAAGTTGAAGTGTAAACTACAACTACTACAACTAATACAATCACCCCAACCAAAAAATCAACAAAAAACATACATTTGCTGTCCGATTTTAATTGCTAAAAATTACATGGTTAAGTTCAACCGTTTTACACTTGATAATGGCCTGCGGGTTATTGTACACGAAGATCACACCACGCCGATGGCTGTATTGAATATTTTATATGACGTTGGCGCCCGCGATGAGGACCCTGAACAAACGGGCTTTGCACATTTATTTGAGCACCTGATGTTTGGAGGCTCAATAAATATCCCGCAATATGATGAACCCCTGCAACGCGTAGGCGGCGAAAACAACGCTTTCACCAGCAACGATGTTACCAATTATTATATCACCCTGCCTGCGGCAAATATTGAAACTGCCTTTTGGCTCGAGAGCGACCGTATGCTGAGCCTCGCGTTTAGCGAAAAGAGCCTGGAAGTACAACGTAATGTAGTGATCGAAGAGTTTAAGCAGCGCTATCTCAATCAGCCTTATGGCGATGTATGGCTGCGTTTGCGCCCCCTGGCCTATAAAAAGCACCCCTACCAATGGGCAACTATTGGCAAGGAAATCAAGCATATAGAAGATGCAAGGATAGAAGATGTAAAGGCTTTCTTCAGCAAGCATTATAATCCGCAAAACGCCATTATGGTTGTTGGCGGTGATATCACAACCGAGCAGGCAAAGCAATTAGCCGAAAAATGGTTTGGGCCGATTCCTATGGGTGAAAAATATCACCGTAACCTACCCCAGGAGCCCGAACAGTATGAGGCACGCCGGGAAACCATTATTGCTAAGGTGCCTTTAAACGATGTATACATCGCTTTCCACATGCCTGCGCGCTTGGAAGATGGCTATTATGAGATCGACCTGGTATCAGATATCCTGTCCCGCGGAAATTCATCACGCTTATACCGCACTTTGGTTAAGGACAAGCAGCTTTTCAGCGAGATACATGCTTATAATATGGGAAGTTTCGACAGGGGCTTGTTCGTAATCGAGGGCAAACCCCTTGAAAACGTATCTATTGAAGCAGCAGAAGCCGCGATCTGGGAAGAGCTTGAAAAACTGAAGCAGGAGCCAATCCCGGCAGATGAACTAACCAAGGTGAAAAATAAAACTGAATCGACCATGGTATTTTCCGAAATGTCATTACTGGACAAGGCCATGAACCTGGCCCAGTTTGAACTGCTTGGCGATGCCGAAAATTTAAACAAGGAAACATCCAAATACCTCGCAATAACTGCGGAACAAATACAAGCCCAGGTTAACAAGGTATTCAGGAAGGAAAATTCATCAACATTAATTTATTTGGCGGAGAAAAGTTGAAGATGTTATAGTAGTTGTAAAGGTTGTACTGGTTAAATACCGTGTATCAACCAATACAACCAATATAGCACTTACAACCAATACAACTAAGACCATGATAGAAAGAACTATAGCACCCGAATTCAAAGACATCGATCATATTAAACTGATCAAACCAGAACATATCAAACTGGATAACGGCTGCGATATCTATTCCTTTAATTCCGGCGACCAGGAACTGGTGCGCATAGAGTGGATATTTTCAAATCTTCGTTTCGATCCGGCAAAACCTTTGTTGAACGTAGCGGTAAATACCATGCTTACCGAAGGAACATCAACCCTAAACGCATCGCAGATTGCTGATAAGGTAGATTTTTATGGTGCCTTTTTACAGGTTGACTATGGGTACGATAATTCACAGGTGGTATTATATACTTTAAACAAGCACTTAAAAAGTACCCTGCCGGTGATAAAGGACATCATTACTGATTCCATTTTTCCCGAAAGCGAACTCGAAACTTTTATCCGCAATCAGCAACAGAAACTGCAGGTAAGTCTGCAAAAAAATGATATTGTGGCCCGTCGCAAATTCAATAAGGCCCTTTATGGCAACACCATTTACGGTTTGAGTGCCGAATTTGAAGATTATAAAACTCTGCATCGCGATGATATGCTGTGGCATTTTAAACAAATGTACCAGCCATCAAATTGTGTTATAGTAGTAGCTGGAATGGTAGATAGTACTACTTTAGATCAGTTGATCTCAGCGTTTGGCGATAAGTGGGAAAATCCCACCGTAGAAGCAAATATTTCTCAGCCGGAGCTAAATCCTGCCAGCGAACACTTTTACTTTGTCGAAAAGCCTGACGCCCTGCAATCAGCCATACGCATGGGTTTACCCTCAATTACACGTACACATGCCGACTTCCCGGCATTACAAGTATTGAATACCGTTTTGGGCGGCTATTTTGGATCGAGGCTGATGGCCAATATCCGCGAGGATAAAGGCTATACTTACGGGATTGGGTCGGGTATCAGCTCATTAAACAAGGGCGGCGCGTGGTTTGTTGCAACCGAAGTAGGGGCGGATGTTTGCAAATCAGCCTTAACTGAAATAGAAAAGGAGATCAACCTGCTAAAAACAGAACTAATCTCAGAGGAAGAACTATCCCTTGTGCGCAACTACATGCTCGGCTCATTATTGGGCAGCCTGGAAAATGTAATGTCGCACGCTGATAAGTTCAAAAATATTCACTTCGCCGGGCTTGATTATGATTATTACGACAGGTATACTAATGTTGTGAAAACCATTACATCAGAAGAGCTACTGCAATTAGCCAATAAATACCTTGATTTGGATAAGTTTTATAAAGTGATTGTGGGCAAATATTAATTTGAAAATGAGTTGATTTGAATATTTGAAAATGGATTTTGAGCCCGCCTGTTCAATTGTTCACACTTGAGCGAAGGCCGTTGTGAGCGTCCACGCTCACGATACAAGTTCAGTTCATTTTCTCAATCTGCGTCCCGATAGCTATCGGGATCAGTGTAATCCAAGAAATCAGTGATTCAAACAATCTTCGCGTTAGGGACAAAAGTGGATACCGGCCATAGCGCCTAATGCCTGAAGGCGTATGAACGGATGGCCCGACCGCTTGTAAGCGGGAACGCCCTAATCAGTTTGCAGTCCCGATGGCTATCGGAATGGGTTTGCAGTTAGCAGCTATAGAAGCAGCCCCTTTCAACTCAATTTTATAAATAACAATTAATAACTCACAACATTTCCAACTATACTATCCTTACAACCAACTGCCACCTCAACAACTATCATCTTAACCTCACATTTTCTTATCAAACAATAAATTCGAAATCGTAATTCCGAAATTCGAAATAAAAAGCTATCTTTGTCCGGCAAATAATAAATCCAAATAATTATTTGCCATGCAATTAGATCCCTCCAAATTTGTCGCCGAAGGTTTAACTTACGACGACGTTTTACTACTCCCGGCTTATTCAGAAGTTTTACCGCGTGATGTTGACACAGGTTCTTTTTTAACCAAAAAGATCAGGTTAAACATTCCTATTCTTTCAGCTGCTATGGATACAGTTACCGAATCGGCGCTGGCTATTGCTATTGCCCAGGCAGGTGGAATAGGCATTTTGCATAAAAACATGACCATACAGGCCCAGGCAGATGAGGTGCGTAAAGTAAAACGCTCAGAAAGCGGCATGATACAGGACCCGGTTACACTACACGAGGCATCAACAGTTGCCGATGCAGTAAAGATCATGCGTGAGTTCAGGATAGGAGGTATCCCCATTATTGATGGCGACCGCAAGCTGAAAGGCATCATTACCAACCGCGACCTGCGTTTTCAAAAGGATATGAACCTTCCGGTAAGCGATGTTATGACGAGTGCCGACCTGATCACCGCGCCGCAGGGCACCACGCTTTTCCAGGCTGAAGAAATATTACAAAATCATAAAATAGAAAAACTACCTGTGGTTGATAAAGACGGCTATTTGCGCGGACTGATCACCTTTAAGGATATCCAAAAATTCAAAAACTTCCCCAGCGCATGCAAGGATGAATACGGCCGTCTGCGTGTTGGCGCCGCTGTTGGTGTATCTGCTGATAATATCGAACGTGTAAAAGCCCTTGTGAGCGCAGGTGTTGATGTGATCACTGTTGATACGGCCCACGGTCACTCAAAGGGCGTTATCGACATGGTGAAAAGTGTGAAATCGCTGTTCCCGGATGTGCAGGTGATCGCCGGTAACATCGCCACAGGCGAAGCTGCTATAGCACTTGCCGATGCTGGTGCAGATGCTGTGAAGGTTGGTATAGGACCTGGTTCTATCTGCACCACGCGTATTGTGGCAGGAGTAGGCGTTCCGCAGTTATTTGCGGTTTATGAGTGTGCCAAGGCATTGGAGGGCCGCGGTATCCCGGTTATTGCCGATGGGGGTATTAAGCAAACGGGCGATATAGTAAAGGCCATTGCGGCAGGCGCAAGTTCCATCATGGCAGGATCATTATTTGCTGGTGTTGAGGAATCGCCTGGAGAAACTATTATCTATGAGGGCCGTAAATTTAAATCGTATCGCGGCATGGGTTCAGTAGAGGCAATGGATAAGGGCTCGAAAGATCGTTATTTCCAGGATGAGACTGATGTGGTAACCAAATTGGTTCCCGAAGGCATCGTTGGCCGCGTACCTTACAAAGGAACGCTTGCAGAAGTGATCTACCAATACATTGGTGGCCTGCGTGCAGGCATGCACTATTGCGGGGCAGCTACAATTGAACAGTTACAACAAGCCAAATTTGTCCGCATCACTGCCGCCGGTATGCGCGAAAGCCACCCGCACGATATAACGATAACAAAGGAAGCACCTAATTATACGCGGTAGTTATTGGTTGTACTTGTTGCAGGGGTTGTATTGGTTAAAAAATTTGCGCAATCATCTAATCGAAATAATCAACGGTTCAGACACATTCAATAAATCAATAATTCGATAATTCAATAATTAAAAATGACCTCCATCTGCGTCTTCTGCGGTTCCAGTTTCAACGGTGATCCTGTATTAAAACAAGCTGTTGAGCAATTGGCTGAGTTAATGATCAATCGTGATATCACCTTGATTTACGGTGGGGGCAATGTAGGCGTGATGGGGCTGCTAGCCGATGCTATTCTTCAGCGAGGCGGCAAGGCGATAGGCATTATTCCGCAGTTTTTAATGGATAAGGAAGTTGGCCATTCAGGACTGACTGAACTGCATATTGTAGAAACCATGCACCAGCGCAAGCAGTTGATGAGCGATCTTTGCGATGGTATTATCATGCTCCCGGGAGGTTTCGGAACCCTGGAGGAATTTTTTGAAGTATTAACATGGCGGCAATTGAGTTTGCATGATAAACCTATAGGTGTGCTCAATGTTAATGGCTTTTATGATCTCCTGCTCCTGCAAATGGATGTAATGGTGGAACAGAAATTTTTAAAACCGGCAAATCGTAATCTGGTGCTTACCTCAGGTGATCCTATTGAACTTATCGCCCTTATGGAGAGCTTTGTTGCCGAACCAGGTGACAAATGGTTCAAGGACAGAAATTTGACCTGAGTTTATCTGCACATCTGAAATCCACACATCAAAAATCATCTGCACATTCTCCCATCTGAAATCTGCACATCTACAACACCGGCCTTGGGTTACCCGGAAGCGGGGTATTTGGTGTTGGCGGCGGAGGCGGGGTGTTTGCCGGCGGTGGACTCAACGGACCCTGGGTTGCAGGTGTTGGAGTAACAGCAGGAGCTGGCGCTGGGGCAGTGGCTGGTGCCGTAGCAGCAACAGTAGATGCACCACCCCCGCTTTGTATAGCTGCCATATCCCTGAACGATGGAAAATCAGCCATGGCAGTGTGAGGGGCCGAGTATAAAACATACTTCCCCGTCATCCCTATGGCGCTTCCCTCATCATCATAAGTTCCGCCAGGTGCCAGGTTGAGCGAACGGGTGGTTAACCATGTACCATCATTGGATTGCTTATACAGCGTAAAATCCATTGAAACAGTGTTGTTATTGGTAAGCGTGTAATGGATCACATGCGAGCGCCCTACAGTCTTCTGGGATTGTGCAACAGCTATGTATTGATTATTATCCTGCTGCGCCTTGGTTTGCGCTTTCAGCGCCGTAACCGAAAAAAATATTACGATGGCAATTGTAAAAAGTAGCGGTTTCATTTTGCAATGGATTTAGGTTTGTGTGATAATTATTTCTATAACCATTTGATTCTAAATTTATAAATAAGTTTAAATATTCTCATCAATTATTTTCTCTTCTGATTTGCAGGCGTTTCAAAAGGCTCAAAAGTAGTATTTACAGTAATAATTACTTATTTAATGCTTACAAAACGGCCCGTAAAAATGGCTTGTTTTAACTTGTACCAACATGTACAGTCTGTGATTTCCGATTTCACGCCCCGCGTTGATAAATTTGTTTCAGCAACACCGAATCGTTAATATGATTTATGAAAACATTCAATGCTAAGTAATATGAATAAGTCGGTTAAAATAGTTCAGTACCTATTTGCAATTGCACTGATTGGCTTTGGTTCATTGCATCTTATTACTGGCGATTTTGTTTCTGGCCGGGCAATTCCACTACCTCATACTAACTCATTATATATCTATTGGGCATACGTTACAGGTGTTTTGTTTATTATAACCGGTTTGGCTATTTTGATAGGCAGACAAATAAAACTATTATTAATAGCGGATGGCATAGTAGTTTTTGCCTGGGCGTTTCTGCGAAGTTTTGCCGCCCTTATAAACCACCACCCAATTTATGATGGCCTTCTTACAAATACAGGCAAGGGCTTGGCTTTAACCGGCAGTTTGATGATTGTTGCATCCTCCATGCTGGTAAGGCACGTTAAGGATACCAATCGGTTTTGGACCTACGATTACCTCGATAACAAGTTGACGAAGATCGGCTTATATTTTATTGGCATTTTCCTGATCATCTGCGGAGTGCAGCATTTTATTTTCACTGTATTCTGTGCATCGCTGGTACCCACATGGATTCCCGGGCATATGTTCTGGACTTATTTTGCAGGCGTGGCGCTTATATCGGGGGGTATTGGTATAATGCTAAAACCTACACGGCCACTTGCGGCAGCATTATCGGGCATCATGATCCTGCTTTGGACAGTGATGCTTCATATTGAAAGGGTCGCCGCCTCCAATTTCCATGATTACAACGAAATAACCAGCTTTTTTGAAACCATTGCCTTCGGCTCGGCTTTATTGGTGTTGCCATGCCAGGTTTATAAATGGAAACCATTTTATAAAAGTAAAAGCTCCGTACAGATAGTTTGAAACTTGAACACCCACTATATTAATGCTTGATAAGTAAGCCGGGGCGCGCAATGTGCCCTGGTTTATTTTTTTACAACTATTACAAACATAAATTTTCTTTAAGTTTGCCGCTGTTTTATACCTCTGTTAATACACACAAACCCAATTTAGCCGACATAGCTCAGCTGGTAGAGCAATTCATTCGTAATGAATAGGTCGCAGGTTCGAACCCCGTTGTCGGCTCTTCCGTATAAAAGAAAAGTAGTGGATTTTGTGTATTTAAACAACCCCCTTTTTTGATCGGCCCGGCTTAAACAAGCGGGAGGAGAATCGTTTATAATTTAATAGCTCGTATGCCTAAATTTGGTGTTTCACTTAAAATTTCACTATGTTTAGTTGAATTTTGTAAGGTCGTTGCGAGCTTAGTTTAAGTAAATCCCCTAATTATTTATAAGAGAGCATTTTAAGATATTTTATCTGATACAATATATTTAAATTCAATAATATGGATGATTTAAAGAACGAGTTAACTGTAGCTGCCACGGATTCTAACCGGTTGATCCTGACCAACAGAAGAATATTATACAGGGGCGGACAGATATACAGATCCATACGACTTGAAAATATCTCATTTATGGAATTGTCGAAGAAGCGTATCCCGGCAATTTTGTATCTCAGCATTGTGATCAACGTTTTTTTGCCGTTTTTTTTTAATAAGGATGAAGAGGGTTTGGAAGATGCCCTGAAACTTGCCGCTTTTATTTTTGTGATTGCTATTGCGGCATATAGTATATTCCAGAGAAGAAACCTGCTGTTTGCAAGTCCGGGTGGCAGTATCCAGGTAAAGGCAACCCATATGACATATGATGAATGCTACCGTTTTATTGAATTTACAGAACACGCCATACATGCTGTAAGGAGTCAGCCTATGAGCCCTGTGGTAACAGTTTGACGATAGTTGAATCTTCAAGTAATGCCTAAAGAAGAAACTAAGGACCTGATCAAATTCATGCTTCCTTATCCCGACCAGGTAAAGGCTGCCGCCTTATGGCTGAGAGAATTTGTATGGGACCTTTACCCCGAAACCAACGAGCTTATTTATGATAACTATAATGCAGTAGCTTTTGGCTGGTCGCCGACTGATAAAGCTGGTGACGTATTTTGCAGTATTGCCATTGCCAGCGACCATATTAATTTTGGCTTTAACCGGGGCGTTGACATTGCTGACCCTGGTAAGATCCTTTTAGGAAACGGTAATCAGTACCGCTACATACAAGTAAGAACCAGGGACGATTTCCCTGAAGAATATATCAGGCAACTACTTGCAGATGCTTATGCAAATTCAATAAGCCGGATGAAGCCCGTTAAAAAGCCAATAAAAGGGGCTACTATCGTAAAATCAATATCCCCGGTTAAAAGGCGGCCAAACAACTTTAGTGTTGATAACAGGTGAACCGTCATCTTAACCTAACAAAAATCACCCGTACCCTTATTTCCTCGTGTAATTTCCCTAAAATTACATTCTCTATCAAAACCAATTATGAATATCGAATTCAACAAAAATGAAGATATTAATAAACAGCTTGTTTATGATCTGCATAATAAGCTAAAAGCAATATACCTGGGCGGAGGTGAAAAGGCTGCAGCGAAGCAAAAGGAAAAAGGCAAAATGCTGGCCCGCGAACGCATAACTTATTTAATTGACGATGATAAGCCCTGGCTCGAGATCGGCGCCTTTGCTGGCGAGGGGATGTACGCAGAGCATGGCGGTTGCCCTTCTGGCGGTGTGGTATGCGGTATGGGTTATGTATCTGGCAGGCAATGTATCGTAGTTGCAAATGATGCTACCGTAAAGGCCGGGGCATGGTTTCCCATTACTGCCAAGAAGAACCTTCGCGCGCAGGAGATTGCGATGGAGAATCGCTTGCCCATTATTTATTTGGTTGATTCGGCAGGTGTATTTTTACCCCTTCAGGATGAAATATTTCCTGATAAGGAGCACTTCGGCCGCATCTTCCGCAATAATGCCATCATGAGCAGCCAGGGGATTATCCAGATTGCAGCCATAATGGGTTCATGCGTGGCCGGGGGCGCTTACCTGCCTATCATGAGCGATGAGGCGATGATTGTGGATGGCACAGGTTCTGTTTTCCTGGCGGGATCATACCTGGTAAAATCAGCCATTGGCGAGGATGTAGATAACGAAACTTTAGGCGGCGCTACCACCCATTGCGAAATATCAGGGGTAACCGATTACAAGCAGCCTAATGACAAGGCCTGTCTTGATTCGATCCGTAAGATCATGAGCATGACCGGCGATTATAACAAAGCCGGGTTCGACCGGATCAAATCGGCTTCGCCAAAATCAGATGAAAAAGAGATCTACGGCATTATGCCTGAGAACAGGGAGAAGCCCTATGATATGATGGATATCATCCACCGCATATTGGACGGTTCGGAATTTGAAGAATATAAGGCAGGTTATGGCCAATCGATCATTTGTGGGCTTGGCCGTGTTGATGGCTGGGCGGTGGGTATCGTCGCTAATCAGCGTAAAGTACTCAAATCAAAAAAGGGCGAAATGCAGTTTGGCGGCGTGATCTATTCTGATTCTGCCGATAAAGCCACGCGCTTTATCATGAACTGTAATCAGAAAAAGATACCGCTGGTTTTCCTGCAGGATGTTACCGGCTTTATGGTCGGCAGCCGCTCTGAGCAGGGTGGGATCATTAAGGACGGCGCCAAAATGGTGAACGCCGTTGCCAATTCAGTGGTGCCAAAGTTTACCATCATCATAGGTAACTCTTATGGAGCAGGTAATTATGCGATGTGTGGCAAGGCTTATGATCCGCGATTGATCTACGCCTGGCCGTCTGCAAAGATTGCGGTGATGGGCGGCTCACAGGCAGCTAAAACCCTGTTGCAAATACAGGAATCCTCAATGAAGGCAAAGGGTGAGGAGATCACTAAGCAAAAGGAGGATGAGCTGTTGAAGCAAATAACCGATCGTTACAATTCGCAAACCACACCTTACTATGCAGCCGCCAGGCTTTGGGTAGACGGCATTATCGACCCACTCGAAACCCGCAAAGTGATATCCATGGGTATCGAAGCCGCAAACCATGCACCGATAGAAAAAGCATTTAATGTGGGGATTATCCAAACTTAGTCGGAAGTCGGAAAAATTTAGGGTATCAAGTTACCAAGTATCCCAGCAATCCCAAAAATCCCGCAATCGTGTCTTGTAAAAGGTTTGCGACATCAACATTAATTGAAATTGACAGCGTTAATTATCAATAATTTGCTTATGTTCATGTTTCCAAACTTGTCCGTCGCTTATGCATAAGATATTCCACGAAATTCTTGCGGCAATTGGTGGTATTTTGTTTATCATCGTTGGTATTGCCCGTCAGCGCGAGCGCATCCGGCTGGCACGTTTAGGCAAAAAAACCGAGGGCCCGCTTGTTTGGAATCTGTTGATCATCGCAGGGATATGCCTCCTGATATTTGCCCTGGGCGTGATAATCTACAAGCTGAACCACCCAATGCATAGAGACGCGATACCTCACGGCTAATATTTGCTGTATATTTAAGACGCGAAGTACCACGTCTCTACAGGTAATCTTGTATCTATGTGATCATTTCTCTACCTTCAAACTATGAAAAAACTGCTTCTACCACTATTCCTGCTCTTAATAATAAAAGCATCCGCCCAAACACCTATGGAAATCCATCAAAAGGCCATTTTGGTGGATACTCATAATGATGCGCTTTCCAACGAATTAATAACTAAAGTTGATCTTTCCAAACGGCAATCCATAGGTAATCTCGACCTTGTGCGTGCTAAGGAAGGCGGTTTGGATGTGCAGGTTTTTTCTATCTGGTGTGGAGAAGAATATGGCAAAGGCACAGCCTTTAAATTTGCCAACCGGGAGATCGATTCACTGTACGCATTAATAAAACGCAATCCCGGTAAAATGGTAATGGTTCGCAATGCTGCTGAACTGGAAAGTGCCGTCGCCAAAAAACAATTTGCGGCCATGATAGGTGTAGAAGGCGGCCATATGATTGAAGACAGGATGGATTACATTGATGCATTGGCCAAACGCGGCATGCGTTATCTTACCCTAACCTGGAACAACAGCACTTCGTGGGCCACATCCGCTGCTGACGAAACACATCACCGCGATTCGCTGAAGCATCTTGGCTTAACAGACTACGGCAAACAGATTGTACATCACTTAAACAACCTTGGCGTGATGGTGGACGTATCACATGTGGGTGAACAAACTTTTTATGATGTGATCGCCACTACAACCAAGCCTGTAATTGCTTCACACAGCTGCGCTTATGCCCTTGATCCTAATCAACGTAATATGAAGGATGCTCAACTGAAGGCATTGGCAAAGAACGGCGGGGTAGTGTTCGTTAATTTTTACAGCGGTTTTGTGGATAGTACCTATGGCAGAAAGGAAATGGAGTTTCTGCGTAAGCACAAAGGCGAATTGGATTCATTGACCAAAATATATCACGATAGCGACCTGGCTAAAATAAGGTTGAATGTGATCCATAAATCAGAATCGGATATGATACGCCCGCCATTAAGTCAACTTATCAAGCATATTGATTATATCGCCAAATTGATCGGTGTCGACCACGTAGGCATCGGCTCAGATTTCGATGGCGCCGAATCTTACCCCCTGGGTATGGATGATGTATCCGATTATCCAAAAATCACAGAAGAACTGCTTAAACTGCATTACAGCGAAAAAGATATCGATAAGATATTAGGTGGAAATTTTATCAGGGTTTTAAGAGCGAATACAGGTAAATAACTGACTTTTTCGTCAGTATTTTCATGATATGGGTCAAATATTATAATAATGTTACAAAGTATCCGATACTATTCGTTTTTATATTGGTAAATTGGTAGTACCTAATTAGTTATTAAAGTACACTTAAACTTTTTTCTCATGAAAAAATATCTTTATTTGATGGTGTTCCTGGTAATAGGGCAGCAATTGACCGCCCAAACCCAAAGGGTTTATGTAACCAAATCGGGCGATCTGACTACCAACAGCAACAAGGGCTCTTCCTACCTGGTAGTTAAGCAGCTTGATGATACTACCTTTCTTTCTCTTCAGTACGATATGCACAATAAACTAATGTCAAAAGGCATTTACAAAGATGCATTTCTTACGATACCTAATGGGAAATTTACCTACTATAACATTCAGAAGGACAACCAAAATGCTGAAGTAAGCAATGTATCCTACATCGAAAGCAATAACAATTCACATATATCCAGTGCAGGCTATTTTAAAAATGGTGTACGCACAGGCATGTGGAGAGATTTCTCGGGAGATGGCCAGGTTTCATCAGAGTATTTTTATGCAAATAATGTTTTAAACGGACCATATAAGACATATACCTCTTACCCTGATTCCTATGGCGAAGGGACAATGGTGAACGGAAAACTGGATGGCAAATTCAAGTATTATAACAATGGTTTGCTCGTTTCAGAATTTACTTATGCGAATGGCAAAATAAGTGATAAAAAAATATACCTGAAACCAGCTGTCGAACGCCGCAACCTGCAATGGTATCTTGAAAGTAAATTGTACCGTTATGCAAAAGTGATGTATGATAGCAAATTCACGCTGAAATATACGGTTACTAAAGAGGGTAAGATCACCAATGCGCAAATAATTGATGGCTACGATGCCGATATTAACAAGGCTATATTGGATGCGGTAACCGGGTTTGATGGTTATGATCCCGCCATGTATAACAATGCCCCGGTTGAGCAACAATATACCAGGATCATAAGCATATATTCAATTAACGACCGCCAACCAAAGGAAATAAACCTGGTTACACACGGCTTAAATTATGAGTCATCAGGCCCGGTTCCCGGCAAATTTTAACAAGCCTGATTAGCTGTCCCGCTATAGTATCATACTGTAGCGGGATTTTTTATTTAATTCTTGTGGCAATCACCTAATTAGTTATTTTTACTTTAACCTTATTGTGATTTTATGAGATATTTCCTTGTCGTGCTAATGTTCAGCTTTATGAACCCGGGCATCGCACAAATAAAGCGCGCCTTTTTAACACCAGATGGTAAATACACAAACAAACCCGGAAAGGCGGCATCCTATGTTTTAATTCAAAAACTTGAAGACTCTGCCTATTTAGTGCGTGAATATGATATGCACAATGCTATTTTATTGCAGGGCACCTTTAAAGATGAACTAATGATGATACCCGAAGGCAAATTTCTTTTTTATCGGAAAAATAGATTTTATATAAAGAATGCGGAAAAAAATGCTCCTGATACAAACAGTTACGTATTCCAGGTAGGTTATTTTTTAAACGGGGTACTCAATGGCTCCTGGATAAATTATTCGAGCAGGGGAGTTATAAGTTCTGTAACAACTTTTGAAAAGGGAAAACTTAACGGTTTGTACCAATCCTTTTCTAATGACTATGTATATGAAGGAAATTATGTAGATAATTTAAAGGAAGGTCTTTGGCAAAGCCATAGAGTTTCCGATAGCCTGCTGCTTTCAGAAGCAGAATATAAACATGATACCTTAAAAAACGAATACACGCACTGGATACCCGCTATGGAGCGCGGCAATCTGAATGCTTATTTGACAAAGCGTTTAAAAAAATTCAACGATTTGTTTAATGGTAATAATCCTGTAATATCATACACTATAAACAAGGAGGGGCGTATTATATCACCGGAAATAATCAAAGGCATATCGCCGGAGGTGGACGAAGCTATAATTAACGCTTTAGAAGATGGCCCTCAATATTATCCGGCCACGTATAATTATAAACCAATTGAGCAAAAAATCAAACGTGTGCTTTATCTGACAGAGACGCCAGATACATATTTTGTGCCCAGTTTAGCAAGATTTAATAACAGCTTTAATGAGGCTCGTAAATATATCTATTTGCACCAGAGCATTGTAATAGGTGCAAATTCCTCTTATTCAACCACCTACAAATATGGTGTAGATAATCTTATGGGTCATTAGTTGTAATTCATCGTGCGGGTGGTTTTGGAAATATCCTTAAATCCATTTTTCAAAAAAAGCATGATCAATGTTAATTTCTATGGCAATAAGGTGACTATCATCTATTGGCCGTATTAGGTATAAATCGTAAATTTGCGATCATTAAAAAATTCTGATGTCTCAAGAAGTGGAACACGTTAAATGCCTGATCATAGGGTCGGGCCCTGCCGGATATACTGCTGCTATTTACGCTGCTCGTGCCGATCTGAAACCCGTTTTATACACCGGCATGCTTGCCGGCGGTCAGCTTACGCAGACCACCGAGGTAGAGAACTACCCTGGTTACCCTGACGGCATTATGGGGCCCGCTATGATGGAACATTTTGAAAAGCAGGCTTCAAGGCTTGGTACCGATATCCGTTTTGGATATGTAAGCTCTGTCGACTTTTCGAGCCTGCCTCATAAGGTGGTGATTGATGAACACAAAACCATAACAGCAGATACCGTGATCATTTCAACAGGCGCTTCGGCAAAATGGCTGGGCTTGGAATCAGAGCAAAAATATAATGGCTTTGGCGTATCTGCCTGTGCAGTATGCGACGGCTTCTTTTTCCGGGGTCAGGATGTGGCTATTGTTGGCGCAGGTGATACTGCTGCAGAGGAGGCTACCTATCTTGCCAAATTGTGTAAAAAGGTCTATATGCTGGTAAGGCGCAATGAGTTCCGTGCTTCAAAGGCGATGATGCACCGCGTATTGCATACACATAATATCGAGGTGATCTACAATACGGAAGCAAAGGAAATTTTAGGTGACGGACAGGTAGTAACAGGCCTGAAAACATTCAATAACAAAACCAACAAGGAAAAGGTATTGGATATTACCGGCTTCTTCGTTGCCATCGGGCATCATCCCAATACCGAAATATTTAAGGGTTGGATAGATATGAACGAAACGGGCTATATCATTACCGAACCGGGGTCAACCAGAACCAATATTGAAGGTGTTTTTGCCTGCGGCGATGCCCAGGATCATGTATACCGCCAGGCAGTTACTGCAGCTGGTACAGGCTGTATGGCTGCTATTGATGCCGAACGCTACCTGGCAGCAAAAGAACATGCGGTTACAGCGTAATTTCTGAGATGAGTCTTAAACCACTTACTTTTTGATCGTATTCAACACCCTGAAACCTACCAATTCCGCCCAGCGTGAACCTGCCGGATGGTAATAAACCAATAACTCGTAATTGTTTTCGGTTTCAAAATGGGAGCCCTCAAAAAAGGCATTGTCTGGTTTGTTAGTACTACCGGGCACCCAAACATAGGCATAATCATATACCCCCTGTTTCAGAAAGAGATGGGTGTAATAGCGGTTTTTGGCAGCATCGTAATCCAGCTTGCTGCTTTCATCCATCCGGTAATTATTAAACTGCCCAACAATATAAACTGAACCATTACCACCCGACCTGGTGCTTACCAGACTAAAGTACATATGCGCGTAATCGGCATCAATTTTAGGGTTGATCCCATCAGAATTACTGACATAGAAATTGCCGTTATTATCAAAAAGTGTGAGGTAATTTGGCTGATCAAGTGTAGGATCGGTCAGCAACACAACGGTATTGGCAGTGTCACGGAAAATACGCGCCACGTGATCCGAATTGACCTTTAGTGTACGCGTATCAAAGTGCCTGAACTCATTCAGTCCCTGGAAATCATTTGTACCCAAATCATCATAAACCAGTTGCGTACCACGGATGCTGGCAGGTTGCGTATTCATTTGCCCGGTTTCAATCCTGCCGTTTTGCATAATGAACGTGCGGATGTCATTCCCCGGATTCTGTACTCTCAATGCCCCGTAATCTATCGAAAAATTAACCTTTTGGTTGGTTTGTCTCGAATTGGACGACGGAACTACTTCGGCCAAAACGGAGACCTTTTGATTAAGCACATAAAATCTTTGTGTAAGCACCATTTTTGACTGATCGTCATCTTCATAAACCTTCAAAATATAATTGCCTGAGAGTTTAGGGATGATATTATCATTAGGTAACTTCAGCTCATAATGCGTGTATTTTTGAATCGTGGACGACGAATAATTATAATCGCGTATCTGGTCTTCAGTAAAGCTTTGCAGGTACTCCGCAGGCGATAGGTTCGACGAGTTCCAGTTCTCATCACAATGCTCAATTGTATAATAATAATTCCGGCTACCCCCGTGCAGGTCATCAAAGGCCAAAAGCAATTGCTCGCCCGAGTTAAGCTTGATGATTGGAAATGAGGGATTCTTTTTAGTGTTATAAAATTCGACGCTCTTTATCTCAGGCCGAAAAACCTGGTTATTATAGGTTGATTGGGCATAGGATTTAGCTGAGAATAAGATCAATAATAAAAACCAAATAATTTTCGCTTTGTCATTGCGAGGAGGTACGACGAAGCAATCTCGTCGTATTGCTTTATTAACTTGCATAGTTCGCGATTGCTTCGTACCTCGCAATGACATGGTTTTTATTTTGATTTTACGCTTCCAACTCCAATATGTGTTCTGCTAATGTTTCCCACTTTGCCTGTACTTCTTTCAGGTCAAGCTTTTTTAATTGGTAAGTATCGGTTACTTCCTGTGCTTTTTTCGAATCAGCATATAGCTTATCATCAGCTAATTGCGTTTCCAGTTCCTTAATTGTTTTTTCCAGTTCAATAATATCCTGTTCCATTTTAGCCAGGTCCTGGTTCAATTTCTTTAGCTGTTGCGATTTATTATGATCCGTATGTTGCTTAACTGGTGCACTTTCTTTCTTTTCTTCCTTTTTAGGTGGAAGAGGAGGTGTTTGTGCAGTTTTTGGTTCAAGCTTACGTTTAGCAAACCATTCATCATACTCAGCATAAGTGCCAGGGTATTGTTTTATTTGCTGATCCTCAATGAACCATATTTTATTGGCCACATTATCAAGGAAATACCGATCATGCGATACCACAATGAAAGTACCCTCAAATTGCTGCAACGCTTGTATCAGGATGTTAACCGACTGCATATCCAAGTGATTGGTGGGCTCATCAAGTACTAAAAAGTTAGCATCTGCTGTAAGCGCCTTCGCCAATGCAACCCGCGATTTTTCACCTCCGGATAATACCTTGATCTTCTTAAATACATCGTCCCCTGTGAAAAGGAATGAGCCTAATATGGTACGCAATTCTGTTTCCGTATGTTTTGGAGCGAATGATTGCAGCTCCTGCAATGCCGTATTCTCCAGGTGCAGGGCCTCCAATTGATGCTGCGCGAAGAAGGTTTGCGTTACATTATGCCCGGTTTCGGCCTTGCCTGTAAAATCTTTATCGGCCCCGGCAATAATACGCAGCAGGGTTGATTTACCCTTTCCGTTGGCACCGATCAATGCGATCTTATCACCCTTTTCAATAACCGCTTCGGCATGGGTCAAAATATCAATTGACGGATATTTTTTGGTAACATTATCAAGTGTCACAACATGCCTGCCCGATTGCTTTGAAAAACGGAACTTAAAGTTTACGCTCGGGTTATCATCATCCACATCATCCACACGCTCCAGCTTGTCCAACGCCTTTATGCGCGACTGTGCCATTTTTGCCTTTGATGCTTTGGCCCTGAAGCGCTCTATCAGGCGTTCTTCCTGTTTTATTTTTGACTGCTGATTTTTAAACTCGCCGCGTTGAATTTCTTCGCGCTGCGCTTTTTCTTCCAGGTAAAAAGTGTAATTACCCGCGTAAACGGTCAATTTACCCTTCCGGGATTCCACAGTGCGGTTGATAACGCGATCCAAAAACCATCTGTCGTGCGACACGATAATGATAGCGCCCTCAAAGGCCTTTAAATAATCCTCCAACCATTGTATGGAAGGTAAGTCGAGGTGGTTGGTGGGCTCATCCAGCAGCAGGATATCGGGTGCCTGCAACAGAATTTTTGCCAGCATCACGCGCATCCGCCACCCGCCCGAGAATTCACTCAGCTTACGGTGCGTATCAGCTTCGCTGAAACCAAGTCCGGCTAAAATTTCATGCGCTTTGTATTCAATGTTATAGCCATCAAGCAATTCAAATTCGTGTTGCTTGTCGCTTAATTTATGCAGCAGATCCTCGCTGTAATCGGTTTCCAGTTTGTGCAGCAGGTTCTCGATCTCATCATGCAATTGGTTCTGGCGCTCAAAGGCCTCCATTGCCACATGCAAGATGTTTTTATCAGATGAATAGGAGAGCAGGTCCTGGTTAAGGTAACCCATGGTAAGGTCCTTAGCCATGGATATCGTACCCGAAGTAGGGGTGTAGTCGCCTACAATTATTTTAAGCAGGGTAGTTTTCCCGGTACCATTGGCCCCTATAAGGCCTATTTTTTCACCGGGTTTAATATGCCAGTTGGCTTCATCATATAATGCCCGTGCACCAATCTCGAACGTAAGGTTATTAATAGCGATCATTTCGGCGCAAAGATACCGTTTTAAGCTGAAAGCTTAAAGACCAAAGCTGAAAGCTTTTTAGTGTCAAAAGTCTATAGCTTTCTGCTTTAGACTTTCCGCTTTAGCCCAAAGGACTTCAGCCTTTTACCGTCTCCATCCAGGCATGTGCCATCAGCCCGGCACCGGCCAAACTTGGATGCACACCGTCAAATGTCCAGTAAGCGGGCGGTGCTGATTCAATGGCTTTGTCAAAAATGGCCTGGTAAGGGATATAAACTGCGTCAAACTGATTAGCCACATCTAACGAGGCCTTTCTGTAGGCATCAAATGCCGGGTACCATTTTTCATCAACCGCCTTTACGCCTTTGATTGCAAAGGGCTCGCCGATGATAAATTTCACATCGGGCAGCGTTTGGCGTGTGCGGGTAAGCAGTTTAATATAATCGTCATGATATACCTGTATTGTGCCTGTATAGCCGTTAGTAAGCGTGTGCCAGTAATCATTCACGCCGATCATAATGCTGATCACATTGGGCTTTAAATTGAGGCAATCGGCCTCCCAGCGATCGGATAACTGAAAAACCTTATTGCCACTGATACCCTTGTTGTATATCTGCAGGTTTTTAGCCGGATAAGTACTTAAAAGATTGGCAGCTGCCAGTAATGGATAACCTGAACCCAATGCACCGAAATCGTTTGCATCGGTTTTATTTTTGTCGCGCCCCCAGTCGGTGATACTGTCGCCCTGGAAAAGGACCACATTATCTTTGTCAAGACTTACTTTCTTGCCTTTTGCGGGATTAATTGCAGCCGAAACAATCTGCGGTATTGACAGGCTTGCAATGGTGCCTATTGCAGCGCTTTTAATAAAACTACGACGGTTGAATTGGTTTCTCATTGATTATTGGTTTGAACTTGGATTTTCGAATTTACAGAATTGCGTGAATTATAAAAATCTGCTGAATCATTAATTCAACAAATTCCGGGTCAGTCAAACACAAACTTATTAACTTCGCGCCATGTATCAGTTGATCAAACCGCTGCTGTTTCAATTCGACCCCGAGAAGGTGCATTATTTTGTGACCCGTAACCTCAAACGCTTTAACCGCTTCCCTGGTGGGGCAAAATTGAGCAGGCTGCTATGGGATGTGTGGGATACGCGGCTTGAAAAAGAAGTCTTCGGCTTAAAATTCAAGAATCCGGTGGGCCTAGCGGCCGGCTTCGATAAAAATGCCGAATTGATAAGCGAAATGGCCGATATGGGTTTTGGTTTTATAGAGGTGGGTACAGTAACACCGCTGCCGCAATCGGGCAATATCAAACCGCGTATGTTCCGCCTGCCTGCCGATGAGGCCATCATCAACCGCATGGGTTTTAACAATTTAGGGGTCGACGTTGTTGCCGAACGAATAGCAGCTTATCGGCGCAATGCCAAAGAATCACAAAAGGGATTGATCATTGGCGGAAACATAGGCAAAAATAAGGTTACGCCAAATGAGGATGCCGTAAACGATTATATCAAATGCTTTGATCGTTTGTTTGATGTGGTGGATTATTTCGTGGTAAATGTAAGTTCGCCCAATACCCCGGGCCTGCGCGCCTTGCAGGAAAAGGAACCATTAATGCACATCCTGAACACCTTGCAGCAGGGCAACTTAAAAAATGGTATTAGCAGGCCAATATTATTAAAGATAGCACCCGATCTCAGCAATGAGCAATTGGATGATATTGTAGAAATAGTACAGGAAACAGGCATAGCCGGATTGATAGCTACCAATACTACTATTGGGAGAGAAGGACTAAAAACAGTTAAATTAAGCGATGAAGCAGGCGGACTGAGCGGCAAACCTTTAACCCAAAGGTCGACAGAAGTGGTCAATTATCTCGCCAAAAAGTCGAAGGGCTCATTTCCGATAATCGGAGTAGGCGGTATCCATTCGCCGCAGGATGCCATAGATAAGCTAAAAGCGGGAGCATCGCTCATACAGCTGTATACAGGATTTATTTACGAAGGACCGGGGCTGATAGGCAAGATAAATAAGCAAATATTAAAGACTAAATTTTAAAGTGTCCCGAATATACCTTATGCATGAAAACAATGACAAATATAAATTAACCAGGAGGAATTTTATTAACCTAACTGTTGGAGGCATTGCGGCAACATCATTAATATCAGCTCCACCCTTATCCTTTAGTACGGAAAAACCTAAGATTAAGGCTATTGCCTTTGATGGTTTTCCCATATTCGATCCGCGGCCCATTTTTGCATTAGTAGATCAGATGTTTCCTGATAAGGGTGCGGCGATTACCAATACCTGGCGAACGGCCCAGTTTGAATATACATGGTTACTTACAACAGCAGGCAAATACAAGGACTTTTGGGAAGTGACCGAAAATGCCTTGATCTTTGCCGCCAAAAAGAATGATGTCAATTTAACAACCGACAAAAGGCGAAAACTAATGGAGGCATATCTCCATCTGGATGCCTGGCCCGACGTTTTGCCCGCGCTCAGATCACTAAAGAAAATGGAGATAAGGCTATGTTTCCTTAATAACCTTACAGTTGAGATGCTTCACTCCGGTGTTAAGAATGCCGGATTAGAAGGATATTTCGAATATTTCCTCAGTACTGATCTTGTAAAAGCATTTAAACCAAGTCCGGTCGCTTATCAAATGGGGGTCGACGTTTTGAAATTAAAAAAGGAAGAGATTCTTTTCGCGGCTTCAGCCTGTTGGGATGCAATTGGTGCCAAATGGTTCGGATACCCCACCTTTTGGGTTAATCGGCAAAATCTTCCATTGGATGAATTAAGCATTATGCCGGATGGAATGGGCAAAGATATGACAGATCTGGTGGCTTTTGTAAAATGAAACTAATTAAAATGCGGATTGATTAATTATTCAACAAAAAATCCTGTTGCAATAACTTACTAAGGAATGACCTTCGCATTATATTCGATAAACGTCAAGTGAAAATAGAGGAGTTTTCATGAGCTTTATTTGCGATAAAACCTTGTCTATTGTTTTAGTAAATTTGCTGCGTATTCAATCATATGATAAAATTATTTGTTGGAGGCTTTCCGCTGGATATGGATGAATTAGGACTGGCTGAATTGTTCGGGCCCTATGGGAATATCAGTACGGTGACCATTGTTCGGGACAAGGCAACCAAGCTTTGTAAAGGTTATGGGTTCATCGAAATGCAAAAACAGGAGGAAGCAAATGAAGCCGTTGCCGGGCTAAACGGCAGGCAGATGGGAGATAGGCAACTCAGTGTTAAACCGGCTACAGAAAAATTGATTGGCTCGGGTCCGATTAGTCAACTGACTGCAGCCTATAAAAAAGTAGAACTTGGAACTACTGTGAAAAAGAAGCGGCCCAGAAGGGCCATATAATATCAGATTATGCTAACAGTAGAAAAGATCGGCGGAACCTCCATGACCGCGCTCGGAGATGTACTTCATAACATTATATTATATAAACGTTCTGGTGATGCTTTGTACAACCGGGTCTTTGTCGTATCAGCATTTTCAGGGGTAACCAATATGCTGCTTGAAGACAAAAAAACAGGGGAGCCCGGCGTTTATCATCGCCTGGCGGCAAGCGAGGACTTTCACCAGGCATTAAACGAATTGGTGGCAAAGCTAAAAGAGATCAACCAAAGATATACCGGACTTGGCCTTGATCTTGATGCTGCTGATGCCTTTATTGAAACCCATGTCAAAGCAGCGCAGACTTACCTCGAAAACCTGGCGAATATTCTGGCTTCCGGGTATGTAAGCAGGGAGGGGATACTTCTGGCGGCACGTGAGATACTGGCCTCGATAGGAGAAACACATTCGGCTTTTAATTTGTGTAATATCCTTCAAAACCGGGAAATAAACGTCAGCCGGATCGACTTGAGTGGATTTGACGACCAACGGCTCCTAACCATCGATCAGCGTATTCGTGAGGCTTTTGCCCATATCAATTTGGCAACAACCATTTGTATTGTAACCGGTTATGCCAAGGGCACGGAAGGGATCATGCGCGAGTTTGATCGTGGATATTCCGAAGTGACCTTTAGCAAGATTGCTGAAATTTTGAGGCCGCAGGAAGCGATCATTCACAAGGAGTATCACTTGTCCACCGCTGATCCGGCATTGGTTGGCATTGAAAATTGCAAACCAGTGGGTTATACCAATTATGATATTGCCGATCAGCTCGCAGACGTGGGTATGGAGGCCATTCACCCTAAAGCTTCCAAGCCCCTGGAGATTAATGGCATTCATTTGCGGATCAAAAATACATTCGAGCCGGCGCATCCCGGAACGCTGATCACCAGGGAATATGTTTCTGCGTTGAAAAGGGTAGAGGTCATCACCGGTTATGATAAAATGTTATTAATCGATGTTTATGATCCGTTAATGGTTGGAAATGTGGGTAGTGATTTGAAGATCATGCAGGTTTTCTATCAGCATCGTATCAGTTATACCTTTAAGGCGACCAGTGCCAATAGCATATCCATCGTGATATGGGAATCCGATTTTATTCAAACCTTGATAGACGATCTGGAAGCAGATTTTGAAAAAGTGACGGTGGAGAAAGTTGCTATGGTATGCCTCCTTGGAACAAATATGGATCAGCCGGGATTGTTAGCTAAAAGTGCGGCGGCATTGGCCAATAATGAGATTAATATCATTAGTTTCGGCATGGCACTGCGAAAAGTCAATATCCAGTTTTTGATTGCAAGGGAGCATTTTAAGACGGCTATTATCGCATTAAATAAAGCAGTGGGATAAAAACAGCTTTGTCATCCTATCGCCATTATCTTTCCGTGTTTAAAATCTTTTCGTTGCCCGCCCGTCTTAGCGGTATATGAAGAAACGAATCCCAGCCGTCATCTTGTTCTGGCTAACCATCGATATTTACTTTTTTACGGCAGTCGAGACGCTGACCGCCAATACGTCTGTTTATTTCACTTACTGGTTATTTGATGCCTTACTGGCGGGTGCCCTACTGTATAGCGCGATGAGGGGAAAGATCAAACTGGTGTCCTGGCTGATGGCACCGATGCTATTGTCTTTTGTACCTAAACTGGTGGGGTCAATCCTCTTACTACTCGAGGATGTCACCCGTCTGCTCCGGGGTTTTCCGCCCCGAAGCTATGCTGTGAGCGAACTGACGCTGATCATTGCCGGTATATTTTTAGTGTTACTGGTGTTTGGCATCACGCGCGGGCGTCACTATTACAAAGTTCGCCGGGAAACGCTCTTTTTTGATGATCTGCCCGAAGCTTTTGATGGCTTTACTATTACGCAGCTCTCTGATATTCATTCAGGGAGTTTCAGCGATGCGAAAGGCGTACAAAAGGGGCTTGACCTTGTTAATGCACAGGGCAGCGACCTGATACTGTTTACCGGCGACCTGGTGAATAACCAGGCAAGTGAAATGGACCCCTGGATACCAGCTTTTGCTGAACTGGAGGCACCTTATGGGAAATATTCGGTGCTCGGCAATCATGATTATGGCGATTATATGCAGTGGGAAAGCAAAGGAGCGCAATATGCAAACCTGAACCGCCTGAAGCAGGTACACCAGGAGATCGGGTTCCGCTTATTGTTAAATGAATCGATCACTATTGACAAAGAGGGCCAGCCCATCGCACTCATTGGTGTAGAAAACTGGGGCAAAGGCGGGTTTCATAAATACGGCGACCTTGGAAAAGCAGCAGCGGGAGTACCTGATGAAGCTTTCAAGGTCCTGATGTCGCACGACCCCTCACATTGGGATGCGGTAACACTTGATCATCCCCAGCACATCCATCTGACGCTTTCCGGCCATACCCACGGCATGCAATTTGGCTTCGAGTTGTTCGGCCTGAAATGGAGCCCGATCAAATATGTCTATAAACAATGGGCGGGACTTTACGAGAAAGGCAGTCGATATCTATACGTGAACCGCGGCTTTGGTTTTCTTGGTCTAAAGGGCCGTATAGGCATCTGGCCGGAGATCGCTGTGATCACCTTGAAACGCAGATCATTAGTATAACCGGGAGTTCGAAATCGAGCCCTCTCAAGAATATTGCTCCGTAGGAGCACCCTATTTATAGAAAAAACAATCTAATTAGATAGGCTCCATAGGAGCCGCCTTCTGGAAGATATTAAATAAAAAATCCTGTAGGCATAAAACCAACAGGATTTAAATATTCTGATCAAATAAAATTGTAGAGACGCAAAATCTTGCGTCTCTACGAAAAAATTATTTACCTAACGCCTTGTCTATAGCCGCGTTATTCTTCGCGATCTGGCTGTTTTTTGGCTCTGCAGAGCGGCTTCCCAACTCAATGTTGGTAGCAAGCTTAAGTGCCTGTACTTCTAAACGCGAAGTAGTTTTATTTTTCCTGTCTTTTCTTTTCAAACGTGTAACGCCCATGGTGTTGTAATTTTAATGTTTTTAACCTCGAGGTCGGGAGCGGATTCGAACCGCTGTAAAAGGTTTTGCAGACCTCTGCCTAGCCACTCGGCCACCCGACCCTTTTTAAGGAGTGCAAAAATAGCAATTATTTATTGCCTGCCAACATTTTTCTGCTAATTTCTGAACAGAATATAGCTGTAGCTATTGCTACATTCAATGATTCGGCCTTTCCGACCCTTGGAATGGTAACGGCCTGGCTCACTAACTTTTGTATTTCGGGGCGTATACCGTTGCCCTCGTTCCCCATTACTACCAATCCCCCGGTACCGAAATCAACATCATAAATATTTTTGCCATCAAGTAAAGCGCCAAAAACAGGCAGGTGGATAGACGATAGCAGTTCATAAAGATTGATATAATGCACCCTTACTCTCGCCAGCGAACCCATGCTGGCCTGTATCACTTTTGGGTTATAAACATCCACTGTATCTTCGGAACAAATAACATGCTCCATACCAAACCAATCTGCAATACGGATAATAGTACCCAAATTGCCTGGATCCTGTATGCCATCAAGCACTAAGGAAAATTTTCCCTGTAAATCAGACTGTTCCAAAATGGGCCATTGGGGCATTCTGACCAAAGCCACTACATCCTGCGGCGTTTTTAAGCTGCTTATCTTCTCCAGCTCTGTAACCGAAATTTCACATAAGTTTATTTTTTGGGATAATTTCAGCACTTTTGGGTCGAACGCGGAAATATGGTAAACAGTATCCACCTGGTAATCAGAATTAATAAATTCAATGATCGACTTGTGGCCCTCCACCAAAAAAAAACCGTGTTCGCGGCGAAACTTTTTATGTTGTAGTGACTTTAATAAATTGATCTGAGATTTTGAAAGCATATATAAAGCAAAAGGGTTACCGCCTTACAATATTAAGTATTCTTCCCATTATTCTGTTTTCCGGCTGTAGTTTAACGCGACGGCTTAAGGATAACCAGGCCCTGGTGCGTAAAATAACCATGAAAGGCATGGATGCGGACTATGCCGAAGCAGCTGTTAGTTATGTGGATAAGGAGCAACAACCCAATAACTGGCTTAATCTGCAGTTTTATTATATGTTCAGCAAGAACGGGAAAAAGGATATTGGCGAAGCTCCCAACCTGTTAGATAGCGGCCTCGTTGAGTTTTCAAGATTGCAAATACAAAAGTTCCTCCAAAACAAGGGATATCTCAAGGCGAAGGTGGCCGACACCATTGTTATAAAAAAGAAAAGGGCGCAGTTAATATTTACGGCGGCCGAGGGACCGATGTTCAGGATAGGGGTATTCAAAGATAGCATAGCTGACAAAAAGATGAATGCCCTGTACGTTGACTACCTCCATACCTTAACGCCCCCTCACCCCGGCGATCGTTATGATACTGACAGCCTGGCCTCTTACCGTGATGCAGTTTTTCAGTTGATGAAGCGGCACGGATATTATGATTTTTACCGGCAGTATATCACTTATAACGCCGATACCACATTTAATAAGAGCACGACCAATGTCAGCATGATCATTGCTAACCCGCCTGATAAGTCAACTCATCCCATTTATAAGATCAATAATACACTGATCACCATTTCAACCAGCGATGGGCGCACACGCGGTAAAGCCGATACCTTGCAGGTTGACTCCCAATTCAGATTTGTGGATTTTTCGCATAAATTCAGTCCGCATATCTTAATGATCTACATTTTCCAGAGAAAAGGCGACCTGTATGATATTGATAAACAGACATTAACCACATCGAGACTTTCGCAATTAAATGTGTTTAGGAATGTTCCCAATCCAACTTATGAAAAGCTGCCCGACAGCACCAACCGGTTAAATTCCAAGATCGATATCGTGCCGTTAAAGCAAATGTCGAACAGGGTGGAGGGTGAGTTCCTTTTTAACGGGGGGCGGTATGGCTTTAATGTTGGCAATACCTTCACTGATAGAAATGTATTTAAGAGTGCTGCGATATTACAGCTTAAATTTAATTACAATGCCCTGTTCGATAATGGGCAGAACTCCACAATCCAGGGAGCGATAGAGAACCAGGAGTTTAAAATTGGCGCCAACCTGATTTACCCGCAAATATTGACGCCATTTGACTTACCAGTTTTAGGTAAGTATGGTGTACCTCATACTACTTTTTCAAGCAACTACTCCCTGTTTTTTCAGAAAGGATTAGTTGAACGTCAGAGCTTTATCAACTCAATAACTTACGATTTCAACGAAACACCGGATAAGGTACACACCCTGACGCCGATAGATATTGAATACTCAAGAGGAATTATTGACCCTACTGCAAGAAGAGAATTGTTGCAGCAAAACTTTTATTCCTATGTGTATTTAATAGGGCGCACCATCTTTACTTCGGGCACTCAATATTCCTACCAGTTAAATGCAAACAAACTAAATTCATATAAGGATTTTCTATACTTCAAGGGTGCGCTGGACATAGGAGGTAATACCCTGGCCTTATTAAGTAATATATTTAATACCCCAAGAGACACCTCTGGCCAGCGGACAATTTTTGGATATACCTTTGCCCAATACGCAAAAGGCGAAATAGACCTGCGGTTTTATAAGAGCCTTGGGGGCGAAAGGCAATTGGTTTTCCGTCTCAATCCTGGCCTTGGTGCCCCATATGGCAACAGCTCGCAGCTGATATTTGAGAAAAACTTTTATGCCGGTGGCGCAAATGATATGAGGGCATGGCTGCCGCGCACACTTGGGCCAGGCACATTCAACAGGGCGAGTTATGGCGTTGGCCCTGCTGCCGATACCACCCGCAGCCGCTTAAAATACCTCGATCAGTTTGGCGAGATAAAATTTGTAGCCAATGCAGAATATCGTTATAAACTTGCCGATGATTTTTTTGGGTCGAAGTTAAAGGGGGCTGTTTTTATTGATGCCGGTAACGTTTGGCGGTTACATAAGGAAATATCAAACCCCGGGGGGCAGTTCCAGCTCAGTGATTTTTGGCAGTCAACAGCAATGGGTATTGGTACCGGTTTGCGCCTCGATCTTGGTTTTTTTGTTTTCAGGTTTGATGCGGCGCTTAAGTTTAAAGACCCCGAGTTTACAGGCTCAAACCAATGGGTGCTGATCGATCATATTGATGAACTGTTCCACACCGGGTCGTTCAAACGCGCTTACATACAAAGCAATGGCGAAAGCTATAACTTTTTGCAGCTGAATTTCGGGATAGGGATGCCGTTTTAGGCCCCACCCAACCCCCCCCTGCAGTAAGGGCTTTAATTGAAATTTATAAATATTTTAGACTATCAAAGTTTTGCAAGTCTCCCTGGAGGGGGAGATTTAGAGGGGGCTTACTTAAACAAATTCTTCAATCCATCAATAATACTTTCAAAAAAGGTAGGGATGCTCAACCCATTATGATAGTTGAAATAGAGGAATACCAGGAAGATGACGACGGCTATAATGATGAATTTCTTGAATGCATAAGCCAGCAGCCCAAGTAAAATAGGTATCACCAAAAGTAATATCCAGCTGATGTGGTAGGGCGTAAGCTTATCATCGCTTTTATAAACATAGTATAGCAGCGAATGTGTGCCGCTGTCGTTTACATGCTTTACGTACAAAAAACTGGATTTAGCGAGCTTATGATCATAAAAGGCAACGCCCTTGTTGAACTTTAATGCCTCCTGGAAGCCATTTACGGTAAAGGCAAATACTCCATTCACATTTTCGAGCGTGTTGTTTGCGGTATCTGTGGCCACCACGGCAATTTCATTCTTTGCAAAGGGATTTTCTTTAATTACAAAATGATTGATCGTAACGGTATCCGCGATAGCAAAACCGGCAGATGAAATAACAAGGAAAATAATTAGTATGAACTTTTTCATTTCAGATAGCTTAACACGCCAATAAAGTTACTGTTTTTTGTGGTTGCTGAACATTATAAGTTTACCCTGATCAGCCTGATATTTTCAATTTCTTCGGTACATGCGATATGGCATTTGTATTCATCGTTAATATCAAGCTGATATAAATGATAGGTAACATCATCATAAACTAAATTTTCACCTGATACATCAACTGATGATAGCGGGGTGTGGAAACCGGTGCCAATTGCCTTTAGCACAGCCTCCTTGCGCGTCCAGAAATAATAAAACTCATCCTGGCTATTATCGGCTTTGTTAATATGACCCCATTCATTTTTAGTAAAGTAATCCGTATAATCACCCAGGTCGATCTCATTAACTTGCTCTATATCGATGCCTGTTTTGCCCGCAAGTGTACCGCAGCACATCACGATATAGCCGGAATGAGCAATGTTGAAATCCATATCAGCATCAAAATAAGGACGGTGATAAGCGTTATATTTCAGATCGGCTAATGTTAACTCCCTGCTCAAACCCAACTTTTTTAATACCTGCAGCAAAAGTAATTTCCCGGCAATGTAAAGCTGCCTATCCAACCACAGCCTTTTGCGTAAAGCGACATTTCTTAGCTCATCAGGCAATAAAAGCAATTTATTCGCCAGCTCCTGGTCGCTCCATTGATGGTTGAGTTCGGTATAGCAGCAGATCATCGTCATTTAATGTCAGGGCTGAAAGCTAATAAAAGATTTATATTTTGTTTGGTACAAGATTAACAAACAATGTTTAATATTGACTGTATAAACCCTGCGCTATTCTTTTAGTCTTATAAACCTACGCAAAGAATAGGATAAAGTTTTATGAGTGAACTGAGTATTGTAATTGGCGCTGATCGTCCGGACCTGATCAGGGAAGAAACCCTTGTTGACCTGTTTTCTGAATCGGTGCGGAAGTATGGAGATAAAACGGCTCTTATTTTTCATAATGAACATTTAACCTATACCGAACTCGACCACTGGAGCGATGCGATTGCAGCCTTTCTTATAAAAAATGGCATTGGTCGCAACGATTATGTGGGCGTTTGGTGGCAGCGTGGACTTGAGCTTCACGCCGCTATTCTTGGGATCATAAAGGCAGGTGCTGCCTACGTGCCTGTTGATCGGGAAATACCTGCCGAAAGGGTAGAAGTAATAATGGAAGAGGTAGGCGCCACCGCTTGCTTCAGCATGCAGCAATTGAATGTGAAATGCAGGATGTTGAAGGTACCAAAGCCCCCCGACCCCCTAAAGGAGGAGGCAGTTAAGCCTATTTCTCCCCCTTTAGGGGGTCGGGGGGCCGGACCAGATGCCTGCGCTTACGTTCTCTATACTTCCGGCAGTACCGGCAAGCCAAAAGGTATTTCTATCAGCCAAAAACAAATATGCCACCTGGTACGTGCCGAGCAAACCATATTTAACATCCAGCCAGAGGATAAGGTATACCAGGGCTTCTCGGTATCATTCGATATGTGGTGCGAGGAAACCTGGATAAGCTATTTTGCCGGCGCGACGCTTTGGGTTGCTGATAATACCACCTCAAAGGCGATAGATGAGTTAGGCGATACTTTAAATAAAGAAAATATTACCATCCTCCATGCTGTGCCCAGCTTATTGGCTGTAATGGAGGATAGTATACCATCCCTGCGATTGGTTAATGCCGGTGGTGAAGCTTGTACACCACAGGTGTTGGCTAAATGGGCCAGGCCCGGTATTCAGTTTTATAACAGTTATGGCCCTACTGAAACCACGGTTACAGCCACTATCGCCCGCTTAAATCCCGGGGATGCGATCGTGATCGGGCAGCCGTTACCAAATTATAACCTCGCTGTTGTTGACGAAAAGCTGAATATCCTGCCTTATGGTGAAGCCGGCGAACTGATCATTACCGGGCCGGGTGTATCGTCAGGTTATGTGAAACTGCCACAATTGACAAAGGAGAAGTTTGTAACCAAACCCGCATCCCTATCAGCGTTACCTGGCAATAGGTTATACCGTACCGGTGATGCGGCTATAATTAATAAGGATGGCAGTATCGACCTGCAAGGGCGGTTTGACGACCAGATCAAATTACGGGGGTATCGCATAGAATTAGGCGAAATAGAGACGCGCCTGAATGAAATTATGGGCGTCCGTTCGGCTGCAGTTGCCGTTCGCAAGGACAATACCGGGCAGGAGCAATTGGTTGGCTATGTAGTTATGGACGACCAGGTGTCATGTATAGAGGAAAATTTGTTCAGGCTTGAGCTGGCTAAAACCCTGCCATCATACATGGTGCCGGGTACCATCATTACGCTGCCGCAAATGCCGCGTATGCCCAGCGGGAAAATAAACCGTAAATCCTTACCTACTCCCGAGGCATTTATGATCGATCTCAATACTGCCGCGCAGGAAAGTATCGACATGAATGCTCCCGCGCAAGACAGGATTTTGGCTGTATTGAGAAGAATATTCCCGAATAAAACCATTAATCCGTCGATGGATTTCTTTGACGATTTGGGTGGACATTCCCTGCTGGCAGCTGGTTTTGTATCACAATTAAGACGTGATGCAGGTTTACCTCATGCCTCGTTAAAGGATGTTTATATACATAGGCCATTAAGCACACTAATAACGGTGTGGGATAAGGAGCCACAGGAACAAAAAGCCAGGACAAGCAGTTATAAAAAACCGCCCCTGATCCGATATCTTACCTGTTGGCTTGCTCAAACGGTGTCTTTACTGGTCATCTATGGGCTTTTTGCCTTCCAGATATTTATCCCTTACCTGGGCTATTATTATGTCGACCAGGAAACGAGTAATGTGCTTTACTCCATTATTACCTCGCTGGTGCTATTTTCATTGATACCACCCGTATTTACCATTATTTGTGTGGCAACCAAATGGCTGGTTATCGGCAAGATGAAGGAGGGTGATTATCCTTTATGGGGATTATATTACTTCAGATGGTGGTTTGTGAAGACTATGCAACGCCTATTGCCTGCCCAGTTCCTGAATGGCACACCGCTTTACCCATCTTACCTGCGACTGTTGGGAATGAAGATAGCACCAGATGCCCAGATCAGCGATTTTGGCTATGGTGCCGAGGATTTGATATCGATCGGCAGCGACGCCAGTTTAAGCTCGCAAACCAGTTTGAACAATGCCTATGTTGAAGACGGAATGCTGAAACTGCGAAAGATCACTATCGGCGATCATGCATATATCGGCAGCAGCGCCATGATATCAGGAGATACTATTATTGAAGATTGGGGCGAACTGCAGGATTTAAGTCACCTTCAGCCTGGAAAAACTATATCCGAAGGCGAAGTTTGGCAGGGCAGTCCGGCACAATTAAGGGAGAAGAAGAATATTGCAGATCTGCCGCAGCCATTATCTGTATCTACCCTTACCCGCCGCAAGTACAAAACGATATTTATCTTATTTATCCTGGTATTTCCGTTCATTATCCTGTTGCCGCTTTTGCCAACCATTATCACCATAAATAAATTGGATAATGCTGCTGATGACTATGACTTTACTTACATGATTGGCGCACCGGGGCTAGCATTGCTTTATATCCTATTATTTGCTGCCGAAACCATTATCATCACTCGTCTTTTGCAGCGCAAAGTAAAGCCTGGCACTTTTCCTATTTACAGCATGTTTTATGTGCGCAAATGGTTTGCCGACCAGTTGTTATCATTAAATCTCATTGTACTGCATCCTATTTATGCTACTGTATTTGTGTCGCGGTTTTTCAGGGCGCTGGGGGCGAAGATCGGCAAGGATACCGAGATATCCACAGCCAGTAGTGTAACTCATCCCTTGCTTGAAATCGGTGATGGTGCCTTTATCGCTGATGCCGTAACCCTTGGCGAAGCGGATGTGAGAGCGCAGCAATTGATATTGAGTAAAACAACTATCGACAGTTTCAGCTTTGTAGGCAACAGTGCGCTGATCCCGCAGGGATACCATCTGGGAGGCAATATGCTGATCGGCGTTTTGTCTACCCCACCCGATGCACAGCAAATGATCGATAATAAAGCACACGATTGGTTTGGATCCCCTGCAATACCGTTACCAAGGCGGCAAGAAAGCAATCCTTTTCCGCCTGAGCTGACCATCCGCCCTAAACGTCGCCGTAAAATAGCACGTGGCGCAGTAGAATTTATCCGCATTATTTTACCCGAAAGCGCCATCATTTGCTTTTCCATCCTCTTCATTGCCTATGGGCATGATTTGGTGGTAGATGAGCCTCTTTGGAAGATCATCCTGTATTTCCCGTTCTATTACCTGTTCTATATGGGTATCCCGGCGTTTTTACTCACTGTAGTATTGAAGTGGATATTCATCGGTAAATATAAGGCACAGCAAAAGCCAATGTGGACATGGAAAGTATGGCGAAGCGAGGCCATCACCTCAACCTACGAAGCCTTATCGATCCCATTCCTGTTAGAATATATGCAGGGCACACCCTGGCTGCCTTTATTTATGCGATTACTTGGCGTAAAAACGGGCAAACGTGTTTGGATGAACACCACCGACATCACCGAATTTGATATGGTGACCATTTGTGATGACGCCGCTTTAAACGCCGATTGCGGTCCGCAAACCCATTTATTTGAGGATAGGGTAATGAAGGTTGGCGCAGTGAAGATCGGCGCAAGAAGCAGTATAGGCGCGGGAACTATTATTTTGTATGACAGCGAGATAGGTGATGACACCAAAATAGAGGCACTATCCTTAGTTATGAAGGGTGAACGACTGGCCCCAGGAACCGATTGGACGGGCAGCCCGGTTAAACCATTGTAGAGACGCAAAATTTTGCGTCTCTACAATTAAAATCTACACCTCAGCCAACTCAATACTATCCCAGGTTTGTTTTTTGTAATACCTGAACATGATCCAGTTAGTAAACAGAGCAGGAATAATGCATATCCATATTACTGTTTCCCATTTCATCAGGGAGTAATGGCCAAAACCAATGGCCGCAATAAATGCGAATATCATAAGCGAGGTGATCATTTTGCCGCCGCCCTGCTTGTTCACAACCGGCTTTGAAAATGGTAAGCCTTTCACCATAAATAATGCCATTAACATGCCATAGATAAGACTTACCAGGAAGGCAAGGATGAGGTCATTTATAGCGCCCGGCCCCCACAGAATCACCACAAAAATGCTCAATACGAGGCAATAGGGTAAAAAGTAAAGTGTGATGATTGCCTTATACATGCCCGATAATATCTTGCCCGGCTCACCAATCGGCATAGCATAATATACCCATGAAGCCTTATATTTTTCGGACATGGATACATTCATTAATATGGCCGACATAATGAATGTACTCATGTAAATTAAAAAAACGTAACTATGTCCACTTTGCAATTTATCCACCCGCTCTGATATGCTTTGACCCTTTCCATTTAAGGCAAATGCCAGGAAATAAATAGGCATATAAGCAAAAGATGGGTAAACCTTCATCTTAAATTCGCGAGTACGTGCAGCCAGCTTCCAGGTGATGCGGAAGCCTGCATTCTCCACAGGATCCGGAGCGATTAGGTTGGATATTTTTTCTATCAGACTAAATCTTCCGGCCTTTTTAACCTGGGTTGATGCAGAGTTATTTCCATCAGAGGTAGCAATAACTGATAAACGCCTGTTAAAACCCGGCGCAAGCACCTTTGCCACAAACCACAGCCCCACAACCGGGAATACAAGGCCAATAATTGCCAGCAGGCTGGTAATAGTATTTGACCGGCTGTGATGTATCAGGAGTTCATTTAGTGCAGCTATCCAAACAGGTGGTAAAAAATAGGCCCACCAATGACTAAGCAAACTAATATTGGCCAAAACAGAAACATTGATCAGCCTTGGCAGCAAATAATAAGTTCCGAATATCAGAACCGAAAACCCGATCTGGAAGTAACTGATGATATCCTTAAATTTCTGCGGACTCACCGATTTCATTAGCAACAGGTAAATAATGTTTACCATAAAAATGCTCAGGAAGGTAGCTTCCAATATCTGTATAAAAAATAATGGTACGGCCCATGGGCCATCTATAAACCCAACGATCACCAATGCAGGCAAACCTTGCAGCAAAGCCAGCCTCAATACGTAAATGCTGATATGCAATATGCGCGATACGGCGATGGTACGGTCGTTAACAGGGCGGGGGAGCAGGATAAACTGATCGCGCGAATCAATCAAAACAGTGGTGAAATCCGATATCAGCGTGAGCGCCATCAACACCATAAAAATGAGGAAGTAGAACGTCTCGCCCACATAAGGCATAGCATTCAAGGTGAGTACCAGCCCGATAAGAAAGCCCATCAGTATGGAAAAAAAGTTCACCAGCCATGGCGACCTGTTGGTATTGGCATTATTGGCCCCCTTACGCGTAGCGAACATAGCCTTTGGCCTGCGGTTGTCCATCATCAGCTTTATGCGGAGGATCTCGTTTAACTGAATAGTATCGACCCCGGTTTTTGCTAAAATGGGGTAGAAAAAGGATATGAAGCGTAAAAATATTTTGTCCATTGATATATTCAATAGTTTTATTAAAATGGTATTAATCATCTATACTTTAATCAAAAGCGTTGATAATAGCATCCGTTTCATTCGCCTGGTCCTCGCGCCCAGTTAATTTCGAGAAGATGCGTTCCAAAGTGTCGCTATGATTTTGTTTGAGCGACTCAAATGTGCCATCAGCAATGATCTCACCCTTGTTGATAAGCAATATCCTGTCTGATACCTTTTCAACCACATCCATCATATGTGAACAGTAAAAGATAGTTTTGCCCTCCTTAGATAAGCGCAAAATCAGCTCTTTGATCATGATCACCGCGTTAGCATCCAAACCAGATAATGGCTCGTCCAGTATAATGATCTTAGGATTATGAATAATGCCCGATATCAATAATATTTTTTGCTTCATCCCTTTAGAAAAGGTATCCATACGGTCATTAATGTTAACGGAAAGCCCGAACGCTGCAACAAGCTTCCTTATCCTGTCGTGCAGCGTGGTTTCATCCATGCCGTACAATTTGCCTATAAAGTCGAGATACTCCATTGGCGTAAGCACATCGTATATTTCCGCATTCTCAGGCACATAACCAAAGAGTTTTTTGATTTCAAGCGGATCGGTTGCCATATTAATACCGTCTACGATCACCTCACCCTCAAAATCGGGGATAAGCCCGGTCAGAATTTTAACAGTGGTGGATTTTCCGGCGCCATTTGGGCCGATATAGCCGATCACTTGCCCCGGATAAATATCAAGCGATAAATTCTTTAAGACAAGTTTGGAACCATAGGATTTAGAAAGATTGCGTATCTGTATAAAGGGTGTAGCTTCACTCATAAGCATGGATTAGAATGTGCCTGTAATATAGAAAAAATATGGATATGGAGATACGAGCGGGGTTGATTGTTACAAATAATAAGGCTCAAAATTCTCTTCAGCTGAGAAGCAGCCAACCTCCATCGAATTAAAGATAATGTCGCCGAAGATATTGGCGATGGCGGTATCCGCCGCATCCCTGCCGGTAGCTATTTTAATCAGCCCGTTCAGGGGGGCCAGTTTTGTGGCATCAAACAATATCCAGTCGCCTCCTAAATAAACTTCAAAACAGGCATGAAAATCTGCCGGTTTTAACTGATAAGCGTAGCCTGTAAAATAACGTGCCGGTATAGTTAAGGCACGGCACAAGGCTATACCCAAATGTGCAAAATCGCGGCAAACGCCCGCCTGTTCGGTAACGGTATCATAAGCAGAGGTTTGTGAATTGCTGAAGCCGCTGCGGTATTCAACATTTTTGTGGATCCAGTCTGTAAGTGCAACTACTTTTTCAAAAGGATGGTAGATATGTCCGAACAGGTTGTTTGCCAGCCGCGAAAGTTTGTCCGACTGGCAATAACGGCTTGGATAGAGGAACGGCAATATTTGCGGGTCCATTTGGCCAATATGGGTTTCCTCAACAGCTGAATAATCCTTTATTTCATAAGTATTATCAACAGTAGCGTGATAGGTGACCTTGATATCTGATTTTTCGGGTATTTCTAACCGTATGATTCTGTTCTCGCCGTTGATAGAAAATAGTTCTTCAACCTTTATATAAGGGTAGACGGTAAATGTTTCCTCCAGAACTGCCTGGGTTGGTGTTCTTAGTGCATGGATATTTAAGATCAGCGTACCCGCGGAGCGAATTTCGTAACCCATTTCCGCAAATACGTTGAATTTCATTGTTTTTTGGTTGATTAAGTTGTACTAAGTTGGATTGAGTTGATTAAGTTAGAATAAGTTGATCAGGTTGGATTCTTAACTTATTCAACTCAATCAACCACTCACTCAATCAACTGACTATTAAACTTTTTCATCATGTGGTAACTTGGCAAAAGCGGCTTCCATCCAATCTTCGGATATATCCTCAAGCGCTTTCTTCAATTCCTCGGCCCATTGGGTAGAAATGTCCTGCAGATCCTTTCGTTCATACCGTTGTTCGGCAAGCTCGTAGGTATCTTTCTTGTATAAAACCACATCAATTGGAAAGTCGACATTATTAGAGCTTACCCTGGTTGAATCGAACGATAAAAAGCCTGCCTTAAGAGCTACCTTCATGCTTGTGTTTTCAGTCAACGTGCGGTTAAGTATAGCCTTACCATGCCCCGAATTGCCAATGATCACAAAGGGCGCGCCCTGCTCAAGCTCAACCCAATTCCCTTCGGGAAATAACAGGAATAGTTTGTGCTCCTTATCATCCTTTAGCTGTCCTCCAATTATCGTGTTCAGGTCAAACTTAAAACCAGCCTTTTCCAGTGAAATTTTATCTTCCTCTGCAACCCTTTTGATTTGCTGGCCAAAGGCATTAGCCGCCTTGTATAATTTATTAAATTCCTGGGTCTCGAGTTGCTCCCTGAAATATACTATCGCTTTATCCCTTACGGACCGCAGCCCGCTCGTCATGATAAACAGGGAAAAGTTATCCTTTTGTTCTATAAATACTTTCTTTTTAACAGCAGTTTCCGTCCCCGATGTGATCAACGTATCGGCAATAGCCACCAAGCCCTCTTTAACCTTAATTCCTAAGCAATAAGTCATTTCAAAACATGTATTATCAGACTGCCAAAGTAATTAAATAAAACGATTTGGGTGATGGTATGTTGTAAAGTAATTGTAGTGCAACATGTTAAGCCTTCAATGCCCGATCATATGGATATTAAAATAAATATTCATAAATAATAGGATATAATAAAAAATCACTATCATTGTGTCGAGTTGACACTATCTTATACTCTGTAAACCAATTATTCCCGTATTGTTTTTTATAAAAAGCCAAAAAACCTTTAAAATGAAGAAAAACTTATCGTTTCTTTCGATCATTCTTTTGCTGTCATGCCTTTTTGATATAAACGCATCAGCACAAAAGAAAACCGCAGCAGCAGCGCCAAAAAAACCTGTACCAACTGCAAATAAAACTGCCGCCGTCCCGCAGTTTGGGAAAAGCCCAATAAAGGCCGTGATCAAAGCTATGACCCTGGAAGAGAAATCCAAATTAGTTGTGGGCATGGGCTTTAAGATGCCGGGAATGCCGCCGCCAACTCCTAAACAAATGAAGGACGGTATCAACATCGGCGGCTTTAAATTGCCTCCGTCTGATCCTGATGCATATAACATACCCGAAAAGGTTCCCGGAGCAGCCGGTCGTACGCATGCCATCACACGTTTGGGCATTCCGTCGATCACCGTTTCCGACGGTCCTGCCGGGATAAGAATCGACCCTATCCGGAATAAAGACAGCTCAAAAACTTACTACGCTACAGCGTTTCCGGTTGGGACCTTGCTGGCATCCTCATGGGACCCGGCTCTGGTGCATACGGTAGGAGAAGCTTTTGGTAGTGAAGTACGTGAATATGGCGCTGATATTCTTTTAGGCCCGGGTGTAAACATTCATCGCAACCCGCTTGGTGGCCGTAATTTTGAGTATTATTCTGAAGATCCGCTGATCACCGGTCGTATTGCTGCCGCGATGATCAACGGCATACAATCACAGGGTGTGGGTACCTCCATCAAACACTTTGCAGCGAACAACCAGGAAACCAACCGCAACAGCGTGAACACCATTGTGAGTGAAAGAGCCATGCGCGAGATCTACCTGAGAGGCTTCGAGATCGCCGTAAAAACATCACAACCATGGACGGTAATGTCGTCATACAACAAACTGAACGGAACTTATACTTCTGAACGCCGTGACCTTTTGACTACCATATTGAAAAATGAGTGGGGTTTCAAAGGTTTTGTAATGACCGATTGGTTCGGCGGCCACGATGCGGTGGCACAGGCTAAGGCAGGTAACGACCTGTTGATGCCGGGCGGGCCAAAGCAATCGCAAGATATTGTTGATGCAGTAAAGAGCGGAAAACTAAGCGAAAAGCAATTGGATGCCAATGTTGAACGCATACTGAATATCCTTTTAAAATCACCAGAATTCAAAAAGTACAAATACTCAAGTGCTCCTAATCTGAAAAAGGATGCGGAAATTTCACGTATGGCAGCAGCCCAGGGCATGGTATTATTAAAGGATGAGGACAAATCGCTTCCATTAAAAGGTAAAAACGTGGCTCTTTTCGGCAATATATCCTACGATATTATAGCTGGTGGTTCTGGTAGCGGAAACGTGAATAAAGCTTACACCATTTCGCTTGCCCAGGGACTTACCAACGGTGGTTACATTGTTGACGGCACTCTGAAAACTGCCTATGAATCTTATATAAAGGATGCAACGGCAAAACGACCAAAATCGGCCATGTCCTTCTTCATTCTTCCTCCTCCGCTACCACAAATGGCTATTTCGCCTGACATGCTTGCGCAGGAAGCCAATAATGCTGATGTAGCTATTTATACAATCGGCAGGAATGCAGGCGAGGGAGCAGACCGCAAACTGAATGACGATTATTACCTTACAGCCGATGAAAAAGCTTCACTAAAAAGTATCTCTGATGCTTTTCACGCAAAGGGTAAAAAGCTGATCGTGGTATTAAATATCGGCGGTGTAATTGAAGTAGCAAGCTGGAGAGACTTTGCTGATGGTATTTTACTGGCATGGCAACCGGGTTTGGAAGCAGGCAATGCGATCACCGATGTTTTAAGTGGCAAGGTAAACCCTTCGGGCAAACTGGCTACAACCTTCCCGGTTGATTACCCGGATGTGCCTTCAGCTAAGAACTTCCCTGGCAAAGAGCTTCCTTCAACCGGCCCGACCGGAGGGATGATGGGCGGAAAGCCATCTGAAGTTACTTATGAAGAAGGTATTTACGTAGGCTATCGTTATTACAACACCTTTGATGTAAAAACCGCTTATCCTTTTGGCTATGGCTTATCTTACACTAAATTCAAGTACAGCGATTTGAAATTGAGCAAGAAAACCTTTAATGGCACCATTACAGCAACAATAACCGTTACCAATACCGGCGATGTAGCCGGTAAGGAAGTGGTAGAGCTTTATGTGAGTGCCCCACAAAACAACCTGCCAAAGCCACAGGAAGAATTAAAGGCCTTTGCTAAAACCAACCTGCTACAGCCTAATGAATCACAAACTATTAATCTTGCTTTAACAGCTAAGGACCTTGCCTCCTTTAATACGGCAAAATTAGCCTGGGTTGCTGAAGCGGGAACTTACACAGTAAAGGTTGGCGCTTCTTCCGAAGACATTAAGAAAACGGAGAAGTTTAAAATAGCTAAAACCATAGTGGCCGAAAAAGTGCATAGCGCGTTGCAGCCACAAGTTAAAATTGCTGAGTTAAAAAAATAGAATCACACACATTAACTGATCTCTATATAACCCGGTTGCTGTTAGCGACCGGGTTTTTTGCCCGAAAAAGTAAATTACTCACTGTACCAATTCAACCCGTGCTCACCTTTCTTAATGTTTAATTTGATTATTTGATTATAGCGGGGTAAATCTTTTTGTTTTAATATAATTAGCAGTTTATCGGCATCTTTGTTCCTCCCCAACTCTTGATAAACCATAATTAAAATACTAAGGCACGGCGTAAAATCAGGAGCTCTTTTACAAACATCTTCAAACAGGGGAACTGCTTTTTTTGTGTCATTAATAAGGTAATAATTTTTAGCTAAGGTGAAAGCTGCGGCCAGGTCTCTTTTTACATTATAAGTCCGCAGATTATATTTTAATGCTTTTTGTGGGGCATAGCACTCCCTACCGTTCTCCCCCATATAAATTATTCCTAATAAATTATTTATGGACATATCAAGGCTGTCAATTTGATACGCTTTTAACAACAGGTCCCGGGCTTGAGTTGTCTTTTTATCCAAAACAAATACATTAGCCGTATAGTATAATCCCTTAAATGAATTTTTATCACTAAGATTTGCCGCTTTCATAAAATAATACTTAGAAGAATCTTCATTGCTCTGCCAATATTCTCTTCCTAAATTCCCTAAATAAATTGTACGCTCCGAATCAGTGATATTCTTTGTAAGTGATGCTGCCAAAAAGTAATTTATTGCCTTTTTCTTTTGTCCTTCTTCAGAGTAGTGTATCCCAATCCTGTTTAACTCATTTGGTTTATTAGAATTAACTAAATCGCATCCTGCAAAACACATGGTCATTGTTAATAAAAAGAGAAGGACTTTCATAAATTTCATTTAACAAATATAATTTAGCAATCCGGTCATTGCTGCGACTAAAATTAAAATTATACTTACTAAGTTTAATAATATTACCAGGACATCGTATAATTGATTCCTAACAAAATCCCTATTTTTAAAAAAACTTTAAACCCTGGAAACTACATTACCAACCAATACAGCAAGCAAAAAATCACAACCACTCGAGTGGGTTAACAATCTGCGTGTGATTGCTCTGTTTGCTGTGATCGTTCTGCACACAGCTTCATTGATGGAGTTTAATAAAGTGCCGATGCAAGCCTGGCTGGTTGCCGATTTTTATAATGCACTTACCCGTTTTGCGGTACCTGTGTTTGTGATGATAACCGGGGCGTTGTTATTATCACGCGAATATGAATTGGGTGATTTCCTTAAAAAGCGGTTTACACGGGTATTGTGGCCTTTCCTGTTCTGGAGCCTGGTTTTGATAGGTTACTCCTGGTATAATGCTGAGATTGAGTTCACCAATGACGCCTGGGCGAACACCCGCCATGTGTTGCACCTGCTCATGCATGGCAGTTATTACCACCTGTGGTATGTGTATATGCTGCTTGGCCTTTATCTGTTTATACCCATCATAAGCAAGTTCGTGCGCAATGCCAATGAAAAGGAAATGCAATATTTCCTGGCAGTTTGGTTTTTGGTTATGATATTTAGTCAACCTTATTTATCTAGATATCAACCCCAAATAGATGTACATTATTTCACGGGTTATTTAGGCTACCTGGTTTTGGGTTACTATTTAGCCAATAGGGAATTGCCCGAAAGAAACCTCAAGCCATACCTGGTTATTTATTCAGTGATGTGTCTCGCAGGCATCACCATAGGCACTTACCTGTTTTCGGTAAACGCCCATGCCATCAGTACTATCATGTACGAGCCGCTTGGACCATTTATCGTTTTGTTTTCTTCAGGGGTGTTTTTGCTCGCCCGCAATACCAAGTTTAGAATCAACAATACATCGTTACTCGAATTAAGAGATACGATCGGCGGGTTTAGTTTGGGCATATACCTCTGTCATGCCATGTTTTTATCCTTAATGCACGACAATTGGGATATCACTTATGAAATATGTACGCCAATTTTAAGTATTCCATTAATGGCGTTGGGCTGCTTCGTCTTATCTTTTTTATTGGTTTTCATCATCAATAAAATACCGTTTATAGGCAAATATATTTCGGGCTAAAGCATAGGTGAAAAAGTCCTCTCCTTTAGGAGGGGATTTAGATGAGGTTTTTCGTATCTTGCGTAAGATATTTTTAACTATTTGACATTCCAGGATTTTAATTTTAACGAACAACTGACCGAGGGTATCCTGAGCATGGGATACAATACGCCCACCCCCATCCAGGAGATGGCGATACCGGTAATTTTAGATGGTAAGGATCTGATCGCCTGCGCGCAGACAGGTACGGGAAAAACAGCGTCCTATTTGCTCCCTGTATTGGATAAGATCGGCCGTTCGGGCCATGAGCACCGTACAACTACACTTATTTTAGCGCCTACACGTGAACTTGCCCAGCAGATAGACCAGCAGGCGGAAGGGCTTGCCTATTTTACCGGGTTAAGCTCCATTGCTATTTTTGGTGGTGGCGATGGCAGCGTTTACGAACAACAGCGTCGCGGTATTCATAATAAAGTAGATATACTAATAGCTACACCAGGCAGACTTATTTCATTCCTCTCTTCAGGAGCATTGAAGCTCAATGAGGTAAAATATTTGATATTGGATGAGGCTGACCGCATGCTTGATATGGGTTTCCTTGGCGATATCATGCGTATTATCCGTGATATCCCGGCCGACAGGCAAACCATGTTGTTTTCGGCCACCATGCCGGGCCCGATACGCAGTTTGGCGAAATCCATTATGCGAAATCCAGAGCAGATCAACCTGGCTACATCACAACCAGCAGAGGGTATCAACCAGCAAATTTATAAGGTGCACGAAACCCAAAAAGGCAAGCTGATCACCCTGTTGCTCAAAAACACCAATTATGCCAGCACCATCATATTTGCCAACACAAAGGATAAAGTAAAAGAACTTAACCGCGAACTAAGAGCCGCTCATATTAAAGTAAGTGCGTTCCACTCCGATTTTGAGCAGAGTGAGCGCGAAAAAATATTGCTCGATTTTAAGAACCGCCAGTTGCCCGTTATTATTGGTACCGATGCCTTGTCGCGCGGTATTGATGTGGAGGGCATTGACCTGGTTATTAATTATGATGTACCATCTGATCCCGAGGATTATATCCACCGCATAGGCCGCACTGCACGCGCCGAAACTACTGGCACCGCTATCACCCTGGTAAACGGCCGTGACTTGCGCAAGCTGAAAAACATCGAGCAAATGATCGGCAGGAGTATTGCTGAAAACGTTTTGCCCGAAGAGTTAGGTGAAGCGCCGGTAACAGAGGAACGCAAACCGTTTAATAACAGGAACAGGGGTAATAGGAATAATCGTAATAAAGGCAGGAAAGGACCGGGTAAAAGTCCTCATCCTGAAAGGAGTTAGACGGCATTATTTGCATTGGATGTCCTAGCGGGGTCTCTCGCAGAGGACCCTGCGCCGCAACAATAACGTAAGATCTCCGGCATTTTGAAATGTCCAGCGCTCAGGGTCCTCTGCGAGAGACCCTGCGGTGACAAAAATCTACGAAAATTCACAATCACTTATTTTCCGGAAGATGCCTGATGATTTCCTTTTCGTCGCCCCTTAAATAAAAGCAGATAAATTTTAAGGGTAAAGTATCCGAAGCATTGTCAAAATGCTCGATAACGGTTTCTGCGGGTTCATAAAAGGCATCCCCGGCTTTTAAGGTTTGTAATGGGCCGCCTTTAACCTGGAAAGTGGCAGTACCCTCAGCAATATAGCCAACTACGGGGCATGGATGCAGGTGCAAGCCGGTCTTTTGCAATGGTTTAAACACAATCTCCTTTATCTCAGTAGTTTTCACCATTTTATTGATGGGCGACGCCGTAAGTAATGGTTTGCGGATAATTTGATCTTGTGCCATAGCGTGTAAGCTAATTGTTGTTGTAAAAATGAAACTAAGTAAAAAATAGATAAGCCTGTTGAGGGCCATAACTGTTTTTGAGCTGGAGTAATTAACACTTTTCATAATTTGATTTTGCAGGTATTTATGTGCCCCAAAATAATTAATCCTTAATATTTATAGGCATTCAAACAACGGTTAAAGTATAATGTTGTGATATTTAGACATAAAAAATTAAAACACATGATCAACCCAGAAGACCAAATTCCCCTTAATGATGCTGAAGACTCAGATAAAGACGATCAGATGAGCCAAGAGGATGTTCATTCAAACGGTTTGGATGAAGAGAGAATACCGGCAGCAGAAAACGACCAGCCTGATACCGACTTGTTGCGGCAGGCGTTAGATGCGTCAGAGCCGTCTTATACACTAGATTTAGATAAGAATATAGCCCCTAAAGCCAAAAACTGAATAACCAAATGCATTGAGCCATGGGATATCAATTGCCCGGGCAATTGTATGCTTATATTTTTTCTTGTTTGCCTGATGCAAGGCTCCTGTAAATGGCGTCGACTACTCTCATGTCTTTCAAACCTTCTTCACCCGGTACGCGCGATTGTTTATTCTGCATAACACAATTGGCAAAATCATCCATCTGCAAAGCCTGGTGTATCACCTGCGGCAATTGCATTGGTCCATTTGCTGTATATCCTTCAACTGATCCATACCCGAATGCAGGTCCCAATCCAAATTTCCCGCGTTCGGCTTCTACGTGCAGGTAACTCCAGTCGTGGTTGTAGCTTGATTTCCCTGTGGCTGTAAATCCTCCCGGAAATTCCAGCTCCCAGAATACGGTTTCGTCCACATCCTTAAATAATTCGGGCTTTGTTTTTTCCTGGGTGGCTTTTACCGCAATGGGCTCTTGTCCAAGGGTATACCTCGTGCCCTGTATAGAGTAAATACCCATATCCATCAATCCGCCACCACCTGCCAATGCCTTTTTAAGGCGCCAGGCATTCGGGTCGCCGCCATAGGTAAAACCATTCCCGGTATCGATAGATTTCACCTTGCCATAAACTTGCTTTTGTCCCAGGCGCATGATCTCCATATTATGCGGTTCAAAATGCAGGCGATAACCTATGGAAAGCAGGCGGTCAGCCTTTTTACATGCAGCTATCATTTCTTCGCATTCCGCAGCATTTAGCGCCATTGGTTTTTCACAGATCACGTGCTTGCCGGTTTGCGCCGCCCTTATGGTGTATTCCTTATGCATAAACACCGGTAGTACAATATAAATGATGTCGATATCAGGGTTATCCTTTATCTGGTCAAAGGTTTCATAATTATAAATGTTCTTATCGGGAATATTGTATTGCTTTTTCCATGCAGCTGCTTTGGCAGGGTGCCCGGTCACAATTCCTGCCAGGTAGCAGTTTTGGGTATGTTGCAGGGCCGGGGCAAGTTGCCCATAGCTATAATAGCCCAAACCAACTAATGCTATACCCAATCTTTTAGCTGGCTTAGCCGCAAACAGATCAAAGGGATTGCTTAATGCTAATGCGCCCGCGCCAATTGCTCCTGCACGCAGGAAATCGCGACGTGAAAAATTATTGAATGTTTTCATGGCTGATAATTAAAAAGAACAGGAAATGGAATTGTTTTAGTAAATATAAGATGAATGGAATTGACTATGCAAAGTATTTTTCAATGGTGTCAATTGCAGTTCCCAGGCCATCTTCCTTATTTATTTTATCACCCGCCTCAGCAACATTTTTCCTTACTGATGACTCCTGAACCTTATCGATTGCGGCTAATAATTTTTGTGTGGTTAGTTTTTTGAAAGGGATGTGAATGCCTAACTTCATCCGTTCAACAATTTTTCCCCAGGTTGGCTGGTCGGTATAAAGTGAAACTATGATCACAGGCAAATGATTACGCAACATGGCAGCTAACGTACCTGCACCGCCATGAAATATCCCCAGCTTGCATTTGGGAAAAATCACTTCATGATTTACATATTTCGCTACAAATAAATTCGGATGTTTTGGAAGGTTTTCAAATGCCGACCAGCCAGTACAAAACAATATACGTTCATGGGTACTTGTAAGAACATCACTTATTACAGAAATAATTTTCTGAGTATTGCCGATGCCATTGCTGCCAAAACCCATGTAGATCGGCTTATTTCCTTGTTCTAACCAATTGTTTAATTCGATTGAGGGCTCATCCAAAAAATGACCTTCTCTTTCCTGCTTGGGAACGGTTAAAAACCCGGTGATTTTGTGGTGCTCATCCCAGTCTTTTGGTTGCGGTATCAGAGTCGGGCTTATACAATACAGATCGAGAGGTTTTTGCCTGTCGATATAGTGGAGAATATTTTCGTTTAAAACAGGCAAGCCTAATTCCTGCCTAAACTCGTTAATCTCATCCTTTACAAATTTCCAGAAAAAACTGTGCGCCAGTTTATAGGTCATCCTGTTATACCACGGAAAATTCAGGAAATCAAAATCAGCAAGAGGAAATTCACCTGTTTGAACAACCGGGGGCATAAAATAAGTAAATGCTATTTTTTTATTTTGCTTTTCAGCGATTGCACTTACAATTGGAACAGTAGCAGCATTTGCTATGATCACATCGACCTTGCTGATACCCTCCATATAGCTTTTCCTTAATGGCACCCTGACTGTATGCAATACTCCAAAAAAGTATTTCATCAGTTTTATGGTGTTCTCAGTTTTAAGTACGCGTTGCCCCTCAACCGAGTTCATCCCTTCTTCGGCATTGCCATAAAGCGGATGAAAAGCTAACCCAAATCCTTCAACAAAGTCTTTGAAATTTTCCGGTGCGGCCAATATTACTTTATGTCCTTTACCTTTCAGCCCTAATGCCAGCGCAATATAGGGTTGCACGTCGCCCCTGGTACCATATGTGAAAATTCCAATGTTCACGAGCAAATGTGGTTCATTCTTAACTTGATAGGTTAACTACTGTTTATCTTCTAAACTTTCCTTGTATTTTTTAATGGCCCTGATGATGGATTGCACAATTTCGGCCTGCCCATCTGCCGAGTTCAGGTATTCCTCGTCCTTCGGGTTATTAATAAAGCCTGTCTCAACTAATACCGCCGGCATGGCGCTTTGCTGCAAAACAAGCACACCTTGTTCCTTTACACCAAGGCTATGCCTGCCATCAACCGATTTAAATTCATGGTTTACCATATCGGCAAACTGGATGCATTGCTTGCGGAATTTCTGCTGAAATGCGCTTAGCACAATGGCATTAATGGCGCTGTTATCGCCATATCCGCTGTATTTTTTCTGGTAATCCTTTTCAATGTAAATGGATGCATTTTCCCTTATCGCTTCCAATTGTTCGCCCTTGCGGTGATAACCGTAAACAAGCAATAGCACGCCACGCTCATCGCTCACCTTCGAGGGTGATGCATTGCAATGGATGGAAATAAACAAGTCGCCCTTGTTTTCGCTGGCTATGTCATCCCTGCGGTGCAGCTCAATAAAATTATCAGTAGTGCGGGTCATCACCACGTTGAGGGATGGGATCTGCTCGGTTAAGGCGGTTCGCAACTTTTTGGCGATCATTAAAGTCACATTCTTTTCCTTAGAATAACTGCCATGAGCACCGGGGTCCTTACCTCCGTGACCGGCATCGATGATAACCGTTCTGAATTTAAATCCCGGAGCTGAGGCTGTTGCAGCAGGTTTTTTATGGTGATGTTTTTTAACCTGGGCAAAACCATTTTGCAAGGGAAAAAGCAGTAAAAAAAGGATAATTATTCTGATAGATGAGCGGTACTGATGAGTCATATGATTCCGGCTGCAATTTTAACGAATACTCCCAGCATCAGCATCACGTTTAGAAAAAAAATGCGGACTGAAATATTTCAAAGCGCGGTTCCTCCTATAAATATCAAAAAAAATTAACCGAAGCAACCAATTTCTTTCGCTTGGCGTAATTATTGTAAAATACTTGTTACACGACTGAAATCTATTAAAACTAAAAATTATAGGAAACTAAAACTTTAACCAAATGAAAAACCTGAAAACAGGCACTATCGCCGCAATCATGCTTGCAGTTATAGTATTTGCAGCATGTAAAAAGAACAGTGTTTCACCGTCGGCAACAACAGGCCCTCAATTGTCTTTCCAGATGATGGCCGATAACAATGCCAGCCTGGCCGCGGCATCCAATAACGCATTGCAAACCAATGCATTGAGCACTGGTATACCTGGCTTAACCATTACCGCAGCCGTGGCAAACATTAGTAAATTCAAACTTGAGGCTAAGAAAAATGGAGTAGAGACAGAAATTATTACGAAAAACCTATCAAATGTTAACTTGTTCGCCCTATCTCCGTCAATTGCAAATGTTACCATCTTGCCCGGAACTTATACAGAAGTGGAGTTGAGGGTTGACCTGGACAGGTCAAATACTGATTCACTGCCCTTGAAACTGAATGGAACCTTTACTAATAGTGGTGGAAAAGTGATACCATTTGAGTTTGATTTGAATAATAATGTGGAGATAAAGGCAGAAGCGGAAAATATAGTGATCACTGATACCACCAATTTCGCGGCTATTGTTCACATGCATTTGCCAAAACTGGAAGCCGGTATTACCGCAGCCGATCTGGATGCCGCAACCCTGACCAATGGCATTCTTGTTATCAGCAATTCGTCAAATACATCCCTTTACAGAAGGATACTGGATAATTTTGGTGCATGCGGGGAGTCGGAGTTCAGACACGATCATGGAGATAAAAATGGTGGTGATAATGACAACAGTGGTCATGGAAATAACGGAAATGATTAACTGATCATTATATAAGGAGCGGCGGGGGTAGGATTGTTGTGAGTTCATAGTGGCCCCTGCCGTTATTTTGGCATTGGCTTGCAGATTTTTAAGAAAAAAGGATTTTAGTTTTATCGCTAAGATCTGGTTCTCATCAAAACAAATAGTTTTTTCAGCAGGAATATGGTAAGGCCGATGATCATCCGTTTGGAGCTTTAAAGATGATCTTGAAGGTGGTACCCTCATTCAGTTCGCTGTCCACATATATCTGGCCCCCCTGTGATTCAACCTGGGTTTTTGTAAGGAAAAGGCCCACACCGTGAGCATCTTTATGGTCGTGAAAGGTCTTATACAGGCCGAATATCTTTTTGCCATGTATTTCAAGGTCGATACCCATGCCATTATCACTGCATTCCAATATCACACGATTGTGATTATCGGTATAAGTACGCAGCGTAATAACCGGAGCTACATTTGATTTCCGGTATTTTACCGCATTTGTAACGAGGTTCATGATAATACTGTCGAGATATAGCCGTGGAAACTCTACGTGGTCGGTCCACAATTCCTTACGGATCTCTGCTTCATGGCTCTCCAGATCTGGCTGCAATATTTCAAGCACACCTGATATTACATTCTCGAAATTAAGCTTCTCGGAAAGGAGTGAATTCTCCTGTATCCTGATAGCTTCAGACAGATCATCAAGGGTTGAATTAAGGCCTACGGATACTTTTTCAATGCGTGCAAATAAATCTGTATTATCCTCATCCAGCGTATCGGTATCAATCAAAGAAGTAAGCTGCGAAATATTATTTGCGTGGTTCCTGATGTTGTGTGATAATATATGTGTAAAGTTCTTTAATTGCAGGTTGTTTTGGGTCATCACTTCTATCGATCCCTTAAGTGCGATCTCACTGGACTTATATTTCTCGATATCCATAAAAATACCTCTGAGTTTCAACAGCTTGCCGCTAATGTCATAAACAGGTTCGCCATATGATCTCACCCAGATCACCTGTTTCTTTGCATTTATCATTTGCATTTCGAGGTCCCAGATGGTGCCATTTTTTATTCCATCTTCAACAGCGCTTTTTAATGCCTGGTCGTGAGGGGGCAAGAAGTAAATGTAAGGGTCTCCAGATTCTATATTGTGGTCATAGGGTAATCCATATATGTCGTACACCGTTTCTGACCATGTTGACTTGCCTGAAGCAATGTCTAATTCCCATCCACCCATACGGGCCACTCTTCCGGCTTCCGAGAGCATATATTCACTGTCTGCCAGTTTGTTTTCGAGTATCCTGCGGTCATGTACATCTACATTACAGCCGGCCATAATTGTCAGCTTGCCATCTTTGAAATGTGCCTGGCCGCTGCACTCAAAATAGCGGTAAACATCATCCTTTGTTTTTAAGCGCACATCGACCTTATATGGAGTATTGTATTTAAAATGGCTATCCAGTGCCTTTGTAACAATTTTCTTATCGTCAGGGTGCAGCAGGTAATCGGTAAAGGTTTCGATATTGGCAGGTATTTCGCCTGGGTAATATCCTAAAAGACTATAAAAGTTATCCGACCAGTAAACATCGCCGGTCGCAAGATCCCAGTTCCATATGCCGGCGTTGGTGCCAGATATGATCAATTTTAATATTTCGGCAGATTCAACTAACTCCACAAATAGTATAAATTAAATAGGGATGTATCAATCACCCCTTTTTACGTAGCTGATACTGAAAAGGTTAAAATTTATTTATCGTTTGATGAAATAATACCGGCGCAATAAATACGGTATTTACTATGGAGAAACAGAATTAAATATCGGTTTTTCTGTCCAATAATCGGTCGATCAAAACGAACAATAAGGCAAGCAGTGCAAATGCTATAGTCAAACCACCGGCATTTATCAATGTTTTTATGTATCCCAGGGCGTTAACGTCAATAAATGGATAGGGGTAAAAGCCTGATAATGCGCCTCTGATCAGCACAACAAATAAATAAACCAGGGGATATATGAGCCAGGGTAAAATATTCTTCGACTTTAATTGCCCTTTTGGAACAAAAGTGAACCAGAACACAATAAATATTACCGGAATGACCAGGTGAAGTAATTCGTCTACTATCCGCTGTAAACCTTGCGGATTCCAGGTAAACCGAAGAATCACATTGTATACTACACCAACAATAGTGATATATACCGTTGTGGCAGTTAAAGTTGCAGGCTTTGTGAAAAAATTGCCTGATGCGGACGTGGGTTTTAACGCGAGAAAAGTAAAGCATAGCGCCACCAGGATATTGGTAAGTATGGTATAATAAGTAAAATATCTGGCAATAAGTTCGGCTACGGGTGCAGCTTTAGTGTTAATACTCAGGATCAATTGTGCAACCAATGTAAACCAACAAACGATAGCCATAATGGCAGAATAGGTGGTCAATATGGAATTTCCTTGTTTTGCCATAGATTTAGCTATCGGTGACACCGGTTTGAAAACTCAATTTAGGGAAATAATCCTGAATTATTTATCAGCAAGGGATGCTGACCATGAATTTACTGCTTACACCCGGTTCCGACCGTACTTCAATTTTACCGTTCAGTTGTGTTACAGCATCCTTTACAAGATAAAGGCCTATACCCGAGCTTTTTTTATTGGTTCCTGAAAGGTAAAACTTATCAAATATCCGTTCCTGGTCGGCCTGGCGGATACCCAGGCCATTGTCCTCCACTTCAATTACAGCGCCCGTTTCCGTGCGGTATGTTCTCACTTTCACCCACTGTTCATCCTTTTTTGAATCGCTGTATTTAATGGAGTTAGATACAAGGTTATTTAATATCACCTGAAGTTTTAATGCATCACTATCTATATTAATAAGGTCCAATTCCTTATAAAAATGCACCTGCTTCCCACCATTGCTGTAATTATTTTGGCTGATCACATTATCTACTATGGTGGCGAGGCTGCATTCCTGCTTCACAAGCCCTGTATGCTTACTTTTTATGAAGGTTAGCATTTCATTGATAAAACGATCCTGCTTTTCAAGGCTGTCTTTCATCATCAGTGTATAGGATTTGATTTGCGCCAGGTCATTCTCATCGTCTATCAGGCCGATTAAGCCTACCAGCGAAGCGAGGGGCGAACGCAGATC